>Ga0302325_10023568_pt1 | contig 12825 bp, 14 predicted proteins | sample Palsa_T0_2_FD_201948 | JGI IMG/M metagenome (GOLD analysis project Ga0302325, IMG submission 201948) | Peat permafrost microbial communities from Stordalen Mire near Abisko, Sweden - Palsa_T0_2 | ecosystem: Environmental > Terrestrial > Soil > Palsa > Peat permafrost | place: Sweden: Abisko... | reverse complement strand
CGATCTTATAACAAAATGAGAAGGTCCTGTGTTCGTCGTAGTAGATCTCGAGGAGACCTTTGCACCTGGCGTTGAGATACTTGGTCAGTCTTTTCTTGACTCGAATCATGTCGGCTTCTGAGAGATAAGTTCTTTGTGCTTTAACGGCGTAGTGTGGATCGAGGCTTTCTTGCTCTAGATATTGGAGCAGGAACACGGAGAGTGGGGTTTTCGCTATGGTGACCATTTCGAATATTTGAGCTGTCTGCGGCTTGTAGACTTCCTCAATACCGTCTAGCATATGTTGGAAGAAGCGTTCCAGATCAGATGGGAGGAGTTCGAGCCTCCTTTCCATATCCGTAATACTGTTGTCGTCTGTCAAACCATTCAAGAGAGACTGAGTGACAAGCACCACCCATAAGAAAACTCCTTGGGCTTTGGTCACAATCTCCTCAATTAGTTGATGATACCGTTGGTCAGCATCTGCGAGTGCTTGAAACCTGTAATCTTGCGCAAGCTTGTCCGTTACATAGATCGTAATGTCTTCTCGAGTAAGATCCTGCAGCATCAGCTTCGGATTCCTCCCTTCACCGAACGCATTCTGGAATACGTTCCACGGTCTACTCGACAGGCAGATCTTGATGTTCTCCGACGCCGAAAACTTCTGAAAGAGCTGGACGACGTCAGAATGAATACCGTCATACTCATCTAAGCCATCAATGAAGAAACACATCATGACTGGATTCAGATCACGATCAGAGAGCCGAGCAAAAATTGCAAGTAATTTCTTAAGAGTCCATTGGTAATCCGAAGTTATGTCGCCCACATCGACTTTTGGTTTGCACAACCTGGGTATCAAATCCGGGCGCTGACGCAGGATCTGGAACAGCAAAGAACGAAGAAGCCCCATCTGGGACATCTGCATTTTATTGTTTCCAGCATTCCAGAAGAAGTGACTTGCAATCACTATTTTGTGATTTTTGGCCCAGTATTGAAGAGCTGCACGTGTAGTTGAATGATGCCAGAGGAATTTCATCAAGGTCGATTTGCCGGACCCTGCCTTCCCGGCAACCCAGTAGATACCACATCCTGACTCTAGCCATTCCATGAACCTGGGCGAATCAGGATCATTGCTCCTGTCGTGTTCCAGTATCCATCTAAATGTCTCCGCGTGTTCATCTTTGACTTCCGATTCCCGAGCATTCATCGACTCATACCGTAAGCTCTCAAGAATTTTTACGGATGTCTGCACTTTGCTACCTTCCACAATCAGTTTGAGTTGAATAATCTTCGTAGATAAGTCTTGAGCGAGAGCTGAAACCTGTTCAGAGCTTTCCTGTGATTTGTGAGCAGCTTTTTGGAGCTGAACTTGTAGACTTTCTAAGTCCTCTGTCATCCGAGCTTCCAGGTTATGACTTCGATCGACGAGCTCTTGAACAGAAGTTGTCAGGGCAGACTGTTGTTCTCTGATCGTACTGTAAGCTAGATGTAATCAATTGATTAGGACAATTCACCTGAGAATACTAGTGAGTCGTATCTGAAGCTGAGACTGTACGCGGTCCAGCCTTGCTCTTATGCTCTCGATCTTCTCTTTCTTCCTGGCTCCTTTCAGTGCCATCTTGAAACTCCCCCATTTTTCATGAGCTGACTTCACCCTTAACTTTTCCAGCACTGCAATCAACTCATCGGCAACGAAGTTGCAAGAGCCTGACAACTCCAGCAAAGCCAACTCATCAGTCGATGGCTCAATGCCTGGCGCCCGGCCTTGCGCTGAATTGAGAGTCTTGCACAATTCTCTTAAATCCTCAGTGACTGCTTGAAGCTCTTCATTCTTTGTAGAATTTCCCTCCGTCGAATGATAGAGTTCTTTTGTTTCGGATACCAATCTCGAACTGAAGTCGACAAACTGAACAATGGCGCTAGCCAATCCGATAGCTGTGAGAGGGTCAAGCATCACGCCTGCAAATGTCCACAAAAAATGATTTTGCTCCTTAGACGTGGATAGAGCAGAGCTGAGGTTTGATATGCTTTAAACCGCAACATGAAACCTAAGTGCGGTGTGACAAGGCAGACTCAAGGCGCTGTGGTACTCAGCCACTTCGCTAAGCCTCCTACTGTACGCTAGGACCGCCCACATAATGTATATTTGCTCACACAGCAGAAGTAAACGCCAATAGTAGTTCTTCATCTTCTGCCCTACATTTTTGTGTCCGGATAAGGCGCTGTAAGAAGCAACAATCACTTTGACGTGAGATCGTGGATTAACGAGATCACGTGCTACTCCTCCCCCAGGTACGGACGGGGGTTGCAAGAACAAAGGCTAGGTACAGCCTGAGCAGCTGGTACAGAACCATGTGGTCAGCCATTTCGATACACTGCTGGTTCTGCCGTGCTGCAGACTCTAATGACTCATTCCAAACAAACTTTGGCAAAGGTTAGTTCTGAGCTGGATCGTTCATACATAGGAAGTGCAGGCGAATTCGCTTGAATGATTATTATCTAAATCTCACTCCCATCTCGTCCCAAGATACTAGATGAAAACTAGATGAAAACAATCGATCTATGAGTCTACTTCGCTTGCTCACTTACATAAAACAGAGATGGTCAGACAAGTATAATATCTTGAGCCTGCCCTACTACCATACCCTCGCCATTCATAAGCCCATGAATATAGCACTCCCCAACAAGAACATACGTCTGATCTTCTTGGCTCTCAGCCGACTTGTCCTCGATAGGTACCTCTGTGGATCTGTGAAGTAGAAATGGTGCCGCAGCCCCATGAACAATACATATCAGATCACCCGTCTCGCATTCCGGAGGCCCCAGCCCAGCATATCCAAAGCTGGTCGTGAACAGGACCCGGTTACCAACATGCGGAATAGAGAAGTCGAATTTGCTGTGCTTGACACGGTCCTCGAGGGTGATTCCGGCCGCCTCTCCTATCTCCCTCGCTTCATCCCTGCTCTTACAATCAACCGCCAGTTCATCCCACTCTATGTAGCGATCGAAATTGTCAAAAAAACCGGAAGGGGGAATAGTCATATCGAGGGACATGTTGGCGATGAGTGTGCGCCAGTATACATCATGGAAAGATTCCCCAGTCGGATATGGCAGCAGAGACCTGATCAAAGCCATGGTGTCTTGAGCCCACTTGTTTCTGAGAATCCGATCGGGGCGCATGATGCTGACCTCTTCGTGGTCCCGCACCGCCGGGCGGGGAGGAGCCACATACTTGACGGTATCAATGATTTCGCCCCTAACTATCAACCGATTTTCCCCATCTGATCTAATGCTGACTTCGAAGGCTCCTCCTGCCTGGTACAGACCCGCAAATGCTTTCTGTCCGAAGACTGTTGCTTTGGAATCAATAGTCTCGGATCTCGCAGTTAGATCCGGAACCCAAGATGGAAGTTTATTCAGAACTCTTGGGTTTCCTACCCCGGCCGCGTGGAGCAACGTAAGCAAATTGTCTGAGATCATTAAGTCTCTTGTCCACTTGGTGAACACCTCTTCGACTGACGACCCGTAATCGGGAGTCAAGACATGGTTCCCTGATTCAGACGCTATTCCGAGCAGGGCGAAAATAATATCACGGTCATCGGTTGCCTCGAAACCTCGACAGAATAGGAGAAGCTCTTGCAATGAATGGGGGATTCTGGCCTCCCTGTGTTTAGCGATACTGAATGTCGCCATGATGCCCTCAACGCCCTTTGGGGGTTGAAATTGAGCGAAATCCCTGGGATCTTTGGGACGAATGTGTGTGAAATTAATAAGTCCTCGGCTCGCCAAAGTCCAGATGACAGATATCAGCACATCATACTTGATCGTCTTCCGTCCACACATAACCACACAGTTGACTGACAACACCATTTCTTGGATGATCCAGATACGCGTGAACCAAGGTCGCTGTAGAAGTTTCTGCAGCGCTATCCAGTCCGGGGTATTTGTTTCTTTGAATGAAGGGAACTTCGCGAGTTCTGCCTGTTTATGGAGCGGGTTGAGCTTCCGGATATCGTACTTCTCCATTTCGTCGCGCAGGGTCTTCAAGAACGATATTGCCCTATCGCTATCATCGGCCGCTTCTCCAAGCCACCCGAGAGTACTTGCAGCAGAACTGTAGATAAGCCCCATAAGTTGAACCTGAGAATTCTTCTCTGCGGCGTTCTCCTGATCAATACACAGGGCATCGATCCATACGTGATCTTTACTTCCTGAGTCGATGACAGTTCCAAGGACTGCGACTGCAGATTTCGTAACCTGCAGGTATTCATGATCTCCGAACCAAATCCGCTCTGTCGCGCCTCCATCTCCCCAGCAATACGAGATAGCTTGGTACTTGGGAAGATTATCAAGGGAAGCGTTTATGAATTCTCCCCTGAGTCGGCTCCGAAAGAAATCATGCCTCACACGAACGAGTCGTATCTGATGCGGCGCTAGTTGCTCGTACACGAATCGACGGTCGACATTCCCCTTCAGCTGATTCTTTAACTTGTTCCAAGGCGAGGTTGACCGTTCAGGAGGAGTGCTGCGCCTTGGAGGGATTGGATAACGTTTTCCGGGGTCGACTGCCGGGATTTGATGACCAACTCCCAAGTCTGCCGAGGCAGCCTTCCGTCGAGAAGACCCCGTCTGAAACAACATCAAAAGAAGTAAGAATTAACAATACGGGTGAAGGATATCCAATCAAACGGTCCACAATAACTGTTGCACAGATGAGTGAAGAAAGGAAAGCCTCGATTGCTAGAAAAATTCCAAAGATAAGGAAGAGAGCGGTGTAATATGACTTATCGTGCCGCAACGAGTGGAGCGCGCATGGGCCTCTGCCTCGTACACCTCGTACACCCTGTACACCCTGTATACGAAGTACCTCTTCGGAACGAAAAAAAAAAGGTGGGATTCTGGATCGCGCCAGCCAGTCGTTTAGGACATGGCGTTCAGCCGCGTGGGGGAGACTTCCCGGAGATAAAAGGGGCCGGCTCTTGAGATAAACGACAAGGAAATTGAAATCAAAGCACACGTGATAGCTGAACAGGGGTTTATTTTCTTTCCTCCCGTCTCTGACTCCTTCGAATCACAAAAGCCCCTATTTCCCTATCGGGAAACAGTATCTAGATATCAAACAAAATGCATCACATGCTCAACTCCATACCTGGCTAACCCTAAGAGAGCGACCCAATGACCAAAGCAGCCACCCCTTCCTCTTCGCTGCGAACGACAATTTTACTTGTGACACCGGATTTCGAAGAGTACGCCATCCGAATGTTAGCAACGACCTTGCCGCCAGTGACAGTTTTTCCGAAGAGCTTGAGAGTGTGGATAGTGGTATTGATCGGTACATCGGTGCCTTCAAGCGGCTGTAATGAAAGAGTCTTGGTGAGTTGGTCGGTGGCATCTGAACAAAATTAGTTCACATCTTGTCGATCAAAAAACGTAACGCACCTGCTATACTCTTCATATTACTCAGCTGCAAAGTTTCGTCAGCCTCCTCGCCTTGAGCACCAACTTGCTCCCAGATGTGGTTAAAATTGCCAGCGAAAGCAGGAATAACATAATCGCTCCCAGTGAGTTCAAGGTCCTCAACTTGGTATTCGTCGTCGTAGCCGCTCTCCTCAGGCTCACCAGTTGTGGGATCAATTTCCTTGGTGGAAAACTTGAGCACGTTTGTGAAACTGCTGGCGGGAAATGACACTTCACCATTGACCTTCTTGAAAGAAACATAGATAGTTCCGGGCTCGTCGGTGACGAGTTTGGCTGCTGGTATGATGAAGTCTTCTTCGAGTTCCTCTTCCTCGGATGGAGTGGCGACAACCGAAACCTCCTCAAGAACTGTGTCGGGGAGTGTGTTTTTGACTTCATATTGCAGCACAATATGCTCCTTGAAGATGTGCTTCACCACAGTGACAACGTACTCCGTTTCTGATTCCGTCAACTCTACCACCGATGATGACTTTAGTACACTGCCATAAGGTTTGAATTCTGGAATTTTAAGCAATTCTTGTTGATATTTCTGTGCAGTTGCTGAAGCCGAAGCTGCAGCATCTGTGCTTGATGGAGCAGCTTTGGTGGGTCCAGTTTTTGGTGCTTTGATTGTGGGAGTGACGGTAGTGAGTTTCTTCGTTCTGTCTTCGGCATCTGCTTGCTCCTTGGTGACAACGGGAATAGCTGCGAGGTCGAAGGGGGTGTCAAAAGTTGATTTGTCTTCAGCAGTGACGTACATGACGAGCTGCATCTCGAAATATGGGAGAGCAAATGTGTTTTCTTGACGAAGGTTAGAATTTGAATTTCAGGGGTTGGTATCAAGACTCACCATTCTTGATAAATCGATCAGCCATATCGTCTGACTCGGTCATGAGTCTTAGGTTCAAGGCTGCACGGTCACGGACTTCATCGTCGACATCATCTAAGCATCTGGTAAGAAGAACAGTGACGCTGCGCTTGACCTCAGGATCTTTCTGCCCAACACCGAATTTTGCTAAAGCAGTAACCGCAGCAGCTCGAACAATTGCATTTTCAAGGACAACTCGGTTGTAAATGTACCGTATGTACTTTGTCGGCTGTGATGTCTGCGGTCCTTCGATTCCCAGGAGGTGAAGAATGCGAACTGCAAGCTTTGTAAACTCGCAGTCCTCAATAAACTCGCAGAGATGAGCTAAAGCATCCTCCTTGGAGTCTGGCACAAATTTTATCAAATCAAACATGCTCTCAACCACAGCACGCTTGAATTCGTATCCACCCTCATCACGCAGTATTCCGCTAAGGAAGGCAAGCATACCAGCTTGCTTGCTGGGAAACTTGAGGCAGAGTGTCCGAATAGCTTCAACGATTGTGATCTTGAATTCGTCGGTGATGTCCGCCATGAAACCAGATATCTGTTTCATCAAACGATCCACGCTAGCCTCATTGCCGGTTTTCAGGAGAGTTGTGATTGCGAACGTTGCAATGGAACGGTTCGAGTTGGAAATTAGGAGTTCGATATCTGGATTGCAAGGATTGACAGCAGCTGGCTTGAACGAGGCAAAATTATGTAGGATTCGGATTGCAGCAAATTTGGTGACCGCTCGAGGAGATGTGAGGAAGAGCTGGAGGACATGGATAGCTTGGGTAACCTCGGCATCTGCGACATCTCGCAGATCACAAATAGCCTTTGCTGCCTCAAAGTTAACCATCTCACTCTTGTGTCGGAGCCAGCCATCCAAGAGTGTCAACATTGGCTTCCGGAGTTGCGGGTCCTCCTCTGCCAATTGCGCTGCTAATCGGACAAGCATAACAGTGGCTGCCGGGTTCTTGACCGCCCCCGCAGTGCCAAACTGCTGAACCATCTTGACTAAAGCCATCCGGTCGTGCATTCTCATCTGGTACAGAAGTCCAATAGCGTGGTATTGTGTCATGGTAGAGTTGTTGACAGGCATCTGACTTCCTGATGTTGAGAAGCCAAGAGAGAATCCACCAGAAGATTTTGTGGAAGTTGCAGCTTCTTGTGTTTCGCTCTGCCATCTTCGGACAACCTCTCGGGCAATGGGAAGGAGGTGGTATGAGGATATGAGGGCGGCGGAGGAAACGGAGGGGTTCTTGTCCACAATGGCGGTCTTCATCACACGCTCAATACTTTGAACAGTCGATGCCTATCTGTTATCAATACAAGCTCCTATGAAACGACTTCTACACTCACGTCAATAATCCGGCAGAGGGCACGAATTGCATTTGGCCTGAAAATCGCATCTGTTCCACCACCAGTATCCTTCATGATAGTGCTTGTGACCATTATTATATCCTCCGCCGAATGCGCCAGCTCCTTGATGATGAGGTGCACCATCTGCCGTAGACTGGCATCTTTATTCTGGAAGAGCTTCGAGATTCCGAAGAAGAGCGTAGTGGCTTCATTGGTGGGGAAGCGTTCTCCGGTGTAAAGAAGGAGGGCGATCTTGGTGAGGAGTACTCGACATCTTCGGGGCTGTATGGGAGAGGAGTTGAACAGTCGTGCTGCCCGGCATTAGTTGGAGCTTGAGGGGGAAGTGGTTCACCGACCCTCCTGGAAGACTGAGGTTCTGTCTACCCTCATGATTGCGGTGTCGGCATCTTCGTCTTTCTTGCTGTAACTCATGGTGGGCGCGGTCAGCTCCCCAGCTTCATGAATTGCAAGGCAAGATGTGGAGTGGATTATTCAAGGGATGTGGTATGGGTAGTCGCGATTTGGCTACGTCGCCAGTGGGATTGAAACTACCTGCTGTAGCGAGGGCGGAGCGGAGCGGAGCGGAGGCGTCTCTTAACCTCGACCTTCTACTACAAGATTTGAGAAGAAAAGTGATAGGTTTAGTGGAACATAAATAAGGCTTCTCAGTAGGTCATATAGAGCATTATAGTATTTAATGAAGATAAATGAAATTTGCTTGAGCTGGCTCGCGGCGAATGATGAAAACAACGATAAGCTATTTGTCTCAGTCAACTGGATCCCGTTTGCATGTGCATCAAAAAAATCTAAGATAACCAAAGGTAGTAGATTTATTATATAAAAGCTCATGAGGGAACATCTGATGAAGAAGTAACTGAAAAATCCAACGCTGACTGGGGCCTTGGGACAGTCCGAATTAGAGTCACATTTAGTAGAGCGAGTGAGGCTGAACCTCCTCGCTTTCCAGCCCAGGGCCTACCGCGAAGCCAAAGTCAGAGTCAGACATATCAAGTACTGCCTCGCTGCATTTCTTCTGCTTGCTTGCTCATTATTAAAATTAAACTCTATTTTCGTCAAGTATCCCAGTGATTCGGAGCATTTCGAACCAGAGGGCCTAGAACGCAAGATAGCCGAGTCTCCGGAACCCCACCAAAAAAAAGGCTTTTTACCACAAGCAAAAAAAAAGTATGTGAGACATAATCATGAAGAACAACATGCTCAAAAAAAGTTCAATCATGAATGATTTCCGATACCGGGAATCGAACCCGGGGCTCTCCGGCTCTTCTTGAAAGCGGAGTATGTTCTTGTGAATGTTAGTGGAATCACTTTTGAATGTGATGAATGTTACTTACAACCCCTACACTATATCGGATTGGATTGTGAAAGTTTTGCCTTATGTTAGCTTATGAAATCCAACACAAAAGAACGAAAGAAAATACGGCTAATCTTCGGCCCTTTTTTCATCTTCTACACATTGAAGTTACGAGTTAGGAGAATGGGCCCTTTTGGAAAACAAATTATTTGATACATTATGTCATTTTAATTCAAAGCCTCCTTATTCCACTTCCTGACGTATTCCGAAAAGCAGCAGTTCCCTACAGATTCTGCAAAACATTCCAAACTTCAAGACTGCCCCAAATACCACGCACCCCACCTCCATACTCTCGTACAGGATGCGCAAAAAGTGTCGAGACACATAAATACGGTCTGTTGGGTACCAACTCACTTTCTCCGCGATAAAAGCACCCAAATTCAATGGCGAATTCGAACCTACGTCTCGAAATCGCAGCGACTTTGGCATTTCCCTCGAACTATCCCTTCCCTTATTTCAAGCGTGACAGAACTCTTAACAGCAACCACCTGCTTGCACTTCCGCACGACAAATTCAAATATTCAATACCTACACAAGATTCGATCGCGATTTTCAGAATGTGCGTGCTTCCCGTTCCTGGTGGAGAATATAACACGCTCCCAATCGTCAATCGCTGGCTGTTCAGTCCCGATTCTAATGCAGAAGTTTGTACGCGTGTACTTGCCGCAGCTGCTGCAGCTCGTTTCTCCTTACCACAGATTCGCAGGATCCGATGAGAAAGATATGTAAGGGATCCAGGGTCGAGGAGCCATGAATAAAGCCGTGAGTAAGTTTGTGGACGTAGACTTGCATGACGGTGGGTTCAACAGGGTGCTGCACTTACTGAACTTCTAAAGAGAGCTCCAGGTATCAAATGTAGGAAAACTTCTTGGGACCTGGAAGTACATACCTAGTTTTGCTGGCACGTGACCCTCACGGCACGACGATTTACGTTTGAGTCATTTGTCTAGACTCAAACCCACGGTGCTGGACGGTCTCTTCTTAGCTATTGCTAAATTCTAGGTAGGCTGAAAGTTCCTGGGTCAACTTGTTTCAAGCATACCAAGGAACTTTGCATCAGGTGATCATAATTCATTTAGCGGGTGGCACAGAAATACATCCCCGCTGTTTCGTACCCAAACCCCAGAAATACGAAAATCCCCTTCATTCGTTGCTTTGTCCAGTGTTCAATTATATTTTTCTTTCCTGGACAGCTTGGGCATCAGCTTAAGTTCCCTCAAACAAATAGCAGCCAGGTCATGATTCGCAAAGTGTCTTAGGGGAAGACACAACCAATCGAGCTCCAACCACACAAGCCTTTCCACAATTAAGTGAAAGTATTTGGAATTTGATCAAAGCACCATGTCGAAATGTACAAATATAGTTTGAAAATCCCCACATGGAAGTCCCCTTCTTTGGTGTGGGGAGAAGAGAACCTTGCAGCTTACGCGCCTCGGCGTCTAATCCAAACCCCTTTCTAAATATACCTCTGCTCACCAAGACTGTGCCTCTCCCTCTCCTTACCGCAAAAGGTACAGGTCGAGACGCCTCAAGGCCCTCATAGACCCTATTCAGGATAAGCATAACCTTCTGGAAAGAATCGTCCCGTCCTCCAGAAAGCCAAGGTGGATGGTGAGAGTAGGCGGTAATAGGGTGTTAGAGCGATCCAACTTGCAGCCACAGGCTCTTCGCGCATGGGCGAGTTACAGGTGCTGGTCCAGTCAGAAGGGGACCTTGGTTTCCAATTGCAGCTGCAGGAACTGGCAACGCGACAGATGCACGCTCGGAGTATCTCTGCTGATCCCCTGATTAGGGATTTAAAGTTGGAACTGCTCGAGATTCGTCTGGCTGTGTTTGGGATTACCCAGGCTATGTTCGGCAATCTAGCAGAGCAAGATGAGAAAGAAGTGAGGTGAGCTCTTGAAATGGCATTTTGGCTTCGATTGGCTTCGACGGTTCGCTGAATGGGTCATCCGAGGGCGAAGTTATATGTTGTCAAGGGCATTTGGTCCATCCTATTTTGGATTGCTTTGACAGCTGCAGTGAGAAGTGAGAAGTGAGAAGTGAGAGTCAGAAGCCACCCAACTGTAGACTATGCCATGCCTATGGACGGGCTTTAGTAGAGTGCTGACCCGGGGGCAATGGCTTCAAGGTTTATCGTTTATAATTGTGGCATGTATGGAACCTTCTCCGGGACATACTGTAAAAGGAGCGAACGTGGTCGGGGGTGGGTGGGATGGCGTGTGCGTGTGCGTGTGCGTGTATGGGCTGGCGGGGGGGAGCTCAGGCCATATTTTCCAGCATAAATCGCAAGCTTCTCCAGTCCAGCTTGTGCTGCTGCTTATCGACCAGTAGCCTCCCGACCCCATCGCACTAAGGTTAGAACCGCCCCTGTCATGTCCTCACTCAGGCAGCTCGAAGTATAAACTTTCAACGACACTCCTCAAACCTGGCTTGTCCTGCCTGTCCTGCCAGCTTTATAAGCCGCCGGCCTCTATCCCCATATCATCACTAATACACCGTCTCTCTCTCCCTCCTCTGCTGCTGACTACAAACACTCCGGCCTCGTATACAATGGACTATCCATACTTCACCGCTGCCCCGCAACCCTACCAGTTCCTGGGACTCCCACCGACCCCCGCCCACATCTCCTCCTCGAACTCAGATGACTTCAGCAACTCTCCACCCGTTCGTGACCACTTTCATACGTTGCAATCCTACTCACAGCCCTTCCTGACCCCCAAGCAGGATGTCTTCGAATTCCAAAACTTCGATGCATTCAACCAGCAGTTCAACGCCAACGACATCCAAGCGAAACCGCCCACCCCGCTCTCGCAGCACAAGCCTTCCATCAGCACCTCCAACCACAACTATGAGATAAACAATGGGGAGCAGAACGATGATTCCATGCGGAGGGGGAGCAACAGTGACGACGATGAAAACAGGACACCCGCACAAGCCCGGCGCAAAGCCCAAAATCGCGCAGCGTAAGTAGTCCACCGATATCCGCTCTACAACCATTCTCTACACAAGACCCTCAATCTCTAACCCCAATCCCAGGCAACGAGCCTTCCGCGAACGCAAAGAGCTCCATGTCAAAAACCTCGAAGCCAAGCTCGCCGCCCTGGAAAAGAACTCCGCCACGGTAGTCGAAGAGAACGAGCGTCTCAAGCTGCAACTTCAGAAGGCGGCCACCGAGAACGAGATCCTGAAAGCGACAGCAGCATACCCGCACCGCGGGGGCTCAGAGCCGTTACCCAATGCCGGGCCGATGCGCTATTCGCCGACGGATTTCTACACAGAGGTGCTGCAGGCGCACGATAATAAGACACCGAGTCATAGGATTGTGACGAGCGATACCGGGGAGAGGCTGCTGGCTGCCGGTGCAACGTGGGATTATATTATCAAGCATCCCCTGTACATCCGCGGACTGGTGGACGTTGGGGATGTGAGCGAGAGGTTGAAGAAGAAAGCTAAGTGTGATGGACAAGGTCCGGTCTTCGAAGAGAGGGAGATTATCGATGCCATCGAAAAGAGCGTCGCGAGCGGGAGCGACGAGCTTTTGTAATGATTTTCTTGGAACGGGCTATTAAGCATGCGGCGGGATACCAGGTGTTATCGGAGGGCCGAAAGGAATGGAAAATTGGATTGGCGGTTTGACTTGGCATGCGGGTGTTTGGGTTTTTGATTTTACATGGACGGGGACGGCGTTGTTTTTTTATCTTCTTTTCTTTTACAGTATTTGTGGCATTCGATTCATTGCCATCAATGTATCTGTTCGCTTCAACCGTCCTCCCATCCCCGTTCTTCCATTTCCTCTCGCTCT
>Ga0302325_10023567_pt1 | contig 12825 bp, 9 predicted proteins | sample Palsa_T0_2_FD_201948 | JGI IMG/M metagenome (GOLD analysis project Ga0302325, IMG submission 201948) | Peat permafrost microbial communities from Stordalen Mire near Abisko, Sweden - Palsa_T0_2 | ecosystem: Environmental > Terrestrial > Soil > Palsa > Peat permafrost | place: Sweden: Abisko... | reverse complement strand
AGCACAGGGATTTCGCGTCCTTGCGGTCGCAACTGGAAGCACCGGAGCGCTCAAGCTCGCCGGGCTCATCGCCTTGAGTGACCCACCACGCGCCGACTCGGCGGCGCTTGTGAGCGAATTGCACGGATTGGGTGTGCGCACCGTCATGGCGACCGGAGATGCGCCTGCGACGGCCGTCATCGTCGCGCGAGCCGTTGGGCTCGATGGTCCCATGTGTCCGCCAGGCGGCATCCCGGAGGGGGTACGTCCGGAGTCATTCGCCGTCTTTGCCGGCGTGTTGCCGGAAGACAAATACAAGCTCGTGAAGGCCTTTCAGCAGGCGGGGCACGTCGTCGGAATGTGTGGTGACGGCGCCAACGATGCGCCAGCGCTGCGTCAGGCACAGATCGGAATTGCCGTCTCGACGGCCACGGACGTTGCCAAATCAGCCGCCGGTATGGTGCTGACCGAGCCCGGACTCGCCGGCATCGTCGCGGCCGTAAAGGAAGGCAGGCTCACGTACCAGCGCATCCTCACCTACACGCTGAACTCAATCACAAAGAAAATAGTGCAAGTGCTCTTTCTCACGGCCGGACTCGTCATCACCGGCCATGCCATTCTGACGCCCCTGTTGATGGTGCTCATAATGGTCACAGGGGATTTTCTCGGCATGTCCCTGACGACGGACAATGTGCGCGCATCCGCACGGCCCAACACCTGGAGAATCGGCAGCCTTACGATCGCAGGCCTTGCCATGGGAATTGGCGAGCTCCTCTTCTGTACCTGTGTTCTGCTGTTCGGCGTTTATCGAATGGGGTTCGGCATTGACGCGCTTAGAACTCTCGCCTTTGTCGTCATCGTATTCGGCAATCAGGCGACGACCTACACCAATCGCGAACGCCGGCGGCTCTGGTCCTCCTCCCCGAGCAAGTGGGTGATCCTTTCGTCGCTCGGCGATCTCCTCGTTGCCTCGGTCCTCGCCATAGCGGGGATCGCGATGACCGCACTGCCGGCCGCGATCGTGGCCGGCGTGCTCCTGGCGGCAGTTGTCTTTGCGGTGCTCCTGGACTTCATCAAAGTCCCGCTGTTCCGGCGCCTGCGGATTGCGTGACGAGGCTTCCGAGCTCAGACGGCGGATTCCGGTACCAGCGCCCAGGTATGGCGGGCGATTTCCGCATTCTCCTGCGCAGGCAGGACGCGGACCGCACACGGCAGTCCTGATTTACTGACTGACGCTTTCATATCCGAGTTGCTCGAGGCATCGGGCCTCACTCCCATCCATGACAACCCGTTGCAGATCGTCGCGCGAACCTCCGCATCGTGCTCGCCTATTCCGCCTGTGAATACGAGCATGTCGATTCCCTCGAGCACTGCGGCCATCGCGGCGATCTGCTTACGCGCGCAGTAGCAGAACATCTGAATCGCAAGGCGGGCGTCGGCATTTAGCGCAGCCGCCGCATGCAGGCTTCGCATATCGCTGTCGACGCCTGAAACGCCGAGAAGACCCGAACGCCGGTCAACAAGCTCCTCCAGCATGGGCGCGTCGAGCTTCTTCTGCCGCAGCAGGTAGATGAGGACTCCCGGATCAAGATCGCCCGTGCGGGTGCCCATGATCACCCCTCCCGTCGGCGTCAATCCCATGCTCGTGTCGATGGAGCGACCCCCTTTGACTGCCGTAATGCTCGCGCCGTTGCCCAGATGCGCAATCACCAGGCGAGCAGGAAGATCGCCCGCAAGTTGACGTACGATAGATTCGCATGAGAGACCATGAAATCCGTAACGTCGGACGCCTTCGGCCTGCAACGCTCGCGGAAGTGGCAGCACACGCGCAGGCGGCGGCAGGTCGGCATGAAAGCTCGTGTCGAAGCAAGCGACCTGCGCAAGTCCGGGAAATTGTTTGCTTGCGCAGCGGATGACAGCGAGAGCCGGAGGACTATGCAGCGGCGCAAACACCGCGGCTGCTTCGAGTTCCTCGAGGACCGCCGCGTCGATCAGACAATGCCGCAGAAGCTTGGGACCGCCGTGCACGATGCGATGTCCAACGGCGCTCGGCGCGGGCATGTTGCGCTCGGCAAACAGTTTTCCCACCCGTATGAGCGCGTCTGCCTGCGTCGCGATCGCCGCCTTCTCGGAGTTCAGGGTCTTGGTGCGCGCGTCAGCCACCTCGAAGCTTGCGTTTTCGGAGCCGATCGCGCCGGCCTCGCCACTGATCAGCAAATCGGTCAGTGCAGGCCCGACGCGGTACAAACCGAATTTGAGCGAGGAGGAGCCGCTGTTGAGCGCTAGGACATGCAATACCCGGGACTTCATCCGTCAGTGATCTGCGCTAATTTGACCAACTGACTTTAGCGAGAGCATTGGGCGCGATCAAGAATTCAGCGACTCAAAGCATCGTGTGCGGGGGAGCGCATAATCGACAACGAAGCCGTTGGACCCGAGCAGCCGCAGCCCCAATGCACTAATTTGTGCTCTTCAGGACGACCTGCGCGGTCACTTCATAGCCCTTCGTTGGCAAAGTGCCACTGTAGGCCCTGGTGATCGTCCGCTGCACCGAAAACGTCGTATCTACATCACGCCAGTTGAAGGCGGTTTCGGTAATCGTAGTACCATCGGCGTTTGTCCACACGTCCGTGCTCTGCAACTTCACGGCGGTGAATGTGCCCGCGGGAACCGTGACGGTCTCGACGTCCACAACCGCTCCGGTTTGCGTGTGGCTAACCGGAGCCGCCGTGCCGCAAGTGACCGTGTAATCGGTCGTCCAACTCCCTCCGACGGTGACCGGATACCCCGGCCCAGGTCCGTACGGACTATATGTGCATGTCTCGAGTGTTCCGCTCGCATCGGTATAGGAATACGACGTGTCGTGAGCCTGAGCGTCGACGTTTATCGTCTCTGTCGGAATTGAGTAAGTCGTACCATCGACGACGATCGACGTGCCAGTCGTGTCTTCCTCCAGTACAACGTAGGCGTTATCCGTGTTGACTGATGTCACGGTATCGCTAAACGTCTCCTTGATGGCGTTGTCGGAATTATCGACGATGGTTTGCTCATAGCTGCGCTGCGAATTCGTTGCTGGGACAATGAAGTCATAGGTCATGGCGGCAGCCCCGTTATCGTTGCCCGAATTGCAAGCCGTCATGAGTACCGTCCAAGCCGTGGCTGCGACGACCTTCGAGAATTTCATCGACTTCCTCCCTTCCAATGCGCTATCCGGCGAACAAACGCGGATCCTGCGGGGTGGTTGACGCGGTTCTTGCCTTCCATTGCCAGAAGAGCCGGCTCCCCGTGGACTCAAGCAACTTAACTACCGCAAATTCCTATTTCCGCAGCGGGTCAAAACCTAGTGATACAAGCCGCATCATATAGCGCATGACAAGAAGACGACGGGCAGCGCTCAACAATCGACTCATCCGGGTAGCTCGCCCAGCGAAGTTTGCGCCGTAGAGAAATTTCGCCGTGGCGATTGCGGCGCTGCGCCCGTGCAATAAATGCGCGGCGATCGACTATAGCACCGTGGGAACCACCGACCGACGCACTACGTTAATATGCCTTGGCGCATCCTTGGAACCAAATCGCAGATTTGCATGGCAGCATCGCGGAAATTGTCTCGGTACCGCGCCAAGCGCGACTTTTCGAAAAGCGCAGAGCCGAGTGGAATTACCCCGAGTCCGCGCTCGGACCGTCTGCGTTTTGTGGTTCAGAAGCATGCGGCGCGGGGGCTGCATTACGATCTGCGCCTCGAACTGGGAGGCGTGTTCAAATCCTGGGCTGTAACCAAGGGGCCGTCGCTCGATCCCGCCGACAAACGTCTGGCAGTGGAGGTCGAAGATCACCCCCTCGACTACGGTGACTTCGAAGGGACCATTCCGAAAGGCCAGTACGGTGGCGGCACCGTGCAATTGTGGGATCGCGGCTACTGGCAGCCAATTGGCGCAGCACCGCAGCGCGCGCTCGCCGCCGGCGATCTCAAGTTCGAGCTCGACGGCGAACGTCTGCACGGCAGCTGGGTGCTCGTGCGCATGCGCGGCGATCGCTATGGCGGCAAGCGCACGAACTGGCTCCTCATCAAGCATCGCGACGCGTACGCGCGGCCCGGTGACCACGACGCGCTCCTCGCGCAAGACCGGTCGGTCTCCTCCGGACGCTCGATGGCCACGATCGCCGCCGGCAAAGGACGCGCGCCCAAGCCCTTCATGCTCGCAAAGAAAACCGCCACATCGCCGTCGGCCGTGTGGCATTCAAAATCGCACGGCGACAGAGCCAAACGCACTGTCGCGTCTCCACGGTTCGTGGCGCCACAACTGTGCCGGCTGGTGGATCGGCCGCCTGAAGGCCCGGGTTGGATTCATGAGATCAAGTTTGACGGCTACCGCATGCAGCTGCGCGTCGCCAATGGAGAGGCCGCGCTGTTGACCCGCAAAGGGCTCGATTGGAGCGGCAAGTTTCCAGCGCTTATTGCCGAAGGTGCCAAGCTACAGGATTGCGTGATCGATGGTGAGGTCGTGGCTTTCAACGCTCAAGGGGCCATGAGTTTCGGCGCGCTGCAGAACGCGCTCTCAGAGGGCGATACGAGCCATGTAGTCTTCTACGCATTCGACCTGCTTTTTGCCGACGGCTCGGACCTGCGCAGGGAGCCGCTCGTCGCGCGCAAGGAGCAACTGAAAAAGCTTCTCAAGGTACACGGCGATGCCAAGGGGGCCATCCAGTTCGTCGAGCACTTCGATAGTCCCGGGGAAGAGGTGCTCAAATCCGCCTGCCAAATGCACCTGGAGGGAATTGTGTCGAAGAAGCTCGATGCGCCGTATGTCTCTGGGCGCACAGATACCTGGACCAAGGCAAAGTGCCGAGCGGGCCAGGAGGTTGTAATCGGCGGCTGGGTACAGGGTGGCAGCCACCTGCGGTCGCTGCTCGTCGGTGTGCGCCGTGGCACTGAACTGCACTACGTCGGCCGCGTTGGGACAGGATTTGGTCGCGAGACCGTGCAACAGGTGATGCCGAAGTTGCGTGCGGTCGAGAGCCGCGACAGCCCCTTCAGCGGCGCGGGAGCGCCACCGAGGCAACGCAATGTCCATTGGGCCCGGCCGCAGCTCGTTGCGGAGATCGAATTTGCCGGTTGGACTGAGGACGGAAATGTTCGTCAAGGGGCCTTTAAGGGCCTGCGCGAAGACAAGCCGCCGGAGGAAGTCCGCACCGAAACACCGGAGCCGACCGCACGCGTGGAGAAGCGCGCGCGCGCGGCCGCAGTTGATGCCCACGGAAACGTCGTAATGGGCGTCACGATCTCCCATCCAGACAAGGTCCTGTGGCCCAAGACGGCGCACACGGCGGCTGTAAGCAAGATCGACCTTGCGAGATATCTGGAGGCGGTCGCCGCATGGATGATGCGGCACATCAAAGGCCGGCCGTGCTCCATCGTGCGTGCGCCGGATGGCATCAACGGCGAAAAGTTCTTCCAGCGACACGCCATGCGTGGGACCTCGCCGCTACTCAAGCTTGTGAAAGTGTCCGGCGACCGCCAGCCTTATCTGCAGATCGATCAGCCGGAGGGTCTCATCGCCGTGGCGCAGATCGCCGCACTCGAGTTGCATCCGTGGAATTGCCGTCCCGAGGAGCCGGAGGTGCCCGGGCGCCTGGTGTTTGATCTGGATCCGGCGCCGGATGTGAAATTCGGCATGGTCATCGACGCGGCGCTCGAGTTGCGCGAACGTCTCGAGGCCATCGGCCTCATTGCCTTCTGCAAGACCACCGGCGGCAAGGGCCTGCACGTCGTGACGCCGCTCGCGAAACCAGGCCGTCGCAAGCTTGGTTGGGCGGAGGCAAAGGCGTTTGCGCAGGCCGTGTGCATCCAGATGGACGATGACAGTCCGACCCGCTACATCGTCAAAATGACCAAAGCTGCCCGAACCGGTCGTATATTCCTTGATTATCTGCGAAATGATCGAACCGCGACTGCGGTCGCGCCGCTCTCATCACGCGCGCGGGAGGGCGCGCCGGTGTCCATGCCCCTGCCATGGACCCAGGTGCGCACTGGCCTTGATCCACAGCGCTTTAACATTTCTACGGCGCCGGCGCTACTCACCCGCAACACCGGCTGGCAGGACTACGACAAGTCGGAGCGCTCATTGGAGGATGCTGTCCGCCGCTTGACGAACCGCAAATAAGCTTCCTGCGAGCGCTCGTGCGGGCACGGTGCGTGCTAATCTTTTGCGCATGGCACGGGCAATCTGGAAAGGCGCTGTCTCCTTCGGGTTGGTTTACATCCCGGTGGAAATGTACTCCGCCGCGCGCGGCAGCACGCTCGATCTGAATCTCCTCGACAGCCGCGATTTTGCCCCGGTCGGTTACCAGCGGATCAACAAACGCACAGGCAAGTCGGTCGAGTGGGGCGACATAGTCAAGGGCTATGAATACAAGAAGGGCGAGTATGTCGCTCTTTCCGATGAGGATTTCCGTCAGGCTAATGTGAAGGCGTCGCAGATCATCGAGATTACAAGCTTTACGCGCGCTGCAGACATCGCACCTGAGTACTACGAGACGCCCTACTACCTCGTTCCGACAAAGGGAGGTGAGAAGGGTTACGCGCTGCTGCGCGAGACCCTCCTGCGCACCGGCAAGGTGGCTGTCGGAAGCATAGTCATGCGCGGCAGGCAGCACCTTGGAGCCATTAGCGCGGATAAGCGCGTGCTGCTATTCAATACACTGCGTTTTGCGGCGGAACTGCGCTCGCTCCGTGACCTGGAAGTGGCTCCGCCGGCTTCGAAAGCTGCGCACGTTGCACCCAAAGAAGTGGCAATAGCGGAAAAACTGCTCGAACAAATGAGCGCCCCTTGGAAGCCCGAGGACTATCACGACACTTACCGCGAAGACCTGATGCGGCGCATCGAGGAGAAGATCCGCAAACGCCAAACGCACGTGCTCACGCCCAAAGACAAAGCCCCAAAAGAGGGGCGAAAGAGCGCAGAGGTTATCGATCTGATGGCGGTTTTAAAGAAAAGCCTCGAGTCACGCAATGCCGGTGCAAAGAGCGCCGCCGCGCCGAGGCGCCGACGGCGCTCCTAAGCGCCACGCGTGCAGCTGAGCGCGACGGGCAGCAGATTTTCCTCGACATCGGGCAAAGTGCTGGGAGATGCCTCTGCTAAACACACCACATCTACTTGTCCATGATCGTCGCGACAACGTCGGCGTCGTAGTCGTTGAAAACCTAGCTGCCGGTACGAGCATGCTGTGCGTGGTGACCGAGGACGACAGTGAATTCCGCTGCACGCTCAAGCAGGACGTGCCGATCGGTCATAAAGTTGCACTACGCGACCTTGAGCTCGGCGAAACCGTCGTTAAATACGGGCACGACATCGGCCGTCTCGTCGCAGTGGTGCGCAAGGGAGAACATGTGCACGTCCATAATTTGAAGACAAAGCGCTGGTAGATCATGAACTCTGCCGGCCGGACTGTCTGGGCATATCGCCGCGAAAACGGTCGCGTCGGTGTGCGCAATCATGTGGCCATATTGCCGCTCGACGATATTTCCAACGCAGCCTGTGAAGCCGTGGCTGCTCACATCCATGGGACGATCGCGCTGCCACATTCCTACGGCCGTCTGCAGTTCGGCGCAGACCTTGATTTACATTTTCGGACCATGATCGGTACCGGAGCTAATCCCAATGTGGCCGCGTGCGTTATCATTGGCATCGAGCCGCTGTGGACGCAAAAAGTCGTCGATGGAATTGCCGCCACAGGCAAACCGGTAAGCGGCTTTTCCATCGAGGGCAATGGCGACATCGCCACGGTGGCGGCGGCCTCGCGCAAGGCCAAGGAATTCGTCCATTGGGCGTCGGAGAAAGTGCGCGAGGAGTGCGCATTGACGTCCCTATGGGTCGCTGCCAAATGCGGCGAAAGCGACACGACCACCGGCCTCGCATCCTGCCCGGCCGTCGGTAACTTGTACGACAAGCTTATTCCTCACGGCCTCTATGGCTGCTTCGGCGAAACCTCGGAATTGACTGGAGCCGAGAATTTGGCCGCGGCGCGCGCGGTGTCCCCTGAGATTGCCCAGAAGTTCATGAATACCTGGTCCGCATATCAGAAGGACGTGATTGAGGCGCACAAGACTTCGGATCTTTCGGACAGCCAACCGACCAAAGGAAACATTGCCGGCGGTCTCACTACGATCGAAGAGAAAGCGCTCGGCAATCTTGAAAAGATTGGGAAAAAGGTCAGCTTCATAGACGTGCTGACCCCGGCGGAGCCGCCGGCACGCGGCCCGGGACTTTACTTCATGGACACCTCTTCGGCGGCAGCCGAGTGCTGCACTCTGCAGGCGGCTGCAGGCTATGTGCTGCACGTGTTTCCGACGGGACAGGGCAACGTGATCGGCAATCCGATCATGCCGGTACTCAAGATCAGCGGTAATCCGCGCACAGTCAGGCTGATGAGCGAGCATATCGACGTCGACGTGTCCGCAATCATACGACGCGAGATGACGCTCGATCGTGCCGGCGATACGCTGATCGATGCCGTTGTGCACACGGCCAATGGCCGTCTCACCGCTGCCGAAGTTCTCGGGCACCGCGAATTCGTGATGACCAAGCTCTATCGCAGCGCCTGAGCATCGCCCGCGCCCTACAGTGCGGCGGGAATTGAGCCAGCGGGCGGCGCCACAACCAGCGTCCAATCCCGGCCCTCCCATCTCGCAACAACGACCGCTGCCACCGAGTTTCCGATAACATTCGTGGCGCTGCGGCCCATGTCCAGAAGGTGGTCGACAGCCAATATCAACACCAAGCCCGCTTCGGGTAATTTGAAATATGCCAATGCGGAGGCGATCACAACCAATGAAGCGCGCGGGACGCCCGCGATGCCCTTGGACGTCACCAACAACACCAGCAGCATGCTCACCTGTTGGGCGAGCGTCAGGTGAATGCCATACGCCTGGGCAATGAATAAAACCGCGAAGGTGCAGTACATCATGGAGCCGTCGAGATTGAAGGAGTAGCCGAGCGGCAGAACAAACGACACTATCCGCCGCGGAATTCCGCACTCATTAAGGCGTTCAAGCAGTAGCGGATACGCCGCCTCCGAGCTCGCCGTCGAAAATGCGAGCAGCGTCGGCTCTCTGACTGCGCGCATGAGGTCGAGTGAACGCCCTCCGATCGCGAACGCCGCGGCGCCCATCAATATCGCCCAGAGGACCGCCAGCGACGCGTAAAAACTGCCGATGAACTTCGCGTAGGCAAGGAGTATCCCTGCCCCCTGTGTCGTGACAGTGGCCGCGATCGAGGCGAACACAGCAAATGGAGCGCACGCGATCACATAGCCGGTGACCTTCAGCATGATGGCTGCAATCTGTTCAACGACCAGCAGCACCGTTGCAGCGCGTTCACCCAATGCCACGATTGCCATTCCAATCAGTACGGAGAATACGACTATCTGCAATATCTCATTTCTCGCCATGGCATCAACAATTGATATCGGCACGAGATGAGTCATGAAGTCCTTGAGTGTGAGAGTCGAGGTATCCACCAGTGCCGTACTCTGGCCCGTGACCTGCAGGCCCAGGCCGGCGCCGGGGTTCAGAAGCTGAACCAGAACCAAGCCGACGCACAGCGACACGATTGATGCTCCGAGAAACCAGATCAGAGTCCTCAGGCCGACGCGCCCGATCGCGGCCGAGTCCCGCATGTGCCCTATGCCGCTCACGAGCGTGGCAAAGATAAGCGGCGCAATTATCATCTTGATCAGGCGCAGAAAGATGTCGGTGACAATGGAGAATTTGCCGGCTACGGCGACTGCCGTGGCGGGATCCGGCAAGAATCTATGAAGTATGAAACCGACTAGGATGCCGAGTAGAAGCGCTCCAAGCACAAAGTAGGCAAATCGACGGTTCACATCGTCACCATTTGCGAGGATCTGGAGGCAGCTACGTGGACCACAGGGTCGTGCATTCCGGAGCTTTGCAGTGCTGCGCGATCGCGGCAGTTGGCGCCGAAACTACGCGTTTGAATTTATTTAGGATTATCTTGCGTGCGTTCCGCAAGCCGCATGCGCTCAGCAAGATCGTCGAGCTGCGCGCTGCTTGCGGCCAGGACAGCGATACTGCCATGAGTGCTGGGCACGATCACGCCGGACAACCCGTCTTCGTGGAAACTCTCGCGTTGCGCGACTCTTTCATTGGGTAGGAGCAAAACCGTCGCGAGACTGTGGGGAGTGCGCACTACCAAATGCGGCACATAGTGCCCGCGGAACCAACAGCTTTGCGCGTAAATGACGCTGTAGGGAGTTTCAGCCAGGATCAATCCGCTCTTGCGCAGCACATCCTCAAGCTCGGCTTCTGGCACGGCGTCGGTACCTACCCAGCTCTGCGGTTCCGCGACCACATGTGCCACCACTTCATGGGCAAGACTGGTGTCGGTTCGCAGCGCCCACACCGTCAGTGTGGCCACAATGGCAAGCACTACGCTCGCAGCAAGGGCCCATCCAGGCCTAGCGGCCGCGCGTCGACGCCCACGGTCAGCGGCCGGAACCATCGCGAGCGCGCGGCGGATATTCGCATCCAGCGCGACCATTTCGAGCTGAAAATCCGCGCAGGCATGGCAGTCCTTCAGGTGTTGCGCGAGCTCGCCCGACGTCGCACCAGGCTCCGCCCCGATAAGTCGGCGCGCATCCTCGCAGTTCATGACGGCGCCTCCGTGCCCGAGCCGTCCGGCGCCGGAGTCAATCCATAGAGCGTGCGCAACTTGTTACGCGCGCGAAACAACCGCGTAAGCACGGCCGACGCCGACAAGCTCAGTTCGCCCGCGATCTCATCGACTGAAAACCCCCCAAGTACTTGCATGATCAGCGGCTCGCGATACTCGATCGGCAGCTGCAGTATGGCGCCACGCAGCGCATGAATATCGCTGTCATCGCGGCTCAAGAGCGCGCCGTCGTCATGCTCGAGTGCATCGTTCAAACTCACAAGCTCCAAGCGTTTGCGCTCATAAAGCCGCGCATGTTCTCGCCTTACGATCGTCAACAGCCATGCGCGCGCGCAGGCCGGATCCTTCAGTGCTTCCCGCGAGCGCCAGGCCCGCAATAACGACTCCTGAACCACATCTTCTGCGAGCGCGCGATCACGGGTCAGCCATTGTGCGAAACGCAGGAGATCCGGCCGCATCGACTCGAACAACCGTGTGATCCGCGTGTCCGCGGCCGCACCAGTGCTCGAGACGCCAATGGAGGAGACCGGACCTTCGGACGGGTAATTGCGCATGGGCGCTCGTTAGTGACGATACGTCGCAGTCCTACCGGCGCTCTGGCACACACAACGGCGCCCATCTGCGTTAAACACAAGTGCTCACAAGGGTTCGGAAAGCGAGCAATTCTACGCACTGCCGCCGGAATACGCATGATCAGTAAAAAGGACCGCCTGCCGGTCTATCCAGGCATCCCGGTTCGCACCGGCCGAAAACCATCCGGACGGGTCCAGTTCCGAGTACTCACTGACCCAAACGTCATTCGGGCAAGGCGAAGGCCCCGGGACTCGTTGGCTATCCGTGCGCGAGCGAGCCACGCGCCAGGCCGTGGATCTCAGCCCATGATGGCCTTCAGGCGCTGCGTTCTGGACTTATCGGTGATCTCGGCCACGCGCTGCAGCAGCGCCTGTGCTTCCTTCACCGGCAGAGCCTTACTCAGGAGAAATCCCTGCGCGTCATGGCAATCCTGCTCCTGCAGGAACATCAGCTGCGGAAAATTCTCAACGCCCTCCGCCGTCACATTAACGTGCAATGATCGCGACATTGCGATAATGGCGGCTGCAATTGCGCGATCGTCACTCCCATCATTGATGCTCGTTACGAACGAGCGGTCGATCTTAAGGCGATCCACCGCGAAGTGGCGCAGGCGACCGAAGCTTGAATACCCGGTGCCGAAATCGTCGATGGCAAGCGAAAGGCCCAGTTGTTTCAGTTCATTGATCGCCTTTTGCGCCCAGCCTTCGTCGGCCATCACGACGGACTCAGTGATTTCCAGTTCCAGATTGGCAGGCGGCAGACCCGTCTCGCGCAAGATCGTGGCGACCAGCGCCGGAAATTCAGCGAGCGCGAACTGTCGGCCCGAAACATTTACTGCCATCCTGCCAACGGGTAAGCCCGCGTCCAACCACGCCTTGCCCTGACGGCACGCACTGCGCAGCACCCACTCGCCAATTGAAAGTATCAGGCCGGTTTCTTCGGCAACCGGAATGAACTCCGTTGGCGGCACGCAGCCGAGTTCGTCACTCGTCCAGCGCAGTAGCGCCTCCATTCCGGAAATGCCGCCCGTGCGAACGTCGAACTGCGGCTGGTAATCCAGAGTGAACTCGTTACGCTCAAGAGCACCGCGCAGGCGACCTTCTATCGTAAAGCGCTGCAAGGCCAGCGCATTCATGGCGATGTCATAAAAGGCAAACGTGCCCGGATTCTTGCGCTTCGCGAAATACATCGCCAAATCCGCGTTGCGCAACAGCGTGGCGGCATCGGCACCGTCCTGCGGAAATACTGCAATACCAATGCTCGGCGAGATCACCAGCGAGTTGGATCCGAGCTGCATCGGCTCGCGAAGGTCGCGAATCAGCCGCGCAGCGACGCTACCCGCGTCGCGTCCAGATCGCAGGTTGGGCAGCATGACCATGAATTCATCGCCGCCGAGTCGTGCCAGATCCCCGGGTCGATCGCCGCCATCTCCCGCTGACGTCGCAGAATTGCTCAAACGCAGCGAACTTCGCAGTCGCGTGGCCACCAGACACAGTAGTTCATCACCGACCGAATGCCCCAAAGTGTCGTTAACACGCTTGAAGTTGTCCAGATCCAGGTAGAGCACCGCAAGAGTGCGCCC
>Ga0302325_10023566_pt1 | contig 12825 bp, 10 predicted proteins | sample Palsa_T0_2_FD_201948 | JGI IMG/M metagenome (GOLD analysis project Ga0302325, IMG submission 201948) | Peat permafrost microbial communities from Stordalen Mire near Abisko, Sweden - Palsa_T0_2 | ecosystem: Environmental > Terrestrial > Soil > Palsa > Peat permafrost | place: Sweden: Abisko... | reverse complement strand
GCGCGCAGGCGATGTCGGACAGGCGGTAGTTGAAGCCCAGCCGGTCGTGATCGAGCCAGCCCATGTCGGGCGCCCGTCCCTGGTTTCGCTCGGAGTCCAGGCGCTCCTTCATCGCGGCGTCGCCAAGGGTGATCATCCCGCCCTCGCCCGTGGTCAGCTGCTTGTTGGCGTAGAAGCCGAACACCGCCGGATGGCCGCGCCCGCCCACCGCGGTCCCGTCGGCGTGCACCGCCCCGAGCGCCTCGCAGGCGTCCTCCACGATCGCCAGGCCGTGCTCGCGGGCGAGCTCCTCGAAGCGGGGCATCGCCGCCGGGTAGCCGAAGATGTGGACCGGCAGGAGCGCAGTGGTGCGCTCGCTCACGGCGGCCGCGGCGGCCTGCGGGTCGAGGTTGAGCGTGACGGGATCGATGTCGGCGAACACCGGCCGCGCACGCTCGTACACCGCCGCGTTGGCCGAGGCCACGAACGAGAACGGGCTGGTGATGACCTCATCCCCGTCCTTCACGCCGGCGGCGCGCAGGGACAGATGGAGCCCGGCCGTTCCGCTCGAGACCGCGCACGCCAGCGGGGCTCCGACGCGCGCCGCAAATGCGCTCTCGAACGCGGGCACGCGCGGGCCGAGGGACAGCTGCCCGGAGCGCAGCACCTCCAGCACGGCCCGCTCCTCCTGCTCGCCCAGCACGGGTCGAGCGAGCGGGATCGGCTCAGCGCTCACGTACCGATCCGGCCTCCTGCGCCGCGGGCCCCTGCTCAGAGGAGTGCGGCAGCTTGCCGGGTTGCATGCCGAACTCGAGGGAGTCCACCAGCGCATCCCAGGAGGCCTCGATGAGGTTCTCCGAGACCCCGATCGAGCCCCACACCTGCTGGCCGTCGGAGGCGTCTATGAGCACCCGCGTGACGGCGCCCGTCCCCTTCGTCTCATCGAGGATGCGCACCTTGAAGTTGACGAGCTCGATGTCGCGCAGATGCGGGTGAATCTCGCCGATGGCCTCGCGCAGCGCGTTGTCGAGCGCATTCACCGGGCCGTTGCCCTCGGCGGTGCGCACGTAGCGCTCGCCGCCGAGCCAGATCTTGATGGTGGCCTCGGTGACGACCTTGCCGTCGGCTCGCTTCTCGACCAGCACGCGCCAGGACTCCAGGCGGAACAGGGGCTCATACGAGCCTGCCTCCTTGCGCATGAGCAGCTCGAAGGACCCGTCCGCTGCCTCGAACTGAAAGCCCCGATGCTCGAGATCCTTGACCCGCTCGAGCACCCGCTCGGCGAACGCGTCCTGAGCTTCGCCCGCCTGCAGCCTGATCTGGGCCTCCGCCGCCTTGCCGGAGATCGTGCCCTTACCCGAGAGCTCGGAGATGAGCACGTCTCGGCGGTTCCCGACGGAGACGGGATCGGTGTGCTCGAAGGTCTGAGCGTCCGCACGGATGCCGGCGGCATGCAGGCCCGCCTTGTGCGCGAACGCGTGCTTTCCGACATACGGCTGCCCGGGGTCCGGCGCGCGGTTGAGCAGCTCGTCGACGAAGTGGGCGGTCTCGGTGAGCCGAGCCAGGCGCTCTGAGGGAAGCAGCTCGACCCCCATCTTCAGCTGCAGGTCGGCGATGATCGTGATCAGGTTGGCGTTGCCGGTGCGCTCGCCGATGCCGTTGACGGTTCCCTGCACCTGTGTGGCTCCGGCTTCGACGGCGGTCAGCGTGTTGGCCACGGCGCAGCCCGAGTCATCGTGCGTGTGGATGCCGAGCGGGACGCCGGGAAGCCCTTCGGAGACGACCGCGAAGGCCGTGCGGATCTGCGGGGGCAGCGAGCCCCCGTTGGTGTCGCACAGCACCACCCGCTCGGCGCCCGCGCCGGCGGCCGCCCGCAGGCAGTCCAGCGAGTAGCCGGGATCGAGGGCGAAGCCGTCGAAGAAGTGCTCGGCGTCGAACAGCACGCGCTTGCCCGCGCCGACGAGGAACGCGACCGAGTCGGCGATCATCTCGAGGTTCTGCTCGCGCGAGACGCGTACCACCTTCTCGACGTGCAGCACCGAGGCCTTGCCCACCAGCGTGCAGGCCGGCGTGAACACCTCGGCCAGTATGCGCAGCCCCTCGTCGGCCTCTGCCGCCACGTCGCGGCGGCGGGTCATCCCGAATGCCACGATCTCCGAGACCTCGAGCGACTCGCCGGCGAGCAGCTCGAACAGCTCCTGCTCCTTGGGGTTCGAAGCGGGGAAGCCGGCCTCGATCAGGTGCACGCCCAGCGCATCCAGGGCGCGCACCACGCGCACCTTCTCCTCGGCGGTGAGGCTCAGGCCGCCCCCGCCCATGCCGTCGCGCAGGGTGGCGTCATATAGCTGTATGTCGGGCACCGGGGACCTAGCCCGCGGCGGTCGTCTGAGAGCCGACCACCGACTCCGGGCCAGCCGCGCCGCCCGTGGCAGCGGCTGGCGGCGAGGACTCGCCGGTGGGCGTCTGAAGCGCCGGCGCCCGCACGACGTCCAGCCACTCCCGGTAGCGCTCGGAGCGCCCGTGGATGGCGTCGTCGAAGGCTGTCTGGAGGACGCGTGTGATCTCGCCGGGCTTGCCGGTGCCGATGCGGTGGTCGTCGACCTCGCGTACCGGCACGAGCTCGGCGGCGGTTCCGGACATGAACATCTCCTCGGCCAGGTACATCTCGGCGCGCGAGATGTTGCGCTCGACCACCGTGTAGCCGAGGTCGCGGGCGATCTGGAAGATCGAGCGGCGGGTGATGCCGTCGAGGATCGAGTTGTGCTGGCCGGGTGTTGCGATCTCGCCGTCGCGCACGATGTACAGGTTCTCGCCGGTTCCCTCGCACACGTGGCCGTGGTCGTCGAGCAGGATCGCCTCGTCGTAGCCGGCCTTCACCGACTCGACCTTCGCCAGGACGCTGTTGAGGTACTGACCCGAGGCCTTCGCGTGGGGGATGAGCGAGTCGGGGCTTATCCGCCGCCACGAGGACACCTTCGCGCGAATGCCGTTCTTCATGCCCTCCTCACCGAGGTAGGCGCCCCACTCCCAGCAGGCGATCGTCACGTCGACGGGCGCCTCGAGGGGGTTGAGGCCCATCTGGCCGTAGCCGCGGTTGACGATCGGGCGGATGTAGCAGTTGCGCAGGCCGTTGCGGGCCACGAGCTCGAGCGTTGCGGCGCGGAGCTGCTCGGCGGAGTAGGGCACCGGCATGTAGTACAGCTCGGCGGAGTTGAGCAGTCGCTCGATGTGCTCGGCGTTGCGGAACACCGCGGGACCGAGCTCGCCGTCGTAGCAGCGCATGCTGTCGAACACACCGGTGCCGTAGTGCAGGCCGTGCGTCAGGACGTGGATCTTGGCGTCCTCCCAGGCGACGAAGTCTCCGTTCATCCAGATGAGGTCGGTGGGCTCCACGTTCATTGCACTCCTATTCGAGGTTGTCGAGCACTGCCTTGGCGGCCTGCTCCGTGCGCGCCGCCCCTCCCAGGTCGGGCGTGCGCAGGCCCCCGGCGAGCGCGCGTTCAACCCCCGATTCTACAGCCGCCGCCTCGCTTTCCAAGCCCAGGCCGTGCCTGAGCATCATCGCGGCGGACAGGAACATGGCAAGCGGGTTGGCGATGCCCTGCCCGGCGATGTCGGGCGCGGAGCCGTGCACCGGCTCGAACATCCCGGGGGCCGAGCCGCTCGGATCCCCCAGCGAGGCGCTCGGCAGCATGCCGATCGAGCCCGTCAGCATCGCCGCCTCATCGGAGAGGATGTCCCCGAACATGTTCTCGGTGAGGATCGTGTCGAAGTCGCGCGGCGAGGAGACGAGCTGCATGGCGGCGTTGTCCACCAGCACGTGCTCGAGCTCGACGCCTGAGAACTCGCGCGAGTGCAGGTCCGTCACGGTCTCCCTCCACAGCCGCGAGGTCTCGAGCACGTTGGCCTTGTCGACGCTCGCGACCTTGGGCTGCGCCGATCTGCGTTCGGCGGCCGTGAACGCCGTCCGCGCGATGCGCTCGATCTCATCCGTCGTGTAGGAGCAGACATCCGAGGCCGACGTGGCGGTGCGGGTCTTCTCGCCGAAGTAGATGCCGCCGGTGAGCTCGCGCACGACGAGCAGGTCCGTGCCCTCGATCCGATCGCGGCGAAGCGGCGAAGCATCGTAGAGGGCGGGCAGGGGCTTTACGGGGCGCAGGTTGGCATACAGCCCGAGGCCCTTGCGCAGGCCCAGCAGGCCCTGCTCCGGCCGGGGCTTCCCGGGATCGGTGGTGTCCCACTTCGGCCCGCCGACCGCCGCCAGCAGAACCGCGTCCGAGCGCCGGCAGTCCGCGAGCACCTCGTCGGTGAGCGCGACGCCGTGTACGTCGATCGAGGCCCCGCCGAACAGGTGCTCGTCGAACTCGAAGTCACCGAGCGCTTCGAGCAGCTCGAGCGTGGGCTCCATGATCTCGGGGCCGATCCCGTCGCCGGGCAGCGTTGCGATGTGATGAGTTGGCATGACCCTCCCCTACAGCGCCGTCGTCACGGGACCGCTGCGTTCGCGATTGCTCTCGTAGTCGGCGATCTCATCGGACTGCTGCAGCGTGAGCGCGATGTCGTCGAGACCGCCCAGCAGCCGGTGGCGGATCTCGTGGTCGATCTCGAAGGCGACCTGGCGGCCGGCGAAGCGGACCTCCTGCTCGCGCAGGTCAACCTGGCCGTGGCCCGCACGGGCAAGCGCCTGGCAGTCCTCCTCGGAGAGCACCACCGGGAGCAGCCCGATCTTGGTGCAGTTGGAGTAGAAGATGTCGGCGAAGGACGGCGCGACGATCGCCTGGAAGCCGTAGTCCTGAAGGCCCCAGGGAGCGTGCTCGCGCGAGGAGCCGCAGCCGAAGTTCTCGCCGGCGACGAGGATCGGGTTGGGCGGCAACTCCCAGCCGGGCTCCTTGGCCCAGTCGTAGAACAGGAACTGCCCGAAGCCCGAGCGCTCGACGCGCTTGAGGAACTGCTTCGGCATGATCTGGTCGGTGTCGACGTCGGCGCGGTCGAGGTGGCTGACCGGCCCTGAGATCGTCTCGATCGCCTTCATCGCTCAGCGCTCCAGGCCCGAATATCGACGAAGCGACCCTCGATGGCCGCCGCTGCCGCCATCTGGGGAGAGACGAGGTGGGTGCGCCCGCCGCGGCCCTGACGGCCCTCGAAGTTGCGGTTGGACGTCGATGCGCAGCGCTCGCCCGGTTGCAGGATGTCGGGGTTCATGCCCAGGCACATCGAGCAGCCGGCCACGCGCCAATCGAAGCCGGCGTCGCGGAAGATGACATCGAGGCCCTCGGCCTCGGCCTGGGCCTTGACCTGCTGGGACCCCGGCACGACCATCGCTGAGACGCTGGGAGACACGCTCCTGCCCGCCACGACCTCGGCGGCCGCACGCAGGTCGCCGATGCGCGAGTTGGTGCACGAGCCGATGAACACGCGGTCGATCGCGATCTGCTCGATCGGCGTGCCGGGCTCGAGCGCCATGTACTGGAGCGCCCGCTCGGTCGCCTCGCGATCAGCCGGGCTGTCGAAGTCGCCCGGCGAGGGCACGCTGTCGGTGACCGACCGGACCATTCCCGGGTTGGTGCCCCAGGTGACCTGCGGGGAGACGGCGGCCGCGTCGATCATCACGTCGGTGTCGAACTCGGCGCCGTCGTCGCTGCGCAGGGCGCGCCAGCCCTCGATCGCATCCTTCAGGGCGGCGCCGTGGGGCGCGCCGGGCCGCTCCCGGCCGTTCCCCGAGCGATCGGCGAACCAGGCGAACGTGGTCTCGTCGGGGGCGATCATGCCGGCGCGGCCGCCGCCCTCGATGGTCATGTTGCAGACCGTCATGCGACCCTCCATGGAGAGCGCCTCGATGGCCGGGCCGGAGTACTCGACGACATGGCCGGTCAGCCCGCCCACGCCGAGCTCACCGAGCGTTGCGAGGATGAGGTCCTTGGCGGTAACGCCGAAGCCGAGCTCGCCCTCATAGCGGATGCGCATCGAGCGGGGCTTGTTCTGGACCATGCACTGGGTGGCGAGAACGTGCTCGACCTCGCTCGTGCCAATCCCGAACGCGAGTGCGCCGAAGGCGCCGTGGGTGGAGGTGTGCGAGTCCCCGCACACGATCGTCATGCCGGGCTGGGTGACGCCGAGCTCGGGGCCGATCACGTGCACGATGCCCTGGCGGTCCGATCCGAGCGAGTAGACCGGAATAGCGAACTCCTCGCAGTTGCGCTCGAGCGTCTGCACCTGCACGCGTGAGAGCTCGTCCTTGATGCGCGCCGCGACGGGCGTTCCGTCGGTGGGCGTGTTGTGGTCGGCGGTCGCGAGCGTGCGATCGGGCCGGCGCACGCCGCGGCCAGCCAGCCGCAGCCCGTCGAACGCCTGCGGGCTGGTCACCTCGTGGACGAGATGCAGGTCCACATAGAGCAGGCCGGGCGCCACCTCGTGGGCTTCCCAGATCTTGTCGAACATGGTCCTTGGCGTCATGTCAGCTGCGCCTCAGTCCTGCCGAGACCACGGCGAGGAACTCCGCGTCGCGCTCTCCCGGGTTCTCGAAGTGATGGGGCAGGTCGGCGTCGAAGGTGACGCAGTCCCCCTCGGAGAGCTCGTGGCGCTCCGTGTCGCACACGAGCACCACCGAGCCGCGCTCGACGAGAGCCGTCTCGCGACTGCCCGGCTCGTGCATCGGGGGATCGTCCGCGGCGCCCGTTGCGCCTCCCGGCGCGAGCGTGTGACGCGACAGCTCGGCGCGCTGTCCCGGCTGTGAGGAGGTGAGCACGTCGAACTGGTGACCGCGCCTCTTGTTGCCTCCGCGCTGGCGCTGACCCGCGCGCACGATCGTCACCGATCCCTCCTCGTCCAGCCGAAGCAGCTGTGACAGCCGCAGCTCGAGCCCGGAGGCGATGCGCGTCGCGACGGTGAGCGTGGGGCTCGTCTCCCCCCGCTCGACCTGGGAGAGCATCGGCGCGCTCACGCCGCTGCGGACGGCCAGGTCGCGCAGTGACAGCGAGGAGGCCTCGCGCAATGCCTTCACGCGAGCGCCGATGACAACCGGGTCCAGCGGATCGGGCCGAGCGGCGGTTTGCGCCGCATCACGCGACAGGGCCGCCCCCGCGGCGGTCTTGTTGCGCCTCTTCCGGCCCTCAGTGCTCTCGACCGTCACCATACAGCCGTACGCTATCACAGACAGAATGCTGCTCTGGATTCGCGGCCGCCCGCCCGCTGTCCGGGCGGGGCGGCCACGCCAGCCGCCGCAAGGCGGCGCAATCAAACAATCAGGGCGCCGCGGTCTCCGGCAGGCCGATCGTCTCCCCCACGCTCGCGCGTGAGACGGCGACGGACAGCGCACGCACGTACGCGCGCGCGGCGGCGTCGATGATGTCTGTGGAGACGCCCTGGCCTGCGCCGGTGTAGGAGTTGACCTCCACCACGACCGACACCTCGCCGAGGGCGTCCTGGCCCTCGGTCACGGCACCGATCTTGAAGTCCGACAGTTTGGCCCCGACCCCCGCGGCCGCGTCGATCGCCTGGAAGACCGCGTCGATGGGGCCATCGCCGGTGAACGAGCCCTGCGCCGAGGAGCCATCCGGGAGCGTCACCGACACCAGCGCGTGGGGCGGGCGCCTCGAGGAGGCCTCCACCTCGAACCACTCCAGCGTATAGCCCGGGATCTCCTCCCTCAGCTCGTCGGTCACCAGCGCCTCGAGGTCCATCGCCGTCACGTGTTTCTTGCGGTCGGCGATCCCCTTGAAGCGCTTGAAAGCCGTGCTCAGGGCCTGGCCGTCGAGCTCGAAGCCCATCTCCTCGAGCGCTTTGTGCAGCGCATGGCGGCCGGAGTGCTTGCCCAGCACGATCGAGTTGCTGGCAAGCCCCACCGTGGTGGCGTCCATGATCTCGTAGGTCGCCCGCTCCTTCAGCACGCCGTCCTGGTGGATCCCCGCCTCGTGCGCGAACGCGTTGCGCCCGACGATCGCCTTGTTGGGCTGCACCTGATAGCCGGTCAGCCGCGACACCAGCCGGCTCGTGCGGGCGATCTCGGTCGTGTCCACCCCGGTCCACAGCCCGAGCGCCGGCTCGCGCGTGCGCAGCAGCATCACCACCTCCTCCAGGGAGGCGTTGCCGGCGCGCTCGCCGATCCCGTTGATCGCGCTCTCCACCTGCCGGGCGCCCGCCTGCACGCCGGCCAGCGAGTTGGCGACGGCCAGCCCGAGGTCGTCGTGGCAGTGCACCGACACCACCACGTCGTGCAGGCCCGGCACCAGCCGGTAGAGCTCGGTGAACATCGCCGCGTACTCCTGCGGCAGCGCGTAGCCGACCGTGTCGGGCACGTTGATCGTGGTCGCGCCCTCATCCAGCGCGATCTGGATCACCTCGGCCATGAACTCGACGTCCGAGCGCGAGCCGTCCTCGGGTGAGAACTCGACGTCGTCGGTGTATTCCCGCGCCTGCGCCACCGCGGCGCGGACCTGGCCCTTGACGTCCTCGCGCGTGGTCTGCAGCTTTCGCTCGATGTGAATGTCGCTCGTGGCCAGGAACATGTGGATGCGCGGCCGTTCGGACTCCCTGATCGCGTGCCAAGCCGCGTCGATGTCAAGCTTTGAGGTGCGCGCCAGCCCGCAGATCACCGGCCCGTGCACCTCCTGTGCGATCGCCTGCACCGCCTCTGAGTCGCCCGGAGAGGTGATCGGGAAGCCGGCCTCGATCACGTCCACACCCAGCCGCGCCAGCTGGTGCGCGATCTCGAGCTTCTCCTGCCTGTTCAGCGAAATCCCGGGCGACTGCTCACCGTCGCGCAGGGTCGTGTCGAAGATCAGGACCCGGTTCGAGTCCTCTCGAACGGGCCTGCCCTTGCCGGCGCCGTCGGTGGATCCGTCGTTCGTGCTCATGTCGTTCGTGCTCCTTCTCTGTCTCGTTCAAGCTTCCTCTCTGCTGGGTATGCGGCTACGCGGCCGCCACGCGCTATTCCCCCCGAGGGGGGAGCAGGAGAAGCTCGAGAAGCGAGATCTGAAACGACATGTGGGCCGTAGGTTAGCACCCGCGCGCGCCCTCGCATGCACCGCGCGCGCTCGGATATGCTCGACGCTTGAGCGCCATTCCCCTGCAAGGCGGATGCGGCTGTGGCGCGGTCCGCTTCGAGGTGACCGCGCCGCTGCAATCGGCGAACTACTGCCACTGCACGCGCTGCCAGCGGCGCAGCGGAACCGCCGCCTCCGCCAACGCGCGCGCCCAGCCGGGGTCCTTCCGGATCCTCAGCGGCGAGGGGAGCCTGCGCGCGTGGAGGCCCGAGGGCGGGTTTGAGAAGTGGTTCTGCGGGGACTGCGGGTCGGCGCTGTTCAGTCGCGACCCGCACGATTCCGAGCGGGTGGGCGTGCGTCTGGGCGCGTTCGACTCGGACCCTCACATCAGGCCCGGCATGCGCCAGTTCGTCGCCTACGCCGCCCCCTGGGAGGCGATCCCCGACGACGGGCTCCCCCACCACCCGGAGAGCGGACACTGAGCCAAGCGTCCATGATCCTGCGGCCGCTTGCCGAGGACGATGAGGCCGAGCTGCTGCGCATCCATCGCACGCCGGAGGTCATGCGCTGGTGGGATGCGCCCGCGGAGGGGTTCCCTTGGGATGAGCCCGAGGCGACCCGCCTGACAATTGAGGTCGACGGCGCCATCGCAGGCCTCATCCAGTTCTCCGAGGAGCTCGAGCCCAAGTACCGGCACGCCGGCGTCGACCTGTTTCTCGACCCCACAGTGCACGGCCGTGGCCTCGGCAGCGAGGCGGTCAGACGCGTCGTGCGCCACCTGATCGACGACCTCGGCCACCACCGCATCACCATCGACCCGGCCGCCGCCAACATCGCGGCCATCCGCGCCTATGAGAAGGTGGGATTCAGGCGCGTGGGCGTCATGAGGCAATCTGAGCGCGACGCGGACGGCGAGGGCTGGCACGACAGCGTGCTGATGGAGCTGCTGGCCGGCGATGAGCAGAGCTGACAGAGCTGAGGATCTTGCGCTTGCAGGCCACTGCGCGGGGACGTGGTAATAGTTCTGCCTATGCCCCGTGCGATCTGGTCCGGCACAATCGGCTTCGGCTTGGTGGCCGTGCCGGTCAAGCTCTACAGCGCGCTGAACCGGAAGAACGTTCGCTTCCACCAGCTCTCGGGCAAGACCGGTGTGCGTGTCGCCCAGAAGCGAGTCGACCCCCAGTCCGGCGAGGAGGTCCCCTACGATCAGATCGTCAAGGGCTACGAGATCGCACCGGAGCGCTATGTCGTGATCGAGCCCGGCGAGCTCGAGTCGCTGCAGCCAAAGAAGTCAAGGACGATCGAGATCGAGGACTTCGTGGAGCTTGTCCAGATCGATCCCATCTTCTACGAGCACCCCTATTACCTGGCGCCCGCGCCGGGCGGGGCAAAGCCTTACCGGCTGCTGCTCGAGGCGATGCGCGACACCGGGCGGGTGGCCGTCGCGCGGGTCGTGATGCGCTCCAAGGAACAACTCGTGGCGATCCGTCCGGTGGGCGACGTGCTCGAGATGGCGACGATGCTGTTCGGCGATGAAATCCTCCCGCCCGAGCAGCTCCCCGAGACCGCGGACGTGGCCGAGGTGAAGACCACGAAGCGCGAGCTCGATGTGGCCAAGCAACTCGTGGACTCGCTCGCCGCGGACTTCAACCCCGACGCATACCGCGACACCTACCGCGAGGAGGTGCTCGCGCTGATCGAGCGCAAGGCCCAGGGCGAGGAGATCGCCGTGCAGCCGGTCGCCGAGGAGGACACGGCGCCCGTGCCTGATCTGATGAGCGCGCTGAAGGCAAGCCTGGATGCCGTACGTGCCCGCAGTGAGGATGCCGATCCCGGCACGAGCAAACGGCGCAAGCCCGCCGCCAAGGCCGCCTCGAAACCGGCCGCCAAACCCGCTGCGAAAAAGCCGGCGGTCAAGAAACCAGCCGCCAAGAAGTCCGGAGCGCAGCGAGCCACAGCGAAGCGGTAGTGCCCCGGCGCTCACAGGCCAAGCAGGCCGCCCTGCTCGAGGGATACCGCGCAAAGCGCGACTTCGCGCGCACGCACGAGCCGGCGGGCGGCGATCCGGAGCCGGCGGGTGCGCCGCGGTTCGTCATTCAGGAGCACGATGCGACAAGCCTGCACTGGGACCTGCGCCTGGAGCGTGACGGCGTGCTCGCTTCCTGGGCGATCCCCAAGGGGCTGCCCGAGGTTCCCAAGGAGAACCACTTTGCCGCCCGCACCGAGGACCACCCGCTCGAGTACGCCGACTTCGAGGGCGAGATCCCGAAGGGCCAGTACGGAGCCGGCACGATGAGAATCTGGGATCGCGGCACGTATGAGTGCCTGAAGTGGGAGCCGCGCAAGGTCGAGGTGGCGCTCCGCGGCGAGCGACTCAACGCACGCTACGCGCTGTTCGCGATCGGCCATGGCGACGAGCCCAAGGACTGGATGATCCACCGCATGGACCCCCCGGCGGACGCGAACCGCGAGCCGATGCCCAGGCAACTGGCCCCGATGCTCGCCCGAAGCGGCGGCCTGCCCGCAGACGATCAAGGGTGGGCCTATGAGATCAAGTGGGACGGCGTGCGGGCGATCGCCTACTCCACACCAGGCGAGCTCCGTCTGGAGAGCCGGAACCTCAAAGACATCACCGTCCAGTATCCCGAGCTCGGCAGGCTCAACCGCGCGCTGAGCTCCCACAGCGCGATCCTCGACGGGGAGATCGTCGCGCTTGACGCAGACGGCCGGCCGAGCTTCGGCGCACTCCAGCACCGCATGCAGGTGACCTCGCCGGCACAGGCCAAACGACTCGCCAAGAGCACACCCGCCACGTACATCATCTTCGACCTGCTCTGGCTCGACGGCCACTCGGTCATTTCTCTTCCCTACTCCGAGCGCCGCGAGCTGCTCGCCGCCCTCCAGCTGAATGGGTCCAGCTGGCACACGCCCGAGCATCTTCTCGGGAGCGGCGCGGCCGTGCTCGCGGCCAGCGCCGAGCAGGGCCTCGAGGGCATCGTGGCAAAGCGCCTGGACTCCACCTATCAGCCCGGCGGGCGGCCGGGAACATGGGTGAAGATCAAGAACATCCACCGTCAGGAGTTCGTCGTCGGCGGATGGGCACCGGGGAAGGGCAGTCGCGCCGCGGGGATCGGTGCGCTGCTCGTGGGCGTCTACGACGACCACGGAACGCTGCACTATGCCGGACGCGTCGGAACCGGCTTCAGCCAGCAGCAGCTCGACCGGCTTGCGAGCCTGCTGGGCCCGCTCGAGCGCCCCGACTCCCCATTCGTACCGGGCGGAACCCGCCCCCCACGAGACGCCGTCTACTGCGAGCCGAGACTGGTGGCCGAGGTCGAGTTCAGGGAGTGGACCGCCGCGGGAAGCCTGCGCCAGCCCTCCTACAAGGGCCTGCGTGAGGACAAGGCCGCCCAGGAGGTCGTGCGCGAGGATTCGCCGGACGACGAGGCAGCGCGCGCCGGCAACACACCGCTCGTACCCGAGGATGCTCGGGAGTCGGCCTCCGTCACCGTCGATGGACGCGAGCTCAAGCTGTCGAACCTCCGCAAGGTCCTCTATCCGCAGAGTGGCTTCTCCAAGCGCGAGGTGATCGACTACTACGCCGCGATCGCCCCCGTGCTGATCCCCCATCTGCGCGACCGTCCGCTGACCGTCAAGCGCTGGCCCGACGGCGTGGAGGGAAAGGCCTTCTTTCAGAAGCAGGCACCCGCCCACCGACCGGACTGGGTTCAGACCGTAACCGTGCCCGCCGAGCGAAAGCCGATCGAGTACCTCCTCGCCCAGGATCTACCCACGGTCGTGTGGCTCGCGAACCTGGCGGCCCTCGAACTGCACACTCCGCTGGCCCGCGCTGGAGCAATCGAGC
>Ga0302325_10023565_pt1 | contig 12826 bp, 17 predicted proteins | sample Palsa_T0_2_FD_201948 | JGI IMG/M metagenome (GOLD analysis project Ga0302325, IMG submission 201948) | Peat permafrost microbial communities from Stordalen Mire near Abisko, Sweden - Palsa_T0_2 | ecosystem: Environmental > Terrestrial > Soil > Palsa > Peat permafrost | place: Sweden: Abisko... | reverse complement strand
AGCTCTGGTTCTATTTGGACGAAACGATACGACTTCCAGAAACTTCGTGCACGTTTGACATGTGTATTATGCGCGTAATATAGTAATATATTAGTAGCCCGCACGTCATCGGTCACGCTGACGGACGGCTGTCCACCCCAGACAGCGTCTGTGCAGGGACAAGTCGCTCTTCCAACGGCTGCGTCTGCCGCGTGGCCGGGACCGAATGCGGAAATGCGAGTCTACTCCGGAGAGACAGGCGGGGGCCCCTGCCCCACCGTGTCGTACCAGCGCAGGATATGATACGACGTCTCGTAGCCGGGCTGCAAGAATTTGACCTGCGCGGCCACCGTGCGGCGCAGATCCGAAAGCTGGCCGTTGACCAGGCGCAGGTGGGCCGTGGAGCGCAGTGTGAAGATGGTGAAGCCGCCGATGCGCAGGCGCGTGAAGCCTCGGCCGGCGATTTGCGCGAACGGCGCCAGATCGTCCTGCTTAATAAAAGCCTTCTCGCGACGCTGGCGGACCAGGGCCGCCAGGCCTTCCGGTGGGACGCCGATGGTGGCCAGCACGGCTGGAGGCGCAGTGTTGACGTCGAATTGACCTGTGGCGCCATACACCGAGACGCACTCGGCGAGGCCGGTGCGCCAAGTGAGATGCTGCGATGCGCCTACGGGCGCGGGTTGCCACGCGCCGTAGAAGATCTCCGGGGTGACGCCCTTCACCGACAACAATTCCTCGACTTCCTGGAAACGCGCGTGGGGCGCGGCATAGGGCGGGTGCAGCGACGCATAGAAATCCTCAAGCGAGCTGCCGGAAAGCGGAAGCGGCGGGGCGCGCCAGTCCAGAATGGCGGCCGTAATGTCTTGCGCGTGGGCCGGGTCTACGCCGAGATTCAGCAGCAGGCGCGATAAGTCGTCGGGCTGGGCGTTGTTGATGTTGAATTTGGCGGTTTCGGGGACGATATCGACCACCGTCTGGCCTTCCGGAAAATCGAACACGAAAAAGGGCGCGGGCGGTTTGAAGCGGGGGATATCGGGATGGGTGCGGCCCCAATCCATGTAGAGGATAGCGCGGCGGAGTCCACCTATGGCGAGATCCTGGCTGCGCAGCCCATCGACGGCGGTGGCGCTGCGTTCGGCTTCGCCGCGCACGGTATCGGCGAGCGAAATAGCGATGGTGGCCAGGGCGGCGGAGAGCCAGAGCACGGCGAGGAGCGCGGTGCCTTGGGCGGACTTCCGACGCGGGGCCGCGTTATTGTTGGAAGTCCACATAATTGGTGTCCGTCCGGCGGTTGATGGGAATCGCCGTGGTGATGGTTAGCGGGCGGAGGCGGGCGGGGTTATCTTCGAGGGGCGCCATTTCCACGCGCAGGCCCATCGGCCAACGGGGCGTGATCCAATCGGTGCGCCAGTGTTCGAGGCCGGGCGGCTGGGCTTGCTCCAGATACGAGAAGCGGCACCAGGCCAGTTTGTCGGCCAGCACGAACGACTGCGCGGAAGATTGAATCGCAGGGAACTGCGGCATCGGAAAGCCCGACGCGGGATCGGCGGCGATGCCCAGGCAGGATCGTCCGGCGCTCAGCGGGCCGGTGTAGGGGATCTCATTCACGATGAGCCGCACACCGCGGTCTTGCTCGCCGGGGATGACCTGCAACTCGAGGATGCGAGGCTGCCCGCGCCAGGCTTCGTCGAGCGAATAGGTGGAAACCAGCCGCATGGATTGCGGCTGCCCTTGGAAGAAGGGAAACGGCGCCAGCGGGGAGTTGGATTGGGGCGAACAGAGCGCCTTGACGGGCATGAATCCGCCGAGTTCCTGCTCGAGCACACGCTGCGCCCCGGCCACGCGGCGGTTCTCCATGAGGCGGGTGTTGGTTTTGTGGAGGGCGTCGAATCCCATGCGAATCGCGGCGAGCATGCCGACGGAGAGCATGCTGAGGAGGGTGACGGCGATGACGACTTCCATCAGGGTGATGCCGGATTGGCCTGGTGGCACAGACTTTAGTCTGTGATGAGTCATTGGAGGTCCTCCGGGCGGAGGACGTGCGCGCGGTAGCCGCTGAACGCGAAAGTGCGGCGCTCGTTGTTCGCCATCCACCAGATCTCGAGCGACATGCGGTCGAGCGACTGCTGGCCGGGCGCAGGATTAGGCGGCATTTCGAAGCGCGTCAGGCGGGCGCTCCAGCCGCCTTTGACGCCGCCGGTGAGGGAAGGATCGAAGTCGCCTTCGACCTGCGTATTGAGCGGAAAGTCCGGCTCCGTCAGCAACTCATCCATCTTGGAGCGCGCCAGCAGGGCGGCGCGGTCGCGGTTGGTGACGCGGGAGGCGTTGCGCATGGAGGCGGTGATCTCGACCATCAGGCCCACGACGGCGATGCCCATGATCAAGGTCGCCACCAGCATTTCGAGCAGAGTGAATCCGCGCTGCTTTCTCATGGTGACGCCGGCTGCTGGATCTCAGCCACTCCAGTAATGGGATTCAGGCGCACGATCCGCCATCCGCCGCGCCGGTTGGCGATTTCGATGCCGATGCGGGGCGGCACGCCGCCGGGCTGAATCAGGAAGTGGCGGGGCGCGTCGGACGGCTCGGGCGGGGCCGGCCAAACGGCGCGCACCACGATGCCGCGCGGCAGATCCAGCGTGTTCAGAAAGGCGGCGTCGGGCGATCGCATGGTTAAGGTGCTCTCTTTGATGAAGACGGAAAGCTCGATGGCCTGCTGGCGGCGCTCGGCGCGGTTGGCGGCGGCGTTCATGAAGGCGGCGATGGATCGCGCGCCCGCGGCGAGGCGGACGTTTTCCAGGCCGGCGATGGTGCTGGGGAAGGAGATGGCGACGACGAGGGCGACGATGGCGAGGACCACCATCATTTCCATGAGGGTGACGCCGCGGGAAGGGCGGGGATGCGGGGCTAAAGCCCCGCGCCGGCTAAAGCCCGCCCTCCAAGGGCAAGGCAACCTATTTCCAGTTGCCGATATCGGCATTGGTCCCCTCGCCTCCTGGCTGGCCGTCGGCGCCATAGGAGATAACGTCGGGCTCTTCGCCGTGCTCGCCTGGGTAACGGTAGACATATGGGTGTTTCCACGGGTCCAGCGGGACGTCCTTGCGCAGATAGGGCCGCAAGGCATCCAGGCCCTGTTCCTGGGCGGGAAACACGCCGTTATCGGCGTGATACTGCACGAGCGCGCCTTCGAATGTTTCGATCTGCACGCGGGCCGCGGTGACCTTTGCCTTGTCGGCCTGCTTGAATAGGTTCGGTCCCACCAGAACGGCGAACAGCGCGATGATGATCACCACGACCATCATCTCGATAAGGGTCACGCCCGCCTGGGTCCGTTTTCGTCGATTGTGTATCTTCATATGGCCACGTCGTTAATGCTGGTGATTGCTATCAGAATACTCAGAATGAAACCGCCGACGATCACGCCCATCACCAGAATGACGATGGGCTCGAAGATCGCGGTGAAACGTTTAATGGACGACCGCGTTTCCTCTTCGTAGATGTCCGCCATGCGGTTGAACATCGAATCCAGTTTGCCGGTTTCTTCGCCGACCGTCAACAGGTGTCCGACGAGCGGCGGGAACACCCCCACCTTCGTGATGGGAGCGGCGATGCCCTCACCGCGCTTGACGCCTTGCGAGACGGCATCGAGTCCGCGGGCGATGTAACGATTGTTCAAGATCGCGCCGGAGATGCCGATGGCCTGCACCAGCGGCACGGTGTTGCCGATCAGGGTGGCCATGGCGCGGGCAAACCGAGAGGTTTCGGCCTTGCGCAGGGCGTCGCCCAACAGGGGCAACTTGAGACGCCACTGGTCCCAGCGCAGGCGTCCCTTGAGGGTGCCGATATAAAGGCGCACGGCGGTAATGGCGCCGGCCACGACCAGGGCGGCCAGCCACCACCAAGTCTTGACGAAGTTACTGACTTCGAGCATGACCTGCGTCGGCAGGGGCATCTGCATGTGCGAATCCTCAAACAGCGAGGCGAAGCGGGGGACCACGAAGGTGAGCAGGATGATGACGGAGGCCAGTCCCACCAGGCACAGTAGTGCGGGATAGATCATGGCGGAGACGATGTAGTTGCGCAGCTCGTCGCGGGAGCGCTCGAACTCGGAGAGGCGTTCGAAGACCACGGCTAATGCGCCGGAGGCTTCGCCGGCGCGCACCATGTTGACGAAAAGGTCCGAAAAATATTCGCCGTGGGTGGCGAGGCTGTCGGCCAGGGGTTTGCCGCCTTTGAGCACACGCAGTACGTCGAGGACGATGACGCGGAAGGCGGGGCGCTCGGTCAGTTCGGCGGTGATGGCCAGGGCGCGGTCGAGCGGGACGCCGGCGTTGAGCAGGGTGGAGAGTTCCTGGGTGAAGAAGAGGACGTCGCGGCGGCGGCGGCTGGCGAAGGCGGGCAGTTTGATCTCGTAGGATTTCTTGGGCGCGACGCCGACGTAGACGGGAGTGAGTCCTTGCTTGCGCAGTTCGCGGGCGACGAATTTGTCGGTCTCGCCGGCGAGTTGGCCGGTGCGGACTTTGCCGTCGGAGGCTACGGCGCGGAAGAAGTAAGTGGTCACGACTCCCACCCGTTCGCGACAGCCTGTCTGGTGCGGTTGGAGGGCGGGCAATATTGCCCGCAGCCGGCTTTCAGCCGGCTCTGGAATGACGTGAGAATTTCTCCCCCGCTGGCGCACCACGAAGATGTATGCGGCATTACGAACGGCGGTTGCCCCATTGGGATGTAGTCGAAGAGCCTCTGTTCGTTACCTTCCGCCTGCACGGCAGTCTTCCGGCTAGTCGCGTCTTCCCGCCGGCCGCACTGATAACGGCGGGCAAGGCATTCGTGGCTGTTGACCGGCTGCTGGATGCAGGTGGGAGCGGTCCTTTGTTTCTGGGGAGAAAGGCAATCGCAGAGATGATGGTGGCGGCGCTCCACCATGGAGACCGCGAATTGCACAGGTACGAGCTCCACGCCTTCGTCGTAATGCCTAATCATGTTCATCTGCTGGCTACTCCGCACGTGCTGGCTACAAAATGGCTGGGTCCTCTCAAGGGGTTTACAGCTCATCAAGCCAACGCTCTGCTGGGCACTCATGGAGCGTTTTGGCAGGAGGAAAGTTTTGATCGTCTGGTTCGGTCCGGTGATCAACTCGAACGCGTTCGGACGTACATTGAGCAGAATCCGGTAAAGGCGGGATTGGCTGCTACGGCTGAAGAATTTTTGTGGTCTAGTGCTTATCGGGGAAGAGCCGGCTGAAAGCCGGCTGCGGGCAATATTGCCCGCCCTCCAGTCTCGATTTGTCGAAGGGTCCAGATGCATTAGAACCCACAAATTGCCCGTCCCCCAATTTGTCATTAGAATTCCTGGGTGACTCGCATCACCTCGGCCACCGTAGTCAGTCCCATGCGGATTTTGCGCCAGCCATCTTCGCGCAGGTTGCGCATGCCGTAGCGGCGCGCGGCTTGGGTGAGCGCGGCAGCGTCTTCATTCTTCATGATGCGCTGGCGCAGCTCGTCGTTCAGTTCCATCATCTCGAAAATGCCCATGCGGCCGACGTAGCCGGATCCGCCGCATCTCTCGCAGCCCGCGCCGCTCCAGGTTTCCAGGCGCTCGCCTTCGGGGGAGATGGCGGAGCCCGCCAGCGTCTTGCAGTGCGGACAGAGCAGCCGCACCAGGCGCTGCGCCAGCACGGCCACCAGCGACGAAGTCACCAGATAGTTCTCGACGCCCATATCGGTAAGGCGGGTGATGGCGCTGGGCGCATCGTTGGTGTGCAAAGTGGAAAACACCAGGTGGCCAGTGAGCGCGGCGCGAATCGAGATATCCGCCGTTTCGCGGTCGCGGATTTCGCCGACCATGATCACGTCCGGGTCCTGGCGCACGATGTGCCGCAGGCCGGAACCGAAAGTCAGACCGATTTGCGGATTCACGTGGATTTGGTTGATGCCATCCATCTGGTATTCGACAGGGTCTTCGATGGTGATGATTTTCTTGTCGGGAATATTGATGCGTTTAAGGGCCGAGTAGAGGGTGGTGGACTTGCCGCTGCCGGTGGGTCCGGTGACCAGGAAGATACCGTGGGGCAGTGAAGTGAAATGCTCCATACGGGCCAGCATGAAGTCGTCGAAGCCCAAGCGGCGCAAGTCGTAGAAATCGCCGGCGGAGCGGTCGAGCAGGCGCATGACGACGCTTTCGCCGTAGAGGGTGGGCAGCGTCGAGACGCGCAAATCCACCTCGCGGCCGAGGATCTTGATTTTGATGCGGCCATCCTGCGGCAGGCGGCGCTCGGCGATATTGAGCTTGGCCATCAGCTTCAGGCGCGAGATGATGGCGGACTTCAGCTCACGCGGCGGAGCTTCCTCGTTGAAGAGCACGCCATCCACGCGGAAGCGCACGCGAAATTCTTTCTCAAAAGGCTCGATATGGATGTCGCTGGCGCGGTGCTCGATGGCCTGCGCGATCATGGCGTTGACCAGCCGGATGACGGGCGCCTCGCTGGCCATGTCGCGCAGATGTTCGAGGTCTTCATTGGCCTGCGCGGCGCCGGCTTCGGCGTCGAAGGACTGCTTGGCGCTCTCCCCGTAGTGCTTATCGATGGCGTCGAGCACATCCTGTTCGGAGGCCAGCGCGGTTTCGATTTTCAGGCCGGTAAAGGCGCGCACGGCCGCGATGGTATCGAAGTCCAGCGGATCGGCCATGGCCAGCGTGAGGGTGGAATCCTGGGCGGCCAGCGGGACAAAGCGGTTCTGGCGCATGAAGCGCGCCGAAAGGCCTTCGAGCTCGGGCGCGGCGGGCGGCGGCGAATCGAAGGTGACCAGCGGCAGGCCGAGTTGTTCGGAGAGCGCCGCCAGCACATCGCGCGCCGCGATGAAGCCCATGTCGACCAGGATCTTGCCCAGCTTGTCGCCGCGCTCCCGCTGCAATTCGAGGGCGCGTTCGAGGTCCTCGGGCTGGATCTGGCGGCGGGCGATCAGCATCTCACCCAAACGGGGCGCGCTCTGCGCGCCGAGGCCAGGAGCCGGGGGCTGGGGGCCGGGGAGTTGTAGCGTTGCCAATTTCAGTACTCCACCGTGCGGATGGCGGTTTCGCGCGTGGCGTTCGAAAGGAGCTTTTGGCGCTCGGCCTGCATCACGATTTGGGTGGGAAGGCCGCTATAGTCTTCCCAGGAGTAGTGGAACAGCGAAACCGCCAGCACCAACTGTTCGTTGGAGGGCAAGTTGTCCAGGGAGGCGGCGCAAGTGGCCAGCATCTGGCGCATCTCTTGTCTCAGCAATGGCAGGCGCTGGACTTTGCGGTCGTGTATACGAGCCAGTTCGATCTTGCTGAAGGCCGCGCGAAACGGGCTCAGGTTAGGGCTGACGATGAGGTTCAGCTCGGTGGAGAAGACCACGCCGTAACCTTCCAGATATACGCCGCGGGTGTTTCCCAGAAGGTCGAAAGCGTCCGCCGTGTAGCCCAGCCGGCTATCGAAGCTTTTTTCCACGCCGGCGAGTGTGGCGCGAGTGATGCGCGGAGGCGCGGGGGGCGCGTCTTGCCCCGCAAAGAAGAACGCCAGCAGGATGACCAGGCCGTTCATCGCACTTCCCCGCTGGCGCTATGGGCGTCGTTGCTGGCCAAAATCAAAGTGTTCAGATGTTTCTTCTCGACATCCAGGTATTCCTGGACGCGCACCATCATGGCCTGCGTCTCGAGCGCATGGTGCCTGTCGGAGGCGGCCAGCAGTTCCTGTGTTTTGCTTGACTGGCGCGCCTCGCTCGCGGCTACGGCCTTGGCGACGGCGTCGTCCAGGCGGTTGGAAAAATCGGCCTCGATCTTGGCTTGCAGCGCCGTTTGGGTAATTGCGGGAGCCGGCGCGCTTGAAGGCGGAACGGGGCGCGTGAGAGAGAAGACCACCAGCGCCGCCGAAAGCATGGCGGCCGAGACGAACCCCAGCCGCGCGGCGGAGCCCCACAGCGCGTCCCAACCGCGGCGGAACGCGGAGGGTTGGAATACGGGATCGGAAACAAAACCGATGCGCTGGGGGATCTCCTCATCGGGCAGCGCCAGCAGAGCGGTTTCGGTGCCGCGCAGCCGGTCGAGCTCTTCGCGGCAATGGGCGCAGGTCTTGACGTGGACTTCCGTCAGCCGGCGGTCGTTTTCGGCGAGATCCTTGAAATAATAGTCACGCAGATCGAATGGCGAGCAACTCATGAGACACCTCGTGCTTTTGTGGGTGTTTTAACGGGAGCCAGTTCGGTTTTCAGGAGGTCGAGCGCGGTGTATAGCCGCGATTTCACCGTGGAAACGGGGGCGGCCACGATCTCTGCGATCTCCTCGAATTTGAAGCCCTGGTAGATTTTGAGGATGACGGTCTCGCGCTGGTCGGCGGTGAGCTTGCGCAGGGCGCTGGAAACAGCCAGGGTCAATTCCACGGGGAAAACCGCATTGCCGCCGAGGGTGGCCGCGCCTTCCAGGGTTTCGGGCTGGAGTTCCTCGGTCTCGCCTTCGGGGCGACGCTTGCGGAACAGCGAATAGGCCTCGTTATGCGCGATGCGGTAGAGCCACGGGGCGAACCGCGCCGGATCGTCCAGTTTGCGAAGATTCTGGTATGCCTTCAAGAAAACGTCCTGACTCAGGTCCAGAGCGTCCTCGCGGTTGGCGACGATGCGCAGAAGGTAATTGTAGACGCGCCTCTCCCATCGGGAAATGAGCAGGTTATAGGCCTCGACATCTCCCCGGCACGCCTTACGAATCAGGTCGGCATCCTCGACCGCCCGAAAGATCAAAGCTCCGGCTCCATGTGAAAAGACGCCTGGGTGGCGGAAAAAGTCTGACGTTATTAGTTTAGCGGGCGGGGGTGGGGGTTGGGGCGGCGCCGGAAGTAAAATGGAGAATATGCTGACGCTGGACACATTGCGGCGGGAAAAGAGGGCGGAGATCCTGCGCCGGGCGGAGATGCACGGCTGCCGCAATGTCCGCGTGTTCGGCTCGGTGGCCACGGGCGAAAGCCGGGCGGACAGCGATGTCGACCTCCTGGTGGACCTGGACCAGGGGCGCGGGTTGATGGATCTTGGCGGGTTGCTGTCGGCTCTTCAGGATTTGTTAGGTGTCGAGGTGGATCTAGTGGAGAGCGGAAGCGTGCATCCGTATATTCGGGAACGGGTTCTCGCAGAGGCCGTGCCACTATAATGCCTGCCAAGGACCCGCTGGTCTACTTGATGCACATCCGGGACCGTTGCCGGCGCGGTACTCGCCCGCCGAAGTTGCCAGCGTGGAGGTGGTCCCAGTTATGGGGCGCCCCGACCCAGAACGCATTTGCACTTCGATTGTGGAACCCCAGAACCTTAGCGTCAGAATGGGAACGCACCGGTTCACTCGACTGACCAATGCGTACTCAAAACAGTGGGAGAATCACTGGCTGCTACCGTGCTGTGGATGACCTTCTATAACTTCTGCCGTGTGCATCGCTCAATCCGTATGCCTCCGGCTATGGCAGCGGGAATCACCGGGCGGATTTGGAGCGTTCGGGATTTCTTAGATGCAGCGTGATGGCGAGCAATTCACTTCATGGGGCAAATGGTTCGTGGCAACCGGGTAGCCCCTTAAAGGTTTTGTTTTCCTTCTGTCCAGGTCCATTCAACTTAATTGCCTCACTCCATAATCCGTCACTGCATTGCGCAATGTCTAGTTGTTCTGAAATTCTCTGGTTCTTGGTAACCACGGTGATAAGATACCGGCCACGCGCAACTGGCGCATCTATTCGATGTGTGCCCGGAAGAAACTCGCCATTACCTAGCGGCAGGCGAATCTTTGATCGTAGTTGCTGGATAAGCCAATCTTGGTTTTTGCGATCTTGTACTGTGTACATTTCAGCCGATGCATTATGGACCCCGTGCTTTCCTTTGACTACCACCAATAGCTGAAACGGCGGATGTTCACCCATCAAAGCAGCTATGAACGCGTATGAATCGCCGCCCGTGGTATCGTCTAGGCTTTCTTTGGAAAGGCCCAGCAACTTATCAGACCTCGCCATTGTCTCGTCAAAGTGCTTTTGGGCATCCTGGATCGTAGCACTAATCCCATGTGCAATTTGGCTAAAGTGTTTCTCCTCCGCTAAGCGAGTTGAAGCAAATCTCGCCTCCTGTTCTTCTCTATCCCTGTAGAGCGTGCGCACCTCTACGAAGAACAGCAGAAATGCAACGCAGGTCCAGCCGATCTTTTCCCATTTCGTTAGGGCATCCGTCCTAACGGCCACAACGACCGCCCCAGCCCCAAGCAATCCGATTGCTAGACCTGGAAGCTGTAAAGGCAGATCTTGCAATAAGCAAAGCCCAGATACAATGAATGCCGCTACCGTGTACGCACCTACTCGGCTGATCGGTAGCGGCGCGGCTGCTTTGGCGCGGACCCAACGCCAAACATGCATGCTGATATCCAGCCCGCGCGATGCCCACTGCGTCATGGCGTGGCGCACAACGGAGCCGATGCCCACCGTTTTCATGCCCTACCCCTTGGCATCTCCCCAGCCTACCACCTACCGCCTGGACAGAACCGACAACGCGATCTTGATGGGCATTCATATGAACTTCTGGTATCCTATGCGGCATGAAGATCACGCTCCGGCTCTGCGGCGCGCTAACGCTCGCCGTACTTGTGGTCGGTCAATCGCCACCACCACCCCCAGTTCCAGACAAAACCAGTCAACCCCAGCAGAACCACAGAGGCGACGTAACTGGCAAACAGGGAACCGATACCAATGCTCCTCAAGCGTCGCTTCTATCTTCGCCCACGCCGCCACAAATCAGAGTCGCACAACAAATAACAGGCAACTCCGCTGATAAGGCCGGAGAGAAATCTGCGTCCGATTGGTGGGTTGCCGGCTTCACGGGATGCCTCGTAGTCGTCGCCGTTTTGCAGTTCATAGCGATGTGCCGCCAATCGGCTCATATGCGCAGGGGCTTGAAGATCTCCATGCGGCAAGCACATATCGCATCTCGAAATGCTCTGGCCGCGAAAGCAAACGCAGAAGCGGCAGAAAAGAGCGTTACTACGATGGCCGACCAAGCGCACGTCATGCAAGGGCAATGGAGGACGATGAAGGATTCGCTCCATGAAACGCGGCGAGCCGCTGATGCTGCACACGTTAGCGCGCAAGCAGCGAAGGTGAGCGCGGATGCCCTGATGGGGATAGAACGGCCATGGTTGCTTATCCAAATCCCTGAGGCGGCTACAATACACGGATTCAACTTCACTCTCGTTCACTACGGACGGACGCCCGCATGGATCACTGAATTCAAGTACGAATTTCGTAGGTCCGCTGCTGGAGTGCGGAGCGGGATAGACTACACACGGATCGGGAACCGGATTCAGGGCGGAAATAGCGTGCTCGTGGCGCCAAATCAAACCATAAGCCCGTTCACCGTCGAATTTGAATCCAATCAACCCGTGAGCGCGGCGGACACTTCGGCATGGATCAATGGTAGGCTTCCGGCCGATTTTTTCGGCATCGTCAGATACCGAGACATTTTCAATAAGGAACGTGAAACCCGATTCTCCTATAGATGCATGCCGAAACTGGGCTTGATCTTGGCAGGACCGCCCGAATGCAACCAATGGACGTGAGCCGAAGTAGCAGCATGCCAATAGCACCGCACCCGCCACGCCGTTCATTCAGCAACCACCTTGCTGGAGCCAGGGACACACAAATGGCGGAATACCAGGCTGCGCGCAGGCTGGACGAGCCATTCCGCACGGCCCACCCCGAGATTCCCAGGCCGAGCTTGGTTGGCGCCCGGAACGTTGTGATGCACGACTACGAATATCTGCGGCCGGAGCGTATCCGAGAAATGGCGGAGAAGGACGTGCCGGAATTGCTCTCGCATTGCCTTCGTCTGCTTGGGGGCGCCCGCTAACCCGCCACGCCGAAAGCTGAAGAATTGAGGCCATGGTAACGCTGGACACACTTCGCGGGAAAAAGGCCGAGATTCTCCGTCTGGCCGAAATGCACGGTGGGCGTAATGTTCGCGTCTTCGGCTCCGTAGCACGTGGTGACAACGGCCAGGACAGCGATGTTGATTTTCTGGTTGAGTTCGAAAAGGGCAAGACGCTGCTCGACCTCATCGGCCTCAAACTGGACCTCCAAGACTTACTCGGCGCTACCGTTGACGTGGTGACGCCGAACAGCTTGCGCAGTGTTCGGGAGCACGTGCTCGCGGAAGCTCGACCTCATTGATCCCATGAGTTCATCCGACGGCGCGGCAGAAGAGCGCGGCTGCTCCGGCTCAACAGCCCAGTCTCTACCCGCAGCGCCGCGCAGGAGAGGGGCGGCGGTCTTCGGTCTGGCGCGCCGCGTCCTTCCTTCAGCCGGCGGGCTACACGGTGGCCGATTTCGGCCCATCTCCTCAAGGAGTCGGTTGCCTTCGTGGATAGTAAATGTGCCCGACGTTGTAGTCTATCGACACGTTCCGCCACTTCCGGCTTTGAAAGAGAACTGAAGAAACATCCGGAATGGAAATCAGAATCCTGTTGTTGCCTAAGGGCTGAATCGACGGCGTGTCCAACCTGTACGCCCCCCCTGGATCGTAAGCAAATATTAGCGTTTTTCGATTGAAGAATCTGGCAAGTAATGGCTCTCCGGCACGGCTGCTCTCGAAATGTAGACGCTCACCCACTCCTCCTTCGCTATCGTATCGAAGTTTGTATAAGTAACCTCAAACTTCATGCCCGACAAATTCGGTATGGTCTTCAACTCTTCTATTATAGACGCGCCCGGCCAGGGAATCATTTCCAGTAGCCACCAAAATCACATACACCATCCCCAGCGCCGCGCCAGTGCCCGCGCAGTAAGCCAGCGCCTTCTTTATCGCCTTCCTTTTAGACATATGCC
>Ga0302325_10023564_pt1 | contig 12826 bp, 10 predicted proteins | sample Palsa_T0_2_FD_201948 | JGI IMG/M metagenome (GOLD analysis project Ga0302325, IMG submission 201948) | Peat permafrost microbial communities from Stordalen Mire near Abisko, Sweden - Palsa_T0_2 | ecosystem: Environmental > Terrestrial > Soil > Palsa > Peat permafrost | place: Sweden: Abisko... | reverse complement strand
AGCGGCTCGCCGGGTGCGGGCAAGACGATGCTCGCCCAACGGCTCCCCTCGATCCTGCCGCCGCTGAGCCGTACGGAGGCAATCGAGGTGACGCGGATCCGTAGCATGACCGGTAGCTGGGAGGGCGATCTGGCGAGCAGCCCTCCGTTTCGGGCGCCCCATCACTCGATCACGACCGCGGGCCTGATCGGTGGGGCGCGACGCGGATGGGTCGGCGAGGTCGTGCTGGCGCACAACGGTGTGCTGTTCTTGGACGAGCTCTCGGAGTTCGCGCGCCCAACGCTCGAGGCGCTGCGTCAGCCGCTGGAGGACGGGCGCGTGGCGATCGTCAGAGCACGGCACTCCGCCGTCTACCCGTCGCGATTCATGCTCGTGGCGGCCACCAACCCATGTCCATGCGGCTACGCCGGAGACTGGGAAAGGTGCCGCTGCAGCGAAACGGAACTCGCCCGCTACCGCCGGCGGCTCAGCGGCCCGTTACTCGACCGTATCGATCTCACCGTCAAACTGGAGAGCGAGGGAGCGCTCGGCCTCGGTGCCACGCCGTTGACGAGCTCCGAGCAGGCGCGCGAGCGGGTGATGCTCGCGCGCGAACGCCAGGCGGCGCGCCTGAAGGGCGAGACGGTGACGGTGAACGCGCACATGGACGTGCAGATGCTGCGGCACTACACACACGTTGAGCCGCAGGCGGAGGAGCTGCTGAAAAAGAACCAGGAACGGGGCTTGGTGAGCGCGCGCGGCCAGCACCGGGTGCTGCGTGTGGCGCGCACGATCGCCGACCTGAACGGCAGTGAGAAAGTGCGAGCGCGGGACGTGGGCTCGGCGCTGGCGATGCGCTCCGTAGCCGAGCACGCGGGAAGTCGTGCGGCATGACGGACGGGCGCAACACGACAGACGGGCGCGGTGAGCATCCGCGCCAGGCAGGGACGGAAGTTCTCGCTCCAGCGGACGAGTGTCGAGCGAGCCGGGCCTGTGGAGACTGTCTGCGCCGTAGCTGGCTGCTGGCGACGCTGAGCGCTCGCCTGTCCTATCACGCTCGCGATCGGGGACGGCTGCTCAGGCTGCTCGCGCTCGGTGACGAGGATCTGATCCAGGCGATCGGGGGCAGCCGGCGGCGGGAGCTGCGAGCGCGATATGCGCACTTTGAATCGCGGGATATCCACTGGAGCACCGGAGTGCAGGCGATCTGCCACCACCACCGCGACTATCCACGGGGGCTGGCGCACGCGGGCGAGCGGGCGCCACGGATGCTGTACATGGCGGGCACCGCGCAGCGGCTCGGAGAGCTGAACGCACAGCCCACCGTGGCGATCGTCGGAACCAGCAGGGCGACCGACTACGGCATGGAGATGACGAGGAGCCTGGCACGTGGTCTCACCGCCAGCGGCCTGACGGTGGCCGCGGGACTGTCCGACGGGATCGCGGTTGCCGCGCAGGAGGGCGCGCTCGAAGCGGAAGGCAAGACGCTGGCGGTTATGGACGGTGGCCTGGACGGGGCATGTCCGGCTCGCAGGCGCGCGCTTTACGCGCGCCTGCAGAGGACGGGCTGCGTCGTGGCAGAGCTGCCGTGTGACCGCAGCCCCAGGAACTGGTGTGAGACGGCGCGCGAGCGAACTCTGGTTGGACTGGCGCAATTGACGATCCTGGTCGAGGCAGACGAAGATCCGGGCGAGCTATTGAGCGTGCGCGTGGCGAAGGCTCTGGGAAGGACCATCGCGGCAGTCCCGGGGCGTGTGACCTCGCCGGTGTCGCGGGGAACGCACTCGCTGCTGATGGCGGGAGCCCCGATGGTGAGAGGGCCGGAGGACGTACTGGATCTGCTGTACAAGGGCGATGTCTCGCGGGAAATGATCGAGACACCGCGAAGGAGGTCCGGACCACCGCGAGTCGCCGAGTTGGAGTCGAGGCAGAGAGAGACACTCGAGCAGGTGGGCGCGGGCCGGGACACGCCCACCAAGTTGATCGCCGGAAGCGCGGACACCGGAGAGACGTTGCTCGCCTTGAGCGAACTCGAGCTGATGGGACTGCTGACACGAGGAGACGGCGGCCGGTACGTGCCGAGAGAGAGCCTGGCGGGTAGATAGACACCTAGGCTCGTTGCTGTGTTTCCTCGCGTTCGGGTCGGACTTCGCAAGGCGTTTCCGAGAAAGCGGATGAAGGGACTCGAACCCTCGACCTTCTGCATGGCAAGCAGACGCTCTAGCCAACTGAGCTACATCCGCGCGAGCGCCGATTATAGGGGCAGGAGGCATGGTGGGATCTGGCTGTGGGCGACGCCATGCACACAAGCATTGCTGGGATACTGAGCAGATGCCCAGCGATCGTGTCTATACGCGTCTCTCGACGACCTCGGCCTGGGCCCTGAAGGCCTTCGGCAAGCTCAACGTCCCGCTCTACCGAGTCAGCCGCGGGCGACTGCTCGGCCGGCTTGACCGCGCGCCCGTGCTGCTGCTCACGACGGTCGGGCGCCGCTCGGGACAGCCGCGCACCGTGCCATTGGTGTACCTCGCAAACGGCGAGCGTCTGATCGTAATCGGATCGAACGCCGGGCATGAGACCGCGCCAGCGTGGTCGCTCAACCTCGAGGCGAACCTGGATGCAGAGGTTGAGCTCGGCAGCGACCGACGGAAGGTACGCGCGCGGGTCGCCGTGAGCGAGGAGCGCGCCGAGCTGTGGCGCAAAGTGAACGAGATGTACAGCGGCTTCGACGACTACAGCGCGCGCACGACGCGCGAGATCCGCCTGTTCGTGCTCGAGCCTCGCTAGCCTGAGAGCCATGCGCTTCTTCAGCCGACCGGATCCGAGCATGGTGGAGGCCGAAAACGCGCTGCCGGGCCGCGAGCGCGAGATCGACGTCCCTGCGCTGCACGAGGTGCTGGGGACGCCATTGAAGCCGCCGTTCCCCGATGGCTTCGAGCAGGCGGTGTTCGGGATGGGCTGCTTCTGGGGCGAGGAGAAGGTCTTCTGGGAGGCGCCCGGTGTCTATACGACCGCCGTCGGCTACGCGGGCGGGTTCACCCCGAACCCGACCTACGAGGAGGTCTGCTCGGGTTCCACCGGGCACACCGAGGCCGTGCTCGTCGTCTTCGATCCGGCCGTCACGAGCTACGAGGCGATGCTGAAACTGTTCTGGGAGGGCCACGATCCGACACAAGGCATGCGCCAGGGCAACGACGTCGGCAGCCAATATCGCTCGGCGATCTACTGGCGCGACGAGTCCCAGCGCGCGTCGGCGGAAGCCTCGCGTAACGCCTACCAGCAGGTGCTGAGCGCGGCCGGACACGGCGCGATCACGACCGAGATCGCACCACTCGAGTCCCATCCCTTCTACTACGCCGAGGGCTACCACCAGCAGTACCTGGCGAAGAACCCCGGCGGCTACTGCGGCCTCGGCGGCACCGGCGTGAGCTGTCCCATCGGGCTCACCAGTAGCGGCTGACGGCGGCGCCCCCGCCGCTCGCAATAACAAGCCGCTGACGGAGACACCGTCCCCCTCTGGCGGTCTCCGTCCGGCGGTTCCCGCTCTCCAATCGGGCGGTCTCGCCGCGCTGCCGTGCTCGCCGCCGTCCTACCGCGCCGGCCGCTCCCTACCCACAGCAGCGACCCCGCCGGAGCGGGGCCGCTGGTAGTGGGTTTGGGTTGAGTTGGAACCGGAGGCGTCCATGCCTCCGGTGTGCGGACGGGCTAGCCGGCCGCCGGACTTGGCGCTGGGTCGGGCTGCCACGACGGAGCATGTGGACCACCTAGCGTGGGCACGTCCGAGGGGTAGACCTCGTTGCCATGGATTGCGTGATCGCCGATCTCCATCTCTTCGTCGGTGAGTCGCAGCGGCAGGAAGATGCCGATGAACTTGAGGATAATGAACGTGGCGACCGCGGTGTACGCGATAACCCACACGGCCGTCTCCGCCTGCCAGCGCAGCAGCGTCCAGCCACCGCCCAGGAGCAACCCTGTCTTTCCAGGCAGGTTGCTCGCGCCGCCCACACCGATGTACTCGACGATCGCGGGGTCCGCCAGCAGACCGACCATCAGGCCACCCATCAGACCGGCGATACCGTGGGTATAGATCACCCCCAAGGTATCGTCGACATTTCTGAACGGTCGTGCGCGGCTGAGGTAGCGAATCGCGAACCACACGATCGTCGCATCGACGACCCCGATGATGATCGCGCCCCATCCATTGACGAACCCTGCCGCCGGGGTGATACCCACCAGCCCCGTGATCATGCCGTTGACCGCTCCGAGCATCGACGGCTTGTCGCGGAAGATGTAGTCCCACGCGATCCACACCATCATCGCGACCGCGGTGCAGAGGTTGGTGTTGATCACCGCCGCCGAAGCGTCAGCGCCGGCGTAGTAGGAATCACCACCGTTGAACCCGTTCCACCCGAGCCACAGCAGACCCGCACCAACCGCCACCATCAGCAGGTTGTTGGGCGCATCGATCTCGCGATCTCGTTGCAATCGTGGACCGATCACCGCCGCGAATACGAATCCAGAGACACCCGCGGACAAGTGGATGACATAACCACCGGAGTAATCCAACGCGCCGTGCGCAGCGAAGTAGCCGCCGCCCCAGATCAGGAACGCGTTGACCGCGTACACGAACGTGATCCACAACGCCACGTACGGGATCCACGCCTTGAAGTTGACCCGCCCGAGCACCGACCCGAGCGCCAGGATCGGGGTGATCGCGGCGAACACGAACTGGAAGTACACAAGCGAGGACTCGGGGAAGTGGAACGGTGGACCTTCGGTGATAGACGCGATTTCAGCCTGGCCCTCCTCAGCCGTATGACTGAGCACGCTGCCCGGTTCACCGAGAGCCGTCCCCAGGAAGCCTTTGGTCCCAAAGATGCCCGAGCCGCTCTTCGCGACCGGATGGCCGAAGCCCATCTTGAACGCCCACAGGCACCAGACAATCAGCGTCACACAGAACGCCACGAACGTAAGCATCATTGCGTTGACCGACCAGCGCTTCTGCATGACTCCGCCGTACAGAACGGCGAGGCCGGGTAGGCTCATCAGCCCGACGAACGTCGCGGCGGTCATCTGCCACGCGTTGTCGCCGGCGTTGAGCCAAGATGGGTAGCTTGCCCAGGTCATGTGCCTCCATTTCCCTGCTGTCGTGGATCTTTGAGCCGCGATACCGCGGTCCGGGTATACAAACGGGCGCGGAGGCGAGCCGGTAGGGACACCCTGGCCAACAGTTGGTGCAGGACTTTCGACATTTGTATAGACGGCCCCTGGTGGGGGCCGTGAGGGGCCTTTGACCGCGGCTCTCAGTCGAACGGGAAGCCGGCCCGCCGGCAGGAGGCACGCAGTTCGGCGGCGACATGCCTGAACGCGCCCGGCGAAGCGCACACCTTTCTGGCCTGGGCGCCGCACCCGTGCTCGGTCGCGCCGCCGAGCGTGCTGGCGAACGAGACTTCGATGCAGTCCTTACGAGCGGGCGAGCCGGTCGTAAGGGCATAGGCCCCGAGACCCGCGGCGACCAGCACCACGCATGCAAGCATCGCCGCGACGACCGTCTTCTCGCGCCGCCCCCAGCGCAGCGGCTCAGACAGCCGCTTGGACTGATCCTGCATGATCATGGTCATGGTCGCGGGAGACTACTGCGCGGCAGGTGGCAAATCCGGACCCGGCTGGAAGGCGAGCGCCGCCGAGTTGATGCAGTAGCGCTGGCCGGTGGGGCCGGGCCCATCGTCGAAGACGTGCCCCAAATGACCGCCACAGGTCCGGCAGATGACCTCGGTGCGGCGCATGAACAGGCCGTTGTCCGGACGCAACTCGACCGCTTCGGCAACAGCCGGCTCGGTGAAGCTGGGCCAGCCTGTACCGGAGTCGAATTTGGTGTCGGAGCCAAATAGCTCGGTGCCGCAGGCCGCGCAGCGGTAAGAGCCGTCGGCCTTGTGGTGGACGTACTCGCCCGTGAACGGCGCCTCGGTGCCGGCCTTGCGCAGGACATCGTACTGGGCGGGCGTCAGCTGCTCGCGCCACTCCTGATCTGACTTCTCAACTTTGGTGTCAGTCATCCCTATGAGTTCTAGCACCCCCTCCCCTCTTCGTCTAGCCGCCCCTTACCCACTTCGGCCCATTCCAACGGCCTGTTATCATGATGCTTACGTTCACGTCAACTTCCCCAAGATCACGTTTTGGCGTCGCGGCCGGCCACGAGAACTACAAGTGGTGGGCGCTCTCCTGTACGAGCCTCGGGATGCTGCTCGCCGCGACCAACTCGGGCACTTTGATCATCGCGCTGCCCGATCTGGAGCGCTCGTTGCACGCGAGCCTGCTGGCGCTCGTGTGGGTGATCCTCGCCTACCTGATCGCCGCAACGGTGCTCGTGCTGATGGCCGGGCGCCTGTCTGACCTGTTCGGGCGCAAGCGCGCCTACGTGGGCGGGTTCCTCTTGTTCGCGTTCGCCTCGCTCGGCGCGGGTTTCGCCCCGAATGCGGACGTGCTGATCGTGTGGCGCGTGCTGCAGGGGATCGGCTCGGCCTTCCTGTTCGCCAACGCCGCTGCGCTCGTGACCGACGCCTTCCCCAAGGAGGAACTCGGTCTCGCGATGGGCACGAACACGATGGTCGCCGCGATCGGCCTGGCGATCGGGCCGGTGCTCGGCGGCGCGCTGGTGGCGATCTCCTGGCACTGGGTCTTCTGGTTCAACGTGCCGTTCGCGCTCGCCGGCGCCGCCTGGGGCGCCCTGATCCTGCGCGAGCTCTCAAAACCCGACCAGATCCGCGGCTACGACGTGCTCGGCAACGTCACCTTCATCCTCGGCCTCACCGGCCTGGTGCTGGGCATCTCGCGCGGCGGGATCAGCGGCTGGAACGACACGATCGTGATCGTCGGCCTGATCGCGGCGGCTGTGCTCTTGCCGATCTGGGTGCTGATCGAGAGCCGCTCGCGCGCCCCAATGCTCGACCTCAAGATCTTCAAAAACCGCCTGTTCGCGGCCGCGAGCGCCGCCTCGTTCATCAACGGGCTCGCGCGCTTCGCGCTGATGTTCCTGTTCGTCTTCTACTTCCAGGGCGCCCAATCGAACTCGCCGATCGAAGCCGGCATCAAGCTGATCCCGCTTGCGCTGGGGATGCTCGTCTCCTCCCCCCTGGCCGGCATCTACGCCGACCGCCACGGCTCCCGTACGCTGGCCGCGCTCGGCATGCTCGTCAGCGCGATCGGCCTCGCGGGGATGACGACGCTCGACGTGCACACCCCCTACTGGCAGAGCGGCCTGTGGCTGCTGCTCGTCGGCGCCGGCTCGGGCATGTTCAACAGCCCGAACACGGCCGCGATGATGGGCACCGTCCCCGCCGACCGGCGCGGCATCGCCGCCGGCGCACGGACGCTCCTGCAGAACACCGGCGCGGTGCTGTCGATCGCATTCGTGCTCGCGATCATCACCTCGGCCGTGCCGAAAGCGACATTGTTCGCGGTCTTCTCCGGCTTGACGAAGGGACTCTCCGAAGCCAAGCTCGCGCCGTTCATCGCGAACATGCACGTCGCGCTGTGGGTGCTCGCCGCAACCTCGCTGGTGGGCGCCGGTGTCTGCTTGCTGAGGCCCAAGCACATGTCCGTCGCCGAGTCGGCGACGCTCTCCTTCGAGGAGCATCTGACGGGCGCAAACGGGGAGATCGACGCAGGCAAGACCGAGCCGGGCGAGATCGTGCCGGGGCTGGAGCGAGTGCGAGTATGAGCTCCACACCGACAGAGCCCAGCCTGCGGATCGGCGACGTCGCCAAGCTGGCCGGCACGACTCCGCGCACGATCCGCTACTACGAGGAGATCGGCCTGCTCCCTCAGGCGCCCGCGCGGCCCTCTGGCCAGCACCGGCTGTACACCGAGAACGAGGTCGAGCGCCTGCGCGAGGTGATGCGCTTGAAGAATCTGCTCGGGGTCTCGCTCGAGCAGCTGAAGACGCTGCTCGCCGCCGAGGACGCGCGCGCGGCGGTCCGTGCCCAACTACAGCGAGACGATGTCCACCCGGAGCGCCGGCGCGAGCTGCTGAGCGAGGCGCTCGGTCACATCGAGCGTCAGCTCGCGCTCGTCCGCGGCCGCGCAGCGGAGCTGGCGAGCCTGGAAGCGGAGCTCGGCGAGACACACAAGCGCGTGCGCCGCAGGCTACGCGAGTTGGACGCACATGCCGGGGGCGCCTTCCCACCGACCCCAACGACACACGAACCTGTGCCCCCAAGCGTTTGAGCCGAAGGGGCAGCGGGCAAGGGTGCGGTAGCCCGTTTGTAAGGTGATGGGAACCTGATTTTCGGGAACTTGATTTTCGACAGAGGAGCTTGAGTGGAGCGTAAGTGGTGGACCCTGATTGCCGTCTCGGTGGCGATCTTCATGCTGTTGCTAGACATCACTGTCGTCAACGTCGCGCTGCCCGATATCCAGCGCTCGCTGCACTCGTCGTTCTCCGACCTGCAGTGGGTGGTGGACGCCTACGCGCTGACGCTCGCCACCTTCCTGCTGACCGCGGGCTCGGTCGCGGACCTGGTCGGGCGCAAGCGCGTGTTCATCGCTGGCCTGTTCGTGTTCACGATCTCCTCGGCTGTCTGCGGCCTGTCCACCACGCCGCTCGAGCTGAACCTGGCACGGGCTGTGCAGGGCACCGGCGGGGCGATGATGTTCGCCACCGCCCTGGCGCTGCTCGCCCAGGCATTCCACGGCAAGGAGCGGGGGACGGCCTTTGGCGTGTTCGGCGCGGTCACCGGCGGAGCCGTGGCGGTCGGGCCGGTGATCGGAGGGATCATTACCTCGGGCATCGGCTGGGAGTGGATCTTCTTCGTCAATATCCCGATCGGCGTAATCGCGGTGTTGATCGCGTTCACCAAGGTGGAGGACTCACGCGACCCGGACGCCACCGGTGTGGATTGGGCGGGCCTCGTGACATTCTCCGCGGCGTTGTTCCTGCTCGTGTATGGGCTCGTGCAGGGCAACGAAAAGGGGTGGGGCTCGACGGAGATCGTCGCCTTCCTGAGCGGCGCGGTCGTACTGCTGGTGGCGTTTGTGATCGTCGAGCACCTGCAGAGCCGCCCGATGCTCGACCTGTCGCTCTTTCGCCGTCCCGCTTTCACCGGAGCGAGCATCGTCGCGTTCGCCATCTCGGGCTCGTTCTTCGCGATGTTCCTCTACCTCACCCTCTACATCCAAGATGTGCTCGGCTTCACGCCACTGCAGGCGGGGCTGCGGTTCCTGCCCGCGACCCTGCTGTCGTTCATCGTGGCGCCAATCTCGGGCAAGCTGAGCGTCCGCGTCCCCGTACGTCTACTGCTGGGCTCGGGCCTGTTGCTGGTGGGGATCGGCCTGCTGGCGATGACCGCGATCGACGCCAGCTCGACCTGGACCGCCCTGATCCCCGGCTTCCTCCTCGCCGGCGTGGGTGTCGGCCTCGTCAACCCACCGCTGGTGTCGACCGCGGTCGGGGTGGTGCCCGCCGAGCGCTCAGGGATGGCCTCCGGGATCAACTCGACCTTCCGCCAGGTCGGGATCGCCACGGGGATCGCCGGGCTGGGCGCCGTGTTCCAGCACAGCGTCACCCACGGCACCACGACGGCGCTCCGCGCCACCGGACATACGCACGAAGTCCTGCGCGCCGCCCACGGCCAACTGGGCACGCTGCTCGAGTCCGGCGAAGTCACCCAGATCGCCCACTCGCTCTCCGCCGGAGCGCGTACGGCCCTGGAGCACTCCTACCGCGTGGGCTTTACCGAAGCCTTCACGACGATCGCGGCGATCGCCGCGGTGCTGGCCCTCGTGGGAGCGGTATTGGCGTTCGTGCTCGTGCGCAGCCGCGACTTCGTCTCCGCCGGAGAGCTTCCCGCTGCGCAGACGCCGCCCGAACCGGTGGCCGCGGCCGCGGGATGACCGGTGCGATTCAATCCTGCTTTGGCTCATGCCCGCGACAGGCATGCACCGGAAGCCGCGGATAGCGCGGATAAGCTGGATCTTCGCGCGAGCGTTCGCATAGCAAGAACGTCGATCCCCGCGTGTTTGGCACGTCCCGCTTGTGTCTGCAGCTGGAGCACAGCCCGCGCGGATCCCGTCTCAGCGGGGGTGTCTCGGGCGCAGCCATGAGCGCAGCGTAGTGCGGCTCCGTTCCAAGCTCCTGCAATAATCGTTGACTAAGCAACTATGACCATCTTTTACCGACTACTTGGATTCCTGCGCCCCTACAAGCGCGGCATGATCATCTCCTGGACGCTGGCGAGCCTCGCGATGGTGATGACCGTGGCACTGCCGGCCCTGACCGGACGGGCGGTGCAGATCATCAGCACGGCCCCCCAGCATCATCACGGCGCCGCGCAGGCCAGCGCCCGCCACGAACTGACGCTGATCGCCGCTGCGATCGCGCTGCTCGTGCTGCTGCGCTGGGGGTTCATGTACTGGCGGCGGATGGTCGCCGGGCGACTCTCGCTCGGCGTCGAATACGACCTGCGCAAGCTGCTCTACGGCCACCTGCAGCAACTCGAGCTCGGCTTCTTCGACCGCCAGCAGACGGGCCAGCTGATGTCGCGCGCGACTGTCGACCTGCAGGCCGTACGCTTCTTCCTCGGCTACGGCCTCGTGTTCATCCTGCAGTCGATCCTGACAATCGTGCTCGCTGGGACCGTGATGATCGTGATCGAACCGCGACTCGGCCTGATCTCACTCGCGCCGGTGCCATTCGTGGTGCTGATCTCCTACCGCTATGGCCGCCGCGCGCGTCCGGCGATTCAGCAGACCCAGCAGCGCATCGCCGAGCTGACCGCCGACGCCGAGGAGAACATCTCCGGCGTGCGTGTCGTCAAGGCGTTCGCGCGCGAGACCCGCCAGCTCAAGCGCTTTCAGGGCAGCGTCGGGCGCGTCTTCAGCCAAGCGATGGTCGCCACCCGGCTGGAAGCGAAGTTCAACCCGATGATCGGCTTCCTGCCCCAGCTCGGCCTCGCCGCGGTCCTGCTGATCGGGGGCAACGCCGTGATCCACGCGCACCTGACGCTCGGCCAGTTCACCGCGTTCTACCTGTACCTGAACATGCTGATCGCTCCGATGCGCACGCTCGGCGTGATCCTCAACCTCGCCCAGCGTGCCACCGCCTCGGGCGCGCGCCTGTTCCAGGTCCTCGACCGCCCCCCACGCCTGACCTCGCCACCCGGCGCCCCGCCGCTGCCGCCGGGCAACGGGCACGTGCAACTGCAGGGCGTCACCCTGCGCTACGGCGAGTCCGACGAGTTCGGCGCGGCGTACTCGGCGACAAGCGCCTCGAACGGAGCGAGCCGAGCAAACGGAGCGAGCCCACCGAACGGAGCCTCCACGGCCCATGCCGCGCGCGCGGTGCTGAGCGACGTCGACCTGGACGTTCCCGCCGGGCGTACGATCGCGCTCGTCGGCGCCACCGGCTCCGGCAAGACCAGCCTCGTCTCGTTGATCTCGCGGCTGTACGACGTCAGCGCCGGGCGCGTGCTGCTCGACGGCGCCGACGTTCGCGAAGTGGACCTGCGCTCGCTGCGCCAGGCCGTCGCCGTCGTCAGCGACGATCCGTTCCTGTTCTCGGAGACCGTCGCCGAGAACATCGCCTACGCGGGGGTGGGCGGGCCTCCGGTCACGCGCGAGGCGATCGAGCAGGCCGCCCGCCGTGCCCAGGCCCACGAGTTCATCGAGCATCTGCCCGACGGCTACAACACGCGCGTCGGCGAGCGCGGGTTGACCCTGTCCGGCGGACAGCGTCAGCGCATGGCGATCGCGCGAGCGCTGCTCGCCGACCCGCGCGTGCTGATCCTCGACGATGCCACCTCCTCGGTCGACGCCTCGACCGAGCGTCAGATCAAGCTCGCGCTCGACGAGGCGATGGCCGGGCGGACCACGTTCATCGTCGCCCACCGCCTCTCCACGATCGCGCTGGCGGATGAGATCGTCGTGCTCGACCACGGCCGGATCACCGCGCACGGCAACCACGAGGAACTGCTGGAGGTATCGGAGCTGTATCGCGAGATCGTCGAAAAGGGCCTGCCCGACCAGGTTTTCCTCACCAGAGAGCTCCCGCGCGAACGCGAGGTGAGCGGGATATGAGCGCGCATGGCGGCGCACGGATGGTGGGCGGCGGCGGGCCCGGGCGCTCGCAGTGGGCGGGCGAGCGCGCAGCAAAGGGAACGCGCGGGCGCAACCTGCGCGGCCTGCTGCGGTTACTGGACCCCTACCGCCTGCGCGTGAGCGCGATGTTGACGGCGCTCGTGCTCGGCACGGCCGCCTCGCTCGCGCCCCCGCTGCTGGCGAAGGTCGCGATCGACGAAGGCATCGACCGCCACGACACCCACACGCTCGTGCTGGTTGTGGTCGCTTTTCTACTTTCGGCGCTGCTCGTGTGGGCGATGACCTATGTGCAGACCTATCTCGTCGGCTGGGTCGGCCAGCGTGTGCTCGCGGACCTGCGCATCCGCATCTTCACGCACCTGCAGAGCCAGCCGATCGGCTTCTACGAGAGCCGCCCCGCCGGCGTGTTGATCTCGCGCATGACCAACGACGTGGAGGCCTTGGAAAGCCTCGTCACGGACTCGGTGGTGACGCTGTTCCAGGCCGGGCTGACGCTTGTCGGGGCAGTCGTGGTGCTGCTGTTCTTGGACCTGAAGCTGGCCCTGTTGACGTTCTGCGTCGTTCCGTTCGTCCTCGCCGGCTCGATCTGGTTCCGGCTCGTCTCGGCCGGCGCGTTCCGGCGCACGCGTGAAACGATCGGCTCGATCACCGCCTACCTGCAGGAGACCCTGTCGGGGATCCGCGTCGTGCGCAGCTTCGGCCAGGAGCCCCACCACGAGGCGCGGTTCGCGGAGCTCAACACCGACAACTGCGA
>Ga0302325_10023563_pt1 | contig 12827 bp, 13 predicted proteins | sample Palsa_T0_2_FD_201948 | JGI IMG/M metagenome (GOLD analysis project Ga0302325, IMG submission 201948) | Peat permafrost microbial communities from Stordalen Mire near Abisko, Sweden - Palsa_T0_2 | ecosystem: Environmental > Terrestrial > Soil > Palsa > Peat permafrost | place: Sweden: Abisko... | reverse complement strand
TGCCGAACGTTCCACTGAGCGCCCCGGTCGTCGAAACGAGCGTGTACACGTTGCCCTCGGTCGGCGTCAGGCAGGCGGGCGTCTGCCCGGACGGGCTCATGGCCGTGAGCAGCAGGCGCGCGCCGGCGAGGTTGACCGCTCCCGTCGAGGTCAGCTGGTCGTAATCGGTGCCTGGGGTCGTCCCATTTCCGGTGATGTACATATAGACGGAGGAGGTCGAGTCGAGCGTCATGCTCGTGGTGCTGAGCACGCCGATGGTCGCTCCGCCTCCGGGGTCGACCTGCGCGTCGCTCGTCGTCAGCGCGCCGACCGTTCCCGAGCCCAGGAGCCCCGCCCCATTCGTGAGCGCGACCCCGCGCCCGTGAATGCCATTGAGGTCTCCGGGAGTGGTGGTTGGAGGGCCTGAGCTGTTGTACTCGGAGCTGCCCAGCGCCAATGCGCCACCGCTGATCGTGACCGCCCCCACCTCGTCGCTCGCGCCACTTAGGTTGAGTTCAGCGTTCTCGCCCGACGGCATGTTCACCGTCAGGCTCTGGTCACCGGAGAGGTCGCCTAGCTGGTGAAACATCACAGGCCCTCCCGACAGCGTCCACGTGTTGGCAGCGCCGAGCACGATTGGCACATCCGAGCTCACGGGGGTCTCGACGTTCGCCGTCGTCGACGCGGTGGCGCTAAGCCCGGAGGTCAGGGTCAGCGGGTCCGACCCGCTGCCGTTCAGCGTCCACCCCATTCCGGCCGGCTGCGCGACCGAGAGTGTCGACGCGGTCAGCCCGGAGACGTCGTCGGTGGTGGTCGGGCAGGCCGACGAGCTGCACGCCAGGGCGGGGAAGCTGAGCGTGCCGACCGTGCCGGACGGTGCGGCACCGCCCCAGTTCGAGCCAGGGACCAGTTGCCGCTGCCGCCGCTCGTCCACGTGAAGTTCGTCGCGGTCGCCGAGGCGGCGGGTGCGCCGGCGCCGAAGCACGCCGCGATCACGACGAGCGCAGCCAGGCGGCCGCGCCCGACCCGCGTGTGCCCTCTATCAAGCCGTGCAGTCACGGACCTCTGCGGTCTCATTGGAACTCCTCGCGTGCGTTCGCTGATGCAGGTGGCCGGACCGGCCGCCGTGCGCTACCCCAGTGGATCGATGCCATCCGCAGCCCGGGACTATCGATTCACCCGACGACGGTACGGCCCGAGCACGCGTCGGTCTATGGCCAGACCTTCCCTGACTCGGGGGCCGGGACTGGCCATAGGGGGGCCAGATCTGGCTAGTCGTCGCCGGCAGGCCGCCGGGTGGCAAGCGCCCGAGATTGGTAGGCTGAACGCGCGGGAACAGGAGTGGAGGACAGGTGCCAGCGGAGCGCAAAATCGGCGCCGACCGCCGAGTAACGGTCGTGCTTGTCGACGAGGAGTCGCTGATCCGCGCCGGGCTCACCCAAACTCTGAGTCAAGGCGGGCTGGAGGTTGTGGGCGAAGCCGGCGACGGGAACGACGCGGTCGAGCTCGTGCTCGACCTGCGCCCGGACGTTGTGCTGATCGACCTGCGGCTCCGCGGGCTCTCGGGTGTGGAGGTGATCGAGCAGCTCGGGCTGCTCGCCCCCGCGTCGCGCACACTGGTGCTCGCCCGGACCGAGGAGAACCGGGTGCTCGAAGCGATCATCGCGGGCGCCAGCGGCTACATACTGAAGAGCGCGGCGCCTGAGGCGATCATCAGTGCCGTCATAGCCACCGCCGCAGGCGAGTCGGTGCTCTCCTCTCAGATCGCCGGCAAGCTCCTGCGCCGAATTCGCGACCTCGAAATCCCGGTCACCGCAACCAGCGACCACGCCGCGAGCGCGATTCGCGCCATTCTCACCGAACGCGAACTGCAGATCTTCGCGCTGCTTGCCAGCGGTAACAGCAACCAGGAAATTGGCCGCGAACTCGCGCTCAGCACAAACACCGTCTCAAACCACATCACCAGCATCCTCGCCGAACTCCAGCTCGAGAACCGCATCCAAGCCGCCGTCCGCGCCGTCCGCACCGGCATCGCCTAGGTTTGGCCAGCGAACGCGAACGAGCGCAAAGCTGAGGCAAACCCTCAGGAAGTGGTGCTGGACGGTCCGCCCGGCGTTGTGGGTGCCGGCGCGACTTCCCGCGCGATCAGGCTTTGGGCCGTGACCTGAACGTAGCTGACCTGCACGACCGTGCCGATCGGGACGTTAGCGACGAGGCTCGTGACGCCGCCGGTGGAGAACGTCATGCTCTGCCCGGAGGGGGTTTGGACGGTGAAGGATGAGTCGTTGGTGGTGATCGCTGTGACCGTGCCGGTGGTCTCGGAGACGGTCGGTGAGGCCGTGACTGTGACGACGCGTGCGGTCAGCGTGCCCCGGGTCCTTGTGTAGATCAGCCGGACCTGGTCGCCGACCTGGAGCCCGGTGAGGAGCGACGGGGCGCCGGCGGTCGAGAACGTGCGAGTCCCGTTCGCCGTCGTGACGCTGAACGAGGAGCCGTCGGCGGCGATCGAAACGACCGTCCCGCTGGTGGTGATGGCGCCGACGTATCCGATCCCGCGGGCGATCAGCATCCCGGAGCCGGTCTGCCGGTAGCCGACTGTGACGCGATCCCCGAGCGCGAAACTACCGGCGCTGACGGTGCTCGGGGTGATCTCGAAGGTGAAGCTCTCGCCGGTGTTGACCTGCGCCGTGAGCGCGGAGGCGAGCACGTGGTAGTGCTTGAACGCCCGGTTGGAGGCGTCCGTGGCGCCGTCGTTGAGCCACGTGGGGCCGCCTTTGGAGTTGCCGCCACCGCCATCGGAGGTTCCGAAGAATCGCCCGTCGATGCTCATGAAGATGTGGACGCCCGGATCGTCGTAGAGCATCACCTCGTCCGGTGGCGTACCGGCGCCAGGAGCGATCAGCCGGTCCTGCAACAGCTGCCCGATCACGCCCGCGTCGCCGGGAACCCCGCTGCCGGCCTGCCACAGTCCCGCGCCGGCGAGCACCGCCGCCACCGAACCGGAGCAGTCAAAACCCTTCCGGCGGCCGTTGTAGCCCGGGCCCTTGCTGCCGACACTGGGCACGCCGGCCTGTGCGTGCCCGCCGGCCCAGACATACGGGTAGTCGCCGGTCGTGAGCCTGTTGGCGGTCGCGGTCATCGCCTCGATCACGCTTGCCTGCCGCCCGGCGCGCTGGATCGTCACTGAATACGGGTTGATGTCGGTGACGGTACCCGTGATCGTCTTTTGCGCCGCCGCGAGCGCGCCGGACGGCAGGGCAAGCGCGCAGACGAGCGCAGCCGTGATGATGGCGACGCGGGGCAGGCCGACCGGAGAGACCCGGAACGGATAGCGTCGCATATGAACTGAGATCGGCAGGAGGGGCGATCCCGGACAGCTGCAGAGCGCGAACATGGACGTTCAGCGGCGATGTGGTCCGAATTCTGACAATTGCGCGCTCGTCCTGTGATCGCAGTCATCCGACTCGGAGCTCAGCGCCGCGGTGGGGGACGACCACAAGCATGCTGCGCCGTGCGCGCTCGCTTTCTGGCCGGGCCGGCCGGATTCTGATTGGCGCTGCCACGCGCAGGATCTCGCGGATCTGCATCTCGGCGAACGGCGCTCCGGCGCATCGTCGGACGCCACCGCCGAACGGGATCCAAGACATCGGGTCCGGAGCCGGGTCCTGGAGCCATCGCTCGGGCCGAAACGCGGATGCCTCGGGCCACAGGTCATCTCGGCGCATCGCCAGCCACAGACAGGCGGCGACCTGCACGCCCGCGGGAACGGATCGTCCGGCGATCTGCACCGGCTCAAGCAGCCGGCGCGGAGCGATCGTCAGCGCAGGGCGCACCCGCATAACCTCCTTGACGACCGCGTCCACGTAGGCGGGGTCGTCCTCGCGCAGCCGGTCCATCACGGCGGGGTGGCGCGCGAGCCGTTCAAACGCCCAGGCCAGCGTGGCCGCGGAGCTGTCGTGGCCGCCCACCAGCAACGCGACGAGCTCGTCACGCAGCTGCCGATCAGTCGTCGTGTTGCCGTCCTGGTCGCACTGTCCGAGCAGCATCGCCAGCACCGAGTCATCAGCCGGCGCGGCCCGCCGGCGAGCCAGCAGCTCGAACAGCAGCGAGTCAAAACGCTCGACCGCGATCCGGAAGCGACCCCACGGGCTGCGCGGCCCCAGATCGCGCTGCACCAGCGCCATCGCGAGCATCCGTGGCATCGATCGAACCCCGCCCAGCGTGCCCTCCACGGCGTCACGAAGCTGCGCGGCCTCCTCTTCACGGGCGCCGAACACCACACGCAGAATGATCTCCAGCGTCAGCTTGCGCATCCGCTCCAGCGCGAGCACCCGACCGTCCCACGTGGCCAGCTCCGCCCGCGCGAGCTCCTCGATCAACGGCGCCAGCGCGCGCATCCGCTCCCCATGAAACGGCGCCGCCATCAGCCGACGCTCGCGCAGATGCTCCTCGCCGTCGAGCAGCAGGATCGAGTGGGGCCCGGCGAACGGACGCAAAAACTCCCAGCTCTGCCCCGCGGGTGCGATTACGGGGTCGAGCCGGAACACATCGCGGACCGCGTCGGGACTCGAGAACAACACCATCGGCTCCTCAGTCCAATAAGTCCGGATCGTCACCGGGTCACCGAACCGCGCATGCGCACGCGACAAAAACGCGCCCGGCCGCACCATCCACGCCAGGGTCTGCCACGCGGCAGGAGCACGCGGACCGGCTGGCACATCCATACCGCTTGATCGTACGCCGCCCCCAACGTCCCCGGGGAATCATCCGTTTGCACGGGGCGCTGCCGGATCCGGCCGGGCCTACCGGCACTTCGCCGGCAGGCGCCGGCTCAAGCGGCGAGCCGCCGGCGCGCTTTCTGCACCGTCGGCAGGGCCGCCTTGGCCCGCGCGAGGGGGCGTGCCCGGAGGTCGACCGAGGCGGGCTTGGCGGCGATCGTGATCTCCTCGCCGGTCGCAGGGTTGCGGCCCTTGCGCGCCTTCTGCGCGGGCTTGACGCGTACGGTGAGCTGAACGAGGCCGCCGATCCGCACCTTCTGGGCGTTGCCTAGCTCGTCGAGCACGATCTGATCGAGCGCTTCGAGCGCTCGCTTCGCGTCGGCCTTGGTGAGGTCTGCACGCTCGGCGACCGCGGTCACGAGTTGGGTCTGGGTCAGTGGCAAGGGTCTCTCCATTTGTCGATTCGCAGGATGCGGCGGTGTATTGAACCCTGCCGGGTGGATGGATCGGCAACTGGGGCCTGAGCGGTCGCCGATTGAGCCGTTGGCGGCATCTGCGCTGCACCGGTGCGGCGGTGTCGAGTCTGCGCGAGCTTCTGGGGAACCGAGCGTTGCAGTCGCTAGGCAGATCGTTCGTGATCAAGGAGGACACGATGACCCGACCCCACGCCAGTCGAGCTCTGGCGCGTAGCAGCTGTGCTGGCTACGAACCGGCGGTGAACCCGCTGCCGGCGCACGACTTCGCGATGGGAGGCCGGCGGTGAGCCACACGCGCTGTCGAGCCCGTGCTCGAACGCTCCACAGCCGGAGTGGAGGGTCGGCCCGTTGCAGCTCGCCCGCCCGCCGCGGCGTGTGATCGAGGGTGGCTCTGGTTCGTCCCTATGCCGGCTCGGGCAGGAGCCGGTCGACAAGCTCGAGGGCGGGGCGGCGTTCGAACAGGGGCATGACGTCGGTCCGGTAGAGGATCAACGCCAGGCTGGGCGCGACCATGAAGTCCGCGGCGTTCAGCTGCGCTCCGCCGAGGACGCCGTCGGCGATCCAGCCGTCGATTCGGTCGAGCGTCGCGGGGAGTTCGGCCAGGAGCCTGCGCTCCGTCACTGGGCTGGGTGCAAACGCGGCGCACACGAGCGTCGGGATGAGGATTCGTCGCGCCATCGCGCGCTTGTAGAGGAGATGCCCGAGCCGACCGTCGGCGCCCAGCCGGTTGGCTGCCGCCGGGTCGCGTCGAACCGCTCCCGTGAGGATCCGGCGAGCGTCCATCTGAAGCGTGTCGTTCGCCCAGCGCTCGGCCTCTTCGACCGCGGCCCGTTGCTGGGGATCGGCCGGGAACAGCGGCGGCTCGGGGTGGCGATCCTCCAGGAAGCGCGCGATTCGATGGTTGGTAGAGATCCGCTGACCGACGCAGGCGAGTCCCGGCACGGTCCCGAGGCGATCTCCGATGCGCAGGGCAACCGCGCGCCGGCCGCCGACGTTGCGCGTCTGGCCGCCCGCATCGAATCCGTGTAGCCGGGCGAGGATCGGGTGCAGCAGCGTGACCACCTCTACCCGCCGGTAGGGCACCTGTTTGTGCTCGAGCATGAGCATTGCCGAGCGGCAGGCATGCGAGCCGGGAATCACATACAACGTGTACATACCGACCAGTCAGTCGGTATGGTATCAGGATGCCTGTACGCAAAGCGCGCAACGCTGGCAGAACTCGCGGGTCGAGCCCGGACACCCGGCCGCGGCTCGATCGACGCACCCGCGCCGCTCGCCAGGAGGGCCGCGAGGCTCGCGATGAGCTATTGACCGCGGCGCTGCGCGTGTTCGCCCGCCGCGGCTACCGGGAGGCCGGCGTCGACGAGATCGCCGCCGAGGCCGGCTACTCGAAAGGCGCGCTCTACTGGCACTTCGCCGGCAAGGAGGAGCTGCTCCTGGCCCTCATCGATGAGCACATCGACACACCGATGCGCGACCGGGTTGCACTGCTCGCATCCGCGCCCCCCGACCGCGATATGTCCGTAGAGGCAACCCGGACGTTCGCCCGGCAGTTGGGCGAGGAGCGCGGCGCCCTGCTGCTCGAGCGCGAGTACTGGAGCCTCGCGATCCGCGATCCCGAGCTCCGCGCCCGCTATGTCGAGCGACAGACCGAGCTTCGCGATGCTCTAGCCGCCGCGCTGGATGCGCGGGCGCGTCACCTCGGGACGCCCAACCTGACGATGCCGGCAGAAGACGTCGCGCGGGTCGTGATGAGCATCATCGGCGGCCTCGCGGTCGATGAGCTGATCGAGCCGGGATCGGTCCGCCCGGAGCTGGTCGGCGAGGCGCTCGCACTCATCTACGCCGGCCTGGTGGCACGCGCGCAAGGTCGCGCCGCCACTCCAACCGGCGAGCCGCGCACGTAACCGCCGGCACCGCCGCCCGCTCCAGGCAAGCGCCGACCACGCAATCGGAGGAGGGAGTTCCGGCGGTCACAGCTACTGAGGTCGCTCGCCGGTGCAGATGTCCGGCGGCTGGGACAGGATTGAGGCGTGCTCCCAAACGGTTTCCACGATTTGTTCAGCGCGACCGCGGAGGTTGCCGGCACGCTGATCGGCCTGCTGTTCGTGGCGATCTCGGTGGCGCACGACCGCGTCACGGGAGATGGGTCTCAGGCGCATCGGGTCCGCGCATCTGCCGCGCTGACGGCTTTCACGAACGCGCTGGTGGTGTCGCTGTTTGCGCTGGTGCCGGGGCTGCGGGTCGGTTGGACTGTGCTGGTCGTCTCGGTCCTGGGGCTGCTGTTCGTGCTCGCCTCCCTGCTGTCGCTGTTGCGGGTGCGAGGCGAGCAGCCGGGGGAGCTGCGGGACGCGGTGTTTTTGGTCGGTCTGGCGGTCACGTTCTCCGTGCAACTCGTCGCTGGGTTGTCGGAGCTAGCGGACGTGCGGGGTAACGGGCCGGTGAGCACGATCGCGGTGTTGGTGATCGTCTGCTTCCTGATCGGGATTGCGCGTTCGTGGGAGCTGATTGGTGGTCCGTCGATCATGCTCCGCCGCGAGTTGCGCGCTCTGGCGCGAACCCACGGCGAGAACGACGAGCGATCGCCATGAGCGGCGGTCGCGCAGGGTCAGCCCGCCTATTTAGCGGACGAGCTTGGCAGCGGTGGTGCTTGAAGCGCGCTGGGCGGCACGAAGGACGTGAGCGCCAGCACGTCGGTTACGAGCACGCGCCCTGCGCTGGCGTTCAGCAGCTCGCCGACACGAAAGCGCGAGCAGTCGAGGACGTCGCTTGCCTCCTGGACCGTGATGGTTCCGGCGGCGTCAGCGACGATGGGGCCGAACTTGCTCTGCAGGGGTGTGGTTGTAGCGGCGGTCATGCCTGGCATTTCCCTTCCGATGTTCTCTCCGACTATAGGCGCGCGCGCTACGCCGATCGCCAAACCGTCGAAACCACCGTCCCTTTGAGCTTGGTCGGCTCGTTGGCGAGTTTCCGTTCGAGGAGCGGTTGTGTGGCCAGTTGATCGAGGCACGAGGTCGGTCCGCGCGGACATCCGTGAGCGATCCCGGAGCGATGCCCTGCGTCACACCTGCTGAGGTAGCGTACGGCCGAAGCAAACGACCATACCTTGGCGAGTTCGGGAGTGCCTGATGCCCTACACAGTGGATTTCAACAGCGTGTCGACCGTCGGTTTGGAGACCTCGTCGGTTGCAGCCGCGCTCGCTGGTCTGCGAGCGAACGAGGCTCGCTACTTCAAGAACAAGTACGACCACGTCTTCACGGTCGAGCCTGCGAGCGACGCCAAGACGACCATCGACTGGGTGCATCGGATCCTCAAGGAGGAACGCGACATCGTCATCTCGTCTCGCCCTCTCGAGGCGACGGCCTTCCAGGTCGAGAACATCCGAATGGCCTACGTCTTCTACGAGAACGGTCTGTCGATCAACGTGATGTACACCATCGACGGTGGCGGGAAGCGGGCGGTCGGGCTAAAGCTCTCTGAAGGGATGGAAGTTCCGGCGGAGCTCGCTTCGCAATTCAAGTTCGCGAGACAGAAGTCGAGGCTGGCCGGAACTATTCGAGGGTCTTACTTCGTGGTCAAGAACGAGTACTAATCCCGGAGCGGCGCAGAGCCGCTGACCCGTAAGCGCGCAGAGGTCCTCATGGACTGGGAGCTGCTCTGCGGAGGTCGGCGGCCAGCGTGACCGTCTCGCGGAACGGGAGCAGCGCATGTTCGTCCCGTCTCTGTTGGTAGATGTGCAGCGCGGATCGCTCGTCCGTTCTGCCGCTGGTCCAGTCAAGGATCGCATCGAGCAGAAACGTCGCGTGGACACCTGCCATATCGATACCAAGTCCGCTCCAGGGATCCTGGTGTATCGCTGCATCTCCGACGAGCGCCCATCCCGGGCCAAATGGAACTCGCACGTAGTTCGGCTCGGGTCCGCAGCCGAGCAGCCGGCCAACCGGTTCAGCTTGGCGTACCCGCTCAGCGAACCCCTCGTGGCGATCCAACCGTGATTCGAACCCGGGATACAGGTCCCTTCGCAGCCAGTCAAACGTCTCCAGGTTGACCGATACCGCGATGCAGGCCATGCCGGCGTCGCTGGGGAAGACGTACGCGAATTCGTCGTCGAGCAGCGAGAACTCCGGTCCGTCGGGGTCAGATCCGTCAACTCCGCGAAAGCCGCTCGCATACTTGTAGTACATGGCTCGGTAGCCCGGAGCACTCTCCTGGACCGCTGGGCGAACTCGCTTGGCGATCAGCGAGTGACGGCCGTCGGCGCCGACCACGAGCCGCGCGCGGATCTCTTTGCCGCCGCGAATGATCACACCGCTGACGCGGTCCTCATCCCAAAGCACATCGCTCACTACGGTCTTCGGCGCGAACTCGACGCGATTGGACCGGCAAGCGCGCTCCACGAGGATCTGATCGAGCGGCTCACGCCGAACCGACAGGCAATAGCCCTTATCCCCGGGGTTCTGCGGCGGACCGTCGATCGGGTCAGGGTTGCCCTTCAGGTGCGTCCATTGATGGGTCAGCGGCGGGCACCCGAGCTCGAGGACCTGCGTCAGCACATTCAGGCGATCGAGGACGGCGACCATTCCCGCCCCGCGAAAGAAGTGCGTTGACGTCGTGCTGCTCGGAAAGCTTGCCCGATCGATCAGCAGCACCGACGCGCCGGCGTCGCCGAGTAGCGCAGCCAGCGTCGCTCCTGCGACCCGGGATCCGACCACGATCACGTCGTATTCGACTCTCACGGCCTGGCAGTCTGCCAGCGTTCTTAGTCCAGTCGGGCGATGATGTCCTCGGCCAGGCGCGCGGCGAGCTTCTCGGGCCACGGTGGCAGTGGCGTGAGGATGATCTGGGTTGCGCCGGCGTCGATCAGCGCCTTGATGCGTTCTCTGGTCGCCTCTGCCTCATCGGTCGAGACCAGGATTTGGACTTGTCGGTCGATCTCGAGCGGATCGCGGCCGATGGCCTTGCAGTGCTCGTCGAGGATGCGGCTCTTTCGGCGGTACTCGTCGGCTTCCCCGCGCGTCGGGCAGGCCCAGATGTCGGCGTGCTCGGCGACGAGACGCAGTGAGCGTTTCTCGCCACCAGCCCCGATCAGGATCGGCAGGCGAGCGGCTGGCTTTGGTTCGCAGATCGCGCCGGTCAGCCGATAGTGCGCGCCCTCGAAGTCGAAGGGTGCCGACTCGGTCCACAGGCGCCGGACGATCGTGAGCGTTTCACCGAGGGCATCGATCGCGTCCCTGACCGGCACGACATCGATTCCGTAGGCGCCGTACTCCCGCTCGGCGATGGCGTTGAGCGCCGGATCGGCTGTCCGGGCGTATCCGGCGCCGATCCCGAAGATCAATCGTCCGTTGGAGATCTGGTCAACGGTCGCGGCCATCTTGGCGAACGCGGGAAGCAGCCGATGAGGCGATGTCGCGACATGGGGTGCGCGTCGGCCAGAACGTGATCCTCGAGCGTCTCTGGATCCGCGACGGCCAGGCCCCAGGGGAGCTCGCGTCTGCGCTCGGGATCGCCACCCCGACGGTGGTCCGCTCAGCCGAGCGCATGCAGGCCGCTGGGCTGCTGACGCGCCGGCCGCACGAGACCGACGGCCGGCTCGTGCGCCTCTGGCTGACCCCCCAAGGCCGAGATCTGCAACCGGTCATCGAGAAGGAGCGAGCTCACCTGAGTGACCGCGCCCTCGCCGGTCTCGACGTCGGTGAGCGGGCCGCGCTCATCCACGCGTTGACCAAGATCGTGCTCGTCTTCGGAGGCGACCCAACCCAGCCAGGAAACACGAGGGCAGATCGCGCGGATCGGTGCGAACTGGCTTACCAGTTGGTCGGGGCGTAGTCCTTGAGGAAGACGCCGTGCAGGTCCTCGCCGGCCTCGCCCCGCACGATCGGGTCGTATACGCGGGCTGCACCGTCGGCGAGGTCAAGCGGAGCGTGGAAGCCCTCGTCGGCCAGTCGCTGTCGGGTGGTGTGGGGCCGCTCGTCGGTGATCCATCAGGTGTCGACGCTCGTCATCAGGATGCCGTCGGTTTCGAGCAGCTCCCGCGCGCTTGTCCGCGTGAGCATGTTCAGCGCCGCCTTGGCCATGTTGGTGTGCGGGTGGCCGGGACCTTTGTAGCCGCGCGCGAAGCTGCCCTCCATCGCGGAGACGTTGACGATGTAAGTCCGGCGGGATGGCGAGGCGGCGAGCGATGCTCGCAGCCGGCTGATGAGGATGAACGGGGCGGTCGTGTTGCATAGCTGGACCTCGAGCATCTCGATCGGATCGATCTCCTCGACCTTCTGTGTCCAGCTGTTGTGGTTGACCTCATCGGGAATCAGTCCGCCGGCGTCGATCGCCGAACTGCGTGCCGCCAGCGCGAGCGTGGATCCCGCGTGGAGGTCATGGGCGGCGCCGAGCTCGCGGATCGTGAGGCCGGAGGGAAGCACTTCCGACTCGCCTGCGATGAGTACTGCATAGGCGTGGGGCGAGCGGCGAACGGTCTGAGCTGCGTTGTTGATCAGGATGTCCAACGAGCCGTGCGCTGCGACGGCGTCGGCGAGCGCGACGACCTGTCCCGGTTGGCGCAGGTCGATGCCGACGATGTCTAGCCGGTGAAGCCACTCGTCGCTGTCGGGCATGGCGCCGAACCGGCGTGCGGCGTCACGCGGGAACCGGGTCGTGATCGTCGTATGCGCGCCGTCGCGCAACAACCGCAGCGCGATGTACATCCCAATCTTGGCGCGACCTCCGGTCAACAGGGCCCGGCGTCCGCTCAGGTCGGTCCGGGCCTCACGCCGCTGCCGATTCACCGCCGCACACGACGGGCACAGCTGGTGGTAGAAGGCGTCGACCTCCACATACTTGGTCTTGCACTGGTAGCAAGCGCGGCCGCGAATCAGGGTGCCGGCGCTCGTGCCGTTCACCGTGGCGGTCAGTGCCACACCACTGGTCTCATCATCGATCCGTCCCGGTGCCGCCGTCGCCGTGTTGGCCAACACGGCGCGATCCTTGGCCGACACCGCAGCGCGGCGCTCAGCGCGCCGCCGCTCCTTAACGGTCTTGAAGATCCGGGCCGTCGCTCGCCGCACCGCAACCGCGTCGGGATGCTCGACCGGGAGCCCCTCAACCCTGGCCAGCACCTCCAGACAGATCCTAAGATCCTCAGCATCGATCTCCACGATGGCATTGTGACCGTGAGGATCGTTCTCGTCGCATGACAGAGACGAGGTGGGCCTCATCCGAAGCCAGATCAGTTCAGCTCGTAGGATCCTCCGCGTGCCGCAGATCACCACGCCGGTAGGGCTCACGCTCGAGTATGAGGCCGTCGGTTCGCCGAACGATCCGCCGCTGCTGATGATCAACGGGTTCACGACGCAGCTGATCAGTTGGCCGCGTGGGTTCTGCCGGCGGCTTGCGGAGGGTGGCCGTTACGTCGTCAGCTTCGACAACCGCGACTGCGGTCTGTCGTCCAAGTTCGACGGTCAGGGGGCAGCGGTTGATGAGGTGCGTGGCGCCGCGGTCGCCGGCGACTTCGAGTTGGCCCGTCGGCTGGCTGCCTACACCTTTAGCGAGATGGCGGACGATGGGCTGGCGCTGCTCGATGCGCTGGGGATCGACCGCGCGCATGTCCTCGGCGTCTCGATGGGCGGGATGATCGCGCAAACGATGGCGATCGAGGAC
>Ga0302325_10023562_pt1 | contig 12828 bp, 9 predicted proteins | sample Palsa_T0_2_FD_201948 | JGI IMG/M metagenome (GOLD analysis project Ga0302325, IMG submission 201948) | Peat permafrost microbial communities from Stordalen Mire near Abisko, Sweden - Palsa_T0_2 | ecosystem: Environmental > Terrestrial > Soil > Palsa > Peat permafrost | place: Sweden: Abisko... | reverse complement strand
CATGGCCCGCACTTCGAGTCCCAGTTTATTTCTGAACCGTCATATTTCCTGGCTCCAATTCAATCGCCGCGTGCTCGACCAGGCGCTGGATACTTCGAATCCGCTCTTAGAACGCCTGAAATTTCTCGCTATCACCGCCAGCAATCTCGACGAGTTTGTGGAAGTCCGCGTTGCGGGCCTGCTGCAACAGACCGAGCACGGCGCCGGTGAAGCTGGCCCCGATGGCCTGCGGGCCCCGCAATCGCTGGGGCAAATCACCGCGGCCATCCATGAATTCGTGAAAGATCAGTACGCTTGCTGGCGCGACCACCTCGTTCCGGCCATGGCGGAAGAATCGATCCGGATGCGCCGCTTGGCTCAACTGAAGCCCGACGCGCTGCGAGTGGTTCGCGACTTCTATTCGCAAAAAGTGGAACCATTGCTTACCCCGGTGACCGTGGATCCCGCGCATCCGTTTCCGCGCGTTTTGAACAAGGCCCTGTGCGTTGCGTTCCTGCTGCAGCGGCGAGCAAAAGGCGCGAGCATTTATTTGGGCGTGGTCACCGTGCCGCGGGCGCTTCCGAGGATTCTACGGCTACCGGCTGCCGACGGGAAAATCGAATTCGCTTTCTTGCGCGACATCGTGCACAAACACGCCCAACGGCTTTATCACGGCTACCAGATCCTGTCCGCGGCTCCGTTTCGAATCACCCGCAACAGCAACTTATACGCCGAGGAAGAAGAAACCCGCAGCATTCTCGATTCGGTGGACGCGCAGCTGCATCGCCGCCGCAAAGGAGCGGTGGTGCGGCTGGAAATTGAAGCGGGCGCCGATCCGCGCATCGTCGAACGGCTGCGCTCAAACTTCGCGGTGAACGCATCGCAAGTATTTGAAGTCGATGGCCCCATCAATCTTTCGCGGCTGTTCAACATCTACGAGCAAACGCCGCGGCCGGACCTGAAATATCCGCCATTCATTCCGCGCGAACTGAAGGTCGATGCGGCGCCACCTGCGCTTTTCGCCATGCTGCGAACCCGCGACGTGCTGCTGCATCATCCCTACGATTCCTACTCGACGGTGGTGCGGTTCATCCAGAGCGCCGCGCAGGATCCCGACGTTCTCTCGATCAAACAGACGCTCTATCGCACCAGCGAGAATTCGCCGATCGTTCGCGCTCTGATGGAAGCGGCCACCAAGAAGGAAGTGACGGTGGTGGTGGAATTGAAGGCGCGTTTCGATGAAGCTTCCAACATCCGCTGGGCGCGCAGCCTGCAGGAGGCCGGCGTGCAAGTCTATCATGGCCTGGTGGGGTTGAAGACGCATTGCAAATTGGTGCTGCTGGTCCGCCGCGAAGCGAATGGAGTGATGCGGCGCTACGCTCACTTGGGCACTGGGAACTACAATCCCTCCACCGCGCGGTTGTACACCGATCTGAGCCTGCTCACTTGCGATGAAGAGATCACTGAAGCGGTGCATTACGTTTTCAACTATCTCACCGCCTATTCTCCGCGCGCGCACTTTGGTCCGTTGTCGGTCGCGCCCCTAAATCTCGACAAGAACGTGGTCCGCCTGATCGATCGGGAAACGGCGCATGCCAAGGCGCGCCGCCCCGCTTTCATCGTCGCCAAAGTGAACGCCCTGCTGGACCCCGATATCATTCAAGCGCTGTATCGCGCGTCGCGGGCCGGCGTGCAAATCGACCTGATCATCCGGGGAGCGTGCGCGCTGCGTCCGGGCGTGCGCGGAGTGAGCAGCCGGATTCGCGTGCGCAGTTTGGTGGGCCGATTTTTGGAGCACAGCCGGATTATCGCGTTTGCCAACGGCGGAAGGCGGGAAGTGTATCTGGGCAGCGCGGACTGGATGCAGCGCAATCTTTACGAACGCGTCGAGGTCATGTTCGAATTGAAGAATCCGCTGCTCTGCGAAAAAGTTTGCCGGGACGTGTTGGCGCCGTATCTGGCCGACACGGAAAAAGCGCGGTTCTTGCTGGCGAACGGCGCCTACACCGCGCTAAAGGCGCGCCCGGCCCGCGGAAACTCCGGCTCTCACTTTAACGTGCACGAACACTTCATGCGGTCCGCGCAAGATTTCGGGGAAGGCAAGAATGGTCGCTCACCCGAATCCTATCGCGGCAACCGCGCCTCTTCCGCCCTGCTGCAATTTCTGACGGCAGGCAATTAGCGCGGCGCGCCCTTTTCTGTTCGACAATTATCAATTATCCCACGTGCCGGAAGGCCCAGAACAAACCTCCCGCGAGCAGGATGGACACCGGAAGCGTGAGGATCCAAGCCATCGCCAGATTTCGCACCGTGGTCCATTGCAGACCGGAATGATTGGCAGCCATGGTTCCGGCGACGCCGGAAGAAAGCACGTGGGTGGTACTCACAGGTAAGCCGAACCAATCGGCGGCTCCGATCGTCACCATGGCCGTAATTTCGGCGGCGGCCCCTTGTCCGTACGTCAAATGATCCTTGCCGATCTTTTCTCCCACGGTCACCACGATGCGCTTCCAACCGATCATGGTGCCGAAGCCCAACGCCAGGGCTACCGCCACCTTTACCCATCCCGGAATGAATTTCGTAGCTTTGTCGATGTGCATTTTGTAGTTTTTCAATTCGGCGGCGTCGGCATCGGAAAATTTCGGATTGCCTGACTTTTGCATCAGCCGCAGCGCTTCGCTCACCACATACATGTCATTTCGGAAGTTGCGCACATGTTCTTGCGGGACGGCCTTCAATTCCTTGTAGATCGCCATCTCCGTGCCGATGCCGTTCACCAGTTGTCGCAGCGCCAGCATGGTGTTCGGTGTGAACTGCTTGGTGCGAATGTAGTCGGTAACTTCATCGCGCGAATCGCCAACCACCGCGTCGGGCGAAACGTAGCGTCCCAGCATGTCCGCGGTCTGGGTCGAGACCGCGACGAAATCCTGGGTCTGCGGTATGGTCACCGCGTGGTTTACGGCGTAAGCGGTCGGGACGGTGCCGATCAGGATCAGCATGATCAGGCCCATGCCCTTTTGTCCGTCGTTCGATCCGTGCGCGAAGCTAACGCCTGTGCAGGTGAGCACCAGAAGCGCGCGAATCCAAAACGGTGGCGGCTCGGTTCCTTTGGGGGCCTTGTAGAGTTCCTTGTTGGGGACGATCGCCTTCATCAACATCAGCAAAAGCGCGGCGCCCAGAAATCCGACCAAAGGCGAAATCACCAGCGCCTTTCCGATGCCTGGCCCCAGTCCACGCCGCTCGTGCCAGTCTTCACGGACATCAACTGATTGGCGATGCCCACGCCGATGATCGAGCCAATCAGCGTGTGCGAACTCGAAGCCGGCAATCCGAACCACCACGTGCCCAGATTCCAGATGATCGCAGCGACCAGCAACGCGAACACCATTGCGAAGCCCGCTTGGCTTCCCACTTGCAAGATGAGTTCCACCGGAAGCAGCGACACGATTCCGAATGCTACGGCTCCGCTGGAAACAAGCACACCGATGAAATTCCACACTCCCGACCAAACCACCGCGATGTGCGGTTCCAGCGAGTGGGTGTAAATCACGGTAGCCACCGCGTTGGCGGTATCGTGAAAGCCGTTCACGAATTCAAATCCCAGCGCGATAAACAGCGCCAACCCCAGCAGGACGTATGGCATAGCGCTGGTGTTATGGATTCCGGAGAGATCGGTGATCAAATGGCTGCCGGCATAGATGAAGCCGATCACCAACGCAATTCCGAAGAGCAGAATCCCAATTCTGCCGCTTGAACTTACCTTTGCGTCGAGTACATGAGCGCGTGTCGCCATCTGTCTCCCTCGTGGCCGCAGTGCAATCCCTACTGGCGGAGTGAGGCTAACGGCGCTGTGTTACAGGTGTGTGACAATGGCGTAACGGGGATGTAGCAAATGACCGTTTGCGCAGGGCGCTAGAGATCAACAGCGATCAGCTCTCGGCGATTTTGGTTACGAGCCGCCGGTGCGCAGATATTCAAGGGACAGGAGCTGCTTCCACGCGTCTGCCTGCTTTTCTTCGAGCAGCCAGTTGTAGTGATCGCTAATTTTGCGGGTCACAGTCACGCGGAGGTCAGACATTTTTCCATCGAAGTCCTCGCCGCGAAACGTCAGCTCCATTACGTCGCCTTGGACCTTTACCGGCCCCTCGTAGATCACGCCCTGTGCACTCATGTACCAGAAGCCCAACGCAGACTTCTGCGCATCCCAGAAGAATTGACCGTCGTAGTTCTTTAGCGTTCCTTTTTCCATAACGAAGTGCGTAGTGAATCGGATGAACGCGTTATTGTCCGACCACTGGTAGCGAGTCTCGATATCCTTCATACCCGGCCCGATCTTGGAGGTATCCGCGGTCCACACACCGCCCACCAGCCAAGCCAACGGGGAAATCGGCTTGGTCGCTTCCGTTTTCTTGGCCGCTTCTTGTCCCCACCCCGCACTTGAACTGATAGCCAGCAACACGATCAGGATCCCCGGTCTCCGCATGGCGCCACCTGAATTGAATAAGCCAACGATTCTACTTGGACATTCGGAAGTTTGACGCAGCGAAGTAACGGAGGTTATCAACATTATTTACGCAGAACGGAAACAGCGGAGCTCAAATGCCGGTGTGAACCGTGGCCATTTCCAAATACCGGCAGAACGCATTGGCAAGCTGCATCTGTCGCGGCGTCTTGCACTCAGGTTCGAACAGCCGCGGATTTCCGACCACGATCACGGTAGTTTCTCCACGAGACGTCGCCACGTTAAAACGGTTCAAGCTGAAAAAGAATTCCATGCCACGCGGTACCTCTTCTGGCGAAGATGAGGTAAGCGAGTAGATCACGACCGACGCTTGCTGTCCCTGAAACTTGTCGACGGTTCCAACCCTTGCATGCGGCAGGCGCGCCTTAAGGTCTGAAACTTGGGCGTTATACGGCGCCAAAATCAATATATCTTCCCACTTAAGTGATGCGCTGTTACCAATGCTTCGAAACCGCTGGACACCCGGTGCCATCAAGCTTTCAGCGATTTGGGAAATTACGTCTATCTCTTCCGGCGACGAATTCCTGTTACCTTCATGCATCACTGGCACAAACCATAGGCCCGCGCCATCCAACCAAGGATGCCCGGCCAGGGAGCGGTTGCGAGCGATCTGTTCCGATTCCAGACGCCTCTCGTAAAACATTTCCGACGTAAACGCACAGACGTTCTGATGCATTCTATGGGTCCGCGGAAGAAACAATCCCATCGTATCGGGAATAGTCTTGAGCTCGCCGAGCAAATGCTGGAGCGCGGATTTTTCAGTGCCAACAGGATGGCTACCCTTCAACGGTCGTTCTAGCTGCTGGGGATCTCCGACTAGCACCAGGTTTCTCGCAGCCTGTGCGACTGCCATTACGTCAGCCAGCGACATCTGTCCAGCCTCATCGACAAACAGGAAATCCACGGTTTCAAATGCTTCGCTGGGTGCCCACAAGTACGACGTTCCTCCTACTACGTTTGCCAGACCCGATTTTAGCGCGTCATACACGGGTGCGTTGTCGTCTGCGACAGCGATATCGGCTGTTTCCTCCTCGTCATCCGAACGCTGCATACACCGAACGTTTTCAAGGGCATTGTCCCGTGCTGCTTCTACAATCTCCTCCAGTAAATGGCGGATTACTTTATGACTGAGCGCGCTGACCCCAACTTTCTTTCCCTTGTTGGCCAACTTGGAAATCATTCGGGCAGCGAGATAGGTTTTCCCCGAACCCGGGGGTCCTTGTATCGCGAGCACTGAATCCTCAAGCGCGCCTGCGAGACGGTTTGCGGTCGCCTCTAGCTCTTCGGGAACCGAAGAAACCATCGCCATGTTCCCGCTGAGACGCGGAGGTCTGCGCATCAATAAATCTCGCGCGGCTCGGTAGGAACCCTCAGCGTCCACCTGGTTTTCGGCTATCCACCTGCCGATTCGAAGCAGAGACCCTTCTTGTTCGTCGACGCCGTACGGACGATCCCACATATACACACTGGTCGGGTGTAGCTCGGCCGATTTCTTCGTTTTCTTGATATCGACCGTTCCGTTGACGTGATCGATCTCAACGACTTCGCCAAACTTAACTGCGTCGAGATACAGATGTTTTTCGGGGCGAACGTTGGTCTTTTGCGGCTCAAAAGTGTAACGGTCCAGCGGACAGCCGCGACTGATTGATATGCGTTTCTCGTGCTTAAGAGCCGCTAGACCAACTCGTTCGTCAAGCAGGCGCTCGTCATCGAGTTCAGCAAATCGGTACCCCTCCGCGTACCCCACCCTGCTCTCGCGTCGATGCCAGTCCATGAGCCATGCAAACATTCGGCGTGTTGTTTGGTCCTCGGTGCGCTGTGTGGGATCGATCGGGATGCCTTGAGTTAATTGAGCGACGACTTCAGCAACCTCTTGCTGATGTTTTTCCAGTTTTTTGGGAGGTGCCCCATCGACAGACACCGGCCTAGGGATAACCCTTCCGCTCTTCTCCAACTTGTCGCGCTCTGCTTCAAGCCAATCACGAAGGGACGCCGTGGACCGGCAATCTTCTTCGTTATAGCCCTCCATCGTTGCCTTTTCCTCTGCGCGTAGCTGGCCACCTCGGTCGAGCTCGAGCCAGTGTTCGATATAACGCATGGCTGCACGAGAATGGTCCAACGAAGTTAATCGCTTAAACCCATGGAAGATTTCCAATTTCTTCAGCGAATATTCCTCCACTCCAGCCTGCGCTGCCTGCTTGAAAACGAGATGGAGGTCAACGAACAGTCCCGCGCGGAGCATCCGATCGGTTTGTTCTTCTCGAGTCGCGTGTCGTCCCATCAGAAACCTGAAATGGTCCCGCTCATAGCTGCCGAAGTGGTAGACGTGCATCCCTGGGTCCGCGGCCCATCTCCGTATGATCTCGTCAACTAGCCACTGAAATGCGAGCTTTTCCTCTTCCTCGTAAAGCGCCCACCGCTTGTCGTAGCTCAGTGGTTGGCTGTCATTCGAAGTGACGAAACCAAACAAATAATCTCGCCCGCCTTCGGTAGCGAAAGGATCGCCCTCGAGGTCGACGAACACATCGAGGCGCGACGGTTCAGGGAGTCTACAGAAGCCCATCCCTGCGGAGATGTCGAGAAGTTGGAACACAGGTGTGCCTAGCGTTCTGGCTTCCAATTGTAGGCGAGCCTGCTGTTTCACCCGCTTGTATCCGTCTTTCGAACCCCGGGATGGCTTCCGTTCAAGCGGAAACGGTAGCACCGCCAGCTTAGCCATGGTGTCAGTCTGCCATTCAGTTAGCTGAGTGCGTTGTCCGCTCGTAATGCCGGCCACAAGAGATAGATGGTCGTCGCGGCGTCTCTGGGCGTCACACTCTTTGAACCACAGGCAAACGTCACAGTGCATGCAAGGCTCGGGGTAAGTGTGATCGGGCCCACCATCCTTAGTGGCTTTCTCTAGCTGGCGTTTCACGTGGCGGTAGTACGCGCTGTACTCATCGCACCGATAAGACTCCGCTTTGAACTGCGTTCCCCCCGGGATTACATGCATCTTCTCTGGCTCTTTGCCCTGTGCTTCCGCCAATAGCTCGGAATACAGCGCCAGTTGAAGTACGGTGGTCGCTTTTGTCTCTTGGGACAGTTTGCAGTCGTACACCTCATATGACCACGCGCCGAAGCGGCTCGGCTTTTCAGTGACAACTTTTCGCAGTACATCGGGTTTGCCGAACCAGTGATCGTTGCACAATGCGCCTTGGGCGATCACGTCCACCCCGCGCTCCATTGCAGCAATGGTTTCGGCTACCGCGCGGTCATCGTTTTTGAACTCACGCAAGTCGACGAACGATAGATCCTGGGTGCGGAGATGGTCCAGGTATCTCGTTTCATGCCGCAGGCCGAGCTCCTGAATTATCGCGAGATCGGGGGCCTGCCACTTGGGCTTTTCGCGATGCCCGCGCGCGACGCCTAGATCGAGGGTGGTTACGTGATGGCATGCCAAATGATTGCTGAGATCGGTTGCGGCGAGGCGCAGATGTTGTTCAAGTAATTTCATTTTTGGCGCCGCTGAACTCGGCATGGTGCCGCAACCTCCCAATTATAGGATGAATATCGAATTGCAACCGGGAACTATTCCCACTCGGGAACGTAGCGGTCTATATAGAACTCGGGGAACTAAACCGTGGCTGAACGATGATCGATATTTACCGAATCCAACGATCTGGCGCCATTCGGAGTTTCACGGATGTAGAACAACAGATTGTTGCGCCTCCTGTGACCTTCGCTCTTTGTTCGGCGACGAGGGCGAAATCGCCAGTCCGGCGGTAATGAGATTTTTCATGTCATTTATAATCAACCGCTTTCCGAATCTAATCGCCACGCATGTATGGATTGGAAATCGGGCATATTGGAAATCCGTTTCAGTAATATTGCGGAGCCGTTCTGGTTCCTAGGTGCACGTTTGGGCCACGGCTGAATATCCTGAAACACCTTTCATCGAGCGCCTCCCCTTCTGCCGCGAAACTAGCATTAAGGGGAGGTGCTTGGGTAGAGATCAGTTCGGTGGATCTTGGCGGAAGCTATGCCGACGCGGTGGTCGCGGCGCCTTTGATAAACGCGAGGAGTTCCGCGTTGATCTGGTCCTTCAGCGTCGAGCACATGCCATGCGGGGCTCCTGGCATCACTTTCAGCGTGGCTCCCTTGATTATCTTGGATGAAAGCATTCCGGCAGCGGCGATGGGCACGATCTGATCGTCGTCGCCGTGGAGCACCAACGTGGGCACATCGAATTTCTTCAGATCTTCGGTGAAGTCGGTCTCCGAAAACGCCTTGATACAATCGTAGGCGGCGTTGATCCCACACTGCATGCCTTGCATCCAGAACGAATCGCGCAGGCCTTTGGACACCTTCGAGCCCGGGCGATTCGCGCCGTAAAACGGGGCGCTGAGATCCTGCCAGAATTGTGAGCGGTCCGCCTGGACTGCGGTGCGGATTTGGTCAAACGCGTCCATTGGCAAGCCGGCGGGGTTCGCGGGGGTCTTCAACATCAAAGGCGGCACCGCGCTGATCAGAATCGCCTTGGCAACGCGCTTCGAACCGTGGCGTCCGATGTAGCGGGCCACTTCGCCGCCGCCAGTGGAGTGGCCAATGTGGATGGCGTCCTTGACGTCGAGAGATTCGACCACTTTCGCGAGATCGTCGGCGTAGGTGTCCATATCGTTCCCACCCCACGGCTGGCTGGAACGCCCATGACCGCGGCGATCGTGCGCGATGCAGCGGTAACCGCGCGCCGACAGAAAGATCATCTGGTCTTCGAACGCGTCCGCGCTCAATGGCCATCCATGGCTAAAAACTATGGGTTGCCCCTTGCCCCAGTCCTTGAAATAGATGTCGATGTTGCTTCCATTTTCCTTACCTACAGTTACAAATGCCATTGAGGTTCTCCTTTGCGTACATCGTACGGTTTCGAGTGGCGGGAGATTCCACTTGGAAGGGGATGGCGCGCTCCCGGCTCGCCTCGAACTGTGACGCCGCTAGTGTACTCGACCCTTTGCCGATGCGTCAGTAGGCTGCGCGCTTTTGCGGGATGCTACGAAAGCGCCTGCCGCTTGTCGCGAGCGCTAGACACTAACAACGAACGCTGGATGGCTGGACCGGATCCTGCCAAGAGGCGGGCAGGCCCGGGAAGAGTGGGGCACCCGGAAAACATAACGGCGTAGAACCGTACGACCGGAAAAAGATAACGGCGTGGAACCGTACCCGCAAAACCGGATCTGAACGCGGTGCGGTTTGGTCACTTCGTTGGTGCCGGAGGGGTTGCGCCGTCGGCGCAGGTTTGGGCGCGACCGAGCAGGAATTCGCGCTCGCGCGCATTGCGGGTGAGTGCCGCGGCCCGGGCGAATTCTGCGCGGGCTTCGTTGAAGCGGGCTAGCTTGGCGAGTAGGTGGGCGCGCACGCTGGGCAGCAGGTGATAGTTCTGTAGGGAGGGCTCGGTGGCCAGCACGTCGACAATCGCGAGACCTGCTGCGGGACCGTGGGCCATGGACACCGCGACGGCACGATTCAGCTCGATTATCGGCGAAGGCGTGCGCTCCGCTAGAGCTTGATAGAGCACCGCGATACGGGGCCAGTCAGTTTCCTCGGCCGTGGCGGCGCGGGCGTGGCAGGCGGCGATGGCGGCTTGCAGTGTGTACGGGCCGAGTTCGGAGCGTAGTTTTTCGGCGCGGTTGAGTGCCGAGAGACCGCGATGGATCAGCAGCTGATCCCATCGCGCGCGATTTTGATCGAGCAAGAGGATGGGCTCTCCGGCGGGGCCGCTGCGCGCGCGAAACCGCGACGACTGAATCTCCATCAGCGCGACCAGGCCGTGGACCTCCGGCTCGTTCGGCGCGAGTTCGGCCAGGATGCGGCCGAGACGCAGTGCCTCGTCGCACAACGCCGGGCGCATCCAGTGGTCGCCAGCGGTGGACGAATAGCCCTCATTGAAGATGAGGTAAAGCACCTCCAGCACCGACGCCAGGCGCGCGGCCAGCTCAGGTCCGCGAGGAACTTCGAATGGGACGTGCGCCTCGGCCAGAGACCGCTTGGCGCGAACGATGCGCTGCGCGATGGCCGGTTCCGAGGCGAGGAAAGCGCGTGCGATTTCCTCGGTGGTGAGGCCGCCGAGTAGGCGCAGGGTCAGCGCCACGCGTGCTTCGCTGGAAAGAACGGGATGGCAGGAAATGAAGAGCAGCCGGAGCAGGTCATCGCCGAGTGGATTGTCGAGGGCCTCCTCGAAATCCAGCACGGCCAACTCCTGGAGGTTTTCGAGCTCGCGCCCCAGCTCCTGGTGCTTACGCTCCAGGAGCTTCTCTCGTCGCCATAAATCAATGGCACGATGCTTCGCGGTAGCCATCAGCCACGCGCCGGGGTTATCCGGTACGCCGGTGTTCGGCCACTGCTGCAGCGCGGCGACCAAGGCATCTTGTGCGAGCTCCTCGGCGATACCCACATCGCGCACCATTCGGGTGATGCCGGCGATCAGTCTGGCGGATTCGATCCGCCAGACGGCGTCGATGGCGCGATTTGTGTCGGAAGCAATCATGGCTTCCGATCAGAACATCTTCGGTACCTCAGCGCAAGGCCGGTCCGCGGGGCTCCCGGCCCACAGCGTGCGACGTGTTGCGTGCGCGAAATGTCGATTCCGGGAGTCCATGCGCCCACCCTTCCCAAAATCGGGGAAGAGCGGGGCGCCCGGAGAAGACAAGAGCGTTGAACCGTAGAACCGGAATTGAAAGGTTTTCGATTCGGCGATATTACCGCTGAGGGGCTTCCGAAGGATCGAAGATCTGGCGCACTTCGCATTCGCCTTGGCCCACGATATTCAGGAAGTCTTTACTGCGTTCGATGGCTTCTTCTTTTGATTTCACCTGGAGGATCGCGTAACCGCCGATCACTTCCTTGGCCTCGGCAAACGGTCCGTCGGTCACGGTGAACTTTCCGGAGTTGATTTGCACCCGGGCGCCTTTGGCGCTGGGGAGCAGGCCGTCGGTGGCTAACAGGAAACCGGCTTTGAAGGATGCTTCGATATATTTTCCCATCTCCGCAAGGTGCTGTGGAGTGGGTGGCGCGGTGGCCTCGACGCCTGGCTTGTAAAGGGAAATGAATCGCATGTTATCGCTCCTTATCACTATGGATTATTTTTGCCGGACTGGTTTCGACTGGCTTTGGCCGGCCAAACCCATCCTCTACTTGAACGACGAATGAACCACGGCGCAATCGACATCTTTACGATTTATTTTCAGCGGCACCAGTCGCGCAGTGCCGCGATCGGCGCATCAGGATTTCTGGGTCTGGCCGATTTTTCCCTGCATCTCGGGAAGGCCGGCCGCGGCGGCCTGCACATCGGCAGGGAAGTCTGCCATCTCTTGCACTTGTCGAACCTCGATCACCTCGTTCTCCCCGCTCGGGCAGCGTGACGCCCACTCGATGGCCTCTTCCTTCGATCGCACCTGAATCATCCAGTATCCGCCGATCACCTCTTTGGCCTCCGCAAAGGGCCCGTCGGTGACCTTGGGCTTTCCGCCGGCGAACGAAACCCGCGCCCCCATCGAAGGCGGGTGCAGACCATCGATGGCCAGGAGCACCCCGGCCTTTTGCAGGCATTCGTTGTACTTCATCATGGCGGCAACGGTTTTGGCGTCTGGCATGGCGCCTGGCACAGCGGTTTCGTATCCCTTCGGGATCATCAGCATCATGAATCGCATGTCTATTTCTCCTTGGTTTGGTCGGTGGCCGGAGGTCCGAGAAGACGTCCAATTCGGCCTCTACCTACACGTCGAAGGAGGCGCCACGAAATCGACACCTGAGTATCGTTTTTTTGGAAGTATTTGTTAAGGGCGGGAAATCGCGTGCTAAACGCGAGGAGAGCGCGTCAGCGAAAGGGATTCGCGGCGACTGTGGGGTAGCGGCCGGGAAAAGTCCCCACTCCAGCTGCCAATTATTCGTGAATTGTTGCATCGAAGGAGGATCGCGCTTACAGCCGAGCTGGGTGGCAACCATGGAGCCGAGCGGCAATCTTAGGATAGCGTATTTAACAATGATAATATAGAAGATCATTATATCTACTGACGCATCCAGACATATTTTTGCTGGACAGCTTCTTGTCTCTAGCTCTGTTGTTATAGCCAGTTTCGTTAAGTTCGTTTTGCGGAGCCGAAGTCCGATGGGCACGATTGACGACCTCTTCGAACGTCTTCCTGCCGGTCCGGTGTGGGTGGAGAGCTCCACACGGTTCCATGGACTCGCCGAACGTCTGCTTTACCTGCACGCACAATGCCCCGGCGAATACTTTGCGTCCGACGTTCATGAAGCAAAGATCGTCGCAGCGGTTTCCTGCAGAGCGAGAACCG
>Ga0302325_10023560_pt1 | contig 12828 bp, 13 predicted proteins | sample Palsa_T0_2_FD_201948 | JGI IMG/M metagenome (GOLD analysis project Ga0302325, IMG submission 201948) | Peat permafrost microbial communities from Stordalen Mire near Abisko, Sweden - Palsa_T0_2 | ecosystem: Environmental > Terrestrial > Soil > Palsa > Peat permafrost | place: Sweden: Abisko... | reverse complement strand
GGTAACCGTCCCGGGCGGCGAAGGCGCTGCTGGTGGCGGCCGTCTGGCTCACCACGACCAGGGCCACCACGGCGGCGACGGGTAGGACGTGGCCGAGCGACGACCACGACAGATGCGACAGGCCGAGGTGCGGTGGGCCATGGGCCACCGTGCCGAGAACGGCCACACCGTGGCCGTGGAGGCCGGCGACGGCCACGACCACGGTGGAGCCGACCAGTCCGATGAGCGCCCCGGGGATGCGCCTGTTCAACCGCTCGGCCGCCATGACCACGGCAAACACGGCCACGGCGACACCGAGCGTCCAGCTGTTGGTCGCCCCCAGGTGGCGGATCACGTCGGCCACCCGGTGCACGCTGTTCCCGCTCACCGAGGGCAGTCCGAAGAGATCGGGCAGCTGATGGACCACGATGATCACGGCCACCCCGGCCAGGAAGCCGGAGATGATGGGGGCCGAGAGGAACTCCGAGATCCAGCCCAACCGGAGGACGCCCACGAGGACCACGAGGACCCCCACCACCACGGCCAGCAGGCCGACCAGGGCGATGTAGTCGGGTGAGCCGGTGGGGGCCAGATGGGCGATGCCCACGGCGAAGAGGGGGGCGATGGTGGAGTCGGCGCCCACCGATATGAGGGCGTTCGACCCGAGGAGGGCGAAGAGGACGGTGCCGGCCACGAAGGCGAAGAAGCCGGTGATGGGGGGCATGCCGGCCAGCCGGGCCGTGGCCAGCTGTTCGGGGACGGCGATGGCCAGGAGCGTGACGCCGGCGCCCACGTCGGCCGGCAGGAAGGCCTTCTGGTAGCCGTGCATCGACGTGGCCAACCAGGCGGTGAGACGCGGGCGCGCGACCGCCGGCGGTGGCGTCGTCGACGGGCTGGTCACCACGAAGGGGACGGGTCAGGGATCCAGATCGAGCCAGTGTCGCGCGCTGGACAGGACCGTGGCCCGGGGTTCGGACCAGACGAAGCGTTCGACACGGTCGAGAATCTCCTCGGCCCGGCCCGCCGTGGGAGCGACCACGGCGAACCCGAGAGTGGCCCGCTGCCGCAGGTCGTGGTGAGCCACCTCGGAGCCCGAGATGCCGAAGCGGCGGCGGGAGGTGTCGAGGAGATGGCGGATGACCGAACGCTTCTCTTTGAGCGAACCGCTGTCGGGGAGGTGGAGCTCGATTTCCAGGGCGGCCACATGCATCGTGACGGGCAGCGTACGGGTGCGCCCGGCCTCGTGGCCAGCAGCGCCGGGCACAGCCACGACTGCCGCGTCCTAGCGGTGGAGCGGTGAACACCCCCGCCGCGCGCCGCCACCCCGGCGACCGGACGCGACCAATTCTGCGTCTGCACCAGACCGGAGATCGGAAAAGGTTCGTCACCGCCGCTGCTACGGTGACGCCCGTGTCAGGGATCGGGGTGGGTGCGGAGCGGTGGCGTCGATGCCGATCTGGCTGAGTGACGACGAGTACCGGACACTGACCGCGGCCTGTGGGCGGCTCATCCCGGCCGACGAGACCGTCGGCGCCGTCGAGGCCGGGGTCCCCGACTACATCGACGGGCTCCTCGGTGCCTTCGCCTTCGACCCGCCCCGCATCTGGGCCGGCGGCCCGTCGTCAGGCCGCTTCGGGGGGGTGGCCGGGTTCGAGCACTTCCACCGGCTAACCGCCCTCGACGAGTTGGCCTGGCGGATGAGGATCGAGGGTTCGCTCGGGATCGCCGAACGTGAGTTCAACGGTCCGGTGACGGGATGGCAGGAGCGCTACCGGCAGGGCCTGGCCGACCTCGGGGCCGACTTCTGCGAGGTGGACGGTGACGAGCAGGACGCCCGCCTGCGGGCCGGCGGGGCGTTCACCACCCTGCTCTACGAACACTGTTGCGAGGGGATGTACGGAGCCCCCGAATACGGCGGGAACCGGGGCACGGCGGCCTGGCAGGCCATCGACTTCCTGGGCGACGTCCAGCCCCGGGGTTTCACCGACGCCGAGGTCTCAGAACCGTGACCGTCGACGCCATCATCGTCGGGTCGGGCCCCGGCGGCGCCACCGCCGCCGACATCCTCACCCGGGCCGGGTGGACGGTCACCGTCATCGAGAAGGGCCGCAACCATCTCATCGACCCCGATGATCCGAGTCGCCTGGCGCAGGACTACTCCAACGACGAGCTCAAATTCCTGCACCGGCACTTCCTCGGCCCCGATCCGCTCATCGAGCCACGGACGTTCCGGACGAGCGAAGACGACGGTGAGCGCACGTACGTGGGGGCGGTGAACTCCATTCCGTCCACGGTGGGGGGAGGCGGGACCCACGCCGACGGGAAGGTGCCCCGTTTTCGGCCCGAGGACTTCCGGCTGCACAGCATCTACGGCCCCATCGACGACGCCGCCGTGGCCGACTGGCCGGTGGACTACGACGAACTCGAGCCGTACTACGCCGAGGTCGAGCGCCTGATCGGCGTGGCCGGGACGGCGGGGGCCAACCCCTTCGCCGCCTGGCGGTCCGGTCCTTACCCCATGGCATCGGGGGCGCCGATGTACGGGGCCGTGCTGTCGTCGGCGGCGGCCGAAGGACAGGGTCTGCATCCCTATCCGGCGCCGACGGCGGCCAACTCCGTGCCCTACGACGGTCGGCCGGCCTGCAACAACTGCGGGCACTGCGCCTACTTCGGGTGTCCCATCCACGCCAAGGGCGACCCGGTGGCCATGTTGCAGCACGCCCTGTCCACCGGCCGGGCCGAGCTGCTGTCGGAGACCTTTGTCTCGCGTCTGCGGACCGACGGACATCGGGCCACGGGCGTCGACGTCATCGGTCCCGACGGGGTGGAGCGGACCCTCGGGGCTCGTCACGTGGTGGTGGCCGGCGGGGCCATCGAGACACCGCGGCTGCTGTTGCTGTCGGGCCTCGAGCACCCCCTCATCGGCCGCCATCTGATGATGCACTTCCAGACCATGAGTATCGGTGTCTTCCCAGAGCGTCTGCATGCCCACCGGGGCCGGTCGGTCACCCACGTCCACGACGACTGCATGATCGTCGACGACGAAGCCCGGGCCGCGGCGCGCGCCGCCGGTCTGCCGTGGATCAGAGGGGGAATGGTCGAGCACGGGGGAGGAGGCCACCCGGTGATGGAGGCCCAGTTCTACCCGTGGGGCCCCGCCCACAAGGAGGCCATGGTCGAGTCGCCTCTGCGCGACCGGCTGTGGGCCTTCATCATGCAGGGTGAGGATCTCCCCCAAGCGGGCAACCGGGTCGACCTCGATCCCACCATCCGTGACGCCCGCGGCTTCCCCGTGGCCCGGATCACCTACAGGCCCCACCGCCACGAGCTCGTCGCCTCCGCTCATCACGGGCCCCGCCACCTACGGGTGCTCGACGAGATGGGGGCGACGTGGACGGCCGCCGCCTCTTCGCCCTTCGTCGAAGGGACCACCATCACGTCGCCCTTCATCGACGCCGACCGCTTCGGGGGGCCGTCGGCCGCCATTCCCGCCAGTCGGCACGTCATGGGGACGACGCGCATGGGTGACGACCCGCTGACGTCGGTGGTGGACCGCAACGGTCGGCTGCACGATCTCCCCAACGTGGTGGTGGCCGACTCGTCGGTCTTCGTGACGTCCGCCGGCTACGGGCCGACGCTCACTCTGGTGGCTCTGGCCGCCCGGGCCGCCGCCTCCCTGGTGGGCTGACGGGTGGGCGGCTGACGAAGTCAGTCGCCGAGGTGGAGAGCGAGGAAGCGCTCGGACGCCTCGAACTCCTCGGGCGGGACCTCACCGTGTTTCCCGGGGTGGGCGTGCAGGCGCTTATCGGTGCTGCCGAGAGCGTCGAACAATTCGTCGACCGCTGAGCGAGGGAAGAGCTCGTCGTGCCACTGCATGAGGAAGAGCACGGGGCAGCGGACGTTCGGTGCGTCGGCGGCGATGCGGGGGAGAGTGGGCCCGGCGAGCCCCATCAGACCGAGGACGGCGACGGCGATGCGCGGCTCGGCCGCCACCAGGGGCAGGCCCAGGATGGTGCCCATGGACAGTCCCCAGTAGCCCACCGGCCCCACCCCGATGTCGGGCTCGCCCTGGAGGGCGTCGAGGGTGAGCCGCCAGTCGGCCACCATGGCGTCGGTCATGGAGGCGTCGGACGCCCAGCGCTGGCCGAAAGCGAGGAAGGGGACGTAGGGGTCGGATGCCGCGGCCCGGCGGTCACCGTGGACGGGGCCGTCGATGGCGGCGGCGGCGTAGCCGAGATGGCGCACCAGACGACGGCCGAGGGCGACGACGTAGTCCTCGCTCTTGCTGCCCGAGGCGCCGTGACCGATGAGGACGAGGGGGCGGCCACCTTCGGCCTCGGGCGGTGTCCACAACAACCCCGGGATCGTGCGCCCGTCCCGGTCGAGGTCGAAGCGGCGTTGGCGCACGCCTTTGGCGACGACGTCCTCCCCGGCTACGTACACCGAAGGAGCGTACCGGTCTTCAGCTGTGGGGCACCTGCGACCAGGGCACGTCTTTGTCGACCCGGGGTTCGCCGGGGAGCCCGAGGACGCGCTCACCCAGGATGTTGCGCATGATCTCCGACGTCCCCCCCTCGATGGAGTTGGCCCGCGAGCGCAGGAAGTTCGCCCGCACGTCGGCCCCGAACCCGCCGGCGCGTTCGGGTCGGCGCATCTCGTAGTGGGTGGGGTAGAGGGTGCCGGTCATGCCCAGCAGGTCGACACAGAGGTCGTAGACGTCCTTGTTGAGCTCGGCCCCGATGAGCTTGGCCACCGAACCCTCGGGGCCCGGCGTGCCCGCCCGGCGCCGCTCGCGGGCCCGCATGTTGAGCAGACGTGAGACGTCGGCCCTCACCCACAGCCGCATCAGGCGATCGCGCTCGGACGCCGTGCCGCCCCCCCGCTGGCGCCAGATGTGCAGCGCCTCGTGGATGGGCCCGGTATTGCGGGCCGCCACGGCGCCACCGATGGCCACCCGTTCGTTCATCAGGGTCGTCATGGCCACCCGCCAGCCCGAGCCCACGGCGTCGAGGCGGTCGCTGTCGGGGATGCGGGCGTCGGTGAAGAAGACCTCGTTGAACTCGGCCTCGCCCGTCATCTGGCGTAGGGGCCGGACCTCGACCCCGGGACCCCGCATGTCGACCACGAAGTAGGTCATGCCCCGGTGCTTCTCCACCTCGGGGTCGGTGCGGGCCAGCAGGAGGCCCCATTTCGACGTGTGGGCCAGCGTCGTCCACACCTTCTGCCCGTTCACCACCCATTCGTCGCCGTCGCGTACGGCGCGGGTGGCCAGCCCGGCCACGTCGGAGCCGGCCCCGGGCTCGCTGAAGAGCTGGCACCAGATCTCCTCGCAGGTGAACAGCGGACGTAGGAAGCGGCGGCGCTGTTCGTCGGTGCCGTGGGTGACGACGGTGGGGGCGGCCATGCCGTAGCCGATGAAGTTGCGCTCGATCTCGCTCGGCGCCCCCACCTCCCGCAGCTGGCGCTCGACGATCCCCTGCAGGTCGGGGCTCACGCCCAGGCCGCCGAAGCCTTCGGGGAACCAGACCCAGGCCAGTCCGGCGTCGTAGCGGGCACCGGCGAACTCGGCCGCCTCAGTGGTGGCGGGGTCGTGGTGGGCCAGGAGCTCTTCGAGGCGGGTCCGGACGAGCTCCTCGGCGTCGGTGGCGAGAACGTCTGTGGGCATGTGGCCACGATACCGAGCCCGTAGAGTCGGGGCCCGGCCGGACCGATCGGATCCCGGTCGCCGGCATCGACAGGGAGGGTGGTTGGTGGACAGCGTGCCATTCGAGACGATCGTCTACGAGAAGGACGGTCCCGTCGCCCGGATCGTCCTGAACGTACCGGAGAAGGCCAACATCCAGACCGCCCAGCAGGTGTGGGACATGGACGAGGCCCTCAAGCTGGCCGACCAGGACGACGAGGTCAAGGTCCTGATCCTGAAGGCCAACGGGGCCGGCTTCTGCGCCGGCCACGCCATCGTGGGGCCCGACGAGATGCCCGAGGTCTATCCGACCACCGGGCCCACCCCGGAGGCCACGTGGAAGCACCACCACTACGGCCTCTTCCTGTGGCCCCCGCTGCGGCTGTGGGAATTCCCGAAGGCCACCATCGCCCAGGTCCACGGGTACTGCGTGGGCGGGGGCACCGTCTACGGCCTGTTGACCGATCTGACCGTCGCCTCCGACGACGCCTATTTCCAGATGCCGCTGCCCCAGGGATTCGGGCTGCCGGGGGCCCAGACCATGATCGAGCCCTGGGTGCTCATGAACTTCAAACGGGCCGCCGAGTACCTCTTCCTGGCCCCCACCATCGACGCCGAGCAGGCGCGCCAGTGGGGGATGGTCAATCGGGTGGTGCCCCGGGCCGAGCTCGAAACAGCCGTGGAGGAGATCGCCCGGACCATCGCCCAGATGCCGCTCACCACCATCATGGCCACCAAGGCCGGCCTCAAGAGGGCGTGGGAGATGATGGGGATGCGGGTCCATCTCCAACAGTCCACCGATCTGGTGGCCTTCTGCACGCAGGCCGCCGACGTCCGGGCCTTCATGGCCTCCATGAGCGGGCTCCGTCCCCGGCAGAAAGCGGCGGTCCGGGCCGACGAAGTGGTGGGCCCTGAGCAGGGGGCGGCCGACGCCTGATCGCGGCCGCCCCCGGTTGACGCCCGAGTAGCCTGGTCCTCCCGTGGCCACTGACCTCGACCAGGGTGTGGGCAGGCCCCGCCACGCCGCCCCCCCGCGCCGCGGGCGCTGGATCATCGAGTGGGTGGTCGTCCTGGTGGTGGCCCTGGGTCTGGCCGTCGGTCTGCGGACGTTCGTCATCCAGACCTACTCGATCCCCTCGGGGTCGATGATCCCCACTCTCATGATCGGTGACCGGATCCTGGTGGACAAGCTCAGCTATCACCTCCACCCCGTCCACCGGGGCGACATCGTGGTCTTCGCCACCCCGCCCAAGGAGATCCCCATCCTGATGGTGAAGGACCTCGTGAAGCGGGTCATCGGCCTGCCCGGGGAGACGATCTCCTCCGGTCCCCGCGGTGAGGTCTTCATCAACGGCAAGCTCATCGACCAGCCCTGGTTGACGGCCGCCGCCCGGGCCGATCCGGGACCGCCGATCGCCACCCAGAAGATCCCCAAGGGTGACATCTTCGTGATGGGCGACAACCGGGGCTCGTCCGACGACAGTCGGACCTACGGGCCGGTGTCCGAATCGCTCATCGTCGGCCGTGCCGTCCTCGGTTTCTGGCCCTTGTCTCGCATCCACTGGCTCTGATCGTGAGCCGTGGTGGGCCGCCCCGTCGGGCGGCCATCACCAGCAGGACAGTTGACGATCCGTAGACGGGGCGTTGATACCGGCGCTGTACCGTTCGCCTTCAGTGGCACAAGGAGACGGTCGCCCCCGGCCCACGGGGAGCACCGGTCGGGCTGAAGGGTTTCGGGGGGTCGTTCGTGAAGCGTCTGGTGCTGGGTGCGGCCGCCGCCATGCTGTCGTGCTCGTACGTCACCCTCGCCGTCGGTGGGCCTAGCGCCGCCGGGGCGAACACCGGGGCGACGCCGGTGGCCGGGGGAAGGCTCATCCGCACCTCTCTGCCTCCCCATGTCCGCCCCGTGCGGGGCGTGGCCGACGACGCCTCGTCCAACTGGTCGGGCTATGCCCAGGAGACCTCCGCGCCCGGTACCTTCACCGGCGTCAGCGACACCTTCGTGGTGCCCACCGTCGACACCTCCACCAAAGGGACGCAGTACGTGGCCGACTGGGTCGGCATCGGTGGCTACAACGACTCGACCCTGGTCCAGACGGGGATCCAGGCCGTGGTCCAGACCCGTCGGGGCGACCGGGTCGTGACCTATGACGCGTGGACCGAGATCATCCCCGCCGCCGAGAAGCCGTTGGCCCTCACCATCCTGCCCGGGGACACGGTGACGGCCAGCGTGCTCGAGACATCGACCAACGAGTGGAAGATGGAAGTCGACGACGTGACCAGCGGTCACCACGCCGCCGTCTCCGTCGCCTACGACTCCTCGGGCGAGAGCGCCGAGGCCATCAACGAGAGACCCTGCATCAAAGAGCCGTGCCGGACCCGGGACCTGGCCCGTCTGGCCCAGACCTCGGACATCACCTTCTCCCCCGGCTGGTTCAGCGTGGCCCCGGCGGGCCAGGTCCCGGTCGAGCAACCGCTGCTCGACCCGGCCGACGACCCGGCCACGGTCATCTCCCTCGTCGATATCGTCATGACCAACAACAGCGACACCGCCGCCATCGCCACCCCGTCGAGCCCCAACAGTGCCGGTGACGGATTCGCCGTGGCCGACGGTGCCGTGGCGCCGCCGCCCCCGAGCGTCTGAGGTCGGTCAGCCGTCCAGGAGCTCGGGATGGCGGGCCCGCACCATCCGCGTCATCCCGTCGCGCCACGCCACCGTGGTCGGACCCACCAGTTCGTGCATGCGGGTGAGGTCGATGTCGACGCTGTCGATGGTGTCGGTGGTGGGGGCGAAGGTCACGGGGACCCCGGTGAGCCCCGAGAGGAAGCCGCACCACTCCTCGATGCTCACGGCGTCGTCGCCCCCCCAATTGACGATGGTGGCGGGCACCGAGGCGGCGGCCAGGAGTCCCGGGATCATGGCCACGATGTCGTCCTCGTGCAGCGGGTGGTAGATGCTCGGCGCGTCGAGGTGGACCGGGATGGGGGAGCCGTTGATCATCATCTGCAGATGGATGGACGGCCATCCACCGCCGTCGCCGTAGGGGACCGAGAGGCGGGAGATGGTGGTGGGCAGGGCGAAACGCCGGGCCGCCCAGCGGGCCGTGGCCTCGGCGGCGATCTTGCTGATGCTGTAGGTCCGAAGGAAGGGCCACACCCCGTGGTTGTCGCCCAGGGGATCGGTCTCGGCGAAGACGTGGTGGCCCATGGGTTTGTAAACTGCAGTGCTCGAGCAGTGGAGGAAGGACTGCGCCTGGCGGTGGTGCTCCATCAGCGAGGCCAGCCCCCCGCTGTTGGCGTCGAGGTCGACGTCCCAGTCGTTGGTCTTGGTGACGGCGAAGTGGAGGACGTGGTCGGCGTCGGCCGGCAGGCCGTCGATGTCACCGGTGGCCAGGTCGATGGCCACGCAGTGGACCCCGGCCTCCTCGAGCTGGCGGCGGGCGGCGTCGTCGCGGAAGCGGGCCGCCCCGTAGACGTCGTTGTCGGGGGCGAGGGCCCGGGCCACCGGTCCGCCCACCTGTCCGGTGACGCCGGTCACCACCACCTTGGCTCCCTGCAGCCGTTGGCCACCCATCGTTGCCATCCTCCGTGTCGCTCAGGCCCCCGTCGCTTCGACGGCGGGGACGTCCGGCGAGCCTACGACCTGGCGCCGGGGCCGGTGGCCGCCGTGGCCGTACCGGCTTTTTGCCCCTCGGTGCCAGAATTCCTCGCTCGAACCGACGACACCGTTCGTGATGGTTCAGGGTGACAACACCACGACAGGGATCGACCTGTCCGTCATGGTTGTGTAACGGTCATATCGTCGCTTGTTTTTTTCGTTGACGATCTGAAACAGCCGAGGATAGCGAGCGTCAGAGGGTTCCACGATGTCTGCTACAACCGGAAGTCGTCGGTGCCCGAGGTTGACCTCAGCCGAAGGCTTTGCCTTGAGATTGAGAAGCCACGCCGGTGGACGATCCTGGCCAAAGTTGGAACCCACAATCAAGAGAGAGTCGCCATCGGTGGCGTATACGAGAGCTACTGACCGGCAAGCGCCGCTCTTCCGACCGGTTGTATGCAATAGCAGCGAAGACGGTGCCACCGTCCAATGATGTCCTAACCATCCTCGGGACTTGATGTAAGCCCAGGTATGAAACCGCGTGAATACTCGATTGAAACTGTCAGCGGCCTGACGGGCTGAAGACTCTTTCGGCATCACTCGAGCCTTGAAGATCAGGTGCCGATTGGCATGGCGCGGGAGCGCATGACACGTCTGAAGATGGTTGGTGCAAACGTCTTGAGCAAAGGTGTCAGGACTCCCAGGGGGGCAGCGTTGATTTCGATCCTGTCACCACCCAATCGTCTCAGGGTCAAGGCACTCACTTGCTCTGGCGTTCGGACAACCATCTTTGGTGGTGCCCTCATCCCTCGGGCGATCGAATCGCGACCCATACCTGTGTAGACGAAGCCAGGATACAGAACGTGAACATGCACGCCAAACTCTTTGACTTCAAGCGCAGCGCTTTCCGTTAAGCTAGTTATGGCGCCCTTCGATGCGATATAGGCAGCTGCATTAGCGATCGGCGAGCGGATGGAATCAGACGATACGTTGACCACATACCCGTGACGACGCTTGACCATGCCGGGCAAGACCGTCAGAGTCCCGACAAGTGGCGCAAAGAAATTGATCTGCATCACCTGTTGAAAGAGTTGGACGTCGCCAACGAGCATGGATACTGGTCGATCGACTCCTGCGATGTTGGCCAGGAGGTCAATGCGGCCCTGGTCGGCCTCCAGCTGGCGCAAGAGCTCTGCGTAGGAAGAGGGATCAGACAGATCACAAACCACCGGAGTCAATCGGCCTTGTCCATTGCTCCCCGGTACTTCGCCCGGAACCTCATTGATATCGATAGCGAAAACCCTGGCGCCGCGATGGACAAGATCGAGCGACAATTGTCTACCGATACCCGAGGCCGCCCCCGTGACGACGGCGATTTGATCGGAGAAGTCATTCAACGGCTAGGTCTCCGTCCAGGTCATGGCAGCCCGCCGTCGAGCGATGTGGACAGCTTGGTGGAGCCCACCATGTCGGTGAACAAGATGGTGACCATCTGAGTGTTCGCCATCTGTCGAAACCCCCGCGTCCCTGCTGGCCAGGACCTTAGACCACGCTGACACCGGCGTCACATAGAGCGGTCGGACGGCTCCCGTGACGGCCCGCATTGTCCCTTCGTCGTTGCGCCCGGTATCGGCGGGCGCGCACTGCTCGTGGGCCCACGCGATTGACTGCGCGCAGCTGCGTGGCTACGGAGCGGTGGAGTGGTGTAAGGGTCTGGCCCGTGCTCGCACCCTTCGTTCGGCTGACAAGGTGTTGCGTCTACTGACGCCTTGAAGCCAGACGCTCTGACGCCCGTGCTCGGTTTCTGTGACCTCGTGGGCCGCCCTCGACATCGTTCCCCCTCGTTGGATGCGCGGCTCTTTATGGCCGCGACGCGCTCTCGGCGACGCGCCACGGGCGGTGATGGAGTCTGGGCGACGATCGCGTCGAAATGCCCAACAAATACGGGGCTTTTGTCGCAGATTCAAATCATCAGGGTTGGAGACGATGTAGCGTTGCATCATTATGGCGAGCCAATTCCACTGGGACCCCGCCACCTACCGCGCCCTCATGCGGGCCGAGGTCCCCGCCTACGACGAGCTCCAGGACGCCGTGGCGGCGGCCACGCGCACCATAGGAGCGCGGCGCGTCCTCGATCTGGGGACGGGGACGGGCGAGACGGCCAGCCGCGTGCTGGCCCTGCACGACGAGGCCTTCCTGGTGGGGATAGACGAGAGCGACGAGATGCTCACGATGGCCCGGCAGACCCTTCCCTCGGCGCGCGTCGAACTGCGGGTGAGCCGTTTGCAGGATCCGTTGCCGGCGGGGCCCTTCGAGGTGGTGGTGTCGGCCCTGGCCGTCCACCACCTCGACGGTGCGGCCAAGGCCGAGCTATTCGGACGGGTCCACGGGCTGCTCGGCGGCGGGGGGCGTTTCGTGCTCGGCGACGTGGTCGTCCCCGACAAGCCGGCCGACGCCGTGACGCCTGTCGACGCCGAGTACGACCGGCCGGACACCATCGACGACCAGCTCCGCTGGTTGGCCGACGCCGGCTTCGAGACCACGGTGGCCTGGCAGAGCGGCGATCTGGCCGTGCTGGTGGCCGACCGCTCGCGCTGAGAGCGCGTCAGACCCGTCTCTCCACCAGGAGGCTCTGGATCGACCGGCCCACGGGTCCGTGGACGTCCCACAGAGCCGACTGGGCCAGACCCACACCGGGCGTCCCGAGTGTGGTGGCGGCGTCGAGGCAGATCCACTCACCCACGGCGGGACGGTCGAGAAACACGCTCAGATCGGGGTTGATGAAGACGTGGCTCTGGAAGTCGAACAGCGAGCTGGCGCCGTTGCCCATGTCGCTGGCCGCCGCCACCCGTTCGAGCGGTGTCGGTTCCCGGCCGGGGACGACGGGGACGGTCAGACGGATCCACACCGTGGCCGGGCCACGGGCGCCGAACTCCCCGGCCACGAAGCGCAGATCGGTGCCGTGGGAGTGAAAGGCGGTGTAGCCCCCGACGGGCGCCGGCGAGCGGTGGCCGTCGTCGGGCCCGGGGGGAGCGCCGGGGTCACGCCCGGGAACGGGACCGGTGGCGGTGACATCGGCCAGGCCGGCGGCGGCGGGTGAGTCCTCGGGCAGGCGCCGGATGCGCAGGGCGCGTCCCCAGGCCAGGTCGTGGTCGGCCGACGAGACGCGGACGTCCACCAACTGGACCTTGCGTCCCGGGCGGACCAGGGTGGCGGTGACCGAGAGGGGGACGACGGGGACGGGCCGCAGCAGCTCGACGGTCAGGCGGGCCACGTGCATGGGCTCGTCGGACGGGCATCTCTCCACGGCGCCGGCCACCAGGGCGGCCACCGGCCCTCCGTGAAGGGCGTCGGGTGACCAGGGTCCCCGGGAGAAGTCGGTGGGGACCAGTCGGTCACCATCGGGGTGGAAGAGAGCGTCGTCCATGACAGGAACAGGTCGGGCGCCGACGGCGAGCGGTCGGCGTCGTCAGCCGAGCTCGGTGCCCACCACGGAGACGAAGGAGACCATCTCCCCGGGGTAGCCGCCGAGGTTGTGGGTGAGCGCCAGGGTGCGGTCGGTCGAGAT
>Ga0302325_10023559_pt1 | contig 12828 bp, 11 predicted proteins | sample Palsa_T0_2_FD_201948 | JGI IMG/M metagenome (GOLD analysis project Ga0302325, IMG submission 201948) | Peat permafrost microbial communities from Stordalen Mire near Abisko, Sweden - Palsa_T0_2 | ecosystem: Environmental > Terrestrial > Soil > Palsa > Peat permafrost | place: Sweden: Abisko... | reverse complement strand
GCCGAATCCAGGTCCGCCGCAGTCACATACCCAGCATCACTCCACGAGTCTGTGGCCGCCTCGTACAGCTCGGAATTGGCAGTCGGAATGCCGCTCAGGGGGTCGATGATGGTTGGTGGCGGGTAGACGAAGGCACCCCCCACGACAAGCACCTGGCCATTCGGAAGCAGAGCTGCCCCGGCGAACAGCCGCCCGGTTCCCATCGAACCGGTCGGGCTCCAGGTCGCGCTGCTTGGGTCATAGGTTTCGGCGGATTCGATGCCGGTCTCGTCGTAAATTTGACCCCCGCCGGCGACCAGCACCAGACCTGAAGGAAGCAGCGTCGCCGTGTGTCCCGCACGAGGCGTCCCCAGCGCCCCGGTTTGAGACCAGGTCGCGGAGACCGGGTCGTACAGTTCTGCCGACGCGAGGATGGAACCGTTTGCGTCTTGTCCCCCGACGATGAGCACGTTGCCCGAGAGGAGAAGCGTCGCTGTATGAAAGGCTCGTCCCGTCGCCATCGGCGCCGTGACACTCCACGCGCCCGCGAGCGGGTCAAACACCTCGACGCTCGAGTTGCCCCCCGCCGGCAACGAGAACTGCACCGGCCGGAAGCAGAGTGGCCGAGTGTCCAAACCGCCCGGTGGTCATGCTTCCAACTGTCACCCAGGACGTCCCGGCATCCTGGGCGTAGGCAGCACGGGCAGCGAGGTTCAGGACCAACACCGCAAGCGTTCTCGCCATCTCCGTGGTGCAGTTACACGCTTCGTGCCGCCGACGGCCTGCCTCCAAGCGCGCGCACTGAGATGGCCAGGCTCGTACCCGGCTTGGCATCCGTGACGTTTCTTGTCAGGAACGCGCCCAAGCGCGTCACCCCGAGACGTCATCGCCATCGGCGCCGAGACTTCTCGGCCGGTACATCCAGGGAGACGAAGGCTTCAGATGTCCAGGTTCTGGACGTCGAGCGCATTCTTCTCGATGAACTCGCGCCGCGGCTCGACGGCCTCGCCCATCAACAGAGCGAAGATGTCGTCGGACTCGACGGCGTCCTCCACCCGGACCTGAAGCAGCGTCCGGGTGTCGGGATTCATCGTCGTGTCCCACAGCTGCTCAGGGTTCATCTCCCCGAGGCCCTTGAAGCGCTGGATGGCCAGGCCGCGCGAGGCATCGGCGCGGACCGACGCCAGCACCTCCTGCACGCTCTTGGCGGAGGACTCGCTCTCCTCGAAGCGCACCCGGTAGGAGGGCTGGCTGCCCTCGGCATGCACTTGGCCCTCCCCGGCCTGCGCAAACACCTCCCGCAGCGCCACCAGCTCGGCGTACTCGGGGCTGGTGAGGAAGGCATGGTCGACCACCGTCTCCCGCGGGCTGCCATTCATCTCGGTGCGGAAGACGAGCTTCTTGGCCTGGTGCTCGGGGTCGTCCTTGCGAAACGTCTTCAGGTGCCCGAGGACGTCCGGCGTGCGTTCCCGCATCCAGGCGTGCATGGCCTCCACCTGCGAGGCCAGGGCATCGATGTCCAGAAGCGTCGTCTCGTCGATGCGCGCTGCCTGCACCAGCGCATCGAGGACGCGCGGGTCGCGGCGACGAGAAAGCTTGGCCAGGCGGTCCTGGTAGGAAGACACCCGCTCCAGGAATTCGCGCAGGGCGGCACCCTTGAGCTCGCCGCCGGCCGGCGTCTCCACCACCGCTCGCTCGATGGCGATGCGGAGCAGGTACTCGTCGAGGCTGCGCTGGTCCTTGAGGAAGAGCTCCTTCTTCCCTCGGGTGACTTTGTAGAGCGGCGGCTGGGCGATGTAGAGGTAGCCCTTGGCGATGAGCTCCGGCATCTGCCGGTAGAAGAAGGTGAGCAGCAGCGTCCGGATGTGACTTCCGTCCACGTCGGCATCCGTCATGAGGATGATGCGGTGGTAGCGGACGCTGGTCGGGTCGTAGTCCTCGCGCCCGATGCCCGTCCCGAGCGCGGTGATGAGCGCCACAATCTCCCCGCTGGTGAGCATCTTCTCGAAGCGGGCCTTCTCCACGTTCAGGATTTTGCCCTTCAGGGGGAGGATGGCCTGGTTGCGGCGGTCGCGGCCCTGCTTGGCCGAGCCACCGGCCGAATCACCCTCGACGATGTAGAGCTCGGATTCGGACGGGTCCTTGCTCTGGCAGTCGGCAAGCTTGCCGGGAAGGCCCAGCCCATCGAGAGCGCCCTTGCGCCGGACGGTCTCCCGCGCCTTCCGGGCCGCGATGCGCCCGCGGGTGGCATCGCCAATCTTCGCCAGGATTTTTCGGGCAGCGCCGGGGTTCTCGGCCAGGAAATTTCCGAGGGACTCGTTCACCATCTGCTCGACGAGGCCCTTAATCTCGGAGTTGCCCAGCTTCGTCTTCGTCTGCCCCTCGAACTGAGGGTTGGGCAGCTTCACGCTGATGACCGCGGCCAGGCCCTCCCGGGCGTCCTCCCCGGTTGGCGTCTCCTTGAAGTCCTTCCACACGCCGCCGCGCTCGGCGTAGGCGTTGATGCTGCGGGTGAGCGCGCTCTTGAAGCCCACCAGGTGGCTTCCACCCTCGTGGGTGTTGATGTTGTTGGCGAAGGTGTAGATGCGCTCGTCGTAGCCATCGTTCCACTGCATGGCGATTTCCAGCGCCACGTCGTCCTTGATCGCCTTGAAGAAGATGGGCGGGTGGAGCGTCTCCTTCGACTTGTTGAGGTACTCGACGAAGGAGACGATGCCGCCGTCGAACTGGAAGGAGTGGTTCTTGCTCGTCCGCTCGTCGGTGATGGTGATGGTCAGCCCGGCGTTGAGGAAGGCCAGCTCGCGCAGGCGCTGGCTGAGCGTGTCGAAGCTGATGTCGGTGGTCTCGAAGATGGTGGCGTCGGGCTTGAACCACACCGTCGTGCCGCGTCCGTCGGTGACGCCAATCTCGGTGACTTCCTGCTGAGGAATGCCGCGGGCGTACTTCTGCTCGTACACCTTCCCGTTGCGCTGGATTTCGAGCCGCAGCCACTCCGAGAGCGCATTGACGCAGGAGACGCCCACGCCGTGCAGACCGCCGGAAACCTTGTAGGCCGAGTTCTCGAACTTCCCGCCGGCGTGAAGCTTCGTCATCACCACGTCCACGGTGTCCATCCCGGCCACGGTGGGGTGCGGGCCAACAGGAATGCCCCGGCCGTTGTCCTTCACGCTGACGCTGCCGTCGACGTGGATGGTGACGGCGAGGCTCGTGCAGAAACCGGCGAGCGCTTCGTCCACCGCGTTGTCCACCACCTCGTAAACGAGATGGTGAAGCCCGTAGATGGCCGTGTCGCCGATGTACATGCTGGGGCGCTTGCGCACCGCCTCCAGCCCTTCCAGCACCGTAATCGACGACGCGCCGTACTCCGCCTGGCCAGAGGTCGTCGAGGCCTCGGCAGCGGGTTTCGTGAGACCGTTCAAGGAGCTTGTTTCCTAACACGCGACCCCGGGTGCCACAAGGCCATCACCTCGTCCTAAGCTTTTAGAATTACTTAGGAATTCGGCCTTCGTGCGGGACGTTTTCAGGCATCGGTGGGAGGCTTCACAGCCCGCTCATCCAGGGCCTTAACGAGGTCCAAAAACGCCTCCTTCGAGCCCAACAAACGCTCGGCGATGAGCACCTGGCCCTCGGGCCGGAGCTCCAGGACGAGCCGCGTCCAGGGACGGCGCTCGGTGCGCGTGGCCCCGAGGTGCGTCCAAGGGATGTGGAGGCTGTGCCTTCCCCAGGGGCGCGAGACGTCGATGCCGGCGGTGTCCAGGTGAATGCCGAAGTCCGGGCGCGGCCGCAGGCGCACCCAGCCGACACCAAACCCCACCGCCAGGACGGCCAGGACAAGCGCGCGCAGGGTGCCCAGCGGCTCCCGCCCGCGCACGCCCGAGGCCAGCGCCCAGGCAGAGAGCACGACGGCCAGCGCCGCCGCTGCCACCAGGGTCCGGCGCAAACCACGGGGACGAAACGCAAAGAAGCGGACGCTCACGGGGGGCCAGGGACTCTACAGCGCCGGTCCACCGGCGGGAACGACGTTGCCCGCATCCACCGCCAGCCAGCGCGTGTCCCGGCCCGCTGCCTCGCGCACCAGGGAAGGCTCGGTGGTGGTGAGCAGCACCTGGGCGCCGGACCCGGAGAGGTAGTGCATGAGGAAGGCGTTGCGCTCCGGGTCGAGCTCGCTGGAGACGTCGTCCAGAAGCAAGAGTGGAAAGCGACCGAGAAAGGCGCGGAGGTTTTCGATTTCGGCAATCTTCCACCCCAGCACCAGCGCCCGGGCCTGCCCCTGCGAGGCGAAGGACCGCGCCGCGTGCCCCTCGAGCCCAATCTCCAAGTCATCCGCGTGCGGGCCCACCGAGGTGAAGCCCCGTTCCCGGTCGCGCAGGAGCCGCGTGCGAAGCGACTCCCGGAGAGCCCGGGCGAAGGCCTCAGCGTCGGAAGTCGCGAAGGCCACCTCGAGGTGGGCCGGGGCATAGGCGTACGTCGCGCCCTCCAGCTGGGCGATGGCGGCCACGGTGCGCTCTGCACGCGGGGCCAGCTCGGCGAGCAAGTCGCGCCGGAAGACGAGAATTCTCGACCCGGCGTCGGCGAGGGCCTCGTCATAGGCCTCGAGGTAGTCCGGGGCGGCGCCCTCCTTCAGGAGGCGGTTCCGGCTGCGCAGGGCACGCTGGTAGGCACGCGAGGCACGCAAGAAGCCGGGGAAGCGGTTGAAGACGGCACGGTCGAGCAGCGTCCGTCGCTCCTCGGGAGACCCCTTCACCACGGCCAAGTCATCCGGGGTGAAGGCCACCACCGAGACGCCACCGAAGTAGTCCTCCAGCGCCCGGGTGGGCTTTCCATCCACCGAGGCCGTGCGAAGGCCATCCTGGACGTCGACGGCGATTTGGCGCGTGGCCCCTCCCAGCGCGAAGGTGCCGGCCACGTGGGCGGTGGCGTGCTGGAAGCGCACCAGCTCCACCAGACGACGGGCTCGGAGCGGCTTCAGCGTGCAGAGGAAGTAGACCGCCTCGAGGAGATTGGTCTTCCCCTGCCCGTTCCGCCCCACCACCACCGTGGCGTGCGGCGATGGCAGAATCTCCACCCGGGCCAGGTTTCGAAAGTCCTGGAGCTGGAGACGCTGGAGAAGCAACCGCCCCCTACAAGGAAGGCTCAAACACGCATCGGCATGACCACCGCGGTGTAGCTGCGGTCGCCAGGGGCGTGCAGCACGCCCGGGCTGTGCTCGTCCCCGAGCTCCAGCACCACCTCGTCATCGTCGAGCGCACTCAGCACATCGGAGAGGTAGCGTGCGTTGAAGCCGATGGTGATTTCGGCGCCGGTGAAGGCCACTTCCAGGTCGTCCTTGGCCTCTCCCAGGTCCGGATTCTGCGAGGTCAGGCGGAGCTGGTTCTCGGTGAGGGTCAGCTTCACTGCGTTGGACTTATCCACAGAAAGCAAAGCCGTGCGGCGAAGTGCCTCGAGAAAGCGAACCCGGTTAAGCTGCACCTTGCGGTCCCCCTCCTTGGGGATGACGCGCTGGTACTCTGGGAATTGGCCGTCGATGAGGCGCATGACCATCATCAGGCCCTCCTTGCGGAAGAGCGCCGAATTCATCGCGAAGCCGAGCTGGCACTTCGCATCCGGTGCCTCCTCGAGCAGTCGCTTGAGCTCGAGCAGCCCCTTGCGCGGGATGATGACGCCGCCCTTGAGCTTGAAGTCGCCCGCCATCGGTCGCTCGACGAGGGCCAGGCGGTGGCCGTCGGTCGCCACCATGCGCACCTTCTCGCCGGCGTGGGGTTCGAAGAAGACGCCGTTGAGGATATAGCGCGTCTCATCGCTGGAGATGGCAAAGGACGTCTTTCGAATCATCTCCAGGAGGACCTCTCCGCTGACGCTCACGGAGGGCGCATCGTCCTCGCGGGGCAGCTTGGGGTACTCGTCGGGCGACATCCCCACAATCTTGAAGTGGGCGGAGCCGCTCACAATCTCGGCGTAGTGGTTGGGTAACTTGCGGATGGTGATTTGCTGCTCGGGGACATTCTGGACGATGTCGGAGAGTGTCCTGGCCGAGACGGTGATGGCACCCTGCTTGGTGACTTCGGCGAAGTGCTCGCTCACCACGCCGACGTCGAGGTCGAACGCGGTGACCTGGACCGACGTCTTCGTCGCCGTGACGAGGACATTGGAGAGGATGGGCATCGTCGTTTTGCGCTCGACGATGCCCTGTGCCCGGTAGAGGGCCCGCTTGAGCTCGTCGGCCGCGATGCGAAATTCCATGGCTGTGCTGACTCCTTGTCCCCGAGGGCGTCGTGTAGCGCCCGTATGCGGGGCCCGTCAACGAAGGCCGGAGGCCTCTTTTGAAATGCAGTGGAGGAAGATGCCGTCTGCCTCCGACAGTGCTTCGGCACTGGCGTCGAGCAGCTCCTGGGCCTGCCAGCACCCCTTTGGTGTCCTTACGGCGTGCAGGCGCGCGAAGGCCTAAAGGGTTGACTTCCGGGGCCTAACTGGAGAATGACCCCGGCCTTCGAATGCGAGCCTCGCTCTTGGTCGCGACGTTTGTGACGCTGGGGCTCACCGGCTGTGCCTCTCTGCCTCACCCCATGGCTGACGACGTGGCACGAGCGCAGGTGGCCTACCCTGGGACAACGCTTCTGTCCCTTACCGAGAGCCGCAGGACCTATACCCAAGTCTGCAGCGGCTGCCATGCGCTGCGGCTCCCGAAGGAGTTCCCGGCGGAGAAGTGGCCTGCGCTCGTGGACGAGATGGTGACGGTGCAGAAGGTGAAGCTATCCCCTGAGCAACGCCGTCAGATTGAAGAGTTCGTCATCGTCATGTCGGAAGCCAAGGACGACAACGGACGGGGTCGGTAGCGACGGCTTGGGCGAAGCCATCGCTCGAGGGCCCTACCGGTACTTCTCTTTGTAAAGAGTATGGATCAACTAGCAGAAGCCGTAGGCCCCGTGGATGCTGTGGATAAACGGAGAAAGCCTCCGAATTTCCTAGGGTATTTACCCCTCAAGCCTGTGGGCTTGTTTGAGGCTCGCGGGCTCGAAAACCAGCGGGCAAGCGGCGGAGGGCACGGGCCCACAGGTGAGGGGGACAAGGAGGGGTGGCTGTCCACACGTTGGCCCACAGGTGTCGCGCCAGTGACAGAAGCAAGGCAAGAAACCCCGGAAGCGTAAGTTGCCAACAAGTTGACCCCCGGGGAGGCTAGGCGAGGGCCGGCCGTCGAGGGGGCGCACCCCTCACCTCTGCCCGGCGGTGTCGTGCCCCCCGAGAGGGTGTGAGCGGCCTACAGGACGCCGAGTTTGGCCTCGAGCTCGTCGAGCTCCTTGCGAAGGACGGCGTCCATCTCCCGCACGCGCTCCACCTTGCGCACCGAGGAGATGACGGTGGAGTGGTCCTTGTTGAAGCGAGCCGCAATCTCCGGAAACGAGCTCCGGGTGAGCCTCCGGGAGAGGTACATGGCCACCTGGCGGGCGTGGGCCAGGTGCTTGGTACGGCGGTCCGCGCGCAGCTCCTCGACCGCCACCTTGTAGTAGCGCGCCGTCTCGCGCTGGATTTGCTCGATGTCCACTGGCCGGTGCGCGGGAAGGATGTCGCGCAGCACCTGGGCGGCGAACTCCTCGGTGATGGGCTGGCCGGTGAGGCTGTGCACCGCGGAGATTTTCACCAGCGCGCCCTCCAGCTCGCGCACATTCTTCTGCACGTGGCGGGCAATGAAGTGGCAGACGTTGTCCGGGAGCTCGAACCCCTCCAGCTCACCCTTCTTCTTCAGGATGGCGATGCGGGTCTCGTAGTTGGGCTCCTGGATGTCGGTGATGAGCCCTTGCGTGAAGCGGCTTCGGAGACGCTCCTCCAGGCCGGGGATTTCCGCCGGAACCGTGTCCGAGGTGAGGACCATCGCCTTCGACATCTCGTGCAGGGCGTTGAAGGTGTAAAAAAACTCTTTCTGGGTTTCTTCCTTTTTCCCCAGAAACTGGATGTCGTCGACAAGAAGGACATCGCACTCTTCGCGGAATTTTCTCCGAAAGTCGGACATCCGGTGATCCCGGACACTCTCCACGAACTCGTTCGTGAACTCCTCCGACGAGAGGTAGACGATGTGGGCTGCCGGGTTCCTGCCGAAGATGGCGTTTCCCACCGCATGCAAGAGGTGCGTCTTCCCGAGGCCGGTGCCGCCGTAGATGAAGAGGGGGTTGTAGGCCCGGCCGGGGCTCTCGGCGACGGCGGAGGCGGCGGCGGCCGGGAGCTGGTTGCTCTCGGCCACGACGTAGTTGGTGAAGGTGAAGCGGTCATTGAGCCGCGGCGGTCGGACGGTGGCCGCGGTGCTCTCCTGGACGGGCGGCAGCGTCCCGTCGGCGGCGTTGGTCTCGATGACCTCGTAGCCGACGGCGGTGGGACTGCCCTCCAGGCGAAGCAGGGCCTCCTCGAGGAGGGGCCGGTAGTGGTCGTCGACCCAGTCCCGGAAGAAGCGGTCGGGGACGCCGAGCACCAGCTGGCCGTCACGCAGGGCGACGGGCTGCATTCGCTCGAGCCAAGTCAGCGCGTAGCTCTTGCCATCCTCGCGGAGCATGCTGAGGGCGCGCGTCCAGAGGTGCTGAGCACTGGGAGCGCCTGTTGACTTCTCCGCGGGAGCTGACAAGGGGGGTGCCTCGGTACCGGTTGGGCAGGGCCGGGAGTTGTACGATCGCCTGAACCCGACGGGGCGGAAAAAAAATGGAGGTTGGGGGTGGAGGCCGGTTTGATTCGCCCGGGCCTCGTTGACTCGCGTGCCTCCTTTGCGTTAAGGCGCGCCGCCTCCCGAAGGGACGGAGCAGGACCTTGCCCAAGCGTACGTACCAGCCATCCAAGCTGCGGAGAAACCGCACCCACGGTTTCCGCAAGCGTAACTCCACCAAGGCCGGTCGCGCCGTGCTCAAGCGCCGCCGTGCGAAGGGGCGGAAGCGGCTCGCCGCCTCCGCGCCCAAGAAGTAGTCCGGAGGAAGCGCGGCATGGCTCGCGCGGGTGCCGCGGAGGGGTTTCCCCGTTCGGCGCGCATCCGGAAGCGCGCGGACTTCCTCCGCGTGCAGCAGCGAGGCAAGAAGCTCTCCGCAGGTCCGCTGGTGGGGCTCGTCCTGCCGGCAACTGGCGGTACGGCGCGTCTCGGCTTGACCGTCTCCGCCAAGGTGGGCAACGCCGTGGTGCGGGCGCGGGTGAAGCGTCAGCTGCGAGAGGTGTTTCGCAAGCGGCGCCTGCAGTGTCCGGCGGTGGAGCTCGTCATCATCGCCCGACCGGCTGCTCGTGAGGCGTCCTCCGCGGAGCTCGGAGCGGCTTTCGGCGCGCTCCTCTCGTCGTTAGAGAGGCTCTCTCCTTGAAGCTCGTGGCCCTCCTCTTGTCCCTTCCCATCCACCTCTACCGGTGGCTGGTGTCGCCCCTCTTGCCGAGGGCCTGCCGCTTCTACCCATCCTGCTCGGCGTACGCGCTGCAGGCCCTGCACCTGCACGGCCCGGTGCGCGGCAGCTGGCTCGCGCTGCGCCGTCTCGGGCGCTGCCATCCTCTCAACCCAGGTGGCGTGGACTTGGTGCCGCCCGCCGCGGGAAGGACTTAACCCCACGTGGAGAACGACTCTCAGAAGCGGTTGATGCTGGCCCTCGTCGCCAGCTTCGCCCTCACCGCCGTGTACATGCTGCTCGGCGGAGGGGGCCCGGGCGCCGCCAAGCCTCCACCCTCCCCGCTCGACGCCGGCGTTCCCGCGGTGTCGGCGGCTGCGGCTCCGGCCACGGCGAGCGCGGTGATTGTTCCGCCGGGCCCGGGGCCAGCGTCGGTCAGCGCTCTCCCCGCCAGGACGGTGACGGTCGAGCGCCCCGAGGTGCACTACGCCCTCTCGAGCGATGGAGCGGGACTCACCTCGGCCATTCTTCAGGGGCCGAAGATGCGAGAGGTCCGACGGCTGACGGTGGCCGAGGGCTTCGCGCTGCTGGTGGGCAAGGAAGTCCCGCCCGCACCGCAGATGAACCTCGCCGAGCCGGTGGAGGGTCGGCCGCTTCCCCTGTCTGTCTCCGTGAGTGGCGGGGCGCCCGTCCCCGCGGAGCTGCGTTACGCCGTCACCGAGGAAGGTCCGACGGGCGTCACCTTCGTCGGCCGCACGTCCGACTGGGAGGTGACGAAGCACTTCGCCTTCAGTCCCGACGGCTTCGAGCTCAACGTCAGCATCGCCCTGCGAAACCTCACGAGCCAGCCGCTCAACGGCGAGCTGGGCATCCACGAGGCGCGGGCCATCGACCCGACGCACGAGGAGAAGCCGAGCATGTTTGGCGGGGTGGGTAACCTCTCCGACGCCGTCTGCCTGGTAAAGGACTCGCTGCAGAAGCTGTCGCCGACGGACAAGCCCGAGAGCAAGGATTTGCCCGGGCAGGTGTCCTTCGCCGGCGTCAACCAGCAGTACTTCCTCTCGGCCGTGTTTCCCGTCGGCGAAGCCAGGGACGGCCACTGCGTCATCGCCGCGAGCCCGGTGGCCCGGGAGGCGACGGCCTGGTTTGCCTTCCAGGTGCCGGCCGGTGGGACGGTGACGCAGAGCTTCGGCGCCTTCCTCGGGCCCAAGGACAGCGAACTCCTGGCGGCGGTGCCGACGCTGGCCGCCAACCGCGCGGGCAGCATCTGGTCGCCCCGCCTGGTGCGCGCCGTCGACTTCGGCATCTGGGCCGTCATCTGCAAGCTGATGCTCGTCATCCTCCGCTTCTTCCACGGCGTGGTGAGCAACTGGGGCGTGGCCATCATCCTCCTCACGGTGGTGGTGAAGGTGCTGCTGCTCCCGCTGACGCACCGGATGATGGTCAGCCAGGAGAAGATGAAGAAGCTGCAGCCGAAGCTGGAGGCGCTCAAGGCCAAGCACCCCAACGACCGAGAGAAGCAGCAGCAGGAGACGATGCGCGTCTACCAGGAGGCGGGCGTCAATCCCTTCGGGAGCTGCCTGATGCTACTGGTCCAGCTGCCCATCTGGGCGGCGCTCTTCACCACGCTGCGCAACAACTTCGAAATCTACCGGGAACCGTTTCTCCATCATTTCCTGCCAGACCTGACATTCAAGGATCCGACGTACATCCTGCCGGTGCTCCTCGGGGTCTCGCAAATCGTCACCGGGCTCCTGCAGCCGATGGCCATGGATGCGGCCCAGCAGCGGATCATGATCTGGTTCATGCCCATCTTTTTCACCGGGATCATGCTCAACTACCCGGCCGGGCTCCTGCTCTACATCTTCACCAACAACGTGCTCACCGTCGCGCAAACCTACGCCCTGAAAAAGTGGCTGCAGCGAGCTCCACCGCCGACGCCGGAGAAGCGCAAGTGACGGAGTCGGTGGAGGCGCCCGCGGCCGTGGTGGACCGCTCGGCCCAGGCGGCCGGGGTGCTCCGCGAGCTCCTGCGTCTGGCGGACGTGCCGGCGACGCTCGATGTGAAGGACGCCGCCGACGGCGGCATCAGCATCGCGCTCGTGCTCGGCACCGAGCTCCCGGGCGTGGCGCTCGGTCGCCGGGGCACCTTCGTCGACGCGCTTCAATTCCTGGTGAACAAGCTGACCCACCGCCCGGGAAGCGAGCGGCGGTGGGTGTCGCTCGGGCTCGGGGAGCATCCGGCCCCGCGCCTTCCTCGGCCGCCGCGCGGCCCGGACGGCAACGGGGCTGCCCGTCCACCTCCGGCTGCGCGTGCTGCGCCGGTGGTGGCGGTGGCGCCGGCTGCACCCCAGGAGGCCCAGGCGCCTCCGCCCCGTGCCTGGGTGCCCGAGGAGTCCGCCGTCGAGGTGAGCGAGGACCCCGAGTTGACACGGGCGGCACGTGCCCTGGCCGAGGCCTCGGCGCAGACGGGACGCTTCTACGGCATCGTCGCGCTCTCGTCGGAGGACCGCGCACGGATGGTGCGCGCCGTCGCCGACGTGGCGGGTGTGCGCGCCGTCGTCGAGGGCGAGGGCCGCCTCCGGCGTCTCGTCCTCACGCCGGACCGTCCAACGCCCATGCCGCGCAAGACGCACCCGCTGGGTGTCGACGTGGAGGAGGCGGGCGGCGCCGACGGGCCGGGCAGCTGAAGGGGAGGGCGGCGATGCCGAAGACGAAGTCCTTGCATGAGCGGCTCTTCGGAGCGGCCGTGCTCAAGATGAGCTTCCGGTTGCGCGATGCCGAGACGTCTCCGGCCTTCACCGGCATCTACCCCGGCGTCCTCCGCGACTTGCGGCTCGAGGACGCGGAGGTGGACCGCTTCATCGAGGAGCACCGCGCCGAGGTGGAAGCCGCCGCGCGCGGTGCGCCTCCCTAGACGAAGTGCCTTCCGATGGCGAGATGTTCCACGTGGAACGTTTCATTCCAGGCCGTCGTCGCGCCGACAGGAAGGCTGGGCCTTGCAGCGTCCTGCAGCACGCCGAGAGGAGGCGAGGACCCGTACCTGTGGAAAACGTGGGGAAAACCCCCCAAACGCGGACATCGCTCGTGGTTACAGGCACTTGGGGTGCCCCGTTTGGAGCGTGCTTGTGGATAAGCCGGAATTTTTAGAGCGACTTCGCTCGGGTGCCGCCTCGCTTGGCGTCCAGTTCCCGCTGGAGTCCGAGGAGGCGCTGTTCTGGCTGGGAAGCGAGCTGCTTCGCTGGAACGAGAAGGTCAACCTCACGGCCATCGTGGATCCGATTGAAGTCCTCGACAAGCACATTTTGGATTCGCTCGGCGTCGCGCCTTCACTTCCTCCGGGCGTCCAGAAGCTGCTCGATGTGGGGACGGGCGCCGGCTTCCCCGGTCTTCCACTCGCCCTCGTGCGTCCGGACCTCGAGGTGTGGCTCGTGGACTCGGTGGCCAAGAAGGTGGGCTTCGTGAAGCACGCCGTGGCCGAGCTCGGACTGGCGCCGCGCGTCCGGGCCCTCCAC
>Ga0302325_10023558_pt1 | contig 12828 bp, 7 predicted proteins | sample Palsa_T0_2_FD_201948 | JGI IMG/M metagenome (GOLD analysis project Ga0302325, IMG submission 201948) | Peat permafrost microbial communities from Stordalen Mire near Abisko, Sweden - Palsa_T0_2 | ecosystem: Environmental > Terrestrial > Soil > Palsa > Peat permafrost | place: Sweden: Abisko... | reverse complement strand
CATGGCTCGCGACTTGGAACGAGAAACCCAAGGCTTTCGTCTGGAAGGCCACGGCCGACGTCATTCTGGACAAGGTGCGCCGCTGCAAGGAAGCGATTGTAAACAATTAGCCAGGACAGGAGACTAGTATCGTTGCCGGCCGCTTCCTCCTGCCAGCGGAAATGCTCGCTGATCGATGTGCGGTGGCGCTGTCGAAGGATGCCGCCAGCAGGTCGAAGGGACTAGAATCGGAACCGGCCGCCGCGGTGGCCGCGCCTTTGGCTGGTAGCGTCAGTGTGCTGCGCACAGTAGCCGTGCCCCGGCGGCTTACTGCAGCGTGACGAGTACCTGGATCACTCCGTTGCCCACGCGCAACGGCTCCAGGGCCTTGCCGACGACCGCGCCCACTAGCTTGCCGCGCGCCGTACCCTTCATGGCGTATCCGGGAAGCGAGGACGAGACCAGCATATCGCCGACCTGGATAGGGCCGTTCTTGGCGGTCACCTTGCAGGGCACGATACCGACGATGGCGAGCGGCACTTCATCTTCCAGGTGGGCATCGTCCATGCTGTGCGGCGTTGCCAGCACGCCAGGTTTAGTTGAATAAATGCCGGCTACGTGCGAAGAATACGGAGTGCGGGCGAGGGTCAACCGTCGATGGCCGTTCGGATCGATCGCCAGCACGTCGCCGGGCTCGTACAGCGAACGCGCGCCACGAACGGCCACCGATTCGGCAAAGTCGGCGCCGCCGGTCTGGGTGCCCCCGTCGAAGAATGCTTTCCCTGTGTCGTCTACACGGAAAACGTTCGCGCCGTCGTTCTGGCCCAGCAGAATATCCTCCCCTCCACCATTAACGTGCAAGGTTGCCGCGGGAGAAGCCGTGCCGATGCCGACGTTGGAGCCGTTGGGGGCCAGAAGGAGAAAGCCGGGATTCCCTGGAATCTCTTCATTGGGTCCGCCCGCGCCAGGCTGCAGCGTTATGGAGCCGCCGGTTCCCCGACTATTACCTCCCGACCCGGCCTGAATGGTTATGTTCCCGCCGTTCCCGCCGGTGCCCCCACCGCTATTCACGCCCCCGGCTCCAGCCTGGATCGTCACATTGGCGCCTTGGCCTGGGATGGAACTGCTGCTGCCGCCCGTGCCGCCGACGACATTCAAAGCGCTGACCGACGCCGCGCCCGTCGGCGCAGCCGACCCCTCGATGTCCAGCAAAGCAGCGGGACTGGATATACCGATACCGACCTTGACGCCGTTCGCGCCCAGCACCAGCGCGTTGTTCTCGGATACTTGTGCATTCGCTCCAATCGCGGTAGCGTTCGTCAACTGGATTTCGGTGCCGGTGCCCGCATAGTACCCAAGGAACGTGTTGTAATTGCCCGAGATGTTCGGAAAAGACCCCGTGTTCCCGGCGCCGACGCCAAGCGCCGTGTTGCCCGAGCCTGTGCTATTGCGCTGCAGCGCGACCGTGCCAATCGCGGTATTAAATGCGCCGATAGTATTTCCTGCGAGCGCCGAGACTCCCTGCGCCGTGTTGTCCGCGCCCACGGTGTTGGAAAAAAGAGCACTGTCGCCGACGGCGGAATTGCAGCAGCCAGTGGTATTCGCCGCGAGTACGGTATATCCGATGGCGGTGTTGTTATTTCCCGTGGTGATCTTTGCCAGAGCCTGATTCCCGATGGCCGTGTTGGCAATGGCGGTGTTAGTGCTGTTGACGTTACCGGCCACGCCCACAAACGTATTAGTTGACCCTCCAAAGTCGCTGAGGAATGGCTGTCCCCCGAGCGTAATTGCGCCGGCAGTAGCGGTAGTGGCGGGAAGAGCCAGGTTGCCATCGAACTTCACGTTGCCGTTCACTTCCAGCAGCGCCGACGGCGATGCGGTTCCTACGCCCACGCTGCCCGCATCCGTGATCCGCATCCTTTCCACTAAGGTGTTATAAGGGGACCCCGGAGTCTTAGCCAGGAAGGTTAGGTGAGCCGAAGAGTTGCCATCGTCCAGGCTTTGTATTCGAGCTGCGGGATACCCTAACGGTCCCGGGTCGTACCCGTCGAAATCTACCGAGGCGCCCGCACCCGCGCTCCCAGCGCCGTTCATCAGCAACAGGGTCGGACCGAGTTGTCCGGCGGCGTCCTTGCGAATGTGCAGGGCGGTGTAAGGCGTAGTCTCGCCGATGCCCACTCGCCCGCTCGTTTCGACGATGGCTGAGTTTTCGATGTTGCAGGGCGTCGTAAACTTCGTCACCTGATTGGCGGCCGCCGTTCCATCGCTGGTCACGCTGGCGCACGCCGTATTGGATTGCGCATGCGCGGACGCCCGGCGCGTCTGGCTCAGGTCCGTGGATGACGCCGGCGTCCCGCTGGAGATCAGCGGGGTGGATTCGGCCTCCGATGCGGTCAGCGCGGCTGGATTGGCCGTAGGCATAGCCAGCGCAAAAGCGGAAGCTGGCTTTCCGCCCAGCGTATCGGCATCCGCAGCCTTGAGCGCGTACGGCACGCCTACCAGCAAGACACGCGGCTGTTCGGCCGCGCCCGGCAACTCTGGGCGAACGCTCAGCCAGCGCGCCGCGCCGCTAGCAAACAGGTCCAGCGGCAAGCCACTGAGCGATGACGCACCCAGGAAGGCTGTGTATTGTCCATGGGCATCCAGAACCGGGCTCTGAAGTTCCGACCAAAGGGGTGCCCCGCCCTCCTGCACGTCATATAGGGAAAAGGTCAGGGGCACGGCGCCTTGGCCAGGCTTGCCTTCGGCGTCCGTGACGATGCCACTGAACATGACTAGGCGCGGCACCACCGTGGCTGCCGCCCCTGGGACTGTTTCGGAGATCGCACGACTAGGAGAATTCTGAGGCGCTCCCCAGCCAAGAGGTATCCAAATGCATAACGCTAAGAGCGAAATACCCAAAACGCGTCCCGCGAAATTGCTTCTGTTCATATTGTGCCAGTACATGGTTCTCTCGTTCCTTTCGAGTTTTCGGAGTTTCTCTTTGGCAGATGCCAGAAAAGGCCTTCACTCTAAGACGCCGGAATTAGCGCGAAATGGGATCATCGACGTGGGCTTGCGGCTTGAAGCCAGCGCGGCGGCGGATTCCGCGTCCCGCTGGACGACCAGTTGGAGCTGATGGAAAGCGGCTCGCTCGATATTCAGTCCCTGGACCTCGCGCTTACGCGGTTGGAGGAGATCGACGAGCGTCGGGCGCGCATCCTGGAACTGCGCTTCTTCAGCGGGGACTGCCCTTGAAATGGGTGATGCGGGCGGGTGATGGTCACTCGCTCCGGAAAGTCCTGGCGGTAGTGTGTGGTGGTTTCCTTGCGTTACAATCACTACCAATAGAAAGGGATGAGCGATTCCCCGGATTTCGAGGCTGCGCTTACCAGTCTCCGCGCTGGCGATAAGACCGCGCTGGATTCGGTGATGCCGTCTCTCTATGCTGAATTGCATCGAATCGCGCAAGCCTGCCTGGCCGGCGAACGGTTGGATCACACCCTGCAGCCCACTGCGCTGGTCCACGAGGCTTATTTACGCCTGCTCGGGCAACACCATGTCGATTGGTCCTGCCGATCGCAGATTCTGGGGCTGGCGGCGCGTATGATGCGCCGCATTCTCGTCAATCACGCCGAAGCCCGCAATTCGCAGAAGCGCGGCGGTGGTTTTCGCGTCCCGCTGGACGACCAGTTGGAACTAATGGAAAATGGCCAGCTCGATGTCCAGTCGCTGGACTTGGCTCTGACCCGGCTGGAGCAGATCGATGAGCGCCAGGCACGCATCGTGGAGTTGCGCTTTTTCAGCGGGCTGAGCGTCGAAGACACCGCGTCGGCGCTGGAGGTCTCGCCAGCCACGGTGAAACGAGAATGGCGCACCGCGCGGTTATGGCTGGTCCGCGAATTGGATGGCGCGCCGTCGTGACCGGCGAGCGCTGGCAGGAGATCAAGCGCGATCACAAGGTATGTCATAGGCCGAAATTGTATCCTTTCTCAGTCCCGCCAGTGGGTTCAGCGTCAAATAACGGAAAAATAACGCGAACAAGCGTGAGTTGTGCCACCTCTCCCCGAAACGGCCTGCTAACAGGCCGAGAGTAGGCTGAACTACTCTTGGGTGTTATTCTCCCAAGCCTCTGATAACATGCTTGTTGCCGCGTAATTGCGTAGATCCAAACGTGGCGAGCAGGCAGGCGCCGAGCAGGCCGGGAACAGACCAAAACCAAAAGCACGCAAACCTGAGGGCGGGATGCCGCCTCCCGATGGTCGGCCCCCGAGCCCCAGTACAAGGACGCGCCCGTTCCGGCCGGCTATTCCTCGATCGGGTTGCTCGCCAGCATTGCCCGTCTCCGCTTCACCGGCATGGCCAGAATAACATGCACCCTCTCCCCGCCCAGGCAGAACAGGACATTTCTACTTTGCAGAGAATAGGACATTTCTACTTTGCCTTGACAGGAGCACTCCCAATCCCAATGCAAATAGCCATAAGGCGGGAGCCGGAGTTCCAACCGCATTGTCAAGCCATTTGCCTTCCAATCCCCTCAAGTTGTCCGTTGTTGTCCGGGGAAAGACGTGGATTTTCGGGTCATTCCACATCCGCCGGTTGTTTTGCCGAATCGATGACTATCGCTCTGCTGTCGCGGTTATGGGATCAGCAGGAAGCCTTGATAGGCGAGGGTGCGGTCGCGGAAATATCCGGCGATGTCGCCGGCGTCGTTAATCGCGACGGGCCAGGTTCCCTCTACGGCCACCTTGAACTGACCATTGCCCGGCGCTCCGCAGCCTGTCGGCGACTACTTTTTCGTCATAGCCCGTCTAATTCCCCACCGCCAGATACAGCGTCTGCGTTCCTGCCACGCCGCCGACCGTGAACGTCAAGGGCACGGCGCCATTGCCGGCGTTAGGCGGCACTACAACATTGAACTGATACAGGCCTGTGTAGCTCGGCGCTAACCCGTAATAGGGCATGTTGGTGACGGGCACGCCGCCTATAGACATCTCGAAGGCCGACGCCAGCGTGTTGGCTTGCTGCACAAGCTGGCCCGCCGGTAGGTTCGGCGCGACCGGCCCAAAGCCGATGCCATATAGAACGATCTCGTCGCCTGCCTGGGCCGGCTGCGAATTGAGGCCGGGTATCGCGCCCTCGGAGAGGACGAAGGTTCCATCGGCGAACGTGGCGACCGCGTACTGGATTCCGTTGACGTTGAACGATGGCGGCGCGTCCAGCCCCGGTTCGACGGGGTTGACATTGATGTTATACGCCGTGCTGGTGGTGCCCCCTACCGTAATCGTGAGCGCCTGCGTGCCCGTCGCGACGCTGGATGGCACCAAGGCGTTCACTTGGCCGGGACTGATGAAGTCGATGAAGGCGCTCTGTCCGCCAATGGTGACCGAGGCGCCGTCGAGCGAAGTAGGAGCATTCACGCCGTTGAAATCGGCGGCGCCCCAGGATCGCGAGTCCACAGAGAGGTTCGAGCCATAGATCTCGATCCAGGAGCCTGGCGAAATGGAAGTGAATTCGCCAAAGGCACTCGCGCTCACCACTCCGCCAGCGCTGATTGTAGGCGTCGGTGGCGCGGGCGGATGGTAGATCTGGACGTTGTTGTAGACGACGCCGACGCCAACATTGCCGACGTTGGTGCCTCCAAAACAATAAAGAAGGTTGCCCACTTCAGCGTATCCGGGGTTGGTCGTCGCCAGCGGCATCGGCGCGAGCGTGTTCCACTGGTTCTCCTGCACGTTGAACGATTCGACAACATTCGCGGCTCCGCCGTTATACTTTCCACCGGCGGAATAAAGCTGTCCCAAGATGGTGGCAAAACAGCCCCCTTGCTGTTCAGCGGGATCCGGCGCCAGGGCTTCCCAGGAGTTGGTGGAAGGGTTGTATCCTTCCGTGTCGGTCACGTCGCTGCCTGAGTTTGCCTGCCCGCCCGCGGCCACGATTGTGGATCCCAGCAGTCCCGCGGCCACTCCCGATACGCCCACGGGAAGGGGAGCTTCCTCGGCCCAGCTATCGGTGGCCGGATTGTAGCTCTCGACGGTCGTGAGCCGGCCGTGAGGGTTGTCGCCGCCAATGACGTAGACGATTCCGCCGTTCACCACCGCGGCCATGCTGTCTCTTGGAGTTAGCATGGGGGATTTCGTGGACCAGGTGTTGCTGGTCGGGTTGAAGGCCTCCACGACATTCAATGAGTTGCCATTCAGGTATCCGCCGATGACGTACAGAATGTCGTTCACGACAGCGCCCACTTGGCCTTGGCGCGCGGTCGGCATCGGGGCGCCTGTCGTCCAGGTGTTGGCCTCCGGGTTGTAAATTTGGTTGATGTTAACTTCGGCGCTGTTGGCCGCTCCGCCGGTCCCGCCTACCACGTAGACCATGCCGCCGATCACTCCGGTGGCAGGGCCCTGAAGGGCCGTCGGCATGGGGGCGCCGGCTGTCCAACTGTTGGGGCCTTGAGCGCAGGCCGGGTTTTGTGCGCTTGCCGCTATCGCCGCACCCACTGCTAACAAGAGAAGCGCCGTCCGACAGTGGGACGTATCGATCCTCGTTGTATCTTCCGCTAGGCCATGCTGGCACGAATAGAGCCGAGTCAACGGTACGCCCAGGGTGCTCAGGTATTTTCTTGCTCTTTTTCCGTTCATCGTTTTCGTTCCTTTCGTTGTCTAATTGGCCACTGCGAGATACAACGTCTGCGTTCCTGCCACGCCGTCCACCGTGAACGTCAGCGGCGCGGCGCCGGTACCGGTGTTGGCCGGCAGCACGAGGTTGAACTGATATAATCCCGTGTAATTCGGTGCCAGCCCCGAATAGGGCATGTCGGTTACGGGCACGCCGCCTATAGACATCTCGAAGGTCGACGCCAGCGTGTTGGCTTGCTGCACAAGCTGGCCCGCCGGTAGGTTTGGCGTGACCGGCCCAAAGCCGATGCCATATAGAACGATCTCGTCGCCTGGCTGGGCGGGCTGCGAATTGACACCGGCAATAGCGCCCTCGGGGAGGACGTAAGTGCCGTCCGCGAACAGCGCCACCACGTACTGGGTCCCGCCGATGTTGAACGATGCCGGCGCGTCTAGGCCAGGTTGAACCGGGTTCACGTTGATGCTATACGCCGGGCTTGTGACACCCGCGACTGTTACGGTCATCGGTTGCGTGCCGGTTACAACATTCGACGGCACTAAAGCGTTCACTTGCCCGGGACTAATGAAGTCGATGAAGGCGGCCTGCCCGCCGATGGTGACCGAGGTCCCGTCAAGCGACGTGGGGGCGTTTACGCCGATAAAATCGGAGGCCAGCCAGGACCGCGTATCAACCGCGAGGTTCGATCCGTAGATCTCGATCCAGGAGCCGGGCGAGACGGAGGTGAACTCCCCGAAGGAACTCGCGCTCACCACTCCTCCGTCGCTGATTGTCGGCGGTTGGGGCCCGCTCACCGCCTCCTGTAGGGTCACATTATCAAGGCCGTTACTGCTGTCGGTGGGGGGATCCAGATTATCGAACTCGATTTCAGTCGAATTTCCCATGGCCGTGAAGGTAATGCTGAATTTCTGCCAATTCATCGTGGTAACCTGAGCACTGTTGGTGAAACTCCCGGCGCTTGTCCCGTTAATCTTTACGCCAACGGTACTTGTAACGCCGAGGACGCCTCCGGGGTCGTAAACATTGCCTACCCAAAATGTCAGGAGGTAGCTCAGGCCTGCGATAGTGGGAGCTGTCTGAGTAATGCCCCTTGTGCCGGTCGAGACACCGCTTCCCGTGAGGTCGAGCCACTGAAACCCTTCTTCGGCGGGGACGCTGATGCCTTGCGCGACGTATGCCCCGCTCACGATACCGACCGTAAGCGGGGCAGTCCCAATCACGGTCCAGCCGGGGATGGCCGTGCTGCCGGTGCTAACGTTTAGAACGTCGCCGGAGATGACGGGATCCTCGAACCCTCCGTTCATGAGCAGGTTCGCGGGGTCTGGAGCCGCGGTCCCCGACCCTACGGTAATACCCAATAAGATCGGGCTGGAGCCGTTGTAGGTGTCCGTAACGATGATTTGCGTCAGAGTCTGTCCCGCAAATGTCGAACCAAGCGAGAAATCCTGCTCATCTGTAGCTAAGTTGTCAACGCCTCCCGCCGTGCTGACACAATTAGCAGGATCGTTGCACGAGAATGCGTTGAACGCCTGGACTCCCGTTACGCCATTCGTCAGGGTGCTGGCGAACGCGCTCTGACGGTAGTCCCGAATATCCTGCCCACCGATGAGGGGAAACGTTAAGCTTACGCCGCCGGTGCCTACGAACTGAATGGTGGCGAGTTGCTTTCCGGCGGCGGGCTTATAGGCGTTCATCAGCGTATAGACGTCGGTCGGGCTAGCGATGGAAACGCCCATTGTGATGCTTGTCCCACTGCCTGAAACGCCGAACCCGTCGTAGTAGTTGCATGGCGAGGATCCGGAAGGCCCGCATTTTCCCAGCGCATTAGGTATGCTGAACGGCGTTGCCAATGCGTTATTTGCGATGAATGTTCCTGTTGGAAACGTGTTGTACAGCTCGGTTTGGATATTGTTTGTGGTTGGGATCGTCACGTAGGTGAAAACGGTCGCGTCCGCTCGCTTCGCTAGCGGCGTCAGGCCTACAGGGTTTCCTCCGGCTTCGCGCTGCGCGTGAACCGCCTGCGCCGCGGCCAAGAGCGCCGCCATGCACATAAGCGGCCGGCTGGAGGCACGTCGGCCAATCGTACGATTTCCTTTGGTCATCGATGCTTCTCCTGTGTTGCTGGATGCTGATTTTCCTTTTGCCTCCTGTTTCTCGTATAGCGAGGCCGTCCTGGAACAATCTGCGTTGGAACCTGTTTTTTTTGCCAAAATATTTTCCACCAACGAGATTTCTTGTCTTGACGGTGTGGAATCTGCGCAGATAGTGGGTGTATACCTATATTGAAATGAACAGGTTCTCCCGTGGCGCGTCATACATCCTCGTTTGGTGGCTGTTGGCGGGTCCTGCCTCGCGGGCGCGCGGCCAGCAGTACGCATTTCTCCCCGTAGCCGGCTCGCCGAAGAGCGTCATGCATAACCTGTTTCAAGATTCCAGCGGACGCCTGTGGCTGGGGGGCGCGGAACCCGCCTGTTTCGATGGCGTGCGCTTCTTCGTGCTGCGCGATTACGGTTTCCCGGCAGGGGAGGCCTACGATTTCAGCGAGGATTCGAGCGGCGCAATCTGGATCGGGTCGGAAACCGGTGTGTACCGGTTCGCCAAGGGCAGGGTGGAGGAGGTCGGCAAGGGATTTGCGGTCAACGTGATTCCCGCCGCGCCGGACGTGGCGGTCGCAGCCATGGGACCTCTGGGGCGCGGCATTCCCGCCAACACCTCCCTGGTTCGATTTCAGCGAACTGGAGAAACGTGGGAGGCCGAGACCGTGATGGGCCTCGATTCTCCCGGCCCTCTAACGCTCGATCCGTCAGGCATGCTCCTCTACCCGGTGCCGTTCAAGGGTTGGAGCGAGATGCGGCTGGATGATGTAGTCCGCTGGCGGCCGGGAGGCCAGGTACCGGTGATCCCGCATTCGGTCGCGGGCATAATCGGAACCGTGCAAATCAAGATCATGCGCGACCGTACCGGATGTGTCTGGGTAGGCGCCTCCGGCTCGACCCGATACGACTGCGGAGACGGCTTTCATTTTGCTCCGTTTCAAGGGGCAACTACACGATCTAATCTGCATGAGGGATCGGATAAGAAGATGGTGGTGTGGGGCGACAGTCTGCTGGCGAGTGGGCGGCCTGGCTCTTTTGGCGTCGCAACGCGCGCCAACGGGCTACCGGCCCTGGTGGATGCTATCCCGGGCAGGGATGGCACTGTCTGGCTCGGCACAATGCAGGGATTGTACCGGTTCGCCTCTCCGTTTCGCATCGAGTATTGGACAGCCCGCGAAGGCCTCGCCAATGCTCCTTGGTCAATCGGGCGTAGCCGGGGCAAGGTCTACGCCGGGCTGGATAAACGGATCGTGGTTCTAAGCGAGGATCGGTTGCAGTGGAAGACCGTGTCTCGTTTCGAAGAAGGCGCCGGCGTGGTTTCAGGTCTGTTGAGTGCTCAAGATGGGTCTCTTTTGGCCAGCCTCATGGGCCGCGGCGCGATCCAATTCTCGGCCGAGGGCAGGGTGCTGGCGCGTACGGAAAAAGGCCGCCCCGCTGTCGGCGGGCGGCTGGCGAGGACGGCGGGTGACCAAGTGTGGTTAGGATCGCACGGGTTGGGGCGTCTAATACGCAAGGGGACAGTCCTGCAGATGGAGGAACATCCGTTGCAGACCCAACCATCGCACAATGTCCTCGGTGTCAAGTATGAGGTACATACCCGAAAACTGTGGGTGTGCTACGACGGGGGCCTGGCAGTCAGAAATGAGCACGGCGATTGGAAGGAGTTTACCACCCATGACGGGCTTCTGATCAATGGCTGTTGGTCTCTGGCGCCTCTTCCTAACGGGGATGTTTGGTACGCGTATTTCAATCTACCCGCCATCGCGCGAATCCGGCAGGTCGCGGACGGTCGCGTCACCGTTCGGAACTACGGTCCGAACGACGGCATACCAGAGCCTGGCGACGATACCATGGAAGCCGACCAGCGCGGCTGGCTATGGCGGTCCGGGGGGCTGGGTGTCTATGTCGCGGACGCGGCTGAGGCTGAGGCCGGGAAGTGGCTGGAACTCGATCAGTCCGACGGATTCCCGGCCAACGACATGAACTCCGGCAGCGTCTTCGTGGACAACGACGGTTCGCTCTGGTGGGGCGCGGATAATGACCTTGCACATTACACGCCGTCCCCCGATCTGGTCACGCCCCGGTTCGCACCGCAGGTCTTCGTATCCGCTTTCTCCTGTGAGGGGCAAGCGCCCCGGCTCGCCGAAGCTGTCGCTGCCCTGCCGCATGGGTTGAAAGTAACTGCACACATCGGCTCCCTTCAATTCGACCGACGCAACAACCTGCGCATCCGCTATCGCCTCCTGCCCGAACAGCCCTCCTGGCGCGAAACCCGCACCCTCGACCTGGCGCTGGGAAAGCTCTCCTCCGGCGCGCACACGCTGGAGGTGCAAGGGCGGGTCTTCACCGGGCCGTGGTCGGGCACCGAACGCCGATCGTTCACCGTCCTGCGTCCGGTCGGACTAACCTTGCCGCTGCTCGCCGCCTACTTCATGGCCGCCACCGGCCTCGCCACGGGCGGCTACCTGCTGCGCCGCAGGCGTATTGCTGAAGAAGCCGCGCTGCTGCCGGATCTCGCCGCGTGGCGTATGGGAGCGCTGCTGCCCGAAGTCCACGAATTGGAGGGCACGCTGCTCGACGTGCGCTTCGAGGTCGGCGGCCTGCTGGCCCGCGGGGGCTTCGCCAACGTCTTCGACGGGCACGACCGCGAGCAAAAGCAGCGCTGCGCCATCAAGGTATTTCGCGGCGAAGTGAAGGACAAGGCCTGGATCCAGCGGAGTTTCGAGCAGGAAGTGGCCGCACTGAAGAGAGTCCGGCATCCAAACGTGGTATCGATTTACGCGCATGGCACGGCGCCCTCCGGCGCGCCTTTTCTCGTGATGGAGTTTGTGGAAGGCAGGAATTTGCGCGAGATTCTGGGAGAAGGTCCCCTGAGGCCCCGGCGCGTGGCGCACCTGCTCGCGCAGCTTGCGAGCGCGCTCGATGCCATCCACGCGCAAGAGATCTGCCATCGAGACGTGAAGCCGGAGAACGTGATCGTGCGAAACATTGTGCGCAACGGGGGCTCCGGGGACGAGGAATCCGTGCTGATCGATTTCTCCATCGCCATCGTGAAGGACGCCAACGAGACGCTGCACGGGCTTTCGCGGGCCGCCGGCAGCTTCGACTATATGGCGCCGGAGCAGGCGGTCGGGTATGCGGAACCTTCGAGCGACATCTATAGTCTGGCCAAACTGCTGCTGGAAATGCTGACGGGGCGCCAGCTCAAGGATCTGCTGCCGGAGGCGGCGCTGGATCTGCCGGAGCGCGTGCGCGTGCTCGCGCGAAACCTGGAAGTACGGTTCTCGGATGCATCGATCGAGATGCTCGCGACGGCTCTGGAGTTCGACCCAGCCAGGCGGCCGCGCGCGGCCGGCGCGTTTGCCGCGCCGCTGGTCAACGATCTGACTGCAGCATCCGCTTGAGCCACTTCATGCCCTTTTCCCAGCGGGAGCGCACCTGGCGGACGGTCAGTCCGGTCTCCTGCGCGATTTCTTCCAGCGTGAAGCCGCTGAAGTAGTGCATGTCCACCATGCGGGCGGCGTCCGCGTCTTTGGCTTCCAGGCGCTCCATGAGCAGGCCGATCTCGACGATTTGCCGAGCGTCGTGCTCCGACGGTCCCAGCAGAGCGGCGGATTCATCGAGCGGCAGCGTGGTCTCGCCCGCGCCGCGGCGGGCAGCAAGACGTTTGATCGTGAATTTGCCAGCCGCCTTTCGACGGGCTGCTCAGCCAGACTTCGTGTATCAATTCGGTCTTGGAAAGCGGGGCCATGTACCTCTCGCGCTTGAGCTCGCGGATGGCTATCTCGTGCAGCTTGGGCAGCACTTCATGGAGCAAGGCGTCCACCACGGATTGATTGCCCTGCATGAACAGGTTCAGACGTTCTGTTAGCGAGGGGTAACTGGCCATCGGTCGAACCTTTCGCTAAGTTCGCAGAAGCGGGGCGGGCTGTCAAGCGGGCGGCGCGAGTACCCCGCAAGAATCGAGAAGCATTCGGTGATTACTCACGCCGACTACAGTCTGGTGGGGCCCAGCAGCGCAGGGCTGATTCCGGCGCAGCCGGGCGAGGCAGTGATCGCTTGGGGCACGAGAGACTGCGTCAGTCCGACGATCACGGTGGAGGGGAAGGCGGCTTCGGCGCTTTTCTCCGGGAGCGTGGAA
>Ga0302325_10023556_pt1 | contig 12828 bp, 11 predicted proteins | sample Palsa_T0_2_FD_201948 | JGI IMG/M metagenome (GOLD analysis project Ga0302325, IMG submission 201948) | Peat permafrost microbial communities from Stordalen Mire near Abisko, Sweden - Palsa_T0_2 | ecosystem: Environmental > Terrestrial > Soil > Palsa > Peat permafrost | place: Sweden: Abisko... | reverse complement strand
GAACTCCGTTTTCGCCTTTGAAGACGGTGGCGTAGAGCTTGCCTTTTTCAAGTCCAAACCACTCCGGCGAGGTGATCAATTCCCACGCATAGGCGATGGCATCTTTCTTGAAGTAGTCGCCAAAGGAAAAATTTCCGAGCATTTCAAAAAACGTATGGTGACGATTTGTGAAGCCAACGTTCTCCAGATCGTTGTGCTTCCCCCCGGCGCGGACGCATTTCTGCGAGCTCGTTGCCCGCGAGTAGTCGCGCTTTTCGAGGCCCAGGAAGACGTCCTTGAACTGGTTCATTCCGGCATTGGTGAAGAGCAGTGTCGGATCGTTCGCCGGGACGAGCGACGAGGAATGCACCTCGCGGTGTCCCTTCCGGACAAAGAAGTCCAGGAACTTGCGCCGAATTTCGGAGCCCGTGAGCATAAGTAAAGGTGCGACGATTAAATTCTAAACGATAACCGAAGAGGACACTCGGGATACGGCGAAGTCAGCGGGCGAGCGGACGATTCATCAAATAACGTCCGCTCGCCGGCGCAGATGGGCTAGCTTGGCAGGGAAGCAACATCGCGGGAAATCAAAACTACTTCTTCATTTCGTCGTCGGTTTTCTGGGCGCCGGCTTTCGCCCCGCTGCCCACTGCTTTCGTGGCCTTTTTCACGCCATGACCGGTATCCTTGGCAGCGACTTTCGTCGCGTGGCCGGTGTCTTTGGCGGCGGTTCCGGTTGCGTCGCCAGTTTTTACTGCTGCCTTTTTGGTGGCGTGGCCGGTTTTTACGGCAGCCGTTTTCGTGGCGTCGCCGGTATCTTTGGCAGCGTCCTTCATATCGGTTCCGGCTTGACCCAATGAAGATGCGCTCAGGGAGAGCAGCACAGTTGCGATCATCAAACATGACTTCGTCTTCATATTGCCTCCAAAGAAGTTGCTGGATTGTTCAGTTGAAGCTTGTATCAAAGTTGCGGGAGGGATGCAACCACATCCCTGCCCTTTGACTTGAGGATCGAACCTTGCTCAAGAAGCTTCGCTCTCAAGTTCGCTCAAGGTTTCGTCATCAATATCCCATTTTTTCAGGATGGCAAAGATAGTTTTGGATCCGAATCCAGCCCGCATCAACTGCCGAAAGATGCGCGCTGTCTGCTTCTGATCTTTGGCTATCGGCTTCTGCAGGCGTTTCCGGCGGAGATAGTCGCGCGCGAGACTTTCCTCTTTTTCCTCGTCATACACGGAAGAAACTGCCTTCTCGATTACGTCGCCGTGCACACCCCTCGCCTTCAGCTCGGTGACCACGCGCCGGCGGCCGAATTTTTCATTGTCGTGTCGATACGACGAAAAAGCCGCCGCGTACCTGGCATCGTTGAGGTATCCCTGATCTTTCAATCGAACAATAATCAATTCGACCAACGTTTTGCCGAATTCTGTATCCGCTTCAACCCGGTTCCGCAGCAGACGCTTTAATTCCGCTACCGAACGCATGCGGCGCGCCAATGCAGCCACTGCGTAATCGTAAAGCTCCGCTTCGGTGAAGAGTTTCTTGGGACGCCCAAACGCCATGCCTACACGATAGCGCGAGAAGGGAGTTGGTGGTTAACGCGCGCTACATTTTGCGCGCGATGATGCCTGCCGACAGTTCTCCAATCGGCTCACTTTGGCGGCTGCATCGAACTAGGGTAGGGCGGCGGGGGTGGAATTGGAGTCGGGGTGGGCGGCGTGCCCGAAGCAGTATTGCCTCCGACTGGCGCGACCAGCGCCGCTTTTGCCGCGTCCGGCAGTTTGTCGGCATTCGCCAGCAAAAGCGCCACCTGCCACATCTGCGTTTCAGAAAGCGATTTGCTGAAACCCGGCATGCCCGTCAGCCGGATGCCGTTAAAAATCTTCCAGTAGGTTTCCCCCGGCTCGTCATCGGTGACACCTTTTCCCTGGAACAGTTGCGGAGGCCGCGGATACATTCCCGTCGCAATTCCGGTCTTCGGCGACAGCGGCACGCCATGGCAAACGCCGCAATTCGACTTGTAGAGCTCCGCGCCAGCGACATAATTGGCTTCGTTAGCCGGAATCGGAACATTCTTCGGCATGTCTTTCGCGACCCGCGCATTCAACGCCTTGTGCGCTAAATAATTTTCGAAGGGTATGTCAGAATCGGTGGTGGCGACGGGCGCAGTGCCGCTCGTGAAATAGAGAAACATGAAAACAGGGACGAGAATCAGGCCTAGCACTAATCCGGCGACGAATTTCACGGTGAGTCCGCCTTTCTGGTTTCATACTTTAACACTACGGCCCGCATCTAACTGTAAATCGGAATACAATTTCGCATACGCCGGGGCAAGGAGATTGACCCAAGCCATCAGCCCAGGTGCGACGAGACGGAAACCGGTATGCGAATTGTGAGCGCGGCGAGTGCATTTCCCGAACATTACTACTCGCAGGATATGTTGTTGACAGCCCTTCAGGAATATTGGGGCGAGCGCATCGAGAATCCGAACGTGCTCCGCCGCCTGCATCGTCACGTGAGCGTCGACGGAAGATTTCTCTCCCTTCCGAAAGAAGAATATTTGAAGATGAGGACCTGGGGCGAAGCCAATCATCACTGGATTCGCACCGCCAAGGACCTTGGCGAAAAAGCGGTGTCGGGAGCGCTGGCGGACGCAGGTTTGCATGGCCGCAATCTGGGCGCCTTCTTTTTTGTTTCCGTGACCGGGATCAGCAGTCCATCGATTGACGCGCTCCTGATCAACCAGATGGGTTTGTGCAGAAATATTCGCCGCATCCCGGTTTTCGGTCTCGGCTGTGTGGCGGGCGCAGCAGGCATTTCGCGTGCCGCCGATTACGTCCGCGCGTATCCGGATCAGATCGCCATTGTGCTCTCCGTCGAACTCTGCTCGCTCACGCTGCAGCGTGAGGATATTTCGATGGCGAACCTGATCTCCTCCGGATTGTTCGGCGATGGCGCGGCCGCCGTCATCGTAGCCGGCGCCAATTGCGGACTCCCCGGCGCCACCATTCTCGCAACTCGTTCCGTGTTCTATCCCGACACAGAAGAGATGATGGGCTGGGACGTTTCGGAGAAGGGCTTTCGCATCGTTCTCTCGCGCGAGATTCCGGATCTAGTAAGAAAAAATCTGGCCCATGACCTTGACGATTTTCTTGCCGAGCGTGCCTTGACGCGCGACGACATCGGCACCTGGGTTCTGCATACCGGTGGACCAAAGATTCTCGAAGCGACCGCCGTGGCCCTCGGCCTGAAGAATGGTGAGCTTGACGTCTCCTGGCAATGCCTGCGTCGGACTGGCAACTTATCGTCTGCTTCCGTACTAGTGGTGCTCGAAGAGGTCATGAAAAATCGTCGACCGAAACCTGGAACGCTAGGCTTACTTGCCGCCATGGGACCGGGTTTCTGTTCGGAGTTTGTTTTGCTGCAGTGGTAGGAGAGCCAGGTTCGAAAGGTTCAGCAGTTCAACTTTTCCAAGTTTTCGCCGTATTAAGGACCATGCGCTCTAACCGAAGCAAATCTTTGAAACTCCGAAACCTGAGACTTTGAACCTTTAGACGAAACGTGAGCCTTTTCGCGAATCCCGTGGATGTATTCATTGTCGGCGGCGGACCCGCCGGTCTCGCCACAGCCATCGCTGCGCGCCGTCAAGGTTTGAGCGTGATCGTGGCTGACGGCGCAGTTCCGCCGATCGACAAGGCCTGCGGAGAAGGGCTGATGCCTGATGGAGTCGAGGCTCTGTGCCGACTCGGGATCACAATTCCGGAAAGCGAGGCTTATCCTTTCCGGGGCATTCGCTTCGTGAGTGACGGCAAAAAGGCGGAGGCACAGTTTCCGCGCGGAGGCGCTTATGGAATCCGGCGCACGCGTCTGCATCAGATCATGCTGGACCGGGCGAGCGCATGCGGTGTGCAGATGCTTTGGCACGCGGCCGTTACCGGGCTTCATCCGGAAGGTGCGCTGGTTGCCGGAGAATTGGTGCGCGCACGTTTTGTGGTTGGCGCCGATGGCACCCATTCCCGTGTCCGTAACTGGGCTCGGCTCGATGAGCGACCCTCACCAACTCGGGAGCAAAGGCGATTCGCGTTCCGCCGTCACTACCGTGTTGTACCTTGGACCGGATTCGTGGAGCTCCACTGGGGCAAAAATTGCCAGGTCTATGTGACGCCCGTCGGCTACGAAGAAGTTGGTGTAGCGCTTATCTCTGCCCACCAGAAGTTGCGTTTGGAAGACGCACTCGGGGAGTTTCCCGAACTTATGGCCCGTCTCAAGAACGCAGAGTACACTTCCAACGAACGTGGCGCGCTCACCGTCACCCGGCGGTTGCGGCGTGTTTATCGCGACCGAACGGTTCTGGTGGGAGATGCCTCGGGCGGAGTAGACGCTGTTACCGGGGAAGGCCTGTGCCTCGCCTTCCGGCAAGCCGAGCTCCTTGGTAACTGCCTGGCGTGCGGAGACCTCTCAAACTATCAAAAAGGTCACGGTGCACTGCTCCGCCGTCCCGCTCTCACGGCGCGCATGATGTTGTTCCTGGCAAAGCGCGCAGGTCTGCGGGAGCGCACGATGCGGGTATTCCAATCCAGCCCGCGTTCTTTTGTTCGAATGCTGGCGATGCACGTAGGCGAAGGATCCGCCCATGATCACATCTCGAGTGGAATTGTCCTGGGATGGAAACTCCTGAAGGCTTGAGTTTGTCGATTCCTGTCAAAAGAATCTTTTCATCTGCTCTCCGCAACATTACTTCCTCCGATTACTGGCGCTCCAACCGTTCATTCTCCAGCGAAACTGCTTCGGATCGCACACGACGTTCGACAGACTCTTAGAGTTTCCCAATCCCGCAATCGGCAACTGATAGCGGCAGTAAATCGAGACCGACGCGCGCACCTCGCCATCTCTTCCGCGTGTCACTATCAACACACACGCCGTCGCGGGGACACAACCTTAGCCCCACCCTCCTCGGTAACTGCCTTATTTTGAATAGCCTGTCAACGGCCGCGCACCTGCTTTTACTCCTGCGAGAGCGATAACAACGAGGAGAAGTGCGATGAAGCTGGCGAATCAGAAAGCTTATCGGTGGGGAAAAGCGGCCGCAGGTCTCGGAGCGGCACTGGTGTCAATTCTGGCAACGACGACTGTGAGCGGGGCGCTGCAGATAGCGATCCCGGCAACGCCAAACTCGAAGACTTCCGAGTTCGCCAGGGCCGAATTCGCCAAAGTCAAAGTGCGCTCGGTCCTGGTCAGCATTCCCGACCGAAAGCTGGCTCTGTTTGAAAACGGAAGAGTCGTTCGCATCTATCGCATCGCCGTCGGAAAAAGCTCTACGCCGAGTCCCGTTGGCGTATTCAAGATCGTCAACCGTGTCACCAATCCGACGTACTACCACAAGGGCCAAGTCATCGGAGCAGGCAAGAGCAACCCGGTAGGCACGCGCTGGATGGGACTAAGCGCGAAAGGTTATGGGATCCACGGCACCAATCAGCCGGACTCGATCGGCAAACCCGCATCGACAGGATGCATTCGCATGCGCAGCCAGGATCTCGAAGAGCTCTTCGAGCTCGTAGACATTGGCAACACGGTTCAGATCCGCGCGGAACGCGATGAGCAGCTCGCGAGAGTATTCGGAGCGGGCACAGGATCGGCCCCGGGAGCCGAAGGAGAAACCGAGACGATCGCTCAAGTCGAGACCGAAAAAAGACCTGGTAACGGGCAATAGCCCGCTCAGCGGTTTATTTCGTACGGAGGCAAGTCACGGAGGCAAGTCATGGAAACAATGCTGCAAGCCCTGGTAATCGTAGGCGGTCTGACCTTTTCGCTAGCCACCTCTCTCGTGATCGAAGAACTCATCTTCGGACAAATCGTCCGCGTGGCATTCGCCAGCCGCCGGGAAACCCCTAACCATTTTTCCAACGAGCCAAACAATTGAAGGGAGACCGCCATGTTGCTGCTTAAGTATTTGCTGTTAACCGCGGGAATCGCGATGTTCGTAATTGCCGCCGGCATTCTAGCCTACGACACATACCTTCTGATCGCCTTCGAGCGCCGGCGCTTGCACCCGGACCCCGAGGCAGGCACACTCGGCCCCGCTCCAGTTGTCCGGTGGCGCACCTCGCTCGCCCTCGTGATGCTCGCCTGGGCTCCGCTGCTGATCTCAGCCGGCATCGTGATCGTCCCCAGCGGAATGGCGGGAGTTCGCGTGAGCCAAACGAGAGGCACTCTCTCCGGCACTCTATATCCTGGCGTTCACTTCGTAGTACCGCTCGGAGAGCGCGTCGAACTGTTCAACACCCGAGACCAGCTATTCACCACCGGCATCACCGAGGATTCGCCGGCCAAAGGCGCGGCAAAAGGCGAAGCCCTGCGTGTCCAGGCGAAAGAAGGCTTGACTCTCGGACTCGCCATCACGGTGCGCTACCAGATCGATCCGAAGCGCGTCGACTACATTCAGGCCAATCTTCCGCAACCGCTCGAGAAAGAAATCGTCCCGCCAGTGGTCGCCACTGCGTGGCGGGAATTGGTTCCCGCCTACACGGTTCGCGAAGTGTTCTCCACCAAGCGCGAGGAAGTTCGCCAGCGCTCCGCTGAAATCATTCGCAAAAGGCTCGGTGCCGACGGCATCGTGGTGAAGGAAGTCATGCTGCGCGACATCGAACTGCCGGAGGAGTACGCCAAGGGCCTCGAATCCCTTCTGCTGAAAGAACAGGAAAACGATCGCATGGGCGTAGAGACCGAGATTCACCAGAAGCAAGTGAAAATCGCCGAGGCGGATGCCGAAGCAACCAAGGTTCAAGAGGTGAAACAAGCCGAAGGACAGGCTGCCGTCAGAGTGCTGCAAGCCAAGAGCGAATCCGACGCCATGCAGTACACGTTGCCGCTGAAACAGAAACAAATCGAGCAATCGAAACTGGAAGCCGAAGCGCGCAAGGAAGCGACCGTGAAAAATGCCGAAGCCGCCGGGGAAGCCAAACTTATCGACAGCAAAGCCGAGATGGAACGCCGCAAACTTTTGGCACAAGCCGAAGCGGAACGCATCCGCCTCACGGCTGCCGCTGACGCTGAGCGTATGACGAGCGAAAGTGCGATCCTGAAACAGAATCCGCTGCTGATCAACAAGATTGTCGCCGAGCGTCTGTCCGATAAATTGCAGATCATGATGGTCCCGGCCGATGGCAAGTTTTTCTTCACCAATGACGTGCTGCGCGGCATAGGCGCAACCAATCACTTAAGTCCTTCGGAAGGCGCGGAAGGTGATGGCAGATCTCAACAGTAGGTGGAACAGCCCCAAGTTCCCGGCAACCCGGCATATCAGAGATTTTTCCAAGAACTGGAGCTGGGAACTGGGAACTTTGTTTTCTTTGAACTGAAACCTGAGAGCTTTCTTTCCATGAACAGCCCACCATCAATCACGCGCTATAATCACCGCATTCTGCAAATGGCAGCGCGAACCACCAGCGGTCTGCGGCTAGGTTGGCTGACTTTTGTGCTCGCGTTCTGTTTTTTCCCTTCTTCTCTAAGCGCTTCCAACATGGCAGACGCCGCCCGCCAACTGGCACACAACATCGCCGCGAATGCCGGCCCCGGACTCTTTGCATTCGCGCTCACCAACCATTCGTCGCTTGAGGAAAAATCCGTGCGCGAAGTTCGCAGCGCCCTCGAAGCCGAGTTACATCTCGAAGGCGTCCAGACCGCCAATTCCGACCAGTCCATAGGATCCGTTACGGTCGTCTTGTCCGAGAGCCTGCGTGAATACGTTTGGACGGCGGAGGTTGCGATCGGCTCCGACGAGAAGAAGATCGCTATCGTCTCGTTGCCCCGCGCGCCAACCGCAATCACACTTGCCCAAGCGCCGCAAGTCGCTCTGAAAGCCACCCTTCTCTTCGCTCAAGAACGACCGATACTCGACGCCGCGACCGTCGAAATGCCGGGAGGTTCTCGCCTGCTCGTGCTCGATAGCAGCACGGTCACGATCTATCACCGGCAAGGCCCGGCATCGGCGGGGCGCTGGGAACTGGAAGAATCGCTGCCTGTTGCTCAATCGCATATCTTCCCGCGCGATTTACGCGGACGTCTGCTGTTGCGCCGCGATCACCTGTTCGACATCTACCTTCCCGGAGTGCTTTGCCGATCGGTCTCCAACGCCGGGTCGGCGCTGACCATCGCGTGCAACGGGAGCGACGATCCCTGGCCTTTGAGTTCAGAGGACGCTGGCCTGCGCGCCTTTTTTGCCTCCGCGCGCAATTTCTTCACCGGCGCCCTTTCTCCCGCGATCGGGAAAGTAGCCAACGTTCCATCGTTCTATTCCGCTGCGGCGATTCCACGAGCGAATTACACGCTTTGGGCTTTCATGGCCGTCGATGGATCTCTTCATCTCGTCGATGGAATGACCGACCAACTGATACGCGACGGAAAGTGGGGCAGCGATCTGGCCGCAGTTCACTCTGGCTGTGGCACTGGAACCCAGCTACTGTTGTCGGCCGATGGAACTCCCGATCGCGACAGCGTGGCCGCATTCGAGATTCCCGATCGTGACCCGATAAGCACCGGTTCAGCGGTGGATTTTGACGGGCGCCTGACTGCACTGTGGCCGGAAAGCGGCGGCACCAGCGCAATGGCGGTCGTCAAAAGAAGAGACGCAGAATTGTATGAGGCCTATCGCGTATCGATTTCGTGCAGCAACTAGCCCCGGTCTGGCGAAGACGCCTTCTCATCCGAGGACAGGCGCCTCAGTCCGCCCAATCCCGTCGCGTCAGGCCAATGGTCGACGACCGCCACAATTCCCGATTCCCGCAATCTTGCTCTACACAATACTGCTACTGCTCGTTTCCTCGTTCACCGCGACGACCGCCCTTGCCGCGACTCGTCCTCATTACGGCGGAACTCTGCGCGTGATGATGCAATCGACCCCGGATGCGCTCAATCTCCCGCCGAACGCCACGGCCGCCGAGTATTGGGACCTGTCGCGCGCGCTCTCTCTGATCGGCGACACTCTCGTAACACTCGATGCCGCAAGCCACCCCCACCCGGCTCTAGCCATCGCCTGGCAAACTGATGCGACCGCCCGTCATTGGGATTTCACGCTGCGGCCCGGCGTGAGGTTCCACGACGGCAGCGAAGCATCACCCTCGGCCATCGCCGTGATCCTGGGAACACTACATCCCACCTGGACTATCCGCGCATCTCCGAATTCCGTGTCCATCGAAAGCGAAGCCGCCATGCCTTCCTTGCTCGCCGAATTGGCGCTGCCCCGGAATCTCTTGCTCAAGCGCGCTAAGGGTAACGATGGCCTTCCAATCGGCACCGGCGCGTTCCTTGTCTCCCAGTGGCAGCCGGAAAAAGTTCTCAGGCTCGTCGCCAACGAACAGAGTTGGTCAGGCCGTCCCTTCATTGACGCGATTGAAATCCAGTTCGGCAAATCGCCGGGCGACCGGGCACTCGCGCTCGAACTGGAGAAGACGGACGTGATCGAGGCGTCACCGGCAACCGGAGCGCATCTCATCGCCGCATCGTCATCGTCGTTGCCCGTGGAGTTGCTGGCTCTCGTTTTCTCTGCTAACTCAAAGGCGCAAGACCGTCGCCTTCGAGAAGCTCTCGCGCTCGCCATCGATCGCAAGCCGATCCAGTCCGTGCTCCTAAAAGGCGCGGGAGAAGCCGCCGCCAGCATTCTTCCCAACTGGATGACCGGTTATACCGCAGTATTCCCCACCCAGACGGACCCGCAACGCGCTCGAGTCCTGCTCGCTGATTCACGGCAACCCGCGCTGATTCTGACCTACGATCCAAGGGACCCGCAAGCCCAACTGATCGCCGAGCGCATCGCTCTCAATGCAAAAGAGGCAGGTATTATCCTGCAAGTATCGTTATCAGGAGCAGCCGACATTCGCCTGACGCGCATCATGCTGCCAAGTCCTGATCCAGCGACGTCGCTCTCCGAAGCCGCACGGCAATTGGGATTAGGGCGACCGGCGTTATCACTTTCGCTCATTCGTTCTCTGGACGACCTCTATCAAGCCGAACACAGCCTGCTCGATGGAGCGGTCGTCATCCCGCTTTTCCATTTGCCGGTGGCGAGTGCAGCGGGCACGCGCCTGATGAACTGGCGGTCCGGTCGCCTCGGAGAATGGGGAGAATCGAGCGACCCGGGGTATTCACTGGCGGATGCCTGGCTCAAAGGCTCATTGCCCGAGGCCGGCGCGCGATGAGCTTCCGCAAAAAACTTCTTCTGTTGTTCGCGTCGACAGTATTGCTCTGCGTAGCGGTCATTTCGGCGTCCGTGTATAGCACAATCCGGCGCTCGTTCGACCAGGCCGATCAGGATCGTGCAAACGCCGTCTCCGCACAGTTTCGCTCGGAATTCCAGCGACGAGGCTCGGAGGTCGAGCGGAAGGTCGAGTCGGTCGCGCGCAGCGAAATCGTGCAGCACATCGCTCTGGATATGAACCGCGTCGTGCCCGACCCAGGCGGCTACGTAAGCGAAGCGCGCTCGCTTGCGAGTCAGGAGCAGCTCGATTTTCTGGAACTGGTTGACAATCAGGGCACCATCCTTTCCTCGGCGCAGTGGCAGGCAAAGTTCGGCTATCCGGAAGCGGCGATTCCGAAAGCCACGTCCTCCACCGGTCCGGTTCCGGCCGAAGCCTTCCTGAAACGTGAAGAACTGCCGGACGGCGCGACCCTCGGCCTTTTTGCCGTGCGCGTAGTTCGCGTGGCAGAACAACCTCTCTACGTGATTGGCGGCGAGCGGCTCGACCAGGGCTTTCTCTCCAGGCTCGACATTCCCTCTGGAACGCGCGTGCTGCTCTATCAAAATCTGGAGGCAAAATGGAATCCGAAATCGCTCCTCGATTTGAACGGACCCGCGGCTGGAGTGGACAAGATCGCTGCCCTGGTCGCCAGGGTGCGCGACACCCGGCAGGAATCTCACGGAATGGTCGATTGGACCTCCGATCCCTCGGATACCGAAGTTTTCTATGCCACACCGCTCACCGGCCCCGTATTCAGCTCGGCAAATCCGGCTCCGGCAGATCAAATTTCGACGAATCAGCTTCCTTCCGGTCAAAGCGGCCGAAGTCAGCAACTGCTGGGCGTTCTGCTGGTCGGCAGCTCGCGTCGTCCGCTGATCGAACTGGAGAGGCGCATCATTTCGACCGCATTGCTCGTCGGCGGCATCGGCGTTCTGGTGGCCGTTCTCACCAGCCTGTGGTTCGCCGCCCGCGTTACGCGCCCGGTGGTGTCGCTCGCTGAGGCTGCTCACAGAGTCGCCGCAGGCGATCTCGGAGCCAAGGTCGAAGTTGAATCAAGCGATGAACTGGGGCAACTGGCGGCCTCATTCAACCGCATGACGGAAGATCTGATGCAACAGAAAGAGCGGACTCTGCAAGCTGAGCGTGTAGCTGCATGGCGCGAACTGGCGCGGCGACTCGCGCACGAATTGAAGAATCCGCTTTTTCCCCTGCAGGTAACCGTTGAGAACCTGATGCGCGCCAAACAGAAATCACCCGAGATGTTCGAAGAAGTCTTTCACGAAGGAACTGCCACCCTGCTCGCGGAAATCGATAATCTGAAGACCATCATCAGCCGCTTCAGCGAATTCTCTAGAATGCCCCAGCCGCAGCGCCAACCAATGCAAGTGAACGAAGTGGTGCGTTCGGTGCTCCGCGTTTTTCAAGCGCAATTGCAGAATAAAGACAACCATCAGATCGTCGTGCACACGGAACTGTCCGAAACCCTGCCGGAAATCTCCGCCGATCCCGATCTGCTGCATCGCGCATTGCAGAACCTCGTGCTCAACGCGATCGACGCCATGCCGCAAGGCGGAAACCTTGCAATTCGCACCGCGGCCGCCGGCGACAGGATTGAAATTGCGGTCTCTGATACGGGCTCTGGTCTAACGAAAGAGGAATGTGGCCGCTTATTCACTCCGTATTACACCACCAAGCAGCACGGCACCGGGCTCGGCCTGGCGATTGTGCAATCGGTGGTGAGCGATCATGGCGGCCAGATTTCCGTCGAAAGCACAAAAGAAAAGGGAACGACTTTTCGCATCGAATTGCCGCGCCGTCCGCAACCTTCGGAAAGCCAAACCTCAGCCCTATGAATAGGAGTGAATCGTGGCGCAAAAAGCCCATTTATTAATCGTGGATGACGAGGCCAACACGCTGGCGTCGCTCTCGCGGGCCTTTCGTTTGGAAGGGCATGAAGCTGTCGTCTGCGACAACGCAAACAAAGCTCTCGAACTGGCCCGGTCCGAAGCCTTTGACTTGATCCTCTCCGACGTCGTCATGCCTGGCAAAGACGGCCTGGCGCTGCTCGAAGAACTCAAAATGCAAGGCCTGTCGACTCCTGTCGTCATGATGTCGGGACAAGCGCACATCGCGATGGCGGTCCGCGCAACGCGCCTCGGTGCACTTGATTTTCTGGAGAAGCCGATCTCGACCGAGAAGCTGCTGCTCACGGTGGAGAATGCGCTGAAGCTAGGTCGCCTCGAGCGTGAAAATCGTGACCTGGAGCGTCGTCTCGGCAAGCATGAAATCGTCTGGAAAGGCGAGACCATGCGCCGTGTTATGGCGCAAGTGGAACGCATCGCCGCGAGCGAAACCCGCGTCTGCATCCTCGGCGAGACCGGAACAGGAAAAGAGCTTGTCGCGCGCACCCTGCACGAGCGCAGTCCGCGAGCCGGCGCTCCCTTCGTCACGCTGAACTGCGCCGCGGTTCCGGCAGAACTGATCGAATCTGAATTGTTCGGCCACGAAAAAGGATCTTTTACCGGCGCCGCCGGACGCCATCTGGGCAAGTTCGAGCAGGCCCAGCACGGCACCATCTTCCTCGACGAAATTGGTGACATGCCACTCACCATGCAAG
>Ga0302325_10023555_pt1 | contig 12829 bp, 9 predicted proteins | sample Palsa_T0_2_FD_201948 | JGI IMG/M metagenome (GOLD analysis project Ga0302325, IMG submission 201948) | Peat permafrost microbial communities from Stordalen Mire near Abisko, Sweden - Palsa_T0_2 | ecosystem: Environmental > Terrestrial > Soil > Palsa > Peat permafrost | place: Sweden: Abisko... | reverse complement strand
CCGAATACAAGGGCGTGGAAGTTCCGTACCGGCAGCCCGAAGTAACAGACGAAGACGTGGCGAAACGGCTTGAAGAACTTCGCGACAGCAAAGCCAGTTACATAAACGAAGATCCCCGGGCGATCCGGGATGGCGACTACGCCGTGGTTTCGCTCGAAAGCGTAGCAGGAGCGGAGGAACCCATCAAGTCCGACGAGGTCGTGGTGCTGATCGGGGGCCCGGAAACGCTGGCCGGCTTCACCGAAAATCTGCGCGGCGCTTCACCGGGCGACGACAAGGAATTCGACGTCACCTATCCGGACGAGTACGGGCAGGACAAACTGGCGGGCAAGACGGTTCGTTTTCACGTTATTGTGAAGGGCTTGCGCCGTAAGGAACTGCCCGAGGCAAACGACGAGTTCGCGCAGGATCTGGGCGATTTCCGGACCATCGCCGAACTGAAGGACGCGCTGCAGAAGTCGATTCTGGCTCAGCGCGAAACGGACGCGCAACGCGAAGCCAAGGATAAGATCGTAGACAAACTGGTGGATGCGAACGAGTTCCCGGTGCCCGCCGCGTTTGTCGACCGGCAGATCGAGAACCGCGTTCAGCAGCGCCTGCAGTCTCTGGCGCAGCAGGGCGTCGACCCGAAGTCGTTCAATCTCGACTGGGACAAGATCAAGGAAGCCCAGCATGGCGCGGCGTTGCGCGAAGTGAAGGCATCGCTGATTTTGACCAAAGTGGCGGAGCGGGAATCGATCGGCGTCACCAAGGACGAGGTTGACCGCGAAGTGGAACGAATCGCGCGCCAGGCGCGTGAACCCCTGGCTACCGTGCGCAAGAAACTGGTGAAAGACGGGACGATGGACAGAATCGCGTCGCACATCCAGACGGAAAAGACCCTCAATTTCCTCTTCGATAAGGCCACTAAAACCGAACCCGAACCCGCCCCGGCGGCCTAGCCCAGGTTGGGCTCGGGTATGGGCTTGGGCTAAAGTATAGGCTTGCCTCTTCTCCCCGCGAATGCCGAAGAACTGCGTGACTGCATGGCTTCGGCCTGGGCTTCAAAGCAGACCGTTGAACTGTTCGGCGGAAATTCCAAACGTCTGATGGCCGGCCCGGTTGAATCTGCGGACTTACGCATCGGCACGGCCCGCATGCGCCGCATTCTGAAATACGAACCACGCGATCTTACAATCAGCGTGGAGGCTGGAATGCCACTGGCGGAGCTCAATACGGAACTGGCGAAGCATGGCCAGATGATCCCGCTCGATGGCGCTTATGCCGATGTGGCCACAGTTGCGGGCACGATTGCGGCCAACATCAGCGGCGCGCGGCGGCGGCTTTATGGAACGGCCCGCGATCTCGTGATCGGGATGCAGTTCGCCACGCTCGACGGCAAGCTGGTGGAATCGGGCGGCATGGTGGTCAAGAATGTGGCCGGGCTCGATATGGGCAAGCTGATGATCGGTTCGTTTGGAACTCTGGCTGCAATCGCTTCGGTCAATTTCAAGCTGACGCCGCGACCAAAGGTTTCGCGCACGATCCTCGCGCATTTCGAGGATCTTCAACTGGCGATCGAAGCCCGCGACGCCGCGATTCGCGGAGTGTTGAATCCCGTGGCGGTGGAGCTTCTGAATCCCGTGCTCTCCGCTCAGTTCAACCTGAAAGGGTTTACCCTGGCGCTGCTGTTTAACGGCAGCGACGCGGTGACTCACCGCTGGCCAAAGACCTGCCATACGCTTTCGCCCGACGAAGAACTGCGGTTCTGGAGTACACTGCACGGATTGACGCCGCGATTCCTCGAAAAGTTCAAAGACGGTTTGGTGGTGCGCGTTTCGACGACGCTGGCCGAGTGCGGCGCGGCGCTCGAAATGGTGGACGGGCCGGGACATGCGCATGCCGCGTCCGGCATCGTGCGCGGGTGGTTCAGCAGGCCGGAACCGGCAGCGCGGTGGCTGGCCGCGGCCGTGAAGCGGGAATGGAAAGGCGTGGTGGAGTTTGCTTCTGAATCCGCCCGTCCGGGCCTTACTCTCTGGCCGCACACAGGCAGCGATTTTGCCATTATGAAACAGATCAAGCGGATGTTCGATCCGGATAATCTGCTGAACCGGGGACGTCTTTACGGCAAACTCTGAAATTCACGATTTAGATCGATGTGACAGGCCTCAGCAGGTCGATCTCGACCGCTGCGTTCATTGCGGTCTGTGCCTGAACGCCTGCCCGACTTACCGTGAATTGGGCGTGGAAATGGACTCTCCGCGCGGCCGCATCTATCAGATGGTGCAGGTGGCCGAAGGCGCGCCGGTCTCGGATTCCTATCGCGAGCACATCGATCTATGCCTCGCCTGCCGGGGCTGCGAGAGCGCCTGCCCTTCGGGTGTGCAGTATGGAAAGCTGGTGGAGGCGGCACGGGCGGATATCGAAGCCCGAACGCGGCGGCCATGGCTTTCGCGAGTCCTTCGCAACTTCGTTTTCCGCAAGCTGCTCCCGTCGCCCGCCCTGCTTACCGCGGCGGGCGCAATGCTGTATGTCTATCAGATCAGTGGGCTGCAAAGACTGCTGCGCGCCACCGGGCTGATGCGGTTACTTGGCCCTTTGGGGGCGCGAGAAGCGCTTGCCCCATCCGCGCAGATCCCGTTCTTCTTCCGTCAGACGGGCAAGACATTTCCGCCGGACGGGCCGCGCCGGTTCCGGGTCGCAATGATGTCGGGCTGCATCGCCAACATTTCTTTTGCGCGTTTGAATGAAGCCACTGTCCGGGTGCTGCAGAAGAATGGCTGTGAAGTGGTGGTGCCGGAAGGTCAGGGCTGCTGCGGGGCGCTGCATGTGCACGCAGGCATTCGCGACGAAGCGCGGAAACTCGCGCGCAGAAATATCGATGCCGTCACGGGCGGCAAGTTCGACGCCATCATAACGAACGCGGCAGGATGCGGGTCGACGCTGAAGGAATACGGGGAGCTGCTCGAACACGATCCCGAATATGCCGGGCGGGCACAGGCGTTCCAGTCGCTGATGAAGGATGTGACGGAGTTCCTGGCCTCAATCGAACTGAACCGCGATATGGGCGCAGTCGACGCGACGGTAACCTATCAGGACTCCTGCCATCTGTCACACGGTCAAAAAATCCGCAACGCACCGCGGCAGTTGCTCCGCGCAATCCCCGGACTCCGCTTTCGCGAAATGCCGCTGTCCGATATCTGCTGCGGGAGCGCCGGGATCTACAATGTCCTGCACACGGAACTTTCCATGAGTATTCTCGTAAGCAAGATGGGGAACGTGAAGCTGGCGAAGGCTGAAATTGTGGCAACTGCGAATCCGGGGTGCATGCTGCAACTCGAAGCCGGGGTGCGCAAATGGGGCCGCGGCGAACGCGTGGCGCATGTGATCGAATTGCTGGACGAAGCCTACAGATCGGGGAAACACGAGGACAAATGATTCCGCATGAGATGACGACGGGCGCTTTTGAGCTGCCCGGATTTCGGGTAGTACGAAGCCTCGGAATTGTGCGCGGTATTGTGGTGCGGTCGCGGTCGGTATTCGGGAGTATAGGCGCTGGTCTGCAGACGCTGATTGGCGGCGACATTACATTGTTCACGGACTTGTGCGAGAAGACGCGTGAAGACGCTTTCGACCGCATGCTAGCGCATGCGGCCGAAAAGGGCGCCCACGCCGTGATCGCGGTGCGCTATGACGCAACCGAGATCATGCAGGGCGTGACGGAGGTGCTTTGTTACGGCACCGCGGTGCAGCTGGAAATCGTCCGGACGACGACGTCATAACTGCAATGTCAAAGAACGGCATAAATTCGCAACGGGGCCCTGCCGGCCACCCATGCCAGGGCGGCTCCGGATAGACGCGTTAAGTCATTTCGACTCATCCAGCTATAAATATTCTGACGATTTGTGACCGATCCGGCGTCAATACGGTATGCGGTTGCGATTCATTCCAATTCTTCTGGTGTTGGCTGGAACGGCCCACGCAGGGTTGATGACGATCTGGCAGCTCAAGGACATCGCATCGGCGCCGGTGCTGGTCACCAGCAGAGTGATCGGTATTCACCAGGGCGAGCGGGTTCCGGATGGGTCGCTGCCGTGGAAGGCTGAGACGCTTTCGATGACGGCTGACGTGGAGACTTTGCGCTCGTTCGGAGGCGAGGGCACGCCAGTCGCAGGCGACACGCTGCAGATACATTTCCTGGCTTATGGTCCGAGTGTCACGATGTCCGTCAATGGCCAGCCGCCACCGCTTCCGCAGATTCACGCTGGTGAGGTAATTGTTCTTCCCCTTCAACGGAACAAGAACCCGGGCGTAGATTTGTGGCAGTTAACCGCCGATTCCGGCGTTGGCCTTAACGTTCCTGCGCTCGCCGATCTGCCGGACGCGGAGCAGCCACCCGCGAGCGGACGCGCCTTTCTCATCCGGGAACTTGCCAACGGATTGAGTCGGGGAGCCCCAACCGATGTCTACTATGCTGCGGCCTGTGTTCAGCATCAATTCGACGATCTGTCCGCAGAACTGATGCCGCTGCTTAAATCCGCTATTGGCGATAACCGGCAACGCTGGGCCGAAGTCGCGGCAAGCATCATGGCGACCGAGGGGATACCCCGCCCTACAGTCGCCGATCTGCTTTCCTCCAAAGCTCTGCAAACGAATCCCTTCTCCGGAAGCCTGCTGCTTGCTCGCGCAGTGCTGCAGGAACTGAAAGCGTCTCCAGAAACCGATGCCCTTCTCATCCGCACGCTGATCGAAGACGCGCCCGTCCATGCCTGGGGATCGCGCGTTTCCCTGCTCGAGTTTGCTGATAACCCGGTGACTGCGGAAACACTTCGGCCTGCCTTGCAGAATGACGTGACCGGATCCTCCGATATAGCTTTGGCCCTCGCTCGCACCCCTTATCACAGCTGGCTTCCGGATGCCTTCGCGCGAGCTTGGCGTGTGGTTGACACGCCGGACGCCGATCCGTCAGAATTGCAGGGCGCGACAGGTTTGTTGCGGGAGTTCGGCGCCGACGAGGACTTGGCGAGGCTCGCGGGTCTGGTGAAGAAATACCAGAGTCAGGACGAAAAGTTCTATCGGGTGCTGTGGCAAGACGCAACATACGCGGCCGATCCGCGTGAGGAGCGCGTGCTGTCGGTAGTTCTCTCGGACCGCCGGGTTGTTTTCGAAGACTGGCGCTATTGCGACTTAGCAGTCTCCGAGCTGGAACGCGCGTCGAAGCAGCAGTTCGGTTCTGAGGGCAAGACTATGCAGGAGCGCGATGCGGCGGTGGCGCGGGCACAAGCCTGGCTGCGCACTCAGGGCATCACGCCGCCTTGAGCTCGCCCACCTGAACCTCACCCACGAACCGCGCCAGCGCGCGGCCGATCTCTTCCCGCGCATCCTCGTGCAGGAAATGCGCGCCTTTTACCGTGACTTCGTGCTGGTTAAACCATGTGCGGCAGAACTCGCGCTGGGCGCCAATGAGAAAGCCCGCCGGGTCGCCGTTGATGAACAGCTTCGGAATCCGGTTGCTGGACATCCACCTCGCATATGCGTCCACGATTGCGATCATGTCCGCGGGTTCTCCCGCAATCGGCAGCTCTCTGGTCCACGTGAGCATCGGCTGGCGCGACGGCCCGGGCGTTGTGTAGTGACGGCGGTAAACTTCCATCGCTTCTTTAGAGATGCCGCGCAGAGGCAGCAGATATTCGATGAAGAGGTTTCTCTCCAGAATCAACCCAAGCGCGGAACCCCGGTCATGGACGATCAGCGTTACGTTCTTCTTCAAGTCCAGGGCTTCGAACCATGCATCGAGGTAACGGGCGGGGTCGGCGAACCTGTAAGCTCCGTCCGGCGCCTTTCCGGAGTGACCCATGCCGACATAGTCCGGGGCGAGGCAACGGCCGAGCGGCAGTAAATAGGGAATGATATTTCGCCACACATTAGGATGGCGTGGGACTGCCAATGCAGAAAAACGATGGGATCACCCTGCCCGGCGTCTACGTAAGCCATACGGGTATTAATGACGGAAATGAACCTGCGGTAAGAAGAATCTTCGGTAGAAATCGTTCTCAGGTTTGAGCAAACTGTTTGCCACAGCAGGCTTTACCACAACGAATCATTGCTTCCGTGCTCGCGCGCACATCGTCTTCCGTGGTTCTCCACGAGGATACGCTGATCCGCATCGCCGCTCTGCCGTGCCATACCGTGTCACCGCACCAGCAGGTGCCTTCTTCCTGAATTGCGCGGATCACGCTCCGGGTGGTGGCGTCGTCGCCGAAGCTCACCAGCACCTGGTTGAGGACCACATCATTGAGGATTTCAAAACCCGCCGCGCTCAAACCTTCGGCGAACTGGCGCGCATATCCGCAGGTGCGGTCAATGAGATCCGAAAGTCCCTTGCGGCCCAGGGACTTCAGCGCCGCCCAGGCATCGATGGCGCGCGCTCTTCGTGACATTTCGGGAGCGTAGTAGAGTGCCTCCCGTGCTGCGCCTGGCGCCAGATAGGCTCCACCGGATGAGAATGTCGCCGCAAGATTTGCCGGATCCCGGGCAAGGACGATTCCGCTGTCATAGTTCACGTTGAGCCATTTATGACCATCGAGGGACCAGGAGTCGGCGTCTTCGTATCCGGCAGTCAGATCGTCGAAGCGGCGCGATACCCGAGCCCACAGTCCGAAAGCTCCGTCCACGTGAACCCACGCCCCTGCGGCACGGGCACGCGCGCAGATCTCACGGGCCGGATCGAACGATCCGGTATTTACATTGCCGGCTTGCAAACACATGATCGAGCGGGCAGGTATCTGGCCCAGCCGGTCCGGGCGCATGCGACCCTGTTCATCCGTTTCAACGCTCATAACGCGGCTGCGACCCAGTCCGAGCATCGCCAGAGCTTTGAGGACGGAACTATGGACTTCAGCCCCGACAATTAAGGTAATCGGCGGCGCACCGAAAAGGCCATCTTCTTCCACATCCCAGCCGTCGCGGGCCAGGAGGAAATGCCGGGCCGCGGCCAGGCCCGTAAAGTTTGCCATGGTCGCGCCCGTCACGAAGGCGCCGTCGCAGCCGTTGGGAAAGCGCAGGGCATCGACGATCCAGCGAATGGCGATTTCGTCCAGCGCCGCGCCGACGGGGGACATGGAGGTGAGGCCTGTGTTTTGGTCCCAGGCTGCGGCCAGCCAGTTCGCAGCGAGCGCGGCAGGAAGAACGCCGCCGATCACATAGCCGAAGTAGCGTGCGCCGGCGGTGGCTACGGTTGCGGGCGATCCGATTTCATCAAGAAGGGCAAGAACTTCGCGATCCGGGATTCCAAGCTGCGGGAATGGCTCGTCCAGGCATGCGAGACCTGCAACCGCGTCCGCAGCGGGACTTACCCGCCTTCCGGAGATCGTTTGCAGGTAAGCGCTGGAACGCCGCCAGGAATCTTTCAGCAGTTCATTGGTATCCATTCCCTCCATGATCGCGTTCAATGGCCCTTGAAAAAAGATCCAATCAGACGAATAATGGTCTCATGAATTCAACAGGGTTTCTTGGCTCATGGACGAATGGCCAGGGACCGCTGCACCGGCGTTTGTCGGGCAGCTTGCGCAACGCAATCGAGCACGGCTTGCTGATACAGGGAACGCGATTGCCTTCAGAACGCGATTTGGCTCAGGAACTGCGCGTGAGCCGGAACACCGTCGTCGCCGCCTACAACGCGCTGCGCGATGAGGGCTGGCTGGAAAGCAGAACGGGCGACGGCACGTGGATCCGGCGCGAATCGTTCGCCATCCGCGAGGCGCAGGAAGACGTGCGGATCGGGCGCCTGGCGCAGAGCAATTTGCTCGGCGTAATGAACCCCGGTGAAACGTCAATCGACTTTGCAACGGGGACGCCGTATCCGCTGCGGGCCTTTCCGCCGGGCGCGTTATCGCTGTCGCCGCAGGAAAACGACCGGCTGCTGGGCACGCGACTGTATTATCCGTTCGGTTGGCCTGCTCTGCGGCATGCTGTCGCGGCGCACTATACAGCCAGCGGTCTTCCCACTTCGCCAGACGACATTCTCATCACGTCAGGCGCTCAGCAGGCCATCATGCTGATCGGGAATCTGTTCCTGCAGCGGGGCGATCCGGTCCTGGTGGAAGACCCCTGCTATTTCGGCGCGCTGGAGGCCTTTCGGAGTCTGGACAGCCGCCTGCATGCGTTGAGTGTCGGGAAAACAGGTGTCGATCCGGAGGTGTTTCGGGATGCGATAACCGCGGCAAGCCCGCGCCTTGCCTACCTCACGCCAACCTTTCAGAATCCGACCGGAGCTGTAATGCCGGCGATGGCGCGGCGGCAGATCGTTGAACTGGCTTCGCACCGGGGGTTGCCGGTGATCGACGACAGGACGCTGGCGGACATGGCGCTGGAGAATGTGGCTGCGCGGCCCCTGGCGGACTGGGACCGGCAGGGAACCGTCCTGACAGTTGGTTCGCTGGGCAAGCTGATGTGGGCAGGCTTGCGTATCGGCTGGATCAGGGCCTCACGACATCTCATCGAACGACTGGTCAGGGTCAGGATGGCGACCGATCTGGGGACTGCACTACCGACCCAGGCTCTGGCCGTGAAGCTGCTCGCGTTCCATAAGGAAGCCTGCGCTCTGCGAAGGGAGGAGCTTTCCGTCAAGCGGGATCTTCTCGCCGGGCTGATCCGGGAGCAATTGTCCGACTGGAAATTCGATCTTCCCTCCGGCGGACTCTTCCTCTGGATCCGGCTGCCTGACGGCGATGCGGCCGAACTCGCTCAGGTGGCCATGCGGCACGGGCTGGTGCTGATGCCGGGATCGAACATGTCGGCGGAGCAGCGGCACGGCAATATGTTGCGCCTGCCGTTTCTGCTCGGACAAGACGACATTCGAGAAGGCTTCGAGCGGCTGGTTGCCGCATGGCGGGAATATTCGGGGACGGGGAGGCGCAGCGCGGTTCTGCAGACGCTTACGTAGTCAGCGCGTCCAGCGCCTGGCGGGTAACTTTGAGGAGTTCCGCCGAGGCGAAAGGCTTTTGAAGTAGCGTGGTGCTCTTGTTGAGCCGGCGGCCCACGCGGTCGGTGAATCCGGACATCATGAGGACCTTGATGCTGGGGTATGTAAGCGCGATCTCACGGACGACGTCTTCACCTCTGCCGTCGGGCAGCACGTAGTCGGTCAGAAGAAGGTCGACTGTACCCTTATGCCTGCCTACCCGCGCCATCGCTTCGCTGCGGTTTCCGGCTTCGAGGACGCGGTAGCCGCTGGCGGAGAGCACTTCGCGAACATATTCACGCACTCCGGCCTCGTCTTCAACGACGAGAATGGTCTCGGTCCCCGAGGTGACAGGCTCGTCGGGAGCGCCCTGTTCGTTCGCATGCGCGCCCTCCGCTTGCGGCAACAGAATCCGGAATGTGGCGCCGAGACCGGGCGCGCTGTGAACCGAAATGTTGCCGCCGCTCTGACGGATGATGCCATAAGCCGTGGAGAGACCGAGGCCAGTTCCCTTTCCCGGCTCCTTGGTGGTGAAGAATGGTTCGAATACGCGTGCCGCTACGTCGGGAGACATGCCTGACCCGGTGTCGCTTACCACCAGTTGTACATACCGGCCGGGGGGCACAGAGAGACAGAGAGCCGCGAACTGCTCGTCGACAACCAGATTCGACGTTTCAATGCAAAGCTTGCCGCCTTCGGGCATCGCGTCTCTGGCGTTGAGGGCGAGATTCATCACCACTTGTTCGATCTGGCCGGGATCGGCGCGGATGAAGCTTTCGGCTGCGCCGAGGGCGAGCACAATGCCGATATCCTCGCCGATCAGGCGGCGCAGCAACTGCTCCACGTCGAGGACGATCCGGTCCAGAGAAACAATCTTCGGATTGCTGCTCTGCCGGCGGCTGAATGTGAGCAGTTGCCGGGTCAGGTCGGTCGCCCGGCTGGCGGATTTCACGATGCCGTCAATGCGGGCGAGCATCTGCGGCCCGGGCGTTTGTCCCATGGCAACCTCGCGGGAAAGCAGATTCGCATAGCCCAGAATAATAGTGAGAAGATTGTTGAAATCGTGGGCGATTCCGCCTGCCAGCTGACCAATGCTTTCCAGCTTCTGTACCTGGCGCAGCTGCTCTTCCAGATTGCGGCGTCCGCTGAGATCGATGGTGAAGGCCAGGAAACAGCGAAGGCCCGCATAAGGGATCGCCACCCCGGCCGTGAGGACGGGAACCCGCGAGCCGTCTTTGCGCAACAGCACCTTTTCATACGCCGGGCAGGAGCCGGATTCGAGCGTCTCAAGATGGCGTAGCCCGGAAGACTCGCGAAACTCGGGGGCGGTTATTTCCAGCCAGCTGAATCTCCGAACGGTAAACTCTTCCTGCGTATAGCCAAGCATGGCGACGAAATGATCGTTGGCCTCCACAATGCGTTCGGTGTCCGCGATCACGATGCCCACGATGCCCGCTTCTGTGAGCCGGCGGAAGCGGGCCTCACTCTCGCGGAGCGCATTCTCAGCCTGTTTGCGACCGCCGATATCGCGAATTGTAATGACGGTGCCGGTCCGCAGGCCGTTCACCTCCAGTGGCGCGCGGGAGCACGAAACGTCAACGGGTGTTCCGTCTTTATGGAAAAGTACGCTTTCCTCGTCGTGCCGGGTTTGGCCGTCGGTCACTGCCTGAGCGGCGCGGCATTCGGATGCCGGAAAAGGGCGGCCATCCGGGTAATGGTGATGCAGCATGTCGTGGAGGGACTTGCCGATGAGTTCCGTGGCGCTGAATCCGAAGGCGCGCTCGGCCTCGGCGTTGACAAACGAAGTCAGCCCGTCCGGGCTGACTACAAAGATCGAATCGGCGCTCTGCTGGGTGATGCACTGGGTGAGCTGCAATTGATACTGGAGTGCATTGGAGGCATGTTTGTGTTCCGTAATATCGCGGGCAACACCAAGAAACCGGAAGGGACGTCCGGCTTCATTGAAGAACACGGTGCCCCACGCTATGATGTGGCGATTCTCGCCCCCTTCCCTCCCCCGGAGCCGGTGCTCCACCACAAGGCTGCCGCCGCTCCCCGGGCGAATCGCGGCTCTGATGTTCTGCAGCGCCTTTTTGCGATCCTCCGGATGAATGCAGCGCAGAAACATGCGCGGGGAGGCGCGGACTCCGGGCGAAATGTCGTAAACCTCGCGGAATGAGGGGGTCACGACGAGTGTGCGGGTTTGCAGATAGTAATCGATGAGGCCAAGTCCGGTAGCGTCAAGCGCGAGGGTGAGGCGTTCCCGCGCCTCCCGCAACTCCTGGGCGACGTCGCGTTTCCGGCGCCGTTTCCGGGCGGCGCGCAATTCGCGCGCCAGCACCGCGGGCAGTTGCGCGATCTGGTCAAATGGCAGGTAATGGTGTGCGCCCGCGCGCATGACGGTTACCGCGTCGTCAAGCGCGGCCTGTGACGTGCCGGGGTTGGAAATCACGATGAACGGGAGGTCTTTTCCGGAGAGCTGAAGCTGTTCGAGCGCCGTGAGAGCATCGAAGCCAGGCAGCGCAAAGTCGGATATCACAACATCCCACGGCTGGCTGGCGAGAGCCTGTTCAAATGCTCGGGCGTCCTGGACCACGACGCTCTGAGCCGCGACGCCGGGCCGGGAAAGAAGAGCCACCAGCGACGCCGCATCGGACGCGGAAGAGCGCACCTGAAGCAGGCGCAACGCGGCCGGTATGTCCTTGTCTGAGGGCACAATCCGATAATTGGTTTGAATTTCTCTGAATTATAGCCGTCTTACCGTGGCCCAATTTCGAGCCGTGGAAATGGTGGCCAGTTTTGAATCGAACCAGGCGTTTGTCAGTTTGGAATCGGCGCTTCCGTTCGGCAAGTGCAGATAGATTTCCTGGCCTGAGACGTGAAAGGCGTCCGGGGAAGATCGGGCCGGGTCGAGGCCTTGAGCCGCTTCGGGCGCCGGTGTGGCGGCGAGGAAACTGACGTAGAGCTGTTTTTCGGGTAGACCTTTCTTAATATAAGGATTGGCTTCGATCACTGCGGCGAGTTGCGGACCCGTCCGCAGGATGACCGGAACCCTGTAGCCGAAGCGGTCGGCAATCTGTTGCTGAATGGTGGCCGGCAGCGTCCTGCCAAGCGCGGCCGGAGCGGTAAAGATTATGTTTCCGCTTTGTATGTAAGCGGTTGCGGACTGGCAGCCCGCGTGTTCGAACAGCGGGATCAGATCTTTCATCGCCAGCCTGTTGCTGGCGCCCATGTTGATGCCTCTGAGCAAAGCCGCGTATTTCACCTGGACAAGTTCTCCTGCATGTTAAAATAGCTTATTCCGCAAAGGCTTAGCGTTCACGTGAGTGCAAGTGACATGAGGGCGGAAATAACCCTATGTCGATTCACGTCGCGCTGAATCATAAGACCCAATACCGTTACAGCCGCAAGGTGGCTTTGGGTCCGCAGATTGTGCGGCTGCGGCCCGCGCCCCATTGCCGGACCCCGATCCTCTCTTATTCGCTCACCATTCGGCCGGAAAATCATTTTATTAACTGGCAGCAGGATCCGCAAAGTAACTACCTTGCGCGCCTGGTTTTTCCTGAGACCACTAATAAATTCTTTATCGAAGTGGACCTGGTGGCCGACATGGCCGTCTATAATCCATTCGATTTCTTTCTGGAACCGGCGGCGGAGCAGTATCCGTTTTCCTATGACGACGCGGCTGCACGTGAATTGCGGCCCTTTCTGGAAGTGGAGCCCGCGGGGGCGGCGCTGACCGCGTGGGTTGCGAAAGTCGACCGGTCCCCGGTGCGGACGATGGACTTCCTGGTTGCGCTGAATCAGCGGCTGCAACGCGACATCGGCTATGTGATCCGTCTTGAGCCCGGGATACAGACCTGTGAGTATACGCTGACCGAACGCAGC
>Ga0302325_10023554_pt1 | contig 12829 bp, 13 predicted proteins | sample Palsa_T0_2_FD_201948 | JGI IMG/M metagenome (GOLD analysis project Ga0302325, IMG submission 201948) | Peat permafrost microbial communities from Stordalen Mire near Abisko, Sweden - Palsa_T0_2 | ecosystem: Environmental > Terrestrial > Soil > Palsa > Peat permafrost | place: Sweden: Abisko... | reverse complement strand
GTAGGCTGGGGATCGACTGGTAGTAGTTGTCGTACTGGAGGATGTCGTTATGACCCGCGATGACCAGGGGCTGGGAGACGTTTCCCGGACAGTCGATCCCCGGTGGATGGCTCTGGTAAAGGGTGTTCGAGCCGTCGATCTTGACGTGCTCGACGGTGGTATAGGACCCCTCGAGGTCTACGTAGCCGGCGATCGTCGCGGTCTGCCCGGGGGCGGACCTGATCGTGATCTGGCCCAGGCTCGACCCGCTCGCCATCAGCTTCTGCCACGAGCTCGTTCCACCGTATGTGCCCGCCAGCAGACACCCGGTTTGACCCGGCGTGAGCATGCGGTCGAGCCTGGCCACCGAAGCGAACGGGTGCCGCCGGGTTCCGCGAGACGGACCCGGCGAACCGTCCGGCGAGGCGAAGAGATCGCACTGCCTATGGTCGGCGCTACGACCCGCCGCCGCCACGCACGCGGTCAGAAAGCACGCACCGACGACGGCCAAAACTGCCAGCCGCAAATGCCGCACAGAGTCCACCTACCTGTAAGGGGCTTCCGGCTCGGTCTCCCAAGCCCTGGTCCGGTCGCGCGGGGCATCATATGCGCTCTTGGCGCCCGGACGTCGTGCCCGCCGCAGCCGGAACCGATCCGGACCGCCTTATGATGCCGCCGTGAAGCTGGTCACGTTCACCGACTACGTCTACCGCGAGGTGGACGGAGTCATCTACGGCGAGCGCGCTTTCGCGCTCTTTCTCGCCGCTCTCGGTGATCACTTCAGTGAGCTGACCATCGTCGGCAGGCTCGATCCCGAAGCGGGTCCGACCCATTACCCGCTCCCGTCCACCGTGCGCTTCATCGCCCTGCCGCATTACCGGAGCCTGGCCAACCCGCTCGCGGTCGCCGGCTCGCTCGTGCGCTCCCTGTACCGGTTCTCGAACGCCCTCGACGACGCCGACCGGGTCTGGCTCCTCGGGCCCTATCCCCACGCCGTGGCCTTCGCCGTCATCGCCCTGGTGCGGCGACGCCGCCTCGTGCTCGGCGTACGCCAGGACTTCCCCGCCTACGTGCGCAGCCGCCGTCCCGGGCGCCGGTGGATGCATCTCGCCGCGGACGCCCTCGAGCTCTCGTGGCGGGCGCTCGCGCGCCGCTGCCCGGTGATCGCGGTCGGCCCCGAGCTTGAACGCCAGTACCGCCATGCCCCGGAGGTGCTCGCCGTCACCGTGTCGCTGGTCTCCGCGGCCGACGTGGACGCCGGCGAGTCGGCGGCGGGCCGCGTCTACGACGGCGAGCTCCAGCTCCTCAGCGTGGGCCGGATCGACCGCGAGAAGAACCCCCTCCTGCTCGCCGACACCGTCGCCCTGCTTCGGGTCGAAGATCCTCGCTGGCACCTCGTGGTGTGCGGCGAAGGCCCGATGACGCCGGCCCTCGAGCGGCGGATCGAAACGCTGGGGCTCGCGGACCACGTCCAGCTGCGGGGCTACGTGCCCGTCCACGGCGGGCTCCTCGACCTGTACCGGGCCAGCCACGCGTTCCTGCACGTGTCGCTGACCGAGGGAATGCCTCAGGTCCTGATCGAGGCCTTCGCGTCAGGAGTCCCGGTCGTGGCCACGGCCGTGGGCGGAGTGGCCGAGGCCGCCGGCGACGCCGCCCTGCTCGTCGCTCCGGACGACGCCCCCGCCGCGGCGGCCGCGGTGCTGAGCACGGGGCGTGACCCGGAGCTTCGCCGGCGACTGGTGGCGGCCGGGCTCGAGCGCGCTCGGCGACACACGCTCGAAGCCGAGGTCGCCCGCGTGGCGCGCTTCATCGCCGGCGCCGGAGGCGATCCGGCCCCGAGCGGGCCCACGCCTGCCTGACCGTTTCGTAGACCCGAGGGCTGATGCGCTTGGGGACGTTCTTGGCCTGCCATGCGAGCCACAGCCCGGCCCGCGCCCCGACCTCGCCGCGAGCGTAGGCCGCCGCGCGCGCCGCCGAGGTCGTGGACCACACCGTGTAGCGGCCGTGGACGAGCATCCCGTCGTGCCGTGCCGGTCTGTGCGCCGGTTCGGAGGTCATCAGGAGCTCGTAGCCCGCGCGGGCGGCCTCCTCGATCACCGGCGGCGAGACAAATCCGCCTGGGGCCGCCGCGGTCGTGGGCGGCCGGCCGAGGATGCCGGTGAGGATCTCTCGACTCACCGTCCATTCGCGCGCGAGCTCCGGGCGTGGGAGCGAGCCGATGTAGGTCGGGTGCGAATCGGAGTGGCTTCCGATCTCGTGACCGCGGCGGGCGAGCTCGGCGACTTCGTCGGCGGACATGAATCCGGGGGTGCCGATTCGCCCGGTGGTGACGAAGAAGTGCCCTCGCCAGCCACGCCGCTCGAGCGCCTCGGCGGCGCTCAGCGCCGACGCCCCCCCGTCATCGAAGGTGAGTGACGCGTGCGGGCGCTCCGACAGGAGCCCGACCTGCACCCCGGCGGTCGCGATGGCATCGAGGTGCGCCTCGAACTGCCGCGGCTCGAGCTTGTAGCGCGCGGCCGCCAGACCCGGGAAGCCGACGCGCTCGACCTCCGAGAGCTCCGCGATGTCGTGGTAGATGAGCGCGAACGTCACCCGGTACTCAGTGCTCGGGCCAGAGGCTTGAGCTACGGGCCCGGCGCAGCGCGCGGCTGGTCTTCAGGCGGAAGCGCCAGGTGTTGTCGACGTGATAGATGCCCACGCGCGGCCAGCGGTGGACCGTGCCCCGCGCCAGGCGGCGCGGCAGCGCCGCGCCGACCGCGTACCCCGCCGCGCGAGCCGCCTCCGTCACCCGCTCGTCGACGTCGCCGTAGGGGTAGGCGATCGAAGCGCAGACGCCGAGATGGTCGACGATCTCCGCTCGAGAGCTCTCGAGCTCGTCGCGAAGATCGTCGTCCTCGAGCGTGGTCAGATGCGGATGGGTGCGCGTGTGCGAACCGACCTCCCAGCCGTCCTGCGCGAGGCCGCCGAGTTCATCCCAGCTCATGCTCGTGAGCTCCGACGCGGTGGCGCCGTCGTCCCAATGCTCGATGCCGGGCCACGTGAGCGGCTCCGAGGAAGAGACGAACGCGGTGGGTGCGAACACCGTGGCCGGCACCTGGAGAGCCGAAAGGATGGGGTGGGCGATGGTGAGCACCGAGGCGAAGGCGTCGTCGAAGGTGACGGCGAGGGTCTTCTCGGCCGGTGGATCGAGCACCGCGTCGCGGAAGGTCGTGCCGCGCCAGCCGCGGTTCACGAGCCCCGTCAACTGACGCTCGAGCATGTCGGGTGTCACCGACAACGCCGCGGTCCACGTCGGGCTGACCGCGTGATAACCGATCACGAGAACGTCAGTCACGTCTGCATCCCCGTGTCCACATCGTTGCTCCCCGCGTCGGCCTCGACTCCTTCAGCGACTCCTCTCCGCGACGAGTGTCTCATAAAGGGTGGCGAACCGCTCGGTAATGGCCTCGATCGTGAAGTCCTCGAGGCGGGCCGCAGCCGCCGAAGCGAGCCGCTCACGGCGGGGCTCGTCGGCCAGCAGGCCGGCGAGCGCCTCCGCCAGCGCTTGGGGGTTGCGCCGCGGCACCAGCACCCCCGTGCGACCGTTGTCGACGAGCTCGGGGAGGCCGCCTACCGCGGTGGCGACGAGTGGGGTGTCGTTGGCCCAGCACTCGAAGGCGAACAGCGGCATGCCCTCGAAATCCGACGACATCGCGCCGATATCGACGCTGGCGAGGATCGAGTCGATGTCCGTGCGCGTCCCCAGGAAGTGCACGCGATCTTGGAGGCCAAGCTTGACCGTGTGGCGCTCGAGCTCGGAGCGGCAGTCACCGTCTCCGGCGAGTACCAGGTGGGCGTCGGGGGCCGACTGCAACAGTCGGGCGTGAGCGTCGATCAACACCTCGAGTGCCTTCTGCGGGCGAAGGTGTGAGGCGGTGGCGATGAGCGGCGTTCCTGGGCGCAGCCCCAGCTCGGCGCGCAAGTCACCGTTGGAGCTCGCCGGGTGGGGCACGTAGCAGGTCGGCATCATCATGACCTTGTCCTCGGGCACGTGCTCGATGCTCACCATCCGCTCGGCGTCGGCGCTCGAGACGGCGATGAACCTGGTGACCAGCCTCCCGATCACCCGGCCGTCGAGCCACGCGCGGAGCGGATCGCCCTCGTAGGACCACGTGTGCTCGTGCGCGATCACCACCGGCACGCGGCAGGCGCGGCCGGCGATGGCTCCCCATAGGTTGGAGCCGAACATGTGCGTGTGGAGCACGTGGAAGCGCTCGCGACGCAGGAGGGAGAACAGACCCGAGAAGCGGTGAACGTCCCAAGCCGCGCGCCGCCCGAGGGTGACGAAGGGGACGCCGGCCTCGTCGAGCTCGCGAGCGGCGATCGGGTCGACGCCGCGCGGGGCGCACATCCACGGCTCGAAGCGGTCCCGCGGCAGCCTCGTGGCCAGGGCCAGGGCGAAGCGCTCGGCCCCGCCCAGCGCCTTCTGGTCGTGCAGGTTGATCATGTGCAAGACGCGCAGGCGCGAGCCGTTGGCCCCGGGCCGCTTCCACCTGCGGCCGCGCGGTGCTGATTTCGACGCGGGCATTCCCGAGAGGTACTATGCCAGCTAGCGGCTGTGACCGGCGGCCGTCTCAGCGTCCGTGATTCGGGGGAGCGATGAGCCGCGAGATGGGCGACGGTCACGGCACGGAGGTCGTCGATTGCTCCGTGTTGATGCCCGTCTACAACGAGGAGCACCACATCGTGGCGAGCGTCGCCGCCATGCGCCGCCAGGAGTTTCCCGGCACCCTCGAGTTCGTGGTCGTGGACGGCGGCTCGGCCGACAGAACGCTCGAGATCCTCGCCGCCCTCGCGCGCGAGGATCCGCGGATCCGGGTCTTCGACAATCCGCGCCGGGTGACGGCGAGCGGGCTCAACGTCGCCCTCTCCCATGCGCGGGGAAGGTGGGTCGCTCGCATGGACGCACACACCGAGTACCCCTCCGACTATGTGGCCTTGGGCGTGAGCCGGCTCGGGCGTGGTGACACCCGGTGGGTGAGCGGGCCGCCCATCGCCACCGGCCACGGACCCGTCTCACGCGCCGTCGCGCTCGCGCTCAGGAGCATGCTCGGTCGCGGTGGATCGCGCAAATGGGCGGCGGAGCGCGGCTCCCGGGACGCCGAGTACGAGCTCGATGCGGGGGTGTTCGCCGGAGTCTGGGAGCGCGAGACGGTCCTCGCCTACGGAGGCTGGGACGAGGACTGGGTTCGCAACCAGGACTCGGAGATGGCGGGACGCTTCCTGGCCCGCGGCGAGCGCCTGATCTGCCTTCCCGCCATGGCCGCCGAGTACACGCCCCGGAACTCGCTCCCGGCGCTGTGGCGCCAGTACTACCAATACGGTCAGTACCGGGAGAAGACGGCGGCGAGGCACCCACAGACCATGCGCCGCTCGCACCTGCTCGCACCGGGCGTCCTCCTCACCCTGGCGGCGTGCGTCGCCGCGCCGAGGCCGGTGCGGCGCGTCGCGCGGGGCGGGATCGCGGTCTACGTCGCGGCCATCGCCGCCGCCGGCGTGCGCGCGCTCGCAGACGCCGAGGATCCGCGCGACGCGGCCCTCGTGCCGGCCGTGCTCGCCGTCATGCATCTCGCCCACGGGGCCGGAACCCTGACGGGGGCCGTTCGCTTCGGCCCCCCGACCGCGGCCGTGGCAGGGGCGCTCGGCCTCAGTGGACTCGCCGCTCGTCTCGCGCCGCCCCCCGCGCCGGTGGCCGCGCCCTCGCTGCGGCCGTCGCCCTAGTGACGTGAGTCGAAAATTCGCACGCAGTCTGCGTGCGTCTGGACGCGCCTGGGCGGCGGCGGTGACCACGCCGTACCACCAGTACGTCTCAGGTCACCGCCACCACCCAGCGACGCCCAGCCATCCCGCATCCTGCATCCCAATTTCCGACTCACGTCACTAGCCCTAAGCGCTATCGCGGAAGCGGAGAACCTCCGCCACCGTGAGGGCGAGGATCCGCAGGTCGAGCCAGATCGACCAGTTCTCGATGTAGTAGTTGTCCCACTCGACGCGATCTTCGATCGATGTCTGGCCCCTGAGCCCGTGGACTTGCGCCCATCCGGTGATCCCGGCCCTGACCCGGTGGCGGTCGTCGTAGCGGTTGACGTCGTCGAGGAAACGCTCGACGAACCGCGGTCGTTCGGGACGCGGTCCCACGAGGCTCATGTCCCCGCGCAGGACGTTGATGAACTGAGGGAGCTCGTCGAGCGAGGCGCCGCGCAGCCACCGACCCACGCGAGTCCGGCGGTCGACCCCCTCGACACCGCCGGGGGCCACCCCGTCGGGGAGCTTGAACGGGGGATCGCTCGGCTTCTCTTCGTACATGGTCCGGAACTTCAGGAGATTGAAGGCCTGCCCGTCGCGGCCGACCCGCCGCTGACTGAAGAGGACCGGTCCGGGCGAGGTCAGCCGGACGGCGAGGGCGATCGCGAGCATCAGCGGCGCGAGCGCGACTAGGGCGACGGCGGCCGTCGTCCTGTCGATCGCGTGCTTGATCACGAACTGCCAGCCACGAGGATCGGTGGAGCGCAGCGTCAGAAGCGGGAGCCCGCCGACGTGGTCGAGCGAGGACCGGACGGTGACCGACTCGAACAGCCGGGGGACCATCGCCACCTCGACTCCGAGGCGCTGGCACTCGCGCACCTTGTTGACGAGGACGTAGTCGGGCTCGGAGGTGAAGGCGAGGATTACCTGGCGGGCGCCGGTCCGGCGCACGGCCGCCGCGAGGTTGTCGGGGCCGCCGAGGACGGGAACGGCGACGGCGTCGTCTCCGACCGCGCGCGGGAGCGGGTCCGCGTCGAGGAACCCGACGGGCTTGAGTCCGTAGCCGGGGTTCCCGAGCAGCCGCCTGACGACATGCTCACCGACGATCCCGGCGCCGATCACCAGCGTCGGGGTGCCGATCGCCCGTGTGGCGCGTATGTGCTGACGGTAGGACAGGAGCGCCAGCCGCGACGCGCCCAGGTAGACCGAGGCGAACAGCCACAGCCGCACCGCGAGCCCGACGGGCTGCGGGCCGCCGAGGATCGAGTCGACGGCGATCGCGATCATGGTCGCGAGCGCCACTGCTCCGCCCACGAGCCCGGCAGCGTCGAGCTTGGACACGCCGAGCTGGGTGTGGCGGTCGGGCCTCAGGTAGAGGACGCCGAGGACGATCAGCGGGAAGACCGCGGCCAGCAGCTGATCGGCGGATACCGAGCGGATTGACGGGGCCGCGAACAGGGCCGCCGCGGCCGCCAGATAGAGGACCACGACATCAACGGCGAGGCGCAGGACCGACCACGTGCGCTCGTCGAGCAACCGGGCCAGCGAGCTCGAGTCGAGATCGCTCGGGCGAGCGTCGACGAGGGCGGGAAGCGCCGTCGCGTCGAGCTCGCTTTCCAGGGGATCGACGAGCCTCGGCAGCGACGCGGCGTCTCGGTCGCGCGGGTCTATTCCAGGCGCACCCCTCGGGCCCGACCGGCGGGCGGCGCGTGATCCTACAGGCGGCGGTGTCACAGTCGAAATCCTCTTATACCAGCCATCGTGGGTGGTCAATCAAGAGTCAACACCCGCCTATGCGCAGTAGCTTCGAATCCCGTAGCCACTACGCGGTGCTTGCCCCCGGGGAATGGTATCGGGTTTTGGGCGAAAAACCTAAGCGGAATTTGTGAGCAAGAAAATTCTCCCACTGCGCGCGCGAGACCTCGTCTCCCGCCGCTGCCGATGGGCGTACCATGGGGCACCCGTCCGTAGGAGCCGCGCCATGTCCCAACTCATCAGGATGGACCAGACCGGCCACACGACGCTGGCCCAGTGGACAAGCGACGATCCGGCCGCCGTTCGAGCGGCTCTGGCGGCGTTCCGCGCCGAGCTCGACCGGGGCTATTTCGCCGTTGTCTCCGAGGGCGAGGGCCACGCCGAGCAGGTCCACGACCTGCCCGTGGATGCTCCGCTCGTCATCCTCCGCCGTCCCATCGCCGGAGGCTAGCGACGGCGACGGCGAGCGACGCCGGGGCGAGGGAGCTTCCCGAGCTCGCCAACGTCTATTGGCGCCCACGCGCGAGCGAGCGGACGCTCACGCGCGCCGGTCGCGTATGGACGCTGTCGACGGTGGGACACACGGTGCCCTTCCTGGCCGCCGCGACGCTGCTCATCGCGCTGAGCCCGGTCACGCTCCCGGTCGCCCTCGCCGCGCTCGCGCAGGCGTGGCTCATTCCTGCGCTCTATGCGGCCCGGGGAGCGAACGTGGTTGGCCCACGAGGCCCCGCCAAGTCGCGCGAGGCCGAGCTCGGCTCGCTCGGCCTACTCGGCGATCTGCTCGGCCACGACCCGCGTGCCCTGTTCGCTCGCACCGGCCTCGTGCTCGAGCCGGGGGAGTTCGGGGTGTGGCTCGTCGGCGAGGTCGGCGCGGTGCTCGTACGGCCCGGTGGCCGCCGGGTCCACTGCTATTGCGTCAAGGCCACCGATCCCGAGCTGCCCTCGGGAGACCGGATCGCTCATCTCCTGCTCGCGCTCCGGACCGACGAAAGCGGCTTCGCGACGGTTGCCAACCTGGCGTTCTCCGGCGCGCGCCGGCGCCTGCACCGGCGGCTGCCGAAACGGGCCCGGCCCGCCCTCGATACCGCAGTGACGGCCGCGCGGGCCATGTCCTGAAGGCGTTGGGCAAACGTGCGTTCGCGTGCCTGGCGGCGCATGACGGCGAGGGGAAGTTTGTCCGCGGGGCCAATGCACATTGGTGGGGGGATCTCCATCATGGTCGGCATGCCCCGCCCCCTTACAGCCTCACGCGTCCTCCTCGTGGCCGATCGGCGCGAGCTTCCCTCCGAACTGAGGGCAGCTCCGCTCAGGCGGTATCGCCTTGCTCGCCTGCGCCTCGACGGTCGCGAAACCGCCGCCCGCTACGAGCACGGCAAGCGCACGGACGACTGACACGAGGCGAGCGTCACGACGCCCGCAATCGGTCTCCCATAAGAGTTTTGCGAGCCCGCCTCGCGTCAGCGCTACGCTTCAAGGCATGGCACCGCTACAACGCACTCCATCCGAAGTTCCCGCCCGCCCTCCGCTGGTGCGCCGGGTAGGCGCAGGCGTGGTTCTCGCGGCGGTCGTCGCGATCGGGATCTACCTGCTCATTCACGTGATCGAGACGATCCTCCTGTTCGCTCTCGTGATCGCGGTCGTCGCTGCCGTCGTCTGGGCTCTGAAGACCATCGCCTGGTAGACGACCCGTGGAGGGTTGGCAGTTCATCGTCATCCTGATCTGGTTCGGCGTCGCCGGGGGGATCGTCGGGAAGCGTAAGGGCGGCTCGTTCGCCCTCTGGTTTCTCGTCTCGTTCTGCATGCCGGTGATCGGCCTACTGACCGCCATCGTCGCGCGCCCGGATAACCAGGAGCTGCGCCGCCAATGCCCGGGGTGCGGAAAGATCGTCAAGCTCCATGACGCTCTGTGCACGCGGTGCGGGACCGAGCTCGAGTTTCCCGACGTCGCGATCCTCTCCGAGGCGGCCGTCCGGGAGCGGAGCGCCGCGTAGGCGTCAGTGCGCCGTCTCGCAGAGGCCTGCCCGCCCGGAAACCGCTGCTAAACTCGCCCGCCCCGACGCTCGTGGAACGGCCGCGAGCGGATACTGAGCGCACGATCTGAGAAGGAAGGAGGCGAGCGCTATATGCGTGCTGTTGACGCTTTGATGGAATGTCTGAAGGCAGAGGGTGTCGATGTCGTATTCGGTCTGCCCGGCGGCGCCAACCTCCCGACCTACGACGCCTTCTACGACGCCGGTATCCGGCACATCCTCGTCCGCCACGAGGCGGGTGGCGGTCACGCCGCCGAGGGTTACGCCAAGGCCACGGGCAAGGTCGGCGTGTCCCTCGGCACGAGCGGCCCGGGGGCGACCAACCTGGTCACCCCGATCTGTGACGCGATGATGGATTCGGTCCCGGTGGTGTTCATCACCGGCCAGGTTCGGACCGAGCTCCTCGGCACCGACGGCTTCCAGGAGGCCGACACGATCGGGATCACCATGCCGATCGTCAAGCACAGCTTCATGATCCAGCACCCGCTGGAGATCCCGCGCTCGATCCACGAGGCCTTCCACGTCGCGCGGACCGGGAGGCCCGGGCCGGTGGTCGTCGACATCCCCCAGGATCTGAGCCGCGCGGACATCCCATACGAGCCGGTGACCGACGTCCACCTGCCGGGGTATCAGCCCACCACCGACGGCAATCAGAAGCAGATCCGCCTGGCGGCCAAGGCGCTGGCGAACTCGCGGCGCCCGGTGATCTACGCGGGCGGCGGCGTGATCAATGCGAACGCGGCCCCCGACCTCACCGAGCTCGCCCTGTCCGACCACTTCCCCGTCACCTGCACGATCATGGGCCTGGGCGGCTTCCCCGCGCCCCATGACCAGTGGCTGGGGATGCTCGGGATGCACGGCACGCGGACAGCGAACTACGCGATGGACGAGGCCGACCTGATCTGCGCGATCGGCGCGCGCTTCGACGACCGCATCACCGGGAAGCTGTCGGAGTTCGCGCCCCGGGCGAAGTTCATCCACATCGACGTCGACCCGGCCGAGATCTCCAAGAACGTGCCCGCGCACATCCCCATCGTGGGCGACGCCAAGAATATCCTCCCCCGGCTCACGGCCGAGTACCGGGCCCTCGCCCCCGATCCTGCGCGGCTTGACGAGTGGTGGTCGCGCATCCACGCGTGGCGCGAGCGCCACCCGCTCGGCTACGAGCCCTCGCAGGACGCCGAGATCAAGCCCCAGTTCATGATCCAGGCGCTCTACGAGGCCACCGAGGGCGACGCGATCGTCACCAGCGACGTCGGGCAGCATCAGATGTGGGCGGCTCAGTACTACGACTTCGCCAAGCCCCGCCGGTGGATCAACTCCGGCGGACTCGGGACGATGGGCTTCGGCCTCCCGGCGGCGATGGGCGCCAAGGTCGGCTGCCCGGATCAGACGGTGGTGTGCATCGCCGGCGACGGGTCGGTGCAGATGAACATGCAGGAGCTCGCGACCTGCTCCCAGGAGGGGATCGCGATCAAGGTGTTCATCATGAACAACGGCTACCTGGGAATGGTCCGCCAGTGGCAGGAGCTCTTCTGGGACAAGCGCTACAGCCAGGTCGACATGGGCCAGTGGCCCGACTTCGTCAAGGTGGCCGAGGCCTACGGCGCGACCGGGATGCGCTTCACCGATAAGAACACCCTCGTGCAGGACATGCGCGACGCGCTCGCCACCGACGGCCCGGTGCTCGTCGACGTCCGCGTCACCCGGGAGGAGAACACCTACCCGATGATCCCCGCCGGCAAGGCCGCGCGGGACATGGTCGGGTAATGGGCGAGCCCGCCACCAAGGAGGTTCTCTCGCTCGACGAGCTCGAGGCCACGGCCGGGCTGCGCACCGGACGCAAGCACATCCTCTCGATCCTGGTGGAGAACAAGCCCGGCGTGCTGACCCGGATCGCCGGGCTGTTCGCGCGCCGGGGCTTCAACATCGACACGCTCGCCGTCGGGCCCACCGACGACCCGTCCGTCTCGCGGGTCACGCTCACCCTCGACGGGGCCAAGCACCCCATCGATCAGGTGACCAAGCAGCTTCACAAGCTCGTCAACGTCCTCAAGATCCGCGACCTCGAGCCGCAGGAAACGCTGGCCCGCGAGCTGGCGCTGTTCAAGGTCAACGCCGACGGCGCCGCTCGCGGCGAGGTGATGCAGATCTGCGAGATCTTCCGCGCCAAGGTCGTCGACGTGACCAAGCGCTCGGTCGTCGTCGAGGTGACGGGCACGAACGCGAAGGTTGAGGCCTTCGAGCGCCTGGTCCGGCCCTTCGGCCTGATCGAGATGGCCCGCACCGGGGAAATCGCGATCTCTCGGGGGCGGACCGAGACGTAGTCTCAGGACGAGCGGGGGTCTAGAGCGATCTCCCGGGGCGGACGGAGACCTAGGGCAGGTCGCGAAGGCGTTTGGCGGGCACGCCGCCGTAGAGTCCGTCGGCGGCGCAGTCGGCGGTGACCACGGCGCCCGCCGCGATCACGCATCCCGGCCCGACGGTGACGCCGGGCAGGACGGTGACATTGGTACCCAGCCAGCAGCCCCGGCCGATGGTGACGGGCCGGCGCAGCGGCGTCCAGGCCCGCTGGCTCGCGTCGCCGATCTCGTGGGTCGAGGTCACGATGTTCACCCGGTGCGCGAGGTACACATTGTCGGCCAGGGTGATCGGCGCCGAGGCGTCGAAGACACAGCGATAGCTGACGTAACAGTGGCTGCCGATGGCGACGGGAACGTCGCCGGCAAAGGTGCACCGTGACTTGACGGTCGTGCCCGACCCGACCGTCATGCCGCACAGCCTGAGCAGCTTGACCCGCGCGCCGGCAGGCATCAGGTATGCGGCCGCGACGACGTTGACGATGGCGTTACGTAGGTGGACGGTCACGATTCTCGGTCCCCGCTGAGGGCCTGGCGAGAAACGCGCCCTATGGTTGCGTTTCTCGCCAGGCCTCGACCAGGGCGGCACTCTATTACGTCCGCGCCCGCCCGCCCGACTAAGCCGACTAAGCTTCGCCGCCGTGCAGCTCAGCTCGTTCTGGCCTCCGCGCCGCGCCTACGACCGGTTCGCGGCTGAGTACTATCAGCGCCGCCATCCGGGCGTGCCGTGGTTGACCAAGGACGCGATCGAGCTCCTGCCCGGCCTCCTGCGCCCGACCGACCGCTGCCTGGAGAGGGGATCGGGCGCCAGCACGGCGTGGCTGAGCCGGCACGTGGCAAGCATCCAGGGCATCGAGCACGATCCGGTGTGGTACGAACGCGTGCGCTCGCAGCTCGCGCGCGCCGGCGCCGCGCAGGGAT
>Ga0302325_10023551_pt1 | contig 12830 bp, 10 predicted proteins | sample Palsa_T0_2_FD_201948 | JGI IMG/M metagenome (GOLD analysis project Ga0302325, IMG submission 201948) | Peat permafrost microbial communities from Stordalen Mire near Abisko, Sweden - Palsa_T0_2 | ecosystem: Environmental > Terrestrial > Soil > Palsa > Peat permafrost | place: Sweden: Abisko... | reverse complement strand
CAGATGATGAGCAACGGAGCCGCGACCGTCAGGGAGCGGATCGACGCACCACATTAACGGTGCCACAATTGAGTTTGGACCCGCCGCCGAGCAGGCGATGCCGAGATGCTACCCCGACCTCTCTAAGTGAAAACGAAAAAGAAAGAACGTGCAAAGCCATCGCTCAAGCGTCCTCTCGACACCAGCGACATCCCGGACTTGGGAAACACCACGGGGTGGGTGCGCGGATTGATGTACCGCCCGGTATTGCAACGAATTTCGATCAGACTCCCCGCGCCGGATATAGCGGCAGCGCAGAAGTTGGCGCGGAAGAAGGGCATTCCATATCAGACGTATATCAAGACGCTGCTCCACGACGCACTCGAGCGCGAACTCGGTGCCGGTTCACGACGATAGTCGCATGATCATGAAGCGGATCCTACTATTTATCGCCATCGCTCGCCTGTCTCTCGGCCAAGAGGCCGTGGATTTGTGTGACGTGCTCAAGAACCTGGAAGCGTGGAATGGGAAGCTCGTCGAGGTCCATGGAACGATGAAGATCTGGAGCAATGGGGTAGAAGGAGGAGCCTATCTATACCCACCGGTATGCGATGCCCAGATCCGCATCATGGATTTCAGCGCGATTCCGGTACAGGAAAGCACTTTCACGAGCGGCGTGGAGTTAGCGGATCCTCAAGCCAGAACCGCGATCCACAAGGTCGATTTTCAGTGGGATCGGAAAGAAAGGGACCGCTACAGGAATGCAATGAATCGAATTGACCGCGACAGGCAATATATCAAGTTAACCGTCGTCGGCATGTTCGAGACGCGGGTGCCTCTAAGCCGTCTTGTATCCAGAGGAACCGAAATGGGTTTCGGGCACATGGGCTATTTGCCCGGCCATATTCTGGTCAAGACCATCAAGGACATAGTCGTTGAGAAAAAATGAATCGTGATTTGCATTACTTCTCCACCACCACCCTCGCCCGCAAATTCGCCACCCCCGCCGTATACCTCTCATCCGTCACCGTGAACGCTACCGCATCCTCCAGCCAGTCGTGCGACGTGCCATCCGGATCGTGCGACGCCACCGTCAAGGTATAAGGATGCGGGCACAAATCGCATAGAAACGAAATCGTCAGCGTCACCGTATCGCCCGCCGCGCGCGGCCCGATTTTGACGCCCTCCAGCTCCGTGTTCGTGCCATACACTTCGAACCCGATCTGCGTGCGGATCAGAATTCCCAGCACCGGGTCCTGCACCGGCTCATGAAATCGCACGCTCGCCTTGATGCTCACCATCTCGCCGCTCTTCCACACGATGGTCGGCTTCCCATCGGCGCCCAGCGTTTCGAGCGAAATTACTTCGGCGCGTCCGTCGCCCCTCCGATACGACGGCGCAAGGCGCGGGGGGATGGTCTCGCCCCAGCTCCGGATCTTTTCCGAAACCGCGTGCTTATATTTACGAAGAGTCTCCCGCGGATCGCCCTTCGCGGCCAGATATCCGGCCTCCATCCACCAAACTTCGTCGCAGAGTGTTTCGAGCAACCTCTCTTCATGCGACGCCAGCAGCACCGTTGTCCCGGCGCGGCGCAGCCGGTCGAGCCCCGTCAACGTTCGCGCCCGCACCACCGCATCCTGAGTTGCCAGCGCCTGATCGAGCGCCACCACCGCTGCCGGCGCAAGATTCAACGTTTCGCCAATCGCCACGAATCGCCTCTCCGGTGGAGCGACAACTTCTCCCTCCAGCGGCTTCAAAACCCTGCATGCCAGCTTCAGAAGTTCCGTGACGCCGGAACCCTTGTCGCCAATCACTCCGATAATCGCGCCCGAAGGCGCAACCGCGCGGAACCCGGTCAAGGGCGGCGCCGAAACATTCTTGAACTCAATAGACACTCAGACTCAGCATACTGCACCAGCCCGGGAGCCCGTCGACTCGCTAAATCTCCGTGAGCCACTGCCATCGATAGCAATGAAAACAGCACAGTCAAACAGAGCCGTGACCGCAGGGAGCGGTGGCCGATCATTTGCACAAGCAGCCACTCCAAAGGAAGGCGTTACGCCGACCCTAGCAGCGCTCGTCGAACAACAACAGTTCATTTCTTAGACGCCGGATGCAACGGCCGCTCCGGCTCCAGCGTGAAATCCTCACAGATATTCGCCTCGATGGAATTGTGCTTGAGATTCACACCCGGCCCCGCCGCGATGCAGCGTGACTTCATCTTGTGGCCGGAGATCGTGTTCCCGCGAATCACGTTGTCCTGCACCTCTTCCATCCGCACCACTCCCTTGCTCAAGTAAATTCCGCTCTCCAGCATCTGCGGTTCATCCGCTTTGTAAATGCAGCCGAATTGTTTCGCATTCTCATTACATTCGGCTTTATTTAAATGTAAAAACGAATTGCCGGTCACCCGATGCCCGCTCCCCATCAGGAATAGACCTCCGAATTTTGCGCCGTCAATAATGTTGCCGCTGATTTGTATGTTCTGCGAGTGCATGTTCGGATCGGTGTTATTCATCACGATTCCAAAATGGCCGAACGGATAGGAAGCAGGCGAACCGCGATTGGTGCATCTATTTTCAACGACGGACCCGTCATGAAACCCGTCCAGGTCGATGCACTTGCCATCGACCTCCTCGAACTTGTTCCTCGCGTAGGTGGAATGGTCCACATTGCCCGCGGTATCGATCGCCACCGGCGTCCCCAGATTCTCGACGTCCACCGCCTCCGGCGGATACCCGATGTGGTCGCCGGTATTTTCCTCCACGCGTACGTGCGATGCCGCGCCCACTTCAATCGCATCGCGTCCGATTCTCTCAAAGCGATTTCCGGCGAACAGGCCATCAAGAAGCCGCGGCGAAGTGTACAGCGAATGAGTCCATAGACCGTTTCCGCGAATTCCACGGAATCGCGACTCCTTCACTTCGAAATCGAAAGTCCCTTCTTCGAGCACGATCCCGCCCGTGGTGTTGTTGCGTCCCTTCGCGTTGCGAGTCCCGGAATCCTCCACCAGCACGCTCTTGATTCTGATTTTCGAGGAACGGCTCGCAATCACCGCGAACGCCGGAATCGCCGCAAACTGCACCTCGGAGATTTCAGCGCCCTCGACTTGATCCAGCAAAATCCCGTTGTGAGAATAGAAAATCCGAAACGCGTTTTCAGGCGGAGCCATCTCCATCGGCTGATCGAAGGCGATTCGATTTCCGTCGATGGAAAAATTGCGGAACCGGATCGAGCGCGCATTCTCGGCAACGAAGATGGCCCGTCCCTTGAAATCCGCGGCCGCTTTAAAGAGAGTGCCCGCGCCGGTGATTTCCAGATCGTGAGCGCCCGGCGCCAGCCGCAATTCGGAGGAGACTTCGATCACTCCCGCGGGCAACTGGATCAAGCCCGTGGTCTGCGCCGCCAGGGTTTTTCGAAAACGCGCTTCCGCAGTGCCGCCGCAACCAGTCAAAATAAGGTCAAATAAAGCAAAAAAGAACGCACTAACCGCGCATTTGTGCACGATTATGGCCTCTTAAGCCATTCTCCGACCCATTCCAGAAACTGGCCATACCATAAAACGCTGTTCTGAGGCTTCGAAATCCAGTGCCCCTCGTCCGGAAACAACACGATCTTCGACGGCACTTTTTGGAGTTGCAGCGCCGTGAATAATTGCATTCCCTGACCCACCGGAACGCGGTAATCGAGCTCGCCGTGCAGCACTAACGTCGGCGTTTTGAAGTTGTTAGCGAAAAAACTCGGCGACCATCGCGCGTACATGTCCGGACTGTCCCAGGGCATCCCTTTAAATTCCCATTGCGGGAACCACAACTCCTCGGTTTCCCCCGCCATGCTGCGCAGATCGTAGACCCCGGAATGAGAAACAAGTGCTTTAAATCGAGTAGTATGACCGAGGATCCAATCGATCATATATCCTCCGAACGATCCGCCCGCCGCGGCCATCCGGTCGGCATCAACGTAAGGCAATGCGGCGATATGATCGGCGACCGCCATAATGTCGTCGTAAACTTTGCCGCCCCAATCGCCGTTGATATCGTCGATGAATTTCTGCCCGTACCCAGTCGAGCCGCGCGGGTTCGGCATCACTACCAGATATCCTGCCGATGCGAACACTTGGGGGTTCCAGCGATAGCTCCAAGTCTCGCCCCAGGCGCCTTGCGGACCGCCGTGGATCAAGAATAAAACCGGATATTTTTTCACGGGCGAAAAATCCGGGGGCTTTACGATAAAAGTCTGAATGCGAGTTTTGTCCTCGTCGCCGCTTACTACCCACGTTTCTTCTAGCGGCCTGACGGTGGAATTGGAAAGCGTTGCGTCGTTGAAATGAGTGAGCGCGACGCCGGTGCCCGCGCCGGCGGTCGCTTTAAAAATCTCCGCCGGCTTCGATCCGCTTTCCTGCGTATAAATCATCGTTTCGCCGTCCGGAGTGAATTGCACATCATCGAGGCTCGATGCGCCTGAAATGATGGAACGCAAACCGCCTCCCGAAACGGCAATCATTTGCAAACCGGTGCGGCCCCGATCTTCCGACGTGAAGACCAGCCGTTCAGAATCGGGCAGCCACGTCATGCTGCCTACCCAGCGATCCAGAGCTTCCGATAGATTCGTGGTTTTTCCCGTGGTGCGATCGAGCACAATCAGACGCCAGCGGTCGCTTTCATATCCAGCACGGGGCTGAGAGCGGAACGCCAGCAGTTTTCCGTCGGGGGAATAGAGCGGAGAATTATCCGCGCCCAGGCCGATGGTGATTTTATGGATTTCGCCCCCGGCGATGGGGACGGTGTAGATATCGGAATTAGTGCTGGTCGCCAGCTCGGGATCGACATTCATGGTGAATGCTACTTCGATGGAATCAGGCGAGATCGTATAGTCGTCAGGGCCGCCCAGAGAGAACGGCGGAACATCGTGCGGGCCGGGCGTCAGGTCTTTTACGTTGGACCCATCGGCGTCAACGACTAATAGATGTTGACGACGTTTGGTTTCCCAAGTGGTCCAGTGGCGGTAAAGCAGCGAGGTGTAGATGCGCGCTTTAACTTTGCTCTTCGCTTCCGCATCGATCCTATCCTTATTACACGCGTCGTCCGCTCCGCATTCGGGATAGACGCTGGATTCGAAGACAATCTTTTTTCCATTGGGCGAGACGAGCAGGCCGCCGGCCTCGGTCGAAAGCTTGGTGATCTGACGAACGTGGCCGCCGGCGTTATCCATCACCCAGATCTGCGAAGAGCCGGACCGGTCGGAAATGAAGTAGATCAGCTCCGAATCGGCGGCCCAGCGCGGGCGTTCGTTGTCGGTGCCGTCGTGTGTCAACTGCACGGGCGATCCGGTCGCGACGGAAACAACGTAGATCTGCTTGGGCTTAAGATTTTTTTCGAGGTCGACGGTTTGCACTGTGAACGCGACCTGCTTGCCGTTAGGAGAGAGCGCGGGTTCGCTGACGCGCGAGAGGCTGAGCATCATTTGAACGTCGAACGTTTGACGTTGCGCGAACAGGGCGCTGGAAGCGAGCAAAATCAGAGCACACCGCATGGACTTTCATTTTAGCGCGACGGCGGAATCCCACAGGCTAAAGCCTGTGCCACCTTGCGCATCCCACAGAGTGGCGAAACCTTGTGTCAATTTAGGTCGCGACGCACTCTGGATTCAGAGGGTCTGTGCCGCTGCCGGAGAGCTGCTCCATCAGCCAGATATAGGTGGTCAGATGATGCATGCAGAGCAAGTTCTGTTGGATCTTTTTGAAAGGCGGGTTTAACTCGTATTTCGTATTCACCTGCTCATAAGGCAAAGGCAGGATGGGAGGAAGCTGGGGCACCAGGTCCTGTCGATTTACAATGCGGAAATTCGTGGGCACGGAGGCGTTAAATGCGGCCGCGAAAAGATGGTCGCCGGTGCGCGGGCTCGCGTAGGTGTAGCCAGTCGGGCTCTTGCAGGAAGTATTCACCGCGACATCCACCGTGAGCAGAGTGGCTAGCGCGCCTCCGAGGCTGTGTCCGCACACCGTTACGATGGTCGCGTCGCCCGCCGTGAGATGCGCTTTGATGGCGGCGATCGCCGACGTCGACCCGGCGGCCTGGGCCGTTCTAAGGCTTCGATACATCGCCGTGAAACCATCCTCGGTAAGTCCTGTTATTCCTGAAATGGGAGACGGGACCATGAGGAACGAGGCATCGTGAATCCACTCCCAGATCGTATCGGTGCCGCGGATGGACGCTACTAATTCCTTGGTCGGCGAGAGTGCGAGGAAGCCAAACGAAACGATTTCTCCAACATGCGGGTCAACATCGGTCGCAAGTTCGCTGGCCCACAATGTTGCGAGATAGGTGTACCCGGCGGCTGTGATGGCGGCTTTCAGCGCATCATCATCTCCGGTTACAGGAATACTCTCAGCGAGCGCTACTAATTTCGCGTATTTGACCGCGATATTCCAGTCACTTGGCAGCATAAATCCTCCTGTTCGCGAGGATATTCTATCAGATGAAGATTTCAATTCGACGAGTTTGCGGTCGCTCGGCTGACCGCTTCCGAAGGTCGCGGTTCTGAACGCGCCAGGGGTGGGATATTAGGGCACAATAGAACGATATGAAGACCACGCTCGGTGCGCTGTTATTGGGTGCGACTATTCTGGCTGCACAAGATGCTACGAAGCTGGCGGAGGATCCGACGGTGAAAGCGGCGCTCGATGCGGTGAAGCGGAATGAGCCTCATTTTATCGACGAGCAGGCGCGGTTCTGCCAGATTGCGGCTCCGCCTTTTAAAGAGGAAGTGCGCGGCAAGGAGTTCGAACGGCTGTTCAAAGCGCTGGACCTCGAAAACGTCCGGATGGACAAGGCCGGGAACGTCATTGGAGTGCGCCCGGGCGCTTCCGCGCATCCGAACCTGGTGTTCGCGGCGCATCTGGACACCGTGTTTCCTCCGGAGACCGACGTGAAGGTGACGCGCGAAGGCACGGTGTTGAAAGGACCCGGCATCGGCGACGATTGCCGCGGGCTCGCGGTGATGCTGGGCGTGATTCAGGCGCTGAAGGACGCGAACGTGAAGACGCCGGGTACGATCACCTTTGTCGCGGATACGGGTGAAGAGGGACTGGGCGATCTGCGCGGCACCAAGAATCTTTTTGCCGACAGTTTGAAAGGGCAGATCGATAAATTTATTTCGGTGGACGGCACGGGGCTCAGCATCACCAATATCGGCGTGGGCAGCTATCGGTATCGAGTCACGTTCAAAGGTCCAGGCGGACACAGCTTCGGCGCGTTCGGCATGGCGAATCCGATTCAGGCGATGGGGCGCGCGATTGCGAAGATCGATGCGTTCGAAGTGCCGACCACGCCGAAGACGACGTTCAATGTCGGACGCGTGGGCGGCGGAACGTCGGTGAATGCGATCCCGTTCGAGGCGTGGATGGAAGTGGACATGCGCTCCTCCGATAAAGCGTCGCTCGAAGCAGTGCACGCGAAGTTCAAGAAGGCGGTCGAAGAGGCCGTCGAGGAAGAGAACAAGCGATGGAACGGGCGCGGGCCGGTGTCCGCAACGCCCGAACTGGTGGGCTATCGACCCGCGGGAAGCACGTCCGCCGATTCGGCAATCGTGATCACGGCGCTCGCGGTGTCGAAGATTTTCGGGCACACGGGGAGGCTCGGCGAAGGGTCGACCGATTCGAATGTGCCGATGAACGTGGGCATACCGGCGATCACGATTGGCGGAGGCGGCGTCGGGACCGGAGCGCACGCGTTGAATGAGGCGTTCGACACGAAAGATTCGTGGCTGGGGACGCAGAGGGCGCTGTTGCTGGCGGTGGCGCTGGCCCGGTGAGCCGGTACGTCGACACGAATGTCGAGGCGGCACGCCTGGAGGCGCGCGCCACAAGCATCGCGCGAGGCTGGAGGAATTTTATGAAGGGTTTGGTTGGGTTGATTTTCATTGCGGGGGCGTTTGCGCAGGCTCCTTTGAAGGAGCAGGCCTGGAGCATCATTACCGAGGCTCTGGCGGACAAGAATCCGGATACGCGTGTGCAGGCTGTGCAGTCGATGGGATTGATTGGCGTGCATGAGCCGTACATCTCAACGCTGAACGGGATGCTGGACGATAAGGACGTGCAAGTGCGCGTCGCCGTCGTAAACAGCCTGGTTGACTTGAAGAACAAAGGCACGGTTCCGGTACTGAAAAAAGCGCTCACTGACGAAGTTCCGGAGGTCAGTTTCGCCGCGGCGAAAGCGCTATGGAGTTTGAAAGACCCGGAGGGAGAAGACGCGCTGGTCGCCATTTTGAGCGGCGAAATGAAGGCCTCTTCCAGTTTCCTGACCAAACAGAAACGCGATGCGCTGCGCCTGCTGCAGACGCCCAAGCCGCTGATGATGGTTGGCATCCGGGTCGGCGCCGGGTTCGCACCCGTGCCTGGCTTGGGGATGGGAATTTCGTCTCTGCAGGGTATTCTTAACGATCCCGCGGTTTCCGGCCGTGCGGCGACGGCGCTACTGCTGGCGTCAGAAAAAGATCCGCGGGTCTTGGCCGCGCTCATCGAGGCACTACAGGATAAAGAACCATCCGTGCGGGCGGCGGCGTGCCACGCGATCGCGCTTCGCAACGATCGAAAACTGGAGAAGGATTTAATTCCGCTGCTGGAGGATAAAAAGCCGGCGGTGCGGTTGCGCGCGGCGGCCGGGTGTCTGCGGCTGGAGTCGCTGCCGGCGGCGGTGAAGCGGCCGGTTGCGGCGAAGGGAGATGGGAAGAAATAGATTGCTTCACAGGCTAAAGCCTGTGCCACGATGCCCTGTTGGATGTGGGTGGCACAGACTTTAGTCTGCCGCTGAGAGTGCGCCGGGACGGCTCGCCACGAGGGCTCCGAGGCGATTGGCGAACGCGCCGATTTGCGCTGCCGGCCAGCCTTGACTGAGGCCGTGGAGAAAAGCCGCGGCGAAGGCGTCGCCCGCGCCGACGGCATCCACGACGTTGACGGGAACGCCCGGGACCTCTTGATAATCGTTGCCGATCAGGATGGCGCAGCCGTGCTCGCCGCGAGTCACGCACACGGCTTCCCATTCGAAACGCGACGCGAAATCGCGGCAGAAGGTTTCGATCGACGCGTGGGAAGTCGCTGCCATCCGCTGCACCTGAACCAGCTCCTCCTCATTGAGCTTCACGACGTCGGCGAGCTGCAGCAGCTCCATCACTAAAGGCGCGGTATAGGAGTTCTTGCGGAGATTGATGTCGTAGAAGCGGCGCGCGCCGGGATAGCAGTTGCGGAGCGCGTAGATCCTGGGCTCGATGAAATGGAGTGTCCCGTGATAGAGCCAATCGGGATCGATCTGTTGTTCCGGAATGACGGCGAAATCGTAGGCGGCGGGGCGATGCAGCACATAGGAAGGCTGCCCTTGCGCGTCGATGGTCACGGAAACTATGCCTGTGGCCGCATCCTTTACTATGCCGATGAATTTTGTCGACAAGCCAAATCGCGATGCCGCTTCCAATGCGCGGCGTCCGCGATCGTCATCGCCCACGGCGCTGATAAACGACACGTCGTGACCCAGGCGCGATAGCTGGACGGAAAAATTGAAGGTCGCGCCGCCCAGCAGTTCCTGGCCGCCGATGAGGTCCCACAGAATTTCGCCCAGGCTCGCGGCGCGCACTTAACGAACGAAGGCTTCCTGCAAGCCGCCGTCGACCTGCACCGTCTGGCCGGTGATTTTTGAAGAGCGGTCCGATAGGAGGAAGTAGGCGGCCTCCGCCTGATCCTCCGGCGTGATCGCCGCCTTGGTCAGCGTGCGCTGCGCGTAGTAATTCGCGAGCTTGTCGCGCAAGGATTCGTCCTTTTCCGATTCCTCAAAGGGGATGGAATATTTGACCAGCGATGCGATCACGCGATCGCGCGGGAACATAGTGGATCCGGCGACGACGGTGGCGGGCGCCAGAGCGTTCACGCGAACCAGCGGCGCCAATTCGACGGCCAAGCCTCGCACCAGATGATTGGCGGCGGCCTTCGACGCGTCGTAGGCGAGCGAGCCTTTTTTAGCGACTACCGCATTCACGCTGGTAGTGATCACCAGGCTTCCGCGCAAACCCTGGCGGGCGAAAATGTGCCGGGCCTCATCGCCGACCAGATAACCTCCCATCACATTCACGTCGAACGTGAGCTTCCATTGATCGTCCGTCACGTGGCCGGCGCGATCGGGCGAAACATAGACGCCCGCCGTAACCACGATGTTATCGACGCCTCCAAAGGCGAGCACCGCCTGCTTCAACATTTCGCGAACACTGGCGCGATCCGTGATGTTGACCGCAACACCGATGGCCGGCCCGCATCCGGAAATTCCGGTGCCCGCAACGCCGATGCCGAGCCCGTAGATTTTCGTCAGCTCTTTGGCCGTCGCTTCGGCGGCGTTCTTGTCGAGGTCGGCACAAACGACGTGCGCGCCCTCCTTGGCTACGCGATGCGCGACGGCTCGGCCGATGCCGTTGCCGGCCCCGACCACGATGACAATATTGCGCGCCATTTCTTTTTCCGGCGGCATGCGCTTCAGCTTGGCTTCCTCGAGCAGCCAGTATTCAATGTCGAAGGCTTCCTGCTGCGGCAGCGCGATATATTCGTCGATGGCCTCCGCGCCGCGCATCACTTCGACGGCGCAATTGTAGAACTCGGCCGTGACGCGAGATTCGCTTTTGTCCTTGCCGAACGCGATCATCCCAACGCCGGGAATCAGAATCACGGTCGGATTGGGATCGCGCATCGCCGGAGAATTGGGGTGCTTGCACCGTTCATAATAGGCGGCGTAATCCTTGCGATACTGCTCCAGTCCGGCGGTCAGCTTGGTCTTGAGAGAGTCCAGCTTTTCCGTCTGCGGATTCCAATCGATATAAAGAGGCTTGATCTTGGTGCGGAGAAAATGATCGGGGCAGGACGTGCCGAGCTCGGCCAGACGCGGCGCATCGTGGCTATTTACAAATCGCAGAATGGTGGGGTCGGACTGGATGGTCGCGATGAAACGCTTCTTCTGTGACACCTGGCCGCGCAGCCAGGGCAACAATTCGAAGAGCAGTTCGTCGCGTTCAGCATCGGGGATCGCGTCGTATTTTTTCCCGCCGAATGTCTTTTCGCCCTTATCGCGGGCCTCAATATACTCGGCTGCTTTTTCGATCAGGTTCAGCGTCAGCTCGTAGCATTCCTTATCGTCGTTGGCCCAGTTGATCAGGCCGTGCTGGCCGAGGATCACGCCTTTGCCGGTCTGCTCCGCTTTGGCGATTCGCTCGAGTTCGAGGCCTAGTTCGAAGCCGGGGCGCAGCCAGGGGGTCCAGGTAATCTCGTCGCCGAAAATCTCCTTGGTGAGTTCGTTCGAACGTCTGGATGCCGCCACCGCGATCACGGAATTCGGATGCATGTGGTCGACGAATTTTTGCGGAACGAACGAGTGAAGAGTCGTGTCGATCGACGAGGCGCGTGGATTCAGATTGAAGGTGCAGTGCGTGAACAGACCCACCATCATGTCTTCGTGCGGCGTTTTTGGGCCCTTTTCCTGACCCGCGGCATAGATCGTCTGGAGCGCGATCAGCTTGTCCTGATAGAGCGACGAAAAATTTTCGAGTTTGCTGGTGCGCAGGTCGCCGCCGGAACCCTTCACCCACAGGACTTCGACTTTGGTGCCGGAGAGCGGATCTTTTTCCATCAGCTTCGAGGAGGTGTTTCCACCACCGGTATTGGTAATGCGCTGGTCGGAGCCCAGGAGATTCGAGCGGTAAACCAGGCGCTCGGCCGGAGACAAGGAGTTAGCTTTCTGGTCGTCCCAGAGGTGATTGACGTATTTCATGATTGGCAATTCTTAGGATATCAACGTTAAAATGCCGTATGGCTCAATTACTCACGCGCCGAAGCATGGGCTTGATGCTCGGCGGTTTCACAACGGTGGCGGCCCGCGCGCAGACGCAAAAGCCGGGGACGACGATTCACTTCGAAGTCGATTACAAAACGACTCCGGAGCGAATTTATCAAGTGCTGCTGGATGCGAAGCAGTTCAAGGCGTTCTCCGGACTTCCGGCGGAGATCGATCCTAAAGTCGGCGGATGGTTCACGCTGTTCGGCGGACAGATTGAGGGGCGCAATGTTGAACTGGTGCCCAATAAAAGGGTAGTGCAAGCATGGCGTCCCTCTTCATGGCCGGCGGGAGTTTACTCGATCGCGAAGTTTGAACTGGACCCGCGCGGCGGCGGCACGCGAATCGTTCTTGATCACGCGGGGTTTACGGAAGATAAACAGGCGGGGCTCGCATCGGGCTGGCAGGAGCATTATTGGGGTCCGCTGCATAAGTATCTGAACGCCTGACGATGCCGTGGGCTTAAGCTAGAGGTATGCGATGGTCGTTCGCAGTCATCGGCGCCGTTCTCGTGGCCTCGCAACTTGCGGCGCAGGATCAACCTTGGCGTTCCCTGTTCGACGGCTCCACCTCCAAGGGTTGGGTGGAGGTGACGGGCAAGCCGTTTCCCACGCACTCCTGGACTATTGAGGATGGCTGCCTGAAGGCCCTGGTTCGAACCGACGGTTTCGAAGACATCCGCACGGTCGAAACTTTTAAGTCTTTCGAGCTCCAGTTCGAATGGAAGCTTGCGAAGCTCGGAAATTCGGGCGTGAAGTACTTGATCCAGCGCACGGAGGACTGGACCAACAAAGAAGGCCGGCAAGCTCGCGCGCGCGGCTTGGAGTATCAATTAGTGGATCTCGATTCGGCCGACGCATCCGATCCCACGCGCATTACCGGGGCGCTTTACTCGCTTCTCGCGCCGGCAAACGCGAATTGGCGGATCGCGGTATTCAATGAATCCCGCCTGATCGTCCATGGCGATCATGTGGAGCATTGGCTGAACGG
>Ga0302325_10023550_pt1 | contig 12830 bp, 9 predicted proteins | sample Palsa_T0_2_FD_201948 | JGI IMG/M metagenome (GOLD analysis project Ga0302325, IMG submission 201948) | Peat permafrost microbial communities from Stordalen Mire near Abisko, Sweden - Palsa_T0_2 | ecosystem: Environmental > Terrestrial > Soil > Palsa > Peat permafrost | place: Sweden: Abisko... | reverse complement strand
CAGCGGGCGGTCCTGCACCTGCATCTTTCGCGCTCGTTGAAAACCGCCGGGCGATTCCATTGATAGTCAGCGACAACGACTGGCCGGGTGTGGTTCGCGCCGCCCAGGATCTGAGCAGCGATATCGAGCGCGTAACCGGATCCCATCCGGAAGTGAAGCACGTGCCCCCTGAGCTCGCCGGCGGCGTTGCCATCATCATCGGCACTATTGGCAGGAGTGCGCTTATAGACGAGATGATCCGGCATCATAAGCTCGATGCTAGGGACATTGCGGGAAAATGGGAATCAGCCCTGACGACAATTGTCGATCGCCCGATGCCTGGCGTGCGCCGCGCACTGGTCATCGCCGGCAGTGACAAACGCGGAACGATTTTTGCGATCTACGATCTCTCCGAGCAGATCGGCGTCTCACCCTGGCATTGGTGGGCCGATGTGCGCGTGCCCCATCACGAGGCGCTCTTCGTCCAGCCGGGGCGGCATATCCAGCCCGTCCCGGCGGTGAAGTATCGCGGCATCTTCCTCAATGACGAAGCTCCCGCGCTGACTGGCTGGGTCAATGAGAAATACGGTGGGTATAACTCGAAGTTCTATGTGCATGTGTTCGAGCTTCTTTTGCGGCTTAAGGCCAACTTCCTCTGGCCGGCGATGTGGAACAGCGCTTTTGCCGCAGACGATCCGCTGAATGCGAAGCTCGCCGACGAGTACGGCGTGGTGATGGGCACGTCGCACGAGGAGCCGATGATGCGTGCGGAAAAGGAGTGGAAGCGCGCGGACGGCCCATGGAATTACGCGACAAATCAAAAAAGGATCGACGAGTTCTGGCGCGCGGGCATGGAGCGCGACAAGAGCTACGAACAGATTGTGACGCTGGGCATGCGCGGCGTAAATGATACGCCAATGTCTGCCACGGCTAATACGGAACTGCTTGAGAAGATCGTCGCCAACCAGCGGCAGATCCTGAAAGAGACAGTCAATCCCGATCTCGAAAAGGTTCCGCAGGTGTGGGCGCTCTATAAAGAGGTTCAGACTTACTACGAGAATGGGATGCGCGTGCCTGACGATGTTACCCTTCTTTGGTCCGACGATAACTGGGGTAATCTTCGCCGCCTGCCTACTCCTGAGGAGCGCAAACGCTCCGGCGGCGCGGGGATTTATTACCACTTCGACTATGTTGGCGGACCGCGCTCGTATAAGTGGCTCAACACGAATTACATTCCCAAGATATGGGAGCAGATGAACCTCGCCCTGCACTATGGTGCGGACCGCATATGGGTGGTGAACGTGGGCGACCTGAAGCCGATGGAGTTTCCCATCGAGTTCTTCCTCACCATGGCGCGCACTCCTGAGCGCTTTGACCAGAACAACCTGGCCGAATTCACACGTCTGTGGGCAGAGCGCGAGTTCGGGCCGGAACATGCCCCCGAGATTGCCGACGACGTCGAGCAGTACACACGTTTCAATGCCCGCCGCAAGCCTGAGCTCATCGATCCCTCGACGTTCACCTTGATTAACTATCAAGAAGCAGACCGTGTTGAGCAGGAGTGGACGTCGCTGGCTGCAAGTGTGGACAAGCTTGCCACCGAGTTGCCCGACGATGAACGCGCTTCTTTCTTCGAGCTTGTTCAATACCCCGTCGACGCATGCGCCAACCTGGCCGCGATGTACATTGCGGCTGCGCGCAACGCGCTCTATGCGCGCCAGGGCCGGGTGAGCGCCAACGCCGAAGGCGACCAGGTGCGCCGGCTTTTCGCCAAAGACGCCGCGCTCAGCGATGAATACAACCACAAGCTGCTCGACGGCCGGTGGGATCACATGATGGATCAGACGCACATAGGCTATACGTTCTGGAACGAGCCTCCGCTCAACGCAATGCCTGCGGTCACCACGGTGCAACCGGCGGAAGTTGGCCGAATCGGAATCGCGACAGAGAACAGCGCCGGCTTCCGTCCCTCGCTCGGCCAGTTCGATTCGGTCGCCGAACAGGTCCGCACTCTGACCCTCTTCAACCGCGGGCTCACTCCGGTCAACTTTCAAATCGCAACCAGCGACCCGTGGATCGCGGTAAGCCAGCTCTCTGGAACAGTAGACAAACAAGATATTGCGATCGATGTGCATGTGAATTGGGAAAAGGCGCCCGCAGGTTCCGCGCATGGCAGCGTCACGGTGACGCAAAAAGGCGCGCCGCCGATAAGTGTGCAGTTAGATACTGTCAGACTGGAGGATGTAACTCGCGAAAACGCCGAGGGACTTGTAGAAAGCGATGGATATGTCTCCATAGAGGCTGCCGGTACCACGGCTCGCACTTCGGATGCCGGCGCGCAATGGGAAGAGTTACCCGGCTTTGGTTTGACCCGGTCCGCCATGACGGTCTTTCCAGTCACCGCCGCCAGCAACTTATCCTCTTCCGCGAGTCTGCAGTACCGCATGTATCTTTACGATTCAGGGAATTTCACGATGCAGGCAATCCTCGCGCCGACATTGAATTTTGTTCCGGGCCGCGGTTTGCGCTTGGCGGTTTCGGTTGACGATGGCCCTCGCACGGTCGTCGATGCGCTCGAACACAATGCTCAGAGCGACTGGGAAACGGCTGTAAGTGACGGCGTGAAGAAACTTGCGATTCCGATTGCCATCGCCGCTCCCGGTTATCACACATTGAAGGTCTGGATGGTCGATCCGGGCGTCGTGCTTGAGAAGATTGTGGTCTATCACGACCACCTTCCGCCCAGCTATCTCGGCCCGCCGGAGAGCTTTCACCGCTGACCGCTAGCATTTCTCTCCGCGGACCGATGACTAAGAATTGCTAACCGACAACTAGTCTTTTTCGATCCAGCCGCCGCCCACAACTTCGACGCCGTCGTAGAAAACGGCCGCCTGGCCTGGGGTGACGGCCCTTTGCGGTTCGTCAAATGTGGCCTCGACCGAGCTGGAATCGGCGCCCGGGCCGGCGGGTTCGATCGTCGCCCAGACCGGCTCGTGCCGGTGCCGGATCTTGGCCTGTACGCGCATCGGCCCGTCGAGGCTTGGGATCGAAATCCAGTTCATCCGGCTCGCGCGCAGGGTCCGCACGGCAAGCTCCTCATCGGCGCCGATGGTTACACGGTGGCTGGCCGGGTCAATCTGGATGACATAGAGCGGCGAGGGCGAGCTGACGCCCAGTCCTTTGCGCTGACCTACGGTGAAGTTCGAAATCCCTTCGTGCCGGCCCAACACCTCGCCCGATGTCGCGACCAACTCGCCGGCGGTCTCCGGCGCAGCCTCGCCCTGCTCCTCGAGGTAGGCTGCGATGAATGCCTTGTAGTCGCCGCCGGGAATGAAGCAGATTTCCTGCGAATCGGGCTTCTCGGCCAGAGCGAGCCCGTGCGCGCGCGCCATCGCACGCACCTCAGGCTTGGTCAGGCGGCCCAGCGGAAACATGGTCCGCGACAGCTGCTCCTGCGTGAGGCCAAAAAGAAAATAGGTCTGGTCCTTAGCACGGTCGGCCGGACGCTTCAGAATCCAACGGCCGCGCCGAGCGTCAAACTCGTTTACGGCGTAGTGGCCAGTGGCGATGCGCTCCGCACCAATCGAGCGCGCGGTCATGAGCAACTGGTCGAACTTGAGGTGGTCATTGCACAGCGAGCAGGGAATCGGCGTGCGACCCGAGAGGTACTCGCCCACAAACGGCCGAACAACATCGCGCTCGAAGCGCTCCTCCTGGTTGACCACGTAGTAGGGAATGCCGAGGTGCTCGGCCACGCGCCGCGCGTCGTATACATCGTCGAGCGAGCAGCAACGGCCAGCCTTCGGCGCATCGGGAATGCCGTGCTTGCCGGCCAGGCGCATCTGGTCCCAGAGCTGCAGAGTCAGGCCCACTACCGGGTGCCCCTCGTGTACCAGGACAGCCGCCACCGCAGAGGAGTCGACCCCTCCGGACATGGCTACGGCGATGGTTGTGTGCTCGGTCATGTTCTCTTGCCACGCAGGCCCTCGTGGTCGCGATTCTCTTTCACCTGCGTTCTCTTGGTTGGACGAGCCCAAAGCCCCCGTATTTGCGGGCCATTTGCGGCACCGCTAAAGCCGTGCCCTGTCAAGGCGAGCAAGTTATCCCAGTGTGCCCGTTATTACTGGCGATACCGACCGCACGTGTTCCACGGCTTGCGGCACCACTTCGAGCACGTAGTCGACATCAGCGTCGGTTACGGTCTTGAGCAAGCTGAAGCGCAGGCTTGCCCGCGCGCGTGATTTGTCGAGACCCATGGCCATCAGCACGTGGCTGGGCTCGGTTGCGCCCGAGTGGCAGGCTGACCCACCAGAAACCGCTACGCCCTTCATGTCGAGCGCGATGACGAGCGCTTCGCCTTCGACGTTTTCGAACCAGATGTTCGATGTGTTCGCGACACGCGAAACGGGCTTTCCATCTGCGCCCACGCCGTTCACGCCGGTTCCGGGGAGCTCAAGAATTCCTGCCTCAAGCCGGTCAAGCAGACCCGCGAGCCTATGAATTGTGCCGTTGTCGAGCGAGGCCATCGCCAGTTCAGCAGCCTTGGCCAAGCCAACGATCCCTGGAACATTCTCGGTGCCGGCACGGCGGCGGCGCTCGTGGCTTCCGCCCACAACAAGCGGCTCGACCGGCGATCCCTTGCGCACAAACATCGCGCCAATGCCTTTGGGGCCATGCATCTTGTGTGCGCTGATGGAAGCCAGATGGCAGCCGAACCGGCGCACGTCGAATTCGACCTTGCCGGCGCCCTGTACCGCGTCGATGTGAAAGAACACACCCGTCGACGCTGCGATCTTTCCGATCTCTTCCACAGGCTGCAGCACGCCCGTCTCGTTGTTTGCCAGCATCACGCTGATGAGCCGCGTCTGGGGCCGGATCGCACGCATGATATCGGTGGGGTCGATCAGGCCGCTCCGCTTGGGCGCCACAAACGTGGTTTCCACGCCATGGTGCTTCAGCTTCTTCGCTGCCTCAAGGATCGCAGAGTGCTCGATCGAGGTGGTGATGAAGTGATCTCCCGGGTGGAGCAGACCGAAGATGGCCGTGTTATCGCCCTCGGTGCCGCCGGAGTTGAACACCACTTCAGCATCGTGGCAGTTGAAGAACTGCGCCAGCGTCTGCCGCGCCTTGTCCACTGCGCTGTGGGCTCGTTGCCCATGCTGGTGAATCGACGACGCATTGCCGAAGTGTTCCATCCAATACGGGCGCATGGCCTCCATCACCTCCGGAAGTAGAGGGGTGGTGGCATTGGCGTCCATATAGACTCGGCGCATGGCGTACGTTCTCCTTTTTTTGAGCGGTTCCAGGGAAGATGTGGCCTTTCAGGCATTCTGAAAGGTCGCCGCTTCTTGGGGTCGCGTCGACTCCAGGACAATGGCTTCGAGGTGCTGTTTCCCTGGAACCGCTGAAATAATTGTACGGGGAATTGGGTTCCGGCGTCGGGTCGACGGCACCAAACGGTGATTTCGGCGCTCTGTGCTGTCGAGTTTTCACCCTGATCTGGTAGATTGCCCTCACGCGGTAATGACCGCTCGAGGAGTCTTCCCATGCAAAGATCAGTTCCACACGGACCTATCGCCGCCCGCCTGCTTGCTTGTACGCTGCTGGCCGCTTGCTCCGCGTTTGCGCTTTCCCAGGCCGCAGCCCCCGCCAAACCGTCCGCCGCAGCCAAGCCCGCTGCTGTTCACATCCCACCTGCCGAGGACTACGGCAAGCTCCTCGGCGTGATAGAAGGGGAGTTTGTCTCCGCGGCTGAGGCTATGCCGGAGGACAAATTCAACTTCGCACCGCCGGCCGGCTCGGGCAACTTCGACGGTGTTCGCACCTTTGGCCAGCAGGTGAAGCACGTTGCAGGCGCGAACTACTTCTTCTTTGGCGGGACGGATTTCACGGAAGCCCAGACCAAAGCCAAGCAGGATGAGATCGACAAACTCACCACAAAGGCCGACATTATCAAGGCCCTGAAGGATTCCCTCGCCCAGGCGCACAAAACCGTTGGAGAGCTGACCTCTGCCAATGTCTCTCTCAAGAGCGGCTTTGGCACACGTGGGACGATGGCTGCGTTTGGCATGGCCCACATGATGGACCACTATGGCCAGATGTGCGTTTATCTGCGGATGAACAACATTATTCCTCCGGCCAGCCAGAAGAAATGACGGCGGCAACTGCCAAACCGGCTGCGACTGCGCTCAACCAGTCGTTCACCGCCCGACTTGAGAAGAGCGACAAGCCGGGCGGATGGACTTATGTGGTATGGCCGCGGTCAGCCGCGTTTTTTGGAACGCGCGGCCTGGTCAAAGTGCGAGGTAAGGTCGACGGCGTCCCTTTTCAAAGCTCATTTATGGCCCTTGGCGACGGACGCCACAAGCTTCCCATGAAGGCCGAGCTATTGAGGGCGATCCAGAAAACGGTTGGCCAGTCGGTCCGCGTGGATCTTGAGGAGCGGATCGGGAAGGGAAGCTAGTGCGCATTTCTCATATGCGACGCGACAACTACAAATTCAAGATCTCGCGACGTCTCTGAGGGCCGGGAGGCCCCCAGGACAGCCGGTCCGGAGACCGGCGCTACGTTTCGCCTGTTAAAGAACTGCTCGGCTCACGTGCCAGGCGAGCAGTTGAACCACGCAATGTTATTGCAGCAGCACCACGTTCATGCTCCAGGGGGCGAGCGTTAGCGTGAGCGGAAGGCTCTGCGCGCCCATCGGGGTCGTCGTCGGCGGTGCCCACACATTGTTCTGCGACTGGTCGTAGATTGCCTTGCTGTAGGTGATCACCGTAACGCCGTTCGACGAGTTCGTCCCCGAAAGCGAGATTGTTACCGGCTCCGGCGTGGTCTCGTTCCGATTGAATACCACCAGCGCCGTGCCGCCGCTGTGAGTCGCCGCATAGGCCACCACGTCGGTTGTCTCGCCGGCTACCGCCGCGGTAAGAGCATTCTCGCCATTCACCGCCACGTTGCTGAACAGTTGAAAAGCCAGCGCCGTCGGGTCCAGCGTGCCGATCGGCCCGGAATCGGGGCAGGTCGGGTCTTCTGAAGGTCCGTCGGAGAAAACGTTATAGGCGCCGTAGCTCTGCCATCCGTAGAGCGAGGAGCTGTCGTTGCCGGCCGCGCCGTTGCAATTGCCAAACCCGATCCACCAGGTGGCACGGGAAACGCCGTCGTTCATCATCTCCCCGAGCACCTGCCCGGCAAAGAGTGCCTGCGTAATCGACATGCTCTGCTTGCCGGGGTTGCTCGAAACAGATCCCATTTCGCCTACATAAATTGGCGTATTGGGCACACCCGCCGTCGCCAGTTCCGACTTAATCGTGTTGATGTTTGTGGTCAACTGCTGCGCCGCCTGCTGCACAAGAAACGTGTCGTTCTCCTGTCCCGGATTCTGCGGGTAATAGTGGAACTCGACAAAGTCGTAGCTCCCTTTGGCATTGGCCAGAACCGTTGTGTCCCAACCCATTGTGCAACAACCATTGCTTGCATTCGCATCCACAAGCACACCCACGAGAGTGCCGGGACTCTGGGCTTTGACGAGCGAGTAGTAGCCGCTTGCCCCTGTTACCGCAGAGGCATACGTTCCCGGGTCGTGCGCGACGGTATGAAGGTCGGTTTCCCAGCTCCCGTACTCCTCATTGCCCACTGTCATATGGCTTACAGTAACTCCATCGGTCAGCGCCGCATTCACCCATGCTGCCGCTTCCTTGGGATCGCCTCCGCCTGTGCAGGATTCATTTGTGCCGTAATTTGCGGTGAGGGCCAGATCATAAGGGCCTCCCAGGGGGATTGCCGGTACAAATTGAGCAAAGGTGCTATCGCCGGCCCATGCCTGGCTATTGGCGGTGCATGAGGTGGTTGAACTGCATGTGCACTGGTATGGCGTCACCAGTGCGTTGCCATCGTTGTATCCCCAGTGATAACCGTCAGACCACGATCCGCCTGGCCAGCGGAGGGCCTTGATGCCGGCCTGCCCGAAGGCGGTGTTTATCGAACTCGCGTTGCCCACAACGTCGTACCAGGCAGCGAGGTTCATCCCCAGCAGCTGATTTGTAATTGCCGGGCCGGCCATCGCCTGATTTACGGCAACCGTTGTCTGCAGGTTTACGGTCACGGCGGTCGACGTTCCCGTGGCAGATGTGTATATCGACGAGCTTGCCATATCCGGTGTATACGTCGCCGTCAGCGTGGGCGTCCCCGACGCCAAAGTCTCGCCCGGAACTGTGATTGTCGCGCTTCCGGCTGTCAGCGTTGCCGCCGCAGATGTGTAGCTTCCACTCGACAGCGTCACCGAGCCTGTCGGCGTCGGGTTCCCTGTGCCCCCGCTGACCGTCACCGCCACGTTCAAGGACTGGGACCGGGCAATGGTCATTACCGCTGGAGTCACGGTCACCGTCGGCTTCATCGGCGGCGCCACATACGTTGCCGTCACTGACTCATTCGCGTTCATCACCACCGTGCACGTTGCTCCACTCGTTGTGGTGCACCCGGTCCAGGACGAGAACACCGTCCCGTTCGTCCCCGACGCGTTCGGCGCCGTAATCGTCACAGAGGTGCCCTGGTTGTAGATCCGCGTAAAGCTTGTATTCCCGCTGCCGGCAGAGTTGTTGTCTGCCGGAGCCACGGTGATGGCAACGCCGCTCGCGGGGTCTGCCGAGTTAACCGTCAACTGATAGGTTGTAACCGGCGGCGGGTTTCCCGCGCCCGAGTTGCCCCCACATGCTGTCATCACCAGACTCAGCAGGCCTGCCCCAAACAGTGCAATTTTTCCGCTATTCATTACGACTCGTTTTCCGCCTTGGGCCCGGGATTGCGTCGAGCTACTTTGGGCCCATCTTAATGGCTCCAGAATTTCCTGGCGGTAACGATATCAACTGCCAGCACAACTGCGCAACAGCGCACATCACACCCGGGTGCAGAGATCCCGATTCTATCTTGCCGGCAACCGGGGGATTGGCTGCTTTCTCCGGTGCCGGCCCATGCGGCGACATTATGGCGTTTCAAGTCATCGCTGGCGGAGCATGGGAGGAGCCTCGCCGCAGATAGACCCAGAGATAGAAGATCGAAGTGGCCAGCAGAATGAGGGGAATGGGAACGACCTGGACGCCTATCTCAATTGCGCGGGACCACCATGAAGAAGGCGGGGGCAGATGGCTGATAAGGGCAAGCAGAAAGGCGCAGGGAAGCTCGGCGGTCAAAAAGAATCCCGCGGCATTGATGAGGATGGCGAGTTTGCCGAAGAGTCCGCCTTCAGCACAGAGCATGGCGCAAGCGGGAATCGTGAGCAGCAGAAGTTTGGTGTCCTGCTGACGGTGATAGACGGGCAACAATGTGAGCGGAGCGATGGCCGCCAGGGCCAGGCACGCATTCGCGCGCGTGAAGCGGGGTCGCAGAGAGGCGAAGATCCATAGAAGCAGGAGCGGCGCGCAGACCAGGTAGCTGGCCGGGTCGTAGAAGCGCGGATCATCCCACAGAATGCCGAAGATCGCTTGCAGGCTGACCAGCATGCCGAGGCCGTGCGCTCCCGATGAGGCAATGCCGGGATCGTTCAAATTACCGGGCGCCGAATACTCCACGATGTTGGCGTGCAGTTCTTGCATCCAGTTCGGTGCGACATGCCAGACCCACAGGACTGCAGGCAGACCCAGGGCCACCGTTAGCAGCAGGGTTTGCCAGGCGCGTTTGCGCTGGACGCCGCCAGCTAAGAGGAAGTAGAGCCACACGAGACCCGTGTCGTGGGGTTTAACGATAAGGCTGATAGCGAGGCAGAAAATGCCGGCCGCAACAAACCGATTGCGAAAGAAACACCAGACGGCTACCAGGGCAAGGCTGATAGCAATTCCGGCGGTGTTGCCGGTAATCACCAGCATTTCGCTGTTGGCAAGAAGGAATCCGACCAGGATCCCGGAGATGATCGGCGCGTAATCGGCGCCAAGACTCCAGATGAGAAACGACGAAAAGATCAGACTACCGGCGATAAGCGCCATCCAAAGAAAATGCGCAATCCCCCAAGGGAGCATCGCAAAGGGAACAGTGACCGAGAATGCAGTTGGAAGATAGATGTACCGCATGATCTGGCGCGCATGTGCGACATCCTGTGGCTGGCCTCCCTGCCCCGGCGTTGAGAAGCGCAACAGCTCGTTTTCGTTGTAGGGGTCGCAATGGTGGGTGAGACAGCGGGCGGGGTAGTAAAGCACTCTGAAATCGACCATGTTGATCGACGAGGTACTTGCAAGGAGGGCGCCGAGCGAGAGAAAAACCGCGCTGCCAAGCAACATTAAATACAGGCCATCTAGCCGCGCTTTGGTCAACTTAGCCTCTCGGTTTCTCCCTGGAGCGGTTTGAATTTCAAGACGCCAATAGGCAGTTTGATTGTACAAGTTACCGCGACGCCGACCTGCTTCCCTCTGGCCTTGTTTGGTGCGGTTTTGGTGCAGCTCGTTCTATATCCAGCCTTTTCCACCGACAACTCCGAACTCGGATCGGGCATCTGAACAGCAGGAAGGAGAAGGGCTATGAGCATGGATCAAACGACCATCACGGCAATAGTGATCGTGGTTGCAGTACTGGCAGTTCTCGCCGCTATCATCATCGTCTACCGCAAACACAGAAGGCAGCACCTCAAACAGCATTTCGGAGCGGAATACGATCGCGCTGTGCGCGAGCTGCATGATCCGGGCAAGGCCGAAAGAGAGCTTATCAATCGCGAGAAGCGCGTCAACAAATTTTCGATCAAAGAGCTCAGCCCCGCTGCGCGCGATCGATTTGCCGAGGAATGGAATCTGGTTCAGAGCCGATTCGTCGACGATCCTGCTGTTGCCGTGAGCGAAGCTGACTCCCTTGTGAATCGGGTGATGTCTGCACGGGGATATCCGATGGGCGACTTTGAGCAGCGCGCCGCCGATGTCTCCGTCACGCATCCGACGGTTGTTCAAAATTACCGCGCCGCCCGTGTCATTGTGCAGCGCCATGGACGCGGAGAAGCCGCAACGGAGGATCTGCGCCAGGCCATGGTGCACTATCGCTCGCTGTTTGACGAACTGTTGGGCGTGCGTCCTGCAGTGACCGCTACGAGAGGAGTTCTGCATGAGCGAGCTTCGTAATGACGAGAGACTCACAGAAACCGAACTCCGCAAAATCGGGAATCCGATACGCGGCGCCGCGGGCGTAGAAGAACCACCGCTCTCTGAAGAGGCCACGCCTGAGGAGGCACAGCCGCTGTCAGTCAATCCTGCCGTAGAGGCGCGCTCCCCTCAGGTTGATACTGTCCGCAACCAAGGGGCGCACCCGCTTTTTCCTGGCGAAGAGTTGCAGAGCTTTCGATCGAGCTGGGAAACCGTGCAGACTTCTTTTGTGGATGAGCCTCGTGCGGCTGTCGAACAGGCGGACGCCCTGGTTGCCAACGTCGCGAAGCGGATTGCCGAGCGATTCGCTACCGAGCGGGAGCAATTGGAGAAACAGTGGGATCGCGGCGAACAGGTGAATACTGAAGATCTTCGCCAAGCGCTGAAGCGGTATCGCGCATTCTTTGATCGGCTTTTAGCGCTTTGATCGAGCAGAAGCAGGATGTCTGGGAAACCGAAGTACGGAGAGCGTCGGCACGGCGCCGGCGCACGGCGTACTGGCTCCCGGATTCAACAAAGATTCAGCAGATTTGACTTGATTTGGTGAGCGAAGAGGAATCGGCGAACCGGCCCTCTCCACTCACTCCCCGGTTAGTACTGCCTTCGGTTCATCGTCCAACCGATCAGCGTTCCAATCGCAATGCCTACCGCCAAGGTCAATCCAACTGTCTGAAGTGGATTTCGTTTTACCCGCCTCTTTGTGTCATCAAGAAACTCTTCGGCGGCATGGCTACTTTGTCTTGCGAGACGCCTCGCCTTCTCAAGGGTATCTTCCAGCGCATCTGAAACAGCCGATGCTACGCGAGAAGCATTTTGCGCGGCTTCGACAGCTTTTTCTCCGGCTTGTTCCAACACAGATTGCGTCATGATTTGCAAACCTTTCTTGTCGCTGAGTTAGGAGATGAATCCCTTACTTTCCAATTGACTTTTCGATCTTGCCGACGACTTTCTGGACTTTCCCGGCATTCTTCTCAGCGTTGCCATCAACCTCGAGGTCGAGGTCGCTGGTAAGTTCGCCGGCTTTCTGCCTGATTGCACCCCTGATTTCGTGCAGCTTGCCTGTCGCCTGATCGTTCGTACTCTGTTTCAACATGATGCGCTCCTCATCCAGTGGGTTGTTTCGGTTCGTTGAGATCGGTGGACTGTCTGTCGCGCATTGACCCGCCCGGTACCAGGCAAAACCCTCAATGGGGAAAGGTCATGGCGCGAGGCAAAGCCTTGTACCGACCAGTATCCGGTGATCGGATTGCCGCTAGCTGGTCGCAATTGCTCACCGGACGGCGCAGAGTCCAACCCCAGTGCCCGGGCTTGTCAGCTTCCGGGGAGACTCAGATTGCTCGGACCCTTGTGCGGGCGCGCCCTGGAGCCGGGGGACGTAGGAATGAAGAGTGACAGCCGCCACCGGCGTAGCGAGGGAAATTTGCGGGCAAATTGAAATGTCCTTATGATGGCTGCTGTCGTGCCGGTTTTTGATGGCAACGATGCACCCACCCATGCGCGGCAACTTGGCTCGCTGGACCAGCATCCCATAACAACAAGTATTATTGTGTCTTCTCGGCTTGTTCAAGTTGAGCAATTCGGAACAGCCGACTGTGCGGGGGCACAGCGATTCTCCGAACTGGGGCCTTTTTTGATCACGTTGAGCACGGAGTTCTGAATGTCTGAAGTGGGAGTCAACTCAGAAGTTCCGCGCCTCGGCCCGGATCGTCAGCTTCCCCCTCCTCGTCCCTGGTATCGTGA
>Ga0302325_10023549_pt1 | contig 12831 bp, 13 predicted proteins | sample Palsa_T0_2_FD_201948 | JGI IMG/M metagenome (GOLD analysis project Ga0302325, IMG submission 201948) | Peat permafrost microbial communities from Stordalen Mire near Abisko, Sweden - Palsa_T0_2 | ecosystem: Environmental > Terrestrial > Soil > Palsa > Peat permafrost | place: Sweden: Abisko... | reverse complement strand
GCTGTCGGCGCCTCGTACCGGTCACGTGGTGAATGAGCCTCTGCCGGCCGGACTCGTAACGTTCGTCGCTGAGTAATCGATCGCCACGACATTCGTGACGGCGGCGGACGGTTGACGATGGATACACCCGACATGAATAAGCGTCAGTCCGCATGGCGGCGGCGATGGCCGCTCAAGTCCGCCGTAGTAGCGATTGCCGGCCTCGTAGCAGTGGCCATCTGGCTCGGACTGAACACCACCGGTTGCGATCCATGCGCAAGCTGTGCATCCATGCATTCTGTCACCGCCTCGCCAACCCCGACTTCGGCCCCCGTTCGCAACTCGTGTCAAACGTCCGGCGCGCTCGGCGTCCTGGTCACCAAGACCGATGTCGATGCTTACGTGCCCAACGGCGACTTTTCCGGTGATATCGAGACTGGCATTCAGGTCGTGCCGATCGAGGGGACCTCGCTGCCGCTGGTGACCATTCCGACCGCCAGCACGATTATCGCTTGCTCGGCTAATGACGAAACCAAAGAAGTCGTCTGCGTCGGTCTCGACAACAAGGTCTACCTGATCAACGGTACGAGCCTCACGACCACGCTGACGAGTGCCGGATCAGGCGAGTTCTTTTCGAGCGGCGGCAGTTGTACGAACTGCAACGTACTGGCTAACGCCGCGACCAATCAGGCCTTTATCGGTATCGCGACACAGCCGTCGCCGAGCGCCACTCCGACAGGCACCGCCGTGCGGGCTCCCGGCAATGAGCCGTCGTCGCTCAACGGCCATTCCGACGCCGCCGGGATCACGAGCGGTTATCAGCAGCTTGATCTGACCGGCAATACCTTTGGCACACCGGTCGAAGCCCAGACCACCAATATTTCGGAAAGCCCGGCCCTCGATCCGACCCGCGATCTGTTGCTCTCAGCCAGCGAAGATGAATCCGGCTTTCCGGCTGGATACCAGCTCTATTCATACAAAGGCGCAACGCCGCTGGTTTATGATTTCCTCAACACACCGCCAATTTTCGATCCGACCGATATAGAATTCGACTCCGCCGCAATCGACTGCTCGACCGGAATCGCACTCGGAACGGCCGAGTTCACGACTGAGATCATGGTGGTCGATACCTCGAAGGCTACTTTCACCGTGGGTACCGGCGGCGCCAATGGCACCTGGACGGCGCCCGCTCAACTCCAGGATTTCCCTGACTTTGAGACCTTCTTCACCGCCGGCATGACCGGCGTCGCGATCGCTCCTGACTCGCATCTGGCACTGCTCGAGGACGAATTCGGAACCACCGGCTTCGGCGCTCTGCAATTGCCCACGACATCGGGCACCGGCACGCCGGCGGTTACGGACTGGGTAGCGGCAAACATGCCCGACGATCCGTCCGGCGCTGAATGGGAGATGCCGCTTGACCCTCACGGTCTGACTGCCTATGTCAGTCCGACCACCAAAGTTGCCTACGGCCTCCTGATTAACCTCGGGCGCACCTATATCGCGAAGATCAATATCGCCAAGCTGCTTGCCGCCCCGCGCACGACCACAGGCGGCCATATCATCGATCCAACCTATGATTTGGTGGGCAATGGCGTGGTCACGTTCATCACGATGCTCGGCAACTAGAAGAAACCAGACCCGGAAGAAATCTCCACCAGTTGAAGTCTACCAGTGGCCGGCTGCGCTCATGCGGACGGCCATTTGTACATACCCAGGGTGGTGGCCTTGCCAGCCGACAATTCCTTCATCGCCCGCGCTTCACGATCGACGCGAGCCGTCGCCGCTTCGAGCACGCGGGCAACCTCGGCGCGCGGGATGATAACCACGCCGTCTCGATCGCCCACCACGAGATCGCCGCGCGTGACCTTGGTGTCGCCGATCATAATCGGCTCGCCCACCGTGCCACCGCCCTTCTTGGTAGTGCCGCGGATACAGGCGCCGCGCGCGAAGACCGGAAATCGCGAAGTCGAAATCTCCCGGATGTCGCGGATCGATCCGTCGATCACCAGGCCGCCGAGCCGCCGCGCGCGCGCCGCATGCGTCATCACGTCGCCCCAGTATCCGGCCTCGTAGAGTCCGCCGGTATCGACTACCAGGACGTCGCCAGGTGCGGCGGCGTAGATCGCCTGATGGATCGCGAGGTTGTCGCCCGGCGGCGTGCTGACCGGAAATGCCGGCGCGCAAATCGACAGACGCGGATCAACCGGCTTTATCGCCGAGGGCAGCGCGGCGCTGTAGACGTGCAGGCTTTCGACCAGCGTTGCGCTCGTATGGACAGCGGCCTTTTTCAGCAGCCGCTTGAAAGCCTTATCTTCGGCGGGAACTTGATGCTTTGGCGATGCCACGGCGCGCTCAACCTTTGACCGGATATTCGGCAATCTCGAAAGTCGCGTAGCGGATAGTTCCCTCGAAGGCCGGGAAGTTCTGGCGATCCTGCGCGGCTGCTGCGCGCTCAGGCGAGGCCAGCCCGGCGTCGAGATCGGCGGAGTTGTCGAAGAAAATCTCCGCGATTTGATAAAAGTCGTCGCCCGCCTTGCGCGACTTACTCACATTGATACGCCGCACTTTGGGAATCCGCGCGACGATCGGCAGATGGTTGCCGAAATAGTAGGAGTCAAATTTGTCCGCGTTCTGCGGCCGTCCCTCATAAATTACGCAGAGTTTCACCATGATGCTGTCCTCCGTAAAGTCGTTTCATCACCGACTATTTGTCACTACGAGATTGAGTTGCAACCCTCGAATACCGAGTCAGACGGCGGGATGCTGCTGGCTCAGGCAATGCGCCGTGCCGAGTCCCCATACGAGGTCGCGCGCTGGCACGCCAACCACCACCCGTCCGGGAAATAACCGAGCGAGTGTTGCCTTCGCGATGTCGTCGCCGGGGCATTCGAAAGTTGGCATTACGATACCGCCGTTGACGATGTAGAAGTTCGCATATGACGCCGGCAGGCGCGTGTCGTCGTAAAAGAGCGGCGGCGGCATCGGTATCGTCTCGATCCGCAGCGGCCGTCCGTCGGCTCCACGAGCGCCGCGGATGCGTTCGAGGTTGTCGGCGAGCGGAAGATGGTTCTCGTCGTCGGGGTCCGGCTCGATGACTGTGACGACGGTGTCGGCGCTGACGAAGCGCGCGAGATCGTCGACGTGGCCGTCGGTGTCGTCGCCGGCGATACCGTCGCCCAACCATAGAATCGTCGAGGCGCCGAGGTAGGTCTTGAGGTAGTCCTCGATCGTAGTGCGGTCGAGCGTGGGATTGCGATTCGGATTAAGCAGGCAGGCTTCGGTCGTCATCACGACGCCTGCGCCGTTGACGTCGATCGCGCCGCCTTCGAGCACGATACCTGACTCGATCACCTCGAAGCCGTAGCGTTCGGCCAGCCGATGAGGCGCGACATCGTCCAGATCGTAGCGGCCGTATTTTTCGCCCCACGAGTTGAACCGCCAGTCGAGCGCAATCTGCGCCGCGGCGTCGGCGGCGCCGGCGCGCCGATTGACGAATATTGGACCGAAGTCACGGATCCACGAATCGTTGGTCGGTATGCGGACGAATTCGATTCGCGATAGAGAGGTATGATCGCCGCCCGCCGCGGCCGTGATCAGCCTGCGAGCCTCATCGGCGGCGGCCTCATCTTCCATTAACAGGCGAACCGGTTCGAAGCGGGCGACCGCTGCGACCAGCGCGGCATAGGCGTGCGGGATGACTTCGAATTTGCCCGGCCAGGTGTCGTGATTATGCGGCCAGACCAGGTAGGTCGCCCGATGCGGCTCCCATTCGGCCGGCATCCTAAACGACGCCATCCGGCGCCGATGTTCCGCGGGAATCGGCATTGCCGATCAACTCAACTGCGAAAACGACGCGTCAGATCGCCGTAGGCGTCAATCCGGCGGTCGCGCAAAAAAGGCCAGTTGCGCCGCGTCTCCTCGACAATCGCCATGTCGCAATCGACGATTAACGTCTCTTTGCCTTCGAATCCGGCCTGCCCGATTATCGCGCCAAACGGATCGGCGACGAACGACCCGCCCCAGAACTGCAGACCGTCTTCCACGCCGACTCGGTTGACCGCCACGACGAAAACGCCATTGGCGATCGCATGGCCGCGCTGCACCGTTTGCCAGGCGTCGTACTGGCGCCGGCGCATAGTTTCTTTTTCCTTTAGGTCCCATCCGATGGCGGTCGGATAAAAGATCGTCAGCCCGCCCGCGAGCGAAACAAGCCGCGCCGCCTCCGGAAACCACTGGTCCCAGCATACGAGGACGCCGAGCTTGCCCTGCGCGGTCGCATGCGCGGTGAAGTCTAGATCGCCGGGTGTGAAGTAGAACTTTTCGTAGTAACGCGGATCGTCCGGGATATGCATCTTGCGGTAGATGCCGGCGATTTTGCCGTCGGCATCGATAACCACCGCCGTGTTGTGGTACAGCCCCGCGGCTCGACGTTCGAACAGCGACGCAATGATCACAACCCCGCGCGCCGCGGCCACTTTACCGATACGCTCGGTACTCGGTCCGGGAACCGGTTCGGCCAGATCAAACTTCGCGGCGTCTTCGGTCTGGCAGAAATAAAGTGAGCGGAACAGTTCTGGCAGGCAGATTATCTTCGCGCCGCGCGCGGCCGCATCTTCGATAGCGTCGATCGCGTGCTCCAGATTACGCGCGGGGTCTTCCTCGCAGCGCATCTGGAGCAGCGCGATCTTCACATTGTCGGCAGCAGCCATCCGCAAGCCATCAAGTTATCAACTGATTAGGAGAGGCGGCCGCCGATACCCGATAACTTTGCGTCCGCGTCAGGGCGCGACGACCGGGTTTTCCAGCGCGCCGATCTTCGCGATTTCGACTTTCACGCGATCGCCCGCCAGCAGAAAAACCGGCGGCTTGCGCACGAAGCCGACGCCGCTCGGAGTGCCGGTCGAGATAACGTCGCCCGGCTCGAGCGTCAGGAAGCGCGTGATGTCGGCGATCAGTGCATTCACGTTAAAAATCAGGTTCTTGGTGTTGGAGTTCTGCAGACGCCGTCCGTTGATCTCGAGCGAAATATCGAGCACATGCGGATCGGGAATCTCATCCTTCAGCACGATATGCGGACCCATCGGCGCGAAAGTGTCGAAGTTCTTGCCCGCCATCCATTGGGTCGTGCGACGCTGGAAGTCACGCGCGCTGACGTCGTTGACGATCGTGTAGCCGACCACGTAATCGAGCGCCTTGGCGGCGGGAACATCCTTGGCGCGCTTGCCGATAACTACGGCCAATTCCGCCTCGTAGTCGATATCGGTCGAAACCGTGGGCAACTTTATCGCCTCACCGTGGGCGATAACGCAGCTTGCCATTTTGGCGAACAGGGTCGGGTCGGCCGGAATCTGCGCGCCCGCCTCTTCGGCGTGATCGCGATAGTTGAGCCCGATACAGATGAGCTTGCCGGGTTTCGGCACCGGCGCGTGCAGCGTGATCTTGTCGATCGGATAGGCGAGCGAATGATCCTCGGCCGCGCGGGCTCCGAGTTTCGAGACATAGCCGAGCGCTTCGCCGGCGGCGCCGAGTGCGCGATCGCCACCTTCAAGAAACGCGATGATCTCGGACGGCGTGATCGCGTCGGCCAAGGCCGCGGCGGCCGGCTCACCCTTACTGCTCAGAAGAGCGCGATAGGCGGCGTTGACGTCGACCATCAGGCCGTCGGTCGGCACGCCAACCTTTGAAGACTGTCCTTTGTAACTGAATGTTGCCAGACGCATTTCCGTTCACCTCCGAGAATTTTGTCGCGCACCGCCACCCCCCGGAAATCCGCACGTATCGTCACGTATGGGGACGTATCGGCACGTAACGGAGCGATGGTGAACGGCTGGCGTCTGCCGGATCGTCACGCACCGGATGCGATTTGTCAAACTATCGGCCAACTGTCGGGGTCATACCTGTCGAAAGGCGATCGCGTCATAGTGCGATTAATCCCCGGCGACGGTTGCATAGCGGGCCGTCAGCTAATCTAATTGGATCAACCGGGAGAGCGACGCGATTCTCCCGGGCGCTGCCCGCCGCTGATAGCTGGGTCCTGCGCAAGGGTAGGTCGCGAACCCCGCCAGGTCCGGAAGGAAGCAACGGTACCGACTGCCACCCTGTGCCGCAGGGGTGCCTAGCTATCATTCGACGGGCAGCGTTTTTTTCGCGCGGCGCAAATGGCCACAAGCTCCCCTCCTCATCTTGTATTGGCGCGCAAATGGCGCCCCGAGCATCTTACCGAGCTGGTCGGCCAGGAGGCCGCCACCCGCACGATCGCGCAAGCGCTCAAGAGCGGCCGTATCGCGCATGCGTTCCTGTTCACTGGTATCCGCGGCGTCGGCAAAACGACCGCCGCTCGTATCCTTGCGCGATGCCTCAACTGCGAACGCGGACCGACGCCCGAGCCATGCGGCGAGTGTGCCGCCTGCATCGAAATTCGCGCCGGCCGCTCGCTCGACGTCTCCGAAATTGACGGCGCGACCTATCGCAAAATCGACGACGCCCGCGCGATTATAGAAAATCTCAGCTACCGGCCCGCTCGCGATCGCTTCAAGATTTACATTATCGATGAGGCCCATCAGCTCACCGATCAGGCCTTCAACGCATTGCTCAAAACGCTCGAAGAGCCGCCCGAGCACGTCAAGTTCATCCTCGCGACGACCGAGCCGCAGAAAATGCCCGAGACGATCCTGTCGCGGCTGCAACGCTACGACTTCAGGCGTATCCCGCTCGCGATGGTGCTAGCGCGGCTGAAGGATCTCGCCGTACGCGAGGGCGCTACGGTTGATGAAGGCGCGCTTAGGCTTATCGCGCGCGAGGCCGGCGGCAGCATGCGCGATGCCGAACGGATGCTCGAAACGGCGCTGGCCACGTCGGCGGGCGCGGTCTCGGAAGCCGACGTGGCGGCGTCGCTGGGCGTCGCCAGCCGTGCGGCCGTGATGCAACTGGCTGACGCCGTAATTCGGCACGACGCTCCCGCGGCGCTCGGGATCGTCCGCGATCTCAATGCGCGGGGCGCCAACCTGGAATCCTTCGGGCGCGATCTACTCGAAACGCTGCGCCATCTTGTGGTCGCACGGGTTCAGCCGGAAGGTACGCAGAATCTGCTTGACGATCTGCCCGACGATGAGGTCGCCGAGCTCAAGCGGCTGGCCGGACTTGCCGGTATCCGCGATGCGATGCGGCTGTTTCGCCTGATGGCGTCGGCGCAGGAAGAGATAATCCGCTCGCCCTACGCCGACCTGCTGCTCGAAATGGCGGTGGTGCGGATGGCGATGCTCGAGCCGGTCATGGATGCCGACGAGTTGCTGCGCGCGCTCGGCAACGCCGGAACGAAATCCGGCAACTCGGCACCATCGTCTTCGGCGCCCCCGAGTTCCCGCAGCGGCGGCGGTGGCAGGACGGCGACTTCCGCACCGCCCTCGGCTACCTCCGGCAAGCAATCAGCGTCGGACGATTCAGTGGCTTCTGGCCCGTCGGCGACCTCTGGCCAATCGGCGACTTCGGGAATGTCCGGCACGCCAGTTACAGCGAGTACGCGGCGGATCCCGATGGCGGGCGAGGTGAGGGCCGAAGCGCCCAGACGCCAGCCGGTCGCACCGGCCGCGACGCCGCCAGCGCGCACAGGCGGCAACACATCCGACCTGCCCGACCTGCGCGAGCGTATCCGCTCGACGCGGGCGGCGTTGGCCGGTTTTATGGAGCAGGGCGCCGGGCTTAGCCTCGACGGTGACATCCTTACGGTCGTACCGCTCAACGATATCTATGTGCGCTACCTGGCGGATAATCGTCCGGTGATCGCCGAGATAGCATCGGAGCTCTACGGGCGTCGGATCAGGGTCGAGATGGCGTCGGCCGGGGCGGGCGCGGGAGCGGTCGCCGCAAATCCGATGACCGCTCCCGCGCAAACTCAAAGAGACGACGACGGTGATCCGGCGGCTGAGGATGCCGCCGCCGCGCATGATGCTGTGTCAATATCCGCGTCCGCATCGGGGCACGAGGCCATCAAGTCGGACGCGGGGGGTGGCGCCGTCGCGCCACCGCGCAACGGCGCCAGCCCCAGGCCCGCGGCATCAGCCGCGAGGGTGAGCGGCGCGCCGGTATCGTTGGCGGTCAATGATCGCGAACAGCTATACGCCGATCCAATCGTCCGCGGGATTTTTGAGACGCTCGAAGCTAGACTGGTCGAGGTGCGCGAGACCGCGCCGCCGCCGGAGATAGCTGACAATGCGGCAGGCGCGAGCGACACGGATCGGGTTGAAGAGATTGAAGACTAATATGCCGCACCTCGCATCCGCACGAGCGGATGCGAGCGAAGCAAAAGAAGCGAACGAGGTTTGATGTCGTGGCTGAATTCGATTTTCAGGCGCTCCTGAAGCAGGCCCAATCGCTCCAGGAAAAGTTCAAGCAGATGCAGGCCGAGGCGGCCGACAAGACCGTCGAGGCCAGCGCCGGCGGCGGCATGGTCCACGTGGTCGCCGACGGCGGAATGAATGTGCGGAAGATCACGATCGAACCCGCGCTTATCGTCGCCAACGACAAGGCGATGATCGAGGATCTGATCGTCGTCGCGGTCAACGCTGCCCTCAAGCGCGCCCAGGAGATCGTCGCCTCCGAGGTCGGCAAGCTCGGCCCGATGGGCGGCTTCAAGATTCCTGGCATGGGCGACTGACATCCTCGATGGCTGATAGCCCCAAGCGCGCCGACGGCTTGCCGCCGGCGATGAACCGGCTCGTCAAGGAGCTTTCGCGACTGCCCGGAGTCGGCGAAAAAACGGCCGGCCGCCTGTCGTTCCATCTGCTCAACCGTCCGCGCGAGGAAGTTATCGCCCTTGCCGAGGCGCTGCTCGAAATGAAGGAGCGGGTCGGCCTGTGCTCGCAATGCTTCGGCCTGTCGGACGGCCCGCGCTGCAATATCTGTGATGATCCCGCCCGCGATCGCGAGCTCATATGCGTGGTCGAAGGGCCGGCCGATCTGATGGCGATGGAGCGATCGCGCAACTTCACCGGCGTCTATCACGTGCTCCATGGCGCGCTGGCCCCGCTCGACGGCGTCGGCCCCGACGATATCAAGATTCGCGAGCTGATCGCCCGGCTGGGCGAAGCGACGCCGGTCCGCGAGGTTATCGTCGCGACCAACGCTACCGTCGAAGGCGAGGCGACGGCGCTCTACCTGGCGCGTATCCTGAAGCCGATCGGCATCCGGGCGACCCGGCTGGCACGCGGACTGCCGGCGGGCGGCGACCTCGAATACAGCGATTCGGCGACGCTGGCGAGCGCGATCAGCGGCCGCCGCGATCTGTAGCCGCACGCGCCCGCCGTCGGTTTATCGAGGTGTCCCGTCCCCGCGGCAGCGCGGAAATCGCCCGCGCCTCCAATGTTCTGATCAGCCTGATTTCGCTGATTTCCTTCATCGCGACGTTATCCGTTGGGGGTTGCCAACGACGCGACCTGGCGCCGTCCACTCCGGTCTCGCGCGGGCGGCTGATCTACGAGACCAATTGCGCGGCCTGTCACAACGCCGACCCGACCCAGCCGGGAGTGCTGGGTCCGCCAATCGAAGGATCTTCGCGAATTCTGATTACCGATCGGGTCACCAGCGCGTCCTATCCTCCCGGCTACACGCCCAAGCGTGCGACTCATCTGATGCAACGGCTGCCATGGTTAAAACCGCGCGACGTAGACGATCTCACCGCGTTTCTCGCCTCGGGAACCAAATCCGACGATAATTGACTAGCGGCCGCTTTGCCGCGCGCGCATAGCTCGTGCGACACTTTGCAACGATGCATTAGCGGCGTAATATTTCCCTATAAAAGGAATAGCGCGGTATTGCGGTTTAACGGCCCGGTATCAGTCCTGATGTGGCCCGGTGTGGGCTCGATGCGGGTGCAATACTGGGCAGATTACATAACCTCTCGATTGTCCGAAGAAAGGAATCCAAGATGGCCTTTGAACTGCCCAAGCTTCCCTACGCCCTCGATGCCCTCGCGCCGAACATCTCGGCCGAAACGCTCGAGTTTCATCACGGCAAGCATCATGCGACCTACGTGACCAACCTCAACAATCTGACCAAGGGCACCGCGCACGAGCACGAGAGCGTGGAAAAGATCATGAAGGAAGCTGCGCCCGGCGGCCTGTTCAACAACGCCGCGCAGCATTACAACCATAGCTTCTACTGGAAGTCGCTCAAGCCGGGCGGCGGCGGCGAGCCGACGGGTGCGGTGGCTGCAGGAATCACCAAGGCCTTTGGCGATTTCAAGACCTTCCGCGAGAAGTTCACGGCGGCATCCGTCGGCCACTTCGGCAGTGGATGGGGCTGGCTGGTGAAAAATGCCGACGGCTCGCTGGCGATCGAGTCGACCCACGACGCCGACAGCCCGATCGTGCACGGCAAGACGCCGCTTATCACCTGCGACGTATGGGAGCACGCGTATTACATCGATTATCGCAACGCGCGCGCCAAATACGTCGAGGCGTTCTGGAATATCGTCAACTGGGATTTCGCGGCCGAAAACCTGAAGTAAGCCCCGGCAATTTCAGTTCAGCGCGGCATATTCCGGTGGCCGGATGGATGATTGTCAGTCATCCATCCGGCTGACCATGAAATCTGATCCGCGCGATCAAATCTGAAAATTGATTATCTTGCGGCGTTCGATGAACGACTGCAGGGTCGTGCGGCTCAGAATGGCGACGACGTCGTTCTGGACCTCGCGCCACATGTCGCGCATCGCACAGAACTCATCGCGGCGGCAGATTGAATTGGCGCCTTCGACCAGGCATTCGACCGGCGCGTAGTCGCCCTCGACAATCTGGACCACTTCGGCGACGGTAATCCGCGCGGGCGGACGCGCCAGCATGTAGCCGCCGCTCGGACCCTTCTGGCTGATCAGGATACCGCCGCGCCGCAGTTCTACCAGCAGCCGTCGCAGATAGTTTTCGGGAATCCGCTGCGCCTCGGCAATCTCCTCGACGCGCAAGGGCTCGGCGGAGGGATAACGCTCCGCGAGCATGATCAAGGCCTTGAGGGAATAATCGACGCCGACACCGAATTTCATGGCTGAAGCGAATCCGTTTTAGCATAGCCGCGCCCGCGCCACGAACGATTAGAGGCAGGCCGATGGCGGCCGCGCGGGTTCAGGGCGCCGCTTTGCCCCTGCTCAGACGATCGAGCGCCTGGGCTGCGACTTTGGCCGCCTCGACGATATCGAGCTGGGCGATTATCCGGTTGCCGAGCTGCTTGCGCAGGACCGGCTTGGCGAGAAAATCGCTGATTCCCTGCCGGATTCCCTCGGTGCGGGCGTCAAGGTCGTCGCGCGCGGTGACCATGATAATCGGAATTTCCGCCGTTACCGGATTGCGCTTGAGCGCCCGGCATACCGCGAAGCCGTCCATATCGGGCATCATCAGATCGAGCAGGATAACGTCGACCGGGCCAACGTCGGCCAGTATGCGAATACAGTCGGCGCCGGAGCCCGCCTCGACCGGCGTGAAGCCCTCGCGCCGCAGATAATGCGACAGCACGGCGACGGTATCGGGATCGTCGTCGACCACCATTATACGTCCCCGCGATTCAGCCGGCTGCTCCATGACATCTCCTCAAGTCAAATCGGATTCGGGCGGCGCCAGTACGCCGCATCGGCGCAGCTTGGCGGCAAACGTCGTGCGCTTGAGACCTAGCAGCCGGGCGGCAGCCTGCTTGTTGCCTCCGACCTGCTGCAGCGCCTGGTTAATCAGGCGGCCTTCGAGCTTGCGGACAATCGCGTTCAAATCGACGCCTTTGTCGCCGAGGATGGCTGGAATGTCGTCGATCGGCGCAGTGCCATTGACTGTGACCTTGAACAGGTTGGGCGGCAGCAGGACAGGCTCGATAATATCGCCGTCGCAGAGGATCACGAGCCGTTCGACCAGGTTTTCCAGTTCGCGCACGTTGCCGGGCCAGTCGTAGGACCACAACTGAACCATCGTGGCGTCGCTCGGCCGGGGAGTCGGAATAGCGCGTCGCGCGCGGCATCGTTCGAGAAAATAGTTGACCAGGAGGGGAATGTCGGAGCGGCGATCGCGCAGGGGCGGAATCATTATCGGCACCACCTGCAGGCGATAGAAGAGATCCTCGCGAAAGGCTCCGCGGCTGACCAGCTCGGCCAGGTTCGCGTTGCTGGCGGCGATCACGCGGACGTCGAGCTTGACGCCGCGATCGGCGCCGACCGCGCGGACGACGCCGTCTTCGAGCACGCGCAGAAGCTTGGCCTGCAGGCTCGCCGGCATTTCACCGATTTCATCGAGGAAGATCGTGCCTAAGCTGGCCGCCGTGAACAGTCCGGCGCGCGCTCCGGCGGCGCCCGAAAAGGCTCCGCGCTGATGGCCGAACATTTCGGACTCGAGCAGATCGTGAGGAATTGCCGCGCAATTGACCGGTATGAACGGCCGCGAACGGCGCGGCGACGACTCGTGGATTGCGCGCGCCACCACTTCCTTGCCGGTACCGCTCTCGCCTGTGATCAGTACGGTTACGTCTGATGGCGCCACCCTTTCGACCAGGGCGCGCAGCTTGACGACGGTCGGATGTTCCCCGATTAACGCGATTAGCTCGGGAGGAGGTGGCGCAGTCAGGATGCTCTCCGTCCGAAATGACAAGCTGATCGGCGCCCCTTCAGACATGCTGAATCATGCCATGCGCGGAAAAATGGGTAAATAGAATTATCTACTAAGATAAATCTTATAGATAAAGAATAATTTTGATAACCTCAAATGATATTGAGTCTGAATAAGTCAGATAAATCCTGTCGGCTGGCGCCCTGTGGGCGTGTCTTTCCATTAGCGAGAGGCGCACAGATTGTCCGATGGCCGACGATCGATTGCTTTTCGAGGC
>Ga0302325_10023548_pt1 | contig 12831 bp, 15 predicted proteins | sample Palsa_T0_2_FD_201948 | JGI IMG/M metagenome (GOLD analysis project Ga0302325, IMG submission 201948) | Peat permafrost microbial communities from Stordalen Mire near Abisko, Sweden - Palsa_T0_2 | ecosystem: Environmental > Terrestrial > Soil > Palsa > Peat permafrost | place: Sweden: Abisko... | reverse complement strand
CCAACACCTGGGGCCGGCCGAGGGGCTGCGCTGGTCGATGATCATCACCTCGTTCGTCAGCCTGATCGGCGTCGCGCTGCTCATCGTCGCCCGCCGCACGGTGCGCGCCGACGTGCTCAGCTGACCGGGGCGACGCGACATGGCTGACGTGAAGGCCGCGCCGGGGCCGCTGTTTTCCGAGAGCTACAAGCGCGCGGTGCTGACCACGCTGACGCTGGTCTACACGCTCAACTTCATCGATCGCACCATCGTCGGCATCATCGGCCAGCCGATGAAGGAGAGCCTCGGCATCACCGACAACCAGCTGGGCCTCCTGGGCGGCCTGGCTTTCGCGGCGCTCTACACGGTGCTGGGGGTGCCGATCGCCCGGCTGGCCGAGCGCTGGAGCCGGGTCAACATCATGGCCGTCTGCATCACCCTCTGGTCGGGGTTCACGGCGCTCTGCGGCCTCGCGCCCAACTTCGCGGCAATGCTGGCGTTCCGGGTGGGCGTCGGCATCGGCGAGGCAGGCTGCTCGCCGCCCGCCCACTCGCTGATCTCCGACTATTACGAGCCCCAGCGCCGCGCCTCGGCCCTGGCGGTCTACGCCTTCGGCATCCCGCTGGGCGGCATGCTGGGGGCGATCTTCGGCGGCCTGATCGCCCAGTTTGTCGGCTGGCGCGCGGCCTTCTTCATCGTCGGCATCCCCGGCGTGCTGGTGGCGCTGGCGCTGAAGCTGGTGGTCAAGGAGCCGCCGCGCGGCCATTCCGAGACCCCCGCCCACCCGGTGCTGCCCGAAGACGTGACGCCGGAGGAGGACGCCGCGGCGCCGCCCCGCAGCTTCGCGCAGGAGATCGCCCACGAGGCGCACGAACTGGGCGCGGTCGGGGCGCGGATCTTCGGCACCTGGTCGTTCCTGAACATGACGCTGGGCGTCACCCTGGCCTCGTTCGCCGGCTACGGCGCCGGCGCCTTCTCCTCACCCTACTTCATCCGCAGCTTTGGGCTGGGACTGGCGCTGGTGGGGGTGCTGTTCGGGATCATCGGCGGCATCTCGTCGGGCTCCGGCACCCTCTTCGGCGGCTTCGTCACCGACTGGCTGCGGCGGCGCAGCACCGCCTGGTACGCCATTGTGCCCGGCATTGGCCTGGCCATCGCGGCGCCGATCTACATGGCGGCCTTCACCCGCACCGACTGGCGCGTGGCCGCCTGGATCCTGCTGCTGCCGGGGATCTTCCAGTACACCTACCTCGGCCCGACCTTCGGGGTGATCCAGAACGCGGTCGAGACCCACCGGCGCGCCACCGCCACGGCGCTCTTGTTCCTGTTCCTCAACCTGATCGCGCTGGGCGGCGGCCCGCCGTTCACCGGCTGGCTGATCGACCAGTTCGCCCAGTTCAACTTCACCCACCCGGGCGCCCATCCGATCTGGTCATCGCTCAGCCGCATGTTCCTGCACGGCGAGGCGGCCGGAACCGCGTTCAGCGACCTCTGCCCCGGCGGCGTGCCGAAGCAGGGGATCGCGGCGGTCCTCACCGGCGCCTGCAAGCCGACCCTGGTGCGCGCCACCCAGGAAGGCGAGCTGGTCACCTTCTTCTTCTACGGCTGGGGCGCCCTGCACTACTTCCTGGCCGCCCTGACGCTGCCCAGGGACCTGCGGAGGGCGGCCGCGGAGCGCGGCGAGGCGCCGGCCTGAGCCTGTCTAGCGGGCCGTGAGCGCCCGCTCGGCCTGCGGATAGCGATCCCCCTGCACGGTGATCTTCGAGGCCGCCGCCTCGATCTGCCGCAGGTCCTCGGGCGTGAGTTCGACATCGGCCGCGGCGAGGTTCTCCTCCAGCCGGTGCAGCTTGGTGGTGCCGGGGATCGGCACGGTCCATGGCCGCTGAGCCAGCAGCCAGGCGAGCGCGATCTGCGCCGGCGTCGCGGCCTTGCGCGCGCCGATCTCCTGCAGCAGCTCGACCACCGGCCGGTTCGCCTTCAGCGCCTGCGGCGTGAACCTGGGCAGGGTGGCGCGGTTGTCGTTGCCGCCGAAGGTGGCGCTCTCGTCCATCTTGCCGGCCAGAAAGCCCCGGCCGAGCGGACTGTAGGGGACGAAGCCGATGCCCAGCGCCTCGCACACCGGGAGGACTTCCGCTTCGGGCTCGCGCCACCAGAGGGAATATTCGCTCTGGACGGCGGTGACGGGCTGGACGGCGTGCGCGCGCCGGATGGTCTCGGCGCCGGCTTCGGAAAGGCCGTAGCGCCTCACCTTGCCCTCGCCGATCAGGTCCTTCATCGCGCCGGCGACATCCTCGATCGGTACGTCGGGGTCGACCCGGTGCTGGTAGAAGAGATCGATGGCCTCGATGCGCAGCCGCTGCAGCGACGCCTCGGCGACCGCGCGGATGCGCTCTGGTCGGCTGTCGAGCGGGCCGCGCCCCGGCGCCTCGCCCAGGTTGAATCCGAACTTGGTGGCGATCACCGCCTGGCCCCTGAACGGCGCCAGCGCCTCGCCCACCAGGGCCTCGTTGGTGAAGGGGCCGTAGACCTCGGCGGTGTCGAAGAAGGTGACGCCGCGCTCCACCGCCGCACGGATTAGCGCGATCGCCTCGTCGGTGTTCACGACCACGCCGCGGTGATGGTTCAGCCCCATGCAGCCGAAGCCGATGGCCGAAACCTCGAGGTCGCCGAGTTTGCGCGTGCGCATCGTCGTCTCCTGTCCAGTTTGCGTCCGAAGGCTCAGGCGCCGGCTTCCTCGAACACCTTCCGTGCGATCCCTACGGCCGTCGCCGCGGTGGGCCAGCCGGCGTAGAAGGCCAGGTGGGTGATCAGCTCGGTGAGTTCGTCGCGGGTGACGCCATTCTGCAACGCCAGCCGCAGGTGGGTCGGCAACTCGTTGGTCCGATAGAGCGCGACCAGCGTCGCCACCGTGATCAGGCTGCGGTCGCGCGGCGAAAGGCCGGGCCGGGTCCAGACGTCGCCGAAGAGCACGTCGTCGGTATAGGCGGCGAGGCCGGGGGCGACGTCGCCGAAGGCCTGCTGGCCACGCGGTGGGGTGTCGGGCATGGGTATCTCCCTGCTGAGGCCGCTCGGGCGGTGTGGACGCAAATCTAAGGACCCACCGGCCAGGCGACTAGCCCGCCAGGATGCGTCGCGCGCCTCCGGTTACGGTGCGCGACGGTGCCTGTCCGGCCGTTTGCGGCTAACGTGCGCGGCCCGGACCATAGCCCAGTGATGCTTGCGGAGCCCGACTTGCCCTTCACCGACAACCACGGCGTCCGGCTGCACTGGGACGAGCGCGGGTCCGGGACCCCGCTCCTGCTGATCATGGGGCATCGCTACAGCTCGGCGATGTGGCACCCGATCCTGCCGGCGCTGAGCGCGGAGCACCGCGTCGTCTGGTTCGACAATCGCGGGACCGGCGAGAGCGCCAGCACGCCCAAGGTCACCGCCGAGGCGCTGGCCGGCGACGCGCTGGCGGTGATGGACGCCGCGGGGATCGAGCGCGCGCATGTGTTCGGAATGTCCATGGGCGGCGTCATCGCCATCGAGCTGGCGCTGCAGCAACCGGCCCGGGTGAAGTCGCTGAGCGTCGGCTGCTCCGGCATCCTCACCATCGACAAGCCGCGCATGCCGGCCGTCATGCGCGTCCTCTACCATTTGCCGGCCTGGGCGCTGCGGCTGCTGACGAACCGGGGGCGCGACCAGGGCTACGGCAGCGCCGCTCTGCCGGAGCGCATCGCGTTCGACCAGGCGATGGCAGCCAAGGACAAGTTCAACGTCCGCGGCGTCATCGCCCAGGCCGCCGCGGTCTCCGGCTACAGCACGACCGCCGCAGCAGTGTCGAAACTCGGCATGCCGGCGCTGGTGCTGCACGGCGACGAGGATTCGCTGGTTCCCTACCGCTGGGGCGCCGAACTGGATGAAACCCTGCCGAACAGCCGGCTGGTGACGTTCAAAGGCGCGGGACACAACTTCCTGATCGCCGCGGGCGAGGAAGCCGCCAACTCTCTGCTGGCGTTCCTCCGCGAGGTCGATGCGGCGGCGCCGGTCTGAGCGGGGGATGAAGTCCACGATCCTGCACCTCGGTCTCGGCGCGTTCCACCGGGCCCACCAGGCCGCGTACCTGCAGGCGCTGGTCGATCTGGGCGACCGCGGCTGGCGGCTGGCGTCGGGCAACATCCGCGGCGACGGGATCGAGCTTGAGCGGGCCCTGATCGCGCAGGGCGGCCGCTATGTGCTGGAGACCGTCTCGCCCGACGGCGCCCGCGCCTACCAGACCATCGACGTCATCGACGAGGTGCTCGCCTTCACCCCGGACCTCGCCGCGGTCACCGCCGTCGGGGCCGATCCCGCCACCCGGATCATCTCGATGACCGTCAGCGAGGCCGGCTACCACCTGAGGCCGGACCTGACCCTGATCGAGGACGACCCGGACCTCGCCGCCGACCTGCAGCGCGGCGACAACCGCACGCTTTACGGCGCCCTCAGCCTGATCCTCACCGCCCGCATGGCCGCCGGCGCCGGTCCCGTAACGCTGCTCAGCTGCGACAACCTGCGCGGCAATGGCGGGCGCCTGATGGCTGGGCTCGATGCCTTCCTGACAGCGCAGGGCGAGCTGGCGTTGCTGGCGTGGTGCGAGCGCAACGTCACCGCCCCGAACGCCATGGTCGACCGCATCACGCCGCGGCCGCCGCCGGAGCTGGCGGCGCGGGTGGCGCGGGCGGTGGGCTGGAACGACGCCGCACCGGTGATGGCCGAGGATTTCCGCCAGTGGGTGATCGAGGACCGTTTCGCCGCCGGCCGGCCGACGCTGGAGCGGGTGGGCGTGCAGTTCGTCGCCGACGTGACGCCTTACGAAGAAGCCAAGATCCGCATCCTCAACGCCAGCCACAGCGTCATCGCCTGGGCGGGCGTGCTGAAGGGCTGCACCTTCATCCACGAGGCCGCCGCCGACCCCCAGGTCGCCGCGATCGCCCGCGCCTTTATCCAGGACGCCGTGATCCCCAGCCTGTCGCCCAGCCCGATCGACCTGGCGGCCTACGGCGCCGTCACCCTCTCGCGCTTCGCCAACCCCGAGATCCGCGACACCAACCAGCGGGTCTGCGCCGACAGCTGGACCAAGTTCGCCGGCTTCATCGCGCCAACCGTGGCCGGCTGCCTCGAGCAGGGGCGCGGCCTGGAAGCCGCCGCCGCGCCGGCGGCGTTGCTCATCCTCTTCCTGGAGCGCTGGGCCGCCGGCGACCTGCCCTTCGCCTACGAGGACCAGGCGCTCGATCCGGCCGCCGCGCGCGCCATCCTGGCCGACGCCGACCCGGCGCGCGCCTTCTGCGCCGAGCCGCGCCTATGGGACGATCGGGCGGGCGACCCGCGGCTGACCGAGGCGGTCGGCGCGGCGCTGGTCCGGGCGCGGGCCCGAATGGCCGGTTGACGCGCGGCCACGCTTTCCCTCGCGGCCGGCGCGGACTATCTAGCGGTTATGATCCCCCGCTACGCCCGCCCCGAGGCCGTCGAGATCTGGTCGCCGCAGACGCGGTTCACGATCATGTTCGAGATCGAGGCCCATGCGGCCGACGCCATGGCCGACCTGGGGGTGATCCCCAAGGCCGCCGCGGCGCGGATCTGGGAGCGGGGCCGCGGGGTCGTTTGGGACGTGGCGCGCATCGACGAGATCGAGCGCGAGATCAAGCACGACGTCCTCGCCTTCCTCACCCACGTCGCCGAAATCGTCGGCCCCGAGGCGCGCTTCCTGCACCAGGGCCTGACCTCGTCGGACATCAACGACACCGCGCTGGCGGTGCAGCTATGCCGCGCCACCGACATCTTGCTGGAGGACGTGGACCTGGTGCTGGCGGCGCTGAAGCGGCGGGCGCTGGAGTACAAGCTGACGCCCTGCGTCGGCCGCAGCCATGGCATCCACGCCGAGCCCACCACCTTCGGGCTGAAGCTGGCCGGCCACTACGCCGAGTTCGCCCGCAACCGCGAGCGCCTCGCCATGGCCCGTTACGAGATCGCCACCTGCGCCATCTCCGGCCCGGTCGGCACCTTCGGCAGCGTCGATCCGCGGGTGGAGGCGCACGTGGCGGCCAAGCTGGGTCTGGTTCCCGAGCCGGTCTCCACCCAGGTGATCCCGCGCGACCGCCACGCGGCCTATTTCTCCGCGCTGGCCGTGGTCGCCGCCGGGATCGAGCGGCTGGCCACCGAGATCCGCCACCTGCAACGCACCGAGGTGCGGGAGGCCGAGGAGCCTTTCGACGCCGGCCAGAAGGGCTCGTCGTCGATGCCGCACAAGCGCAACCCGATCCTCTCCGAGAACCTCACGGGCCTCGCCCGCCTGATCCGTTCGGCAGCGGCCCCAGCGCTGGAGAACGTCGCCCTCTGGCACGAGCGCGACATTAGCCACTCGTCGGTGGAGCGCGCCATCGCGCCGGACACCACCGTCCACCTCGACTTCGCCCTGCGCCGCCTCGCCGGCGTGGTCGAGCGGCTGGTGGTCTATCCGCAGAACATGGCCCGCAACCTCGAGCACCTGGGCGGCCTGGTGCATTCCCAGCGGGTGCTGCTGGCGCTGACCCAGAAGGGGCTGCCCCGCGAAGACGCCTACGCGGCCGTGCAGCGCAACGCCATGAAGGTCTGGCGCGGCGAGGGCGTCTTCATCGACTTCCTGCGAGCCGACCCCGAGGTCGCCGCCGTGCTGACCCCCGAGGAGCTGATCCCGCTCTTCGACCCCACCTGGCACTTCGTCCACGTGGGCCAGATTTTCCGGCGGGTGTTCGGCGAGGAGGCGGCAAACGCGCACGTGAAGGCCGCGGCCGAGTAGGTTCTCGAATCCGCCCTGAGTTCACGCGGCGACAGTCCGCGCAGCGTCGAGCTTGTCTCTGAGCCGCACGGCCATCATCGCAAGCATCAATGGCGCCACGCCTATCAAAACGCCGACGATACGTCCGACTGCGAGCGAGACTGGAATCCAATCGAATGTCGGCCCGTGCAGACTGGCGACGAGCTTCATCTCAATCCACAGGCAAAATACTTGAGCTATTACGTAAACTAGCGTGCCAATTACAGGAGCAATGTAAGTCCATCTCCACGAGGCTCGTACCACTTCTCTGCGAAATATGGGTACCGAAAATATCGCAATCGCGAAGGTGAGATTCTGCGCGAGAGCGAATGCCGTCACGCCGTTCTCCAGTTGAGTTATCTGGGTGAGATAGAATTCTGCAAAGGTCACCTCCGCTTCCTTTCACGATGGGACACCTTTCCCGGCGGAGGCGCGAAGCAGGCCAATCCTCTCCGACAGCGAGAGGGTGAGCCCGCTACTTGACCGAGCCAGCCGAGGCGGATGAAGTGTGCGCCCGACGCGGAGCCTGCGCCATGCCCACCCTCAAACACCTGCCCGCCGACGCCGACGCCGAGACGATTTCCGCGCTGCTGGAAACCGACGGCGCGCTGATTCTCGACGACGTGCTGACCGGCGCCGAGGTCGACCGCGTCCAGGCCGAGATTGACCCTTTCGTGGCCGCCACGTCCGACGGGCGCGACAGCTTCACCGGCTATCAGACCACCCGCACCGGCGCGCTGGCAGCCCGCTCGCCGGCGTGCCGCGACCTGATCATGCATCCGGCCATCCTGGCGGCGTGCGATGCGTTCCTGAAGCGCGCCTGTGACCGCTACCAGCTGCACCTGACCCAGGTGATTCGCATCCGGCCCGGCCAGCCGCGCCAGCCGCTGCACCGCGACCGGCTGGCGTGGGGCGGGTTCCTGAAGGGCGTCGAGCCGCAACTGAACACCATCTGGGCGATGACCGACTTCACCGAGGCGAATGGCGCGACCCAGGTGGTCCCCGGCAGTCCGGCGTGGGCCGAGAGCCGCCGCGCCGAACCGCACGAGATCGGCTACGCGCAGATGCGGCGCGGCTCGGTGCTGGTCTATTCCGGCTCGGTGATCCACGGCGGCGGCGAGAACCGCTCCGGCGCCGACCGGGTGGGGATCAACATCACCTATTGCCTGGGCTGGCTGCGCCAGGAGGAGAACCAGTACCTCTCCTGCCCGCCGGCCATCGCCCGCACCCTGGACCCGAAGCTGCAGGCGCTGCTGGGCTACGCCATGGGCAGCTATGCGCTGGGCTACTTCTCGCCGCCGCTGCCGCCAGGCGAAGGCCCGGAGGTGGTCCCGCCGCAATTCGCGCTGGGCGAAGCAGCGGCGCCCGGCTGGGGTGAGGACCTGCTGGCCGCGATCAACGAGCGGGTGAAGTCGAAACTGAAGGCTTGAGGCCCTCAGCCCCCGGAGCGGACCTGCTCGCGGGCGATGGCGAGGAACTCGTCCATCTTGGTGCGGACCTCGGACTCGCGCACCTCGATGCCGGCGCCGGCGAGGTCCTGGATCACCTTGCGCACCACGTCGTCCTCGCCGCCGGCGCCGAGCTCGGCGCGCAGCACAGCGCGCGTGTAGTCCTCGACGTTCTCCAGATCCATCTTGTGCGCCGCCCACTCGCCCAACATGCGGGCGCCGCGTGACTGGGCGCGGAACTCCATATCCTGGTCGGTGGCGAACTTCTTCTCGAAGCCCTTCTCACGGTCTTCGAAAGCGGACATGTGCGCTCCACGATGGCGGCAGGTGTGGGGTCTTATCCCGGGCGACGGCGCCGGGCAATCGGAACCGGACCGGGCTCAGACGATATCGTGGAAGTGCGTATAGTCGATCACCGGACGACCGGTTGCGTCGCGGGTGAAGATATCCGCCAGCCTGGCGCCCCAGATGATCTCGTCCGGTGTGTAGGACCCGCGGGCGTGGATGGTCTGGGCGAAGGTCTCGTCGAGGCCGCGGACCACCACCACCACCTCGGCGCGGCGGGCCGTAAGGCTCTCAGCGGTCTCGCCAAACAGCGGGCTGGCCTCGTCGATCCGGTGCATGATCTGCCAGGTCAGCACGAACACCGGGGTTCGGGCTCGGATGGTGTCCAGGGTCTCGAACCGGCGGAAATTGACGCCTTCCAGCGTCGTCACGTCGCGCAGCAGGGTGACCGTGACCTCGGCCTCCACGATCCGGTTACGGCGACGATTGGCCGCGCGCAGCATCAGGGTGGGCGTGCCGTTGAGCGGGGTCACCACCGCCTTGTCGGAGAACATCACCCGCGCCGTCGGCCGCGAGAAGCGGGCGAAGAGCAGGCCGGTGGTGATGGCGACGTTGAGCAGGCCGACGAAGCTCTCGACCACCATCACTGAATGCGCGGCGAAGCCGGCGGGCGCCATCTCGCCGTAGCCGACGGTGCTCATCGTCTCCACCGAGAAGAAGAAGGCGTCGGCGTAGTTGCCGGAGCGCATGCCCGTGACCCCACCGACGATCAGGTAGGCCAGGGCGAAGAGGGCGTTGAGGGCGACGTAGGCGGCCGCCAGCACGCCCAGGAACCGGTAGAGCGGCATGGTGAGCAGGTAGTGGTAGGCGTCGCGCCAGCCGTCCTTGGCGTGGCCAATGTAGATGGGGTCCGTCGATGCGTCGCCGCCGAGACGCGGGTAGAGTAGCGGGGCGAGTTGCGGGGCGTCCTCCGACATCCGCGCCTCATCGCCCAAAACGCCGACAATGGCGAGCGCGCCTTAAGCGACGTTTGCGGCAAACCGGCATTTCCGCTAAGGTCGGGTAGCCTTGAAGCGAGACGCGACCCCGAGTCGGACAGCCGCGCGCCGGATCGCCATCCGCGCGCGCTTTTGTTTCCGGGGCCCCGCCGCGTCGGAGGAAGGCCACTGATGACCCGCCGCAAGAAGATCTACGAGGGCAAGGCCAAGATCCTCTACGAGGGGCCCGAGCCCGGCACCCTGATCCAGTACTTCAAGGACGACACCACCGCCTTCGACGCCACCAAAAAGGCGGTGCTGGAGGGCAAGGGCGTCATCAACAACCGCATCAGCGAGTTCGTGATGACCCGCCTCAACACCATCGGGGTGCAGAACCACTTCATCAAGCGGCTCAACCTGCGTGAGCAGCTGATCAAGGAGGTGGAGATCATCCCGCTGGAGGTGGTCTGCCGCAACATCGCCGCCGGCTCGCTGTCGCAGCGCTTCGGCATCCCCGAGGGCCAGGCGCTGCCGCGCTCGATCATCGAGTTCTACCTGAAGGACGACAAGCTGCACGACCCGATGGTGGCCGAGGAGCACATCACCGCCTTCAACTGGGCCACCACCCAGGAGATCGACGACATCATGGCCCTGACGCTCAGGGTCAACGACTACCTCTGCGGCATGTTCGGCGCGGTGGGCATCACCCTGGTGGACTTCAAGGTGGAGTTTGGCCGGGTGTGGGAGGGCGACTTCAGCCGGGTGATCCTGGCCGACGAGATCAGCCCCGATTCGTGCCGGCTGTGGGATAGCGCCACCAACGAGAAGCTCGACAAGGACCGCTTCCGCCGCGACCTCGGCAACGTCATCGAGAGCTACACCGAGGTGGCCCGGCGGCTGGGGATCATGAAGGAGATGCCGACGGTGATTCAGGGGGGAATCCACTGACGTGAAGGCGACGGTCCAGGTCTTCCTGAAGCCCGGCGTGCTGGACGTGCAGGGCAAGGCGGTGGAAAGCGCGCTGCACGGCCTGGGCTGGAGCGGCGTCGCCAATGTGCGCATCGGCCGGGTGATCGAGTTCGACCTCGCCGCCGAGACCCGGGCCGCCGCCGAGGCCGAGGTCAAGGCCATGTGCGACAAGCTGCTGGCCAACACCGTCATCGAAGGCTACCGCGCGGAGGTGGCGTGACCCAGGGCGTCGAAGAAGAGACCGTCGTTCCGGGTCGAAAACTGGTCTGACTTCACCGCCTCGATGAAAGGGAGCAATCGGTGACCGCCTTCCATCTCGCCCAGGTCAACGTCGGGCGCCTGCTGGCGCCGGTGGGCGATCCGCGGATCGACGAATTCCGCGGCGCTCTCGACCGGATCAACGCCCTCGCCGATGCGCAACCCGGATTCGTCTGGCGACTGACGGGTGCGGGCAACAACGCCACCGATATCCAGCCGGATGCGGACGATCCGCTGCAGGCGATCAACGCCTCGGTCTGGGAGAGCATCGACCACCTGGCCGCCTTTGCCTACCGCTCCGAGCACCGCGAGTTCGTGCGCCGGCGCCTGGCGTGGTTCCACGCGGCTGATGAGCCGATCCTGGCGCTGTGGTGGGTCCCGGCCGGCCATACGCCGGGCGTCGCCGAATGCCTGGCGCGGCTGGCGCACCTGCGCGCCCACGGCCCGACGCCGTTCGCGTTCGACTTCCGGCAGCGCTTCGCGGCGCCCGCCGCCGAGGCCGCGGCATGAAGGCGGCGGTCATCGTCTTTCCCGGCTCCAACTGCGACCGCGACTGCAAGGCGGCGATCGAGCGCTCCACCGGCGCGCAGGTGGCCATGGTCTGGCATGGCGAGACCGAGCTGCCGGCGGGCCTCGACCTGGTGGTGCTGCCCGGCGGCTTCGCCTACGGCGACTATCTGCGCTGCGGCGCCATGGCCTCGCTGTCGCCGGTGATGAGCGAAGTGCGCGCGGCGGCCGACCGCGGGGTCGCGGTGGCGGGCATCTGCAACGGCTTCCAGATCCTCTGCGAGGCGCGGATGCTGCCGGGCGCGCTGCTGCGCAACGCCGGCCTCAAGTACGTCTGCAAGCCGGTGGACCTGGAGGTGGCCAACGCCCAGACCCGCTTCACCGCCGGCTTCGGCGCCCGCCGCCAGGTGACCATGACCGTGGGCCACGGCGAAGGGAACTTCTTTGCCGACGACGCGACGCTCGACCGGCTGGAGGGCGAGGGCCAGGTGGCGTTCCGCTACAAGGACAACCCCAACGGCTCGGCCCGCGACATCGCCGGCATCGTCAGCGAACGCGGCAACGTGCTGGGCATGATGCCCCACCCCGACCGCGCCTTCGAGCCGGAGCTCGGCTCGGCCGACGGGGCGCTGTTCTTCCAGAGCGTCCTGGCGAGCGCCTGAGGATGGCGCTGCAGGCGCCGCTAGATTTCAACGCAAAGGACGCAGAGAAAGCGCAGAGGTCGCAGAGGGGCTCGCATCCTCTGCGGGCTCCGCGCCTTCTCTGCGTCCTTTGCGTCGAACTTGACGGCGACTGGCGCGCCAACGACGGGTTAGTGGATCGAGGCGCCGGCCTTGCTGAGGGTCTTGTTGAGGTTGGCGCCCAGGGCGGTGACCGAGGATATGATCACCACGCCGATCAAGGCGACGATCAGGCCATACTCGATCGCGGTGGCGCCGGTCTCGTCCGCCAGAAATCGGGAAAGAAACGATCGCACGCACGCATCTCCGGGAGGCCCCAACGCCAGGAGCGCCGACGCGGCGCCCTGGACCTGGACTAGGGCCGCACGCTTAAGCGACGATTAAACTCCGCCATGGCGCGGCGTGAGGTCGCACCCGACGGCGGGCGGCGAGGTCCATGCGGCCTGGCGCTCGTCTCGCGGTCGATGCCGGCTTAGGGTGAAGCTCGGCAGACTCAGGGATGGGGCGAGGCGATGAAATACGAGATTTCCGGCACGGTGATGCAGACCGTCGAGATCGACCTCGCGCCCGGGGATACGATGTACAGCCAGACCGCCGCCATGTGCTGGATGAGCGACGGCGTCGTCATGGCCACCAACACCGGCGGCGGCTTCTTCGCCGGCCTGAAGCGCAGCCTGACCGGCGGAAGCTTCTTCATCACCGACTTCACCGCCCAGCAAGGCGGCCGGGTGGCGTTCGCGCCGCGGTTTCCCGGCACGATATTGCCGCGCCAACTGAGGGCCGGTGAATCGCTGATCTGCCGCAAGGAGACCTTCCTGTGCGCCGAGAAGTCGGTGACCTTCGAGATCGCCTGGCAGCAGAAGATCGGGGCCGGCTTCTTCGGCGGCGCCGGCTTCGTCCTGCAGAAGGTG
>Ga0302325_10023546_pt1 | contig 12831 bp, 12 predicted proteins | sample Palsa_T0_2_FD_201948 | JGI IMG/M metagenome (GOLD analysis project Ga0302325, IMG submission 201948) | Peat permafrost microbial communities from Stordalen Mire near Abisko, Sweden - Palsa_T0_2 | ecosystem: Environmental > Terrestrial > Soil > Palsa > Peat permafrost | place: Sweden: Abisko... | reverse complement strand
TCAAGATGGGCGAGATCGCTATGGCGGGTCGGTAACGTGCTGGTACCTGCGCTCACGTTCATGTGCATGCCCGCGGGAAGCTGAATCCAAGGGGCGTCAGTCGCGGCTGCATGTCACCCACCAAAATTCGTCAACACGATCCGCAGAAACAATTCGCAAAGTATTTGTAAGACCGTGGGGAGTCACTGACCCGTCGGTTCAGGGACTGGTGGGGAGTCTCCAGCGGGCTGCGCCGGTTCGTGCTCGAGCTGGCGACATTGCTCCCCCACGTGTTCGCGGATGATCTGCGCCAGCCGCAGGGCCCCGGGACCGGCGTAGTCGCGATCGGCGAACACGAGGTAAAGGTCACCCCAGCGCTCGCCGCCCTCGCGCAGCGGCAGGGGCTTGAGCACGCCGCGCTCCAGTTCATCGCGCACGGTGTCCTCGGGAAACCAGGCGAATCCTAGTCCCACGGCAACCGCGTGGATCGAGGTGGCCTTGTTACTGACCGTCCAAATTTGCTCTGAGCCCACCCAGCTGCCACTGCGGCGCTGGCTGCCGGTGTCGCGAATCACCAGGTGGCGGTGCTTGCGCAGATCCTGCAGGGTCAGTTCGCGCCCGAGCTGGTGCAACGGATGCTGCGGGTGTGCCACGGCGATGAATCGAATCCGCATCAGCGGGTCGCCGGCGAAACCGGGCGGCACCTGCGAGCAGATCGCCAAATCAACCTTGCGCCGAACCAGCGCTTCGTCGGTGCCGCTGAGCACGGTCTCGTAGAGCTCGATGCGAATCTGCGGCTGCTCGTCGGCGAAGCGCGCGAAACATTGCAACAGCAGCCAAGTGGGAAAGATGATCTCCACCGCCAAGCGCAGCTCCGGTTCCCAGCCCGCCGCAAGACTGCCCGCGGCCCCCTCCAGCGCGCCGGCTTCCTCCAGCAGGGCTTTGGCGCGCCGGTACAGGACCTCGCCCGTCGGTGTCAGATGGGCCTTGCGGCCAATCACTTCGAATATTTTCACCGCCAGTAGCGATTCGATCTTCTGCACCGCATAGGTCACGGCCGACTGGCTCTTGTGCAGCGCCTCGGCGGCCTGCGCGTAGCCCCCGGCATCGACCACGGCCAGCAGCGAGCGCCATTGCTCCAGGGAAATGCGGGGATCGACCACGATATATCCAATAAACAGATAGGTAGGCCCAAATTATTCTACTTTTTATCTAATAAATAAATACTTATAAAGGAACGGAACGTGACCCGCCCAATTTGAGGAGATCGCACCATGACCACCCTGCTCCAAGTTAACGCCAGCATCTACAACGGCAACGGCCAGTCGAGCCAACTGGCTGAGCAGTTCGTGGCCGCGTTTCGCGAGCGTTATCCCGCGGCCAAGATCGTGGCCCGCGACGTCGCCGCGGCCGAGCCCGTGCCGCACCTGAATGCCGAGCGCTTCGGCGCCTTTATCACCCAGCCCGAAGAGCGCAGCGCTGCGCAGCACGCGATGGTGGCCTACTCCGACACGCTGATCAACGAACTGAAGCAGGCGGACGTCATTGTCATTGGCTTGCCTATGTACAATTTCGGTGTGCCCTCACAGTTGAAGGCCTACTTCGATCACATCGCGCGCGCCGGCGTGACCTTCAAATACACCGATAAGGGTCCGGCGGGGCTGCTCACCGGCAAGAAGGTGTACGTGTTTGCCGCTCGCGGGGGCCTCTATGCCGGCACGCCGCTCGACACGCAGACGAGCTATGTGCGCGACTTCCTGCGCTTCCTCGGAATGACCGACGTGGAATTTGTCTATGCTGAAGGCCTCGCCATCAGCCCGCAGAGCAAGGAGACGGGGCTCGCCAAGGCGGTCGCGGAGATTGCACGTCTGGCCGCGTGAGACGCGCCGCTGAAGACAAATGCACCCCTGAACAGGCATCCCGCCGGCAAGAGTTCGGTGGAAATCTTGACGGAGACTCAAAATGAATATTCGTACTCTGGTCCAAATCATCCCATCGATACCGACTTCAGATGGCGCCGGCGTCAAGTTGCGCCGCAGCCTTGGTGGTCAACGCGGGCTGCACGTGGATCCGTTCTTGATGCTCGATGAGTTCTATTCGGATGACCCAAACGACTACATCGCAGGCTTCCCCGCACATCCGCACCGAGGCTTCGAGACCGTCACTTACATGCTCGACGGCCACATGCGCCACGAAGATCATCTCGGTAACCGCGGTGATCTTGGTCCTGGCGATGTGCAGTGGATGACGGCGGCGCGGGGCATCATTCATTCCGAGATGCCGCAGCAGAGCGAGGGACGCATGCGCGGCTTTCAGCTGTGGGTAAACCTGCCGTCGAGGGAAAAGATGAAACCTGCTCGCTATCGCGACATTCCCGCCGCCGAGATCCCGCGCGTGGCCCTACCACAGGGTGGGGAAGTGAGGGTCATTGCCGGCACGCTCGAGCGGGACGGCGACGCCACCACCGGTCCGGTCAACAATCGCGATGCCAAGCTCAGCACCGATCCGCTGTATCTTGACGTACGCCTGCCGGCGGCAGCTGAGTTCAGCGCCGCACTTGCCCTGGGATACAACGCCTTTCTCTACACCTATGAAGGCAGTGCCCACGTCGGTCCGGCCGGCGCCACAGAGCCTTTGCCGCATCGAGCGGCGGGTGTTTTGTCTGACGGCGATGGCGTGCGTGTGCAAGCTGGCGCCGAGGGGGCGCGTTTCCTTTTTCTGGCGGCCAGGCCGCTACGCGAGCCCGTTGTGCAGTACGGGCCGTTCGTGATGAACACGCGCGTGGAAATTGAGCAGGCGCTCGCTGACTATCGCAACGGACGACTGGCTGCCGCGGCTTGAAGCTGGCGTGGGGCTCGAGAGGCGACAGGATCCGCTCAGCCCCGCCAGAAGAGTTGCCTATGAACGGCCACTTCCGCCTGCCGCTCAAGTCAGTAGCGGTATTGATCGGATTTATACGGCCCCGCCTGTGCGACCCCGATATAACGAGCCTGACGTTCAGTGAGTACCGTCAGTTCGGCGTTGAGCTTCTTCAGCTGCAACCGCGCCACTTTTTCGTCCAGATGCTTGGGCAGCACATGCACGCCGATCGGATACTTTTCCGAATTCGTATGGAGCTCAATCTGTGCCAGGGTTTGATTGGCAAACGACGAACTCATTACATAGCTCGGATGACCGGTGCCACAAGCTAAATTTATCAGCCGGCCCTCAGCCAGGAGGATGATGCGCTTGCCATCCGGGAAGACGATGTGATCAACCTGAGGTTTGATGTTTTCCCACTTGTATTGCCTGAGTGAGGCGCAATCGATTTCGTTGTTAAAATGGCCGATGTTGCAAACGATGGCGTTGTTCTTCATGCGCTTCATGTGCTCGTGCGTGATCACATGAAAGTTACCGGTGGCGGTGACAAAAATATCACCGTGTTCGGCTGCGTAGTCCATGGTCACGACGCGATACCCTTCCATCGCCGCCTGTAGCGCGCAGATCGGGTCAATCTCGGTTACCCACACCTGCGCTGACAGCGCGCGCAGCGCCTGGGCTGAGCCCTTACCCACATCGCCGTAGCCGGCAACTACGGCAATCTTGCCTGCCACCATGACATCGGTGGCGCGCTTTATGCCATCGACCAGCGACTCGCGGCAGCCATAGATGTTGTCGAACTTGCTCTTGGTCACTGAATCATTGACGTTGATGGCCGGAAAGGCCAATTGACCGTCCTTGGCCATCTGATAGAGGCGTTTGACGCCAGCGGTGGTTTCCTCCGACACTCCACGGACGGCCTTGAGGCGCACCGAATACCAGCGTGGGTCACGCTTGAGCGTGGTCTTAATGGCTTTGAATAAAGCGGTCTCCTCTTCGCTCTCTGGCGTCGCAAGCAGGGTCGCATCGCGCTGGGCACGCGCGCCCAAGTGCAGCAGCGACGTGGCATCGGCACCGTCATCGAGAATCATGTTGGCGTGCTGGTCCTCGGGCCATTCGAAGATGCGATGCGTGTAGTCCCAGTACTCATCCAGCGTTTCGCCCTTGTAGGCAAACACCGATGTGCCGCGCGCGGCGATCGCCGCCGCTGCGTGGTCCTGCGTAGAGAACACGTTACACGAGGCCCAGCGCACTTCGGCGCCCAGCGCCTGCAGGGTTTCGATTAGCACTGCGGTCTGGATTGTCATGTGCAGCGAACCGGCCACCCGCGCGCCGCGCAGCGGCTGGAGCGGCGCGTATTCCTCGCGGATGGCCATGAGCCCTGGCATTTCGGTTTCAGCAATGAGTATCTCTTTGCGACCCCAGTCCGCGAGCGACAGGTCGGCGACGGAGAAATCCTCAGTAACAGTGGCGGTATTGACAACGGCGTTCATGGCGACTCCAACTCATAATTTAAATGTTGTGAGCGCCGTTGGCCTTAAAGCCACGATACCGAAAGCCTGGCTGGTCTGTACCCAGTCGCAGCGCCCCTTGCGGCACCGGCGTGCCGGGTGGGGCACGTCTTGAGCGCTTAGCATACCTGATCCGGCCCTTTTCTTGTATCGGGGCATGGTCGAACCTGCTTGGTACTCTTTTTCAACCGTCCGTCTGCGCAGTTGTGCCAACCGGTTTTTGAAGAATGCTTGACAGTGTGGTCAATTCGGTCAACACTTTCCTATATGGTGAACTATAAAGAACGATTGGACCGTACGTTCGCGGCACTCGTCGATCCGACGCGGCGCGCGATCCTCGCACGGCTCGAACGTAAGGACGGCGCGTCCATCAGCGAACTCGCCGAACCCTTTGCGATCAAGCTGCCGGCCGTGATGAAACATCTGGACGTGCTCGATGAGGCGGGTCTCGTTACCCGCTCGAAAAGCGGCCGCACGGTGACAGTGCGGCTGCGCCCCCAGCCTATGCGCGAGGCGCTGGAATGGCTGCGCCGTTACGAGCACTTCTGGTCCCGAAGCCTCGACCGGCTCACAGCCTACGCCGAGAGCAAAGATACCGAAGCGCGCAGGAGGGGACGATGACCAGCCTCACGCTCGTGCGTCGCATCAAGGCGCGGCCACAGGTCGTCTTCGACGCGGTCACCACGGCCGAAGGCATCGCGCACTGGTGGGGGCCGGATGCGGGGCCCGTACTGCTGTCGGAATCCGACCCGCGCGTCGGTGGACGCTATCGGGTACGTTTCCGCATGCTCGACCGCACCGAGCACGAAAGCAGCGGCGAATTTCTGGAAATCGCGCGTCCGGAACGGGTCGTGTTGAGCTGGCGCTGGACAGGCGGGCTGGAGGACCCGGGCGAGTCGCGAATCGAGATCACGCTCAGGGCCGTTCCAGAAGGCACCGAACTCACCTTCACCCATTCGCGCCTGTACGATGAGGACAGTCGTCGCGGCCACGAAAAAGGCTGGACCGGTTCGCTCGACAAGCTGGAAGCGCACTTTGCCGGAGTCGCTGCGGCAGGATAAAGCTCCACTACCTGGAGGTCCTTTCCAGCGCCCTAGCCGTGTGCCGACTGAAACTCCCGCTGTTTACGCCACGTGGGGCGGCGACAAGCTCCTTGGCTATTACGCGATCTGACCGCTAACTTCAGTGCGTCTCGAAGACCGCCGGCGTTCCGTCGGACCACTTGGTCACCGGGACGAAGAACGTCGTATCGGGCTCCGGATCGCCCTGCGCGGCAAATATTGGCGAGCCGTCGAGGTTTGCGCCCCAGGCGGCGGCGTCGGTGTGGGCAAGGAAGAACATGAGATGCGGACGCCAGTGACCGTCGGCATCGGACAAATAATCCTGCTTTGGGCGTAATTGCACGAAGCGCATCGATGTATTCTCATTTATCGTCGCGGTCTACACATCCAAGCGAACCGTAGGGGGAGGGCCTGCCACGGGATTGCGATTTCACACCGGCGCCGGAATGATCAAACCCCATCGACGGGCATCGCATCGAAAATACTATTGAGGAGTGGCTAGGTGTGCCGCAAACGGAGCGATTGATGAACGGGCCGGCTCGCGGAGGCGCGGGTCACGAACTCTGGGACGCTGGGTGCACGATCCCGCGGCATCGCCACGGCAGGCCTTACGCGGCGGTCATTTTATCCGGCGGCTACGAGGAGAGCGGCAGCTACGGCCGCTATCGCGTCCGCGCCGGTCAGGTGCTCCTGCATCGCAGTTTCGATGCGCACCTCGACCGGTTCGAGCGAAGTGGTGCCCGGCTGTTGAATCTGCCGCTGGACGAGGAGCCTGGCTTCGGGCTGGGCTCGGTCGGCGACCCAGATTCCATCGCGCAGCTTGCTGACACCGATTTTATCGCCGGCCGCGAGGCCTTGAAACTGCAGCTGCGGCCTGCCCGCGTGTCGGTGGATGATTGGCCGGACCTGCTCGCGCGCGAGTTGCTCGCTGCCCCAGGATTGCGGCTAGATGACTGGGCCGAGTGCCACGGGCTGGCGCCGGCGACGCTGTCTCGCGGTTTCGTTCGGGTATTTGCTGTTTCGGCCGCTGCCTTTCGCGCGGAGGCGCGCGCGCAAATCGCCCTGGCGCTGATCGCAACGGGCGCTGCGTTGTCAGATATCGCGGTTAGCGCCGGATTTTCCGACCAGTCCCACATGACGCGCGCAATCACCGCGCTCACCGGTCGTCCGCCTGGGTACTGGGCCCGGCGGGTCAAATTTATTCAAGACGCTGCGGACGCTTCTTGCCTATAACCGGGGTATGACCGAAAAGCAGCCTGTACCGCGCTTTCGCCTGAAAGTTGTACCCCTCCTCGTCGTCAGTGTGCTCGGGCTGGGAATACCCTATCTGGCGGCCTATCTCGCGTTCTGCAGCAGCAAGATTTTCGGCACGCCCTCGCCGCACGGACCGACGCTGCCGTGGCTGTACGCGCAGCATGCTGTGCAACTCCTGATCGCACTGATAGCGATCGGGGTCGCCAAGCGCTACGTGCCGGCCGACTACGGACTGCATTGGCCCCGCCAGAAAACCTACATCCTGCCAGCGGTGCTCTGGGGCGCGCTGTTCGGCGTGATAATGACGCTCGTCGACTACGCGCCCCAACTCATCGGACATCACAAACCCGATCCGGGCTTTCCGCTCACTGCAACGAATGTCGCCGGCTGGTTGTTCTTCGAGGGCGCGTACGTGGGTCCGACCGAAGAGGTTCCGTTTCGGGCGCTGCTCGTCACCTACCTCGCCGCCACCATGCCGGGTCGATTGCGCCTTGGCCGCTTCGAGATGAACTGGGCCGGCGTCATCGTTGCGCTGATCTTCGCTCTTCTGCACGCAGCCAATTTCAATCTGCGCGCATGGCCGCTGGCGCTCGGTCAGCAGTTCTACGCCTTTGCGCTTGGGGTTCTTTATGCTTACTGGCTCGAGAAATCAAAGAGCGTGGTAGCGCCGATGATCGGACACAACGTCGGAGACGTAGTCGAATACGCGCTCATGTTTCTGTGGGTCTCATATCTATGACGTCCACGACGGGCGGGGCAGTTATGCCCCCACTTGCGAGCAGCTTTTGTACGTCAGCGGCTTGCGCGAGCAAGCGGGTGTGCCGAAATCCGACAATACTTTGTCAATTCCGGAAGAGTTCGAATTAACGGATCAATTGGTTGTGTTCGCGGTTCCCACAGAACACGCCATTCGGCTTCGGCCTCGAATTCCAAACTTTTGAACAATGCCGCATTGACCTCGCCAGCGCCAGCGTGCGGCGCAAAGCTGCTAGGGCGGTAAGCCACAGGTCCTTCCTTCGCGAACGAGGCGACATCGCTGATGCCCTTCGTCAGCTCGGAAAAGAAGGCCGGCGGATCAAAGATCTCAAGCCACACGTCCTTACCCGAACTGAATCGGCGCTCCATGCGCCTCGTGCGGAAGTGAGATGTGCAGTAGACAAAGAGGTCCGCGCCATCAAACACCTCTCGAAAAGTATTTCGATCGTAGATCACTGGTCCGACGGCGGGTCTTGCTACATGGCGCTTCAGGAGCGGGTCAAGCTCATCATAATTGTCGGAAGTGACAATTATGCGATCAGGATTCATCAACATTTCCTTGGTGTTCTCGCGGGCGTGTGAGCGGGCGATTCCAGCATCTTCTAATCGTCGGCACGTATACAGGGTAGAGATTTTTATCTCGCCGGCCTGTACGAGCGCTTCGCCGTAGCGAGACTCGATCAGCTTAAAAAGGCTTGCAGGTCCCGCGGAACTCATGTGGTCAGCCGCGTGAAAGCACGTGCGCGAAGCATAGAAAACCCGTAGTCGCCAAGCGCGCCGGAATTCTTTTCATTAGCCATTGCGCATTATACTGCGTAGATCTTCTTCGATGAGCATCCGCTGCAGTTCCTAGAACGCGCAGAGCGCGCGCTTCGGCGGCCCCTCTGTTGCGTTTGGCGATTGAGCTGTTTCAGCGTCGCCATCTGCAGCCGCATTTCCTTGAACTGCTGCGTGCTACGCAGATGTCGTGAAGGATCAGACCCGAGCTTCACGAAGCTCGGCTGAAGCGCGCGTCTCAGGCGAATCCATCTGCGGCGTCCGGCGGATGCGCGCGGCGCGCGCGCAAGCTATTTCTCCTGGTTGCCGCACGCACGCTTTCTCCCGCGAGTAAAACTAACGCGCACTCGCGTGGTGCGCGCCGTGCGAAATCGGTGCGTTTGAACGAGTGGCGCGCAATTGCGGAGTGAGTTTTTCCGCCGGCGGCGGGTTTTGTGAGATGGCCGTCATTTCTTAACGTGGTTTGGTCTGGGCGCGATTTCACGCCTCGATAGCATCAGTCAGCCTCAGTTCAACAATCGTCTTTATGCGTGGAGCTGCTGACTGTGCCTCTGAGAAGTTTGCCGGCGTTTGTTCTGATTACTGCGTTGGCGCTGCCGGCGTTCGGGAATGGCGAGGCCTCGACGTCGGAAGCCGAGGACGCAAACGGGGCAACCGGGCCAATGGCGGGGGTCGCGAACAATTTGGGCCAACTTGCTGAAGTCGTCGTGACCGCGCAGAAGCGCGTCTCGACCGTGCAGAACACACCAATCAGCATTGCGGCGGTCGGGGGCGAAGATTTGCTGGCTCGCGGCGTCACCTCCTTGGCCGCTTTTGCCCAGGGCACGCCCGGCGTTTCGCTGAAGAGTGAAGGGCCGAGCCAGACGGAGATCGAGATGCGCGGCATGACCTCGAGCGGCGGCAACTCCGCGACGGTGGGCTTCTATCTTGATGATATTCCCCTGACCGGACCGGCAAGCGCCCAAAATGGTCACGTGGTGATCGATCCCGACCTTTATGACTTGAGTCGCATCGAGATTCTGCGCGGGCCTCAAGGGACGCTATTCGGATCGGGTTCGATGGGCGGCACGGTAAGGCTGATTACCAACCAGCCGATCTTGTCGCAGTTTCAATCGACCGCGCAGAGCGTCTTGTCCGGCACCGGGGGCGGCGGGTTCAATCACAAAGACAACTTGATGATTAACCTACCTCTTATAGGCGATACCTTGGCATTACGAGTAGTGGGAACAGAAGATCATACCAGCGGTTGGATCGACCGCATCGTGGCTGACCCTCTTCCCTTGGTCGGTGGAATCCCGGACGGTACTGTGCGCGGTGATGTCCAGAACGCCGCGATCCAGAAGCAATATCCGGACTCGAATGCGTATCAAATCTATGCGGCGCGCGTCACTCTGCTGTGGAAGCCGACGGAAAGCCTGTCGGTCACGCCCTCATATTTCCACGAGAGCAGCACTCAAAACGGCATCAGCGCCTATGACAGCGTTCCCGGTAGCGAGGCGCATTATCAACCTTTCGATATCGCCGAACCGCTGACCGATTTGCTGACGGCCTACAGCCTCAATGTGAACTACAGTTTCCCCTGGTTCGATCTGACATCGAGCAGCGCGCGCTGGAACCGAAACTCCTCTCAGGTCGAGGAGGCAAGCGAGGCCTTCAATAATCCACTCGAAGCGCTTACCTATAATTCTAACTTCGGACTTTCGAACCCCGGATATTACGGCCCCACCGGGTCCGGACCGGAGCACGGTATCGAAATCGATCCCTCCCATCAGTTCAGCGAAGAGCTACGGTTGGCCTCGACGGGAAACGGACGAGCGCGTTGGGTTACCGGACTCTATTACAGCGACTTCTACTCTCTGTGGACCTTCAACGGTTCGACGCCCAATTACACCTCGTATATGGATCTCGGCACCCTCGCGCGCGCAACCACAGCCAATTGGTTCGATGCCTACTCGCCGACCACGCTCAAGCAGTATGCGGGCTTCGGCGACGTCACTTACGCCCTGACAGATGCGCTCAAGGTCGATGTCGGCGCGCGCGTGAATCACTACAATTATCGCTTCTCTTCCTGCATCAGCGGCTGGGGATCGGCCAACGGAGCCGCGACGCCCTCGTGTTCCGGTCTCATCGCGCTATCGTCTACCAGTTTCAACCCAAAATTTAATCTGGCCTATACGTTCAGCCCGGACCTGATGACGTACGCAACCGTGTCGACCGGCTTCCGTCCTGGCGGGGGCAACGCGGCCTATCCGACCGGCGGTTCCGCCTGGGGAGGAGCTTTCCAGCAACAGGGTTATACGAGCGGCAAGTGGCCCTCCACGTACGAACCGGACCGCGTCGTCAGCTACGAGCTCGGCGAGAAAGCCAGAATGCTCGATCGCCGCCTGACCGTGAACGCCAGTGTTTATTATGAGGACTGGCGCCACATCCAGCTCGAGGCGTATCCCAACGACTGGGCGCTGAACATCAACGGCAACGACGCCCATATCTACGGAGCCGACATCGATGTGTTCGCCGATCTAGGGGCGGGATTCCAGCTCGAAGTCGCGGCCGGCTACCTATACGAATGGCTGGAAGGGGGGCCGCACTGGGTCATTGCCCCGATCCATAAGCTGCCGGAGGTCGCGCCGGTAAGCGGTACCGCCGCACTCAGCTATTCCAAGCCGCTCGGCGGCTCCTACATGTTCACGGCCCGATTGGAGAATTCGTACACCGGCGCGCGCCATTCGATTTCATTCCCGAACCCCTACCAGTTCACCGGTACGTACATACAATTACCCTCATATGACCTGATCAATCTGCGCGCGGGAATCAGATTTCGTGATACGTGGAGCGCTACGTTGTTTGTCAACAACGCCACTAACAAGCGCGCCCAGCTGGAGAGCATGTTTGCGGAAAATGAGCCGCAACCTGATTTTACTCGCATCGTAACCAACCAGCCGCTCACGGCAGGGGTGGACCTTTCCTATCGGTTTTAGCCCGCAGTTCTTAGCGCACAATATCGGTTCGACGGCGGATCGCGCGCCGGTGTTGTCATCGCTCGAATGAGAAACGTGAGGGGGCTACACATCGCCCGCTCCGCACCATTAAACACCTCTCGAAAGTATCCCTGTCGTGGATCACTGATGCGAATGGGGTCTGACTATGCGGCTCTCCAAGATCTTCGCCTCGAGTGGTTGAATGCGAACTCACTGAGGTCGCTGATCGGCCGGTGCTTGTTTCTCGCCAAAGAATTTTCGCGCCGCGCTGAGTTAGGTCTGCGGAGATTCTTCAAAGAATTGCATCGACGTGTTCGTCGTGAAGCAGTACACCTTTCCGTTGTCGGCGGTCCAATTTATCGAGCAGTCGGTCTTCAGATGGGCGCCAGCGGCGAGTCCAACGGGGTCCTCATTGTTGAATTCGCCGCGGATCTGCTGCGGCGCAGGCGCAAATTTCCAGACGCCGTCGGTCGGCGGTCCACCGCCCAGGCGCGCATAGTCGCAGCGATAACGACAGCGCAAAGTGCGATGCTCCACGATAGCCGAGCACGAATATCCAGTCTCATAACACCTCCCGATTGGTCATGGGGAGTATTTCGGTCTGCAAGTGCTTTCACGCGGTGATTATATGCCTCGGACGATGCCGGCTCTCTTCCAATGGCGTCTGACTACTCAGGAAGTGCCGAGGATGCGAAAATTACAGTTGCGGACTTAGTGCGTACTGAAAGTGCCGATGACCTGCAAGAACTGTGCAGCTTAGCTACGGTCCCTTATTCTCGAGGCGATGATTCAGACCCGAGATGTCCGCGGCGGTTCCACAGTTGCGTGATCTGTCCCCACTCCATCCTCTTGGATCTCGACTTTTGAACTCTCCTTGCGAGCGCAATCTCGGCCTCGAGCTCGGGCTCGAGCGTCCAGTCAGCCTATCCGTGGCCACGGACGGTAATGGTGTACTCAAGGGTTCAGCAAAGCGAAGAAGCAGCAAGGCCAGCAAAAACGAGGCTCCCGAGTCGTGAGTATCGTCGCGGTACTAGCGGGTCTATTCATTGGGCTCATCGGTGGCTTCATGTCGGGTGCCTTGGGCATCAGCAGCGGTGGCGCGCTGGTCCCCCTTTCCGTTCTGTTTCTCGGCGTCGATCAACACGTCGCGCAAGGAATTTCACTGGTTGCGCAGGTTTTCCCAAGCAGCCTGACTGGGCTGCGGCACTACGTGAGTCGCGGCCGCGGTTTCCCTTTGCGATGGCTGTGGTTCGTAGCGACAGGCTTCGCCTGCGGCGGGATCTTGGGTGCCTTGCTCGCGACCCATATCGCCAGCCTCGGTCTGCGATGGGGATTCGTGGGATATCTGGCGTTGCTCGAGATCGCACTGATTGTCAGGAACCGGCCTGTGCAGTACCAAACGACGCCTGCGGCCCGTACGTCGGCCGTGACTGTGCCGAAACTTCTTCTGATTGGATTTGCCGGAGGGGCCTCATCGGGGCTCCTGGGCATTGGTGGCGGTTTGGCGCTGACCGCGCTGGCGAGCGCGGTAATGAAAGTGCGGCAGCATCAGTCCCAGGCATTGAGTCTTGCGGTCACGGCGCTGCCACTTACTCTGCCAGCCGCCTGGACGTACCTACAGCAAGGGGTCAGCGTACCGCCTCTCACCATTGTGGA
>Ga0302325_10023544_pt1 | contig 12832 bp, 2 predicted proteins | sample Palsa_T0_2_FD_201948 | JGI IMG/M metagenome (GOLD analysis project Ga0302325, IMG submission 201948) | Peat permafrost microbial communities from Stordalen Mire near Abisko, Sweden - Palsa_T0_2 | ecosystem: Environmental > Terrestrial > Soil > Palsa > Peat permafrost | place: Sweden: Abisko... | reverse complement strand
GAAGCCTTGGTCTTGCCTCACTGTCAACGAACCCTGGAACACTTGGGCGCCTGAGTTCGCATCGACCAAGGTAAATCCCCCCGTGGTCGGGATGGCGACTTCACCGAGGCTGCCGGCATAATAGCCGACCATGGCCTGCTTGGCGTAGTTGGGAAGGTAACCCTCCTGGTTTACGTGGATGGCTGGATTGTAACGCAGAGGATTGGCCACGGCCACAAATTGCACATTTGAAGACCAGAGCGAGCCGTCGGTGTTGCGGACTTGGACCGTCTGGTTGACTGCAATGGGTGTCCCTAATTCCAAATAGAGCGAATCCCCCACCCTCAAATCGTAGTTCGACATAGGCGCGTAGAGGGGACGCCGCTTAAAGCCAATGCTCGTGACCCCGACTGATTGACCGTTGACGGTCACGGCTAAAGCGCTGGCGGACGGGGTTACAAAGTCGGCGGAAGCATTGACCAGATTCCAATTCGTTACCGAAGCCGGATCAGCCGCTTTGGAGGTTATCAAATCCATTTCCAGCAAGGTGGGGGTTAGAATATGCAACGCATGGTCGCCCACTTTCGGCAGTTGCAGCATGGTGTCGTCCACCGAATAAAGACCGGGCAACGCGTTGGTGGAGTTATCTTGGGCAAAGGCATTGGTCGTAGTGGTCGTGTTGGTGCCGGTGTTAGTAGTGGTGTTGGTGGTCGAACCGCCCGACCCACCTGTATTGGTCGAACCTGTGTTTGATCCGCTGTTAGTGACAATAGAGCTTGCGTCGCCGGCGTAATCCCAGTTCGCGCCTCCATTGAACAGGCTGAAGGCCATTCCACTCACGGTTGAGCCTCCCAACCCAACCACGCTGGCCGGAATCGTCAAAAGAGTCCATTGTCCCGGGGTGGGAACAGGGCCCATATAATAGCTGCTGGCTGTCCCGTCTTGCCCGTAGGTGATTATGGACTCTCCCCAGTAGGCCCGGTGCTCCCAGGAGCCGTTGTCCCATTGCAGCATGATTTCGCTCGGCACATTGCCAGTTTCAATGTAAACGGCGGCAAACAAAGTATCGCCCTCATTCACGGTCAGGGGCTGTGTTGCGCCGGAGAAATAATGTTCGTGGAGTCCAGTGGCGACACTGGATTGCTCTGACAAATTGCCGGAGTAAGGCGAGGGATTGCTGGAGACCCAATTCCAAGAATCGCCGCCATCAGCGCCCGTCTGCGCTCCTGCCGGAAGAGAGTCATCGACCCAAACAACAATATTGCTGCCTGTTGCAGCCCCATGAGAAGTGGACGCGCCGAGGCCTAAAGCCAACAGGCTCACACTGAAAACAAGAAATTTCTCCATAGCATCGCCAATGTGGCGAACCAGGAGCGATCTCGAAATCAGCGGAGGGCGAATTATCTTGTCAGCGAGCGGGCCAGCCTCTTGTAGGAATCCGCTTACAATGGGATTGGATTTCGTCCCACACGATTGTTAAGCCAAGGGAGGAAAGGACGAGAAATTTTGCTGAGTCCAGGAGAGAGACAGATCGTCTAGGACTCTTTTAATTGACTGCGGCCAGGCGGAACAGGCCCTATTCCGCTTGCGACAACCGCTCGTCCAAGGACCATGCCGCGCTAATCAGCGCTATATGCGACAGCGCTTGCGGAAAATTTCCAAGATGCTCGCCGCAAGGGCCAAGTTGCTCTGCGTAAAGACCGAGATGGTTTGCATAACCGAGAGCTTTTTCGAAAATGAAGCGGGCCTTTTTGAGATCATTGGCGCGCGCCAGGCATTCGACATACCAGAAAGAGCACATGGAAAACGTCCCTTCGCCCCCGGAAATTCCGTCAGGGGCGGCCTTGGAAGGCAGGTAGCGATAAACCAGCGAATCCTCCACCAAATCTTTTTCGATTGTTTTCAAGGTCGAAATCCAACGCGGATCGGTCGGACTGACGAACTTGACGAGTGGCAAAAGCAGTGACGATGCATCCACCGTTTTCGCGCCGCGATATTGGACGAAGGAGTTTAATCGCCGATTCCAGAATTGGTCGTTGATGCTTTTATAAATTTGATCGCGAATACGATGCCAGCGCACCAGGGGCGCGGGGAAGGAGCGCCGTTGCGCGATCTTCATGGCGCGATCCAAAGCGACCCAACACAAAACGCGCGAGTAAAGGAATGGCCGGGCGCCACCGCGCACTTCCCAAATCCCCTCATCCGGCTTGCGCCAGTTGGCGCAAACCCATTCCACCATTCTCGAGAGATGTTTCCAAAAATCGTAAGAAATCGGCTCGTTGAGTTCGTCATAGATAAAAACCGAGTCCATTAGCTCGCCGTAAAGATCCAATTGCAGTTGCTCCCGCGCCGCATTGCCAATGCGAACCGGGGCGGATTTTTTGTAGCCTTCAAAATTTCGCAAAATTTTCTCGGGCAAATCAGGACTGCCGTCCACACGATACATGGGTTGCATGGGACAGCCCGATTTTAGTTCCCGGCAGCGCGCTTCCACCCAACGCATAAAGTCTCGCGCTTCCTCAGAGTAACCAAGCCGCATCAAGGCATACAGCGTGAAAGACGCATCGCGAATCCAAGTGTATCGGTAATCCCAGTTGCGCGGACCGCCAATGCTTTCCGGAAGGCCGAAGGTCGGCGCGGCCACGATCGAGCCATGGGGTTGCGAGGTCAGAAGCTTCAGGGTCAGCGCGGAGCGATTAACCATCTCCCGCCAGCGGCCGCGATAATTTGACCGGGCAACCCAGCCCAGCCAGTAGTTCATCGTCTCCTTGAATGTATCGACGACATAATCTGCATTCAGGGAAGGCGAATCCCTCCCCTGCCCCGCATCTTCCAGGATAAACGATACCGATTCTTCGGCGCGCAAGTCGAACTCGGCCAGGACTTCTCCATTGACCACGCGCAAAGGCACGGTGGAGCGCAATCGCAGCGAAGGCAAATGCGCGCCTTGCGGAATAAAAATGACTTCGCCGTGGGATTTCTCGACCTTATGCTTCGCCCGGCCGTAATCAAACTTAGGCGCGCAGATCATTCGAAATCGAAGTTTTCCGCGCACGGCTTTCACGCGGCGAATTAAGTTATGATTATGGCCCAAATGTTTCATCGCCATGAAATCAGAGATTTCGCCCACGCCGCTTTCTCCAAAAAATCGTGTTAACAGAATATTCGTGTCTGGGAAGTATCGCTGGCGGGTTTTGAATTCACCGCCCACAGGCTCGATATGAAAGTGTCCGCCTTTTTCGTGGTCCAGCAAAGAGGCGAAAATGGTGGGTGAGTCGAAGCGTGGGAAGCACATGAAATCAATCGAACCACTTAGGCTGACCAGCGCGGCCGTGTTAAGGTCGCCGATAACGCCATAATTTTCTATAGGCTGATAAGGCATTGATTCCCCCATACCCTTAAATGCGTCCTTTAGCCGGCAAACTCGTGACTCGCATTTTCGTGGCTCAACATTTCGTCTTCCTCCAGCACTTTGCCGTAATCCAATTTGATCAGACGGTCGGCCATTTCAAAGTAGCGGTCGTCATGGGTAATGACGAGCACGGCTTTGCCGCGCGCTTTTAGGTCAGGCAGCAACTTCGTGTAAAACACGTTTTTGAAAAGAGGATCTTGATCGGAGGCCCATTCATCAAACAGGTAAAAAGGCCGGTCTTCGAGGTAAGCTGTGAGCAGTGCCAGCCGTTTGCGCTGGCCTTGCGAAACAGCCGTCGTGGAAAGCGAACCGTTGGTGACGCGTATTTTGTGTTTCAAATGCAGTTGTTCGAGATACTCGCCAGCCCTTTGGTCCAAATCAGCCGCGTCCAGGCCCAATAAATTATCAAAGACAAAAAAATCGGCAAACACAGCGGAGAACAGTTGGCGATAAGCGTCGCGGTTCTTGTTGGTCACCAACTCCCCATCGAGCCGTATCTCTCCTTCCTCGGGCAAATAAAGGCCGGTGATGATCTTAGCCAGGGTCGATTTTCCACTGCCATTACCGCCCACGAGAAAGACTAATTCGCCGGGGCGAAAACTTAGGTCAATGGGGCCCAGGACGAAACGCGAGTCTTCTTGCTCGCGGTGATAGGAATGGACCACGCCGCAAAGTTCCAGGCGGTCAAAGTGCAGCTCGGTTTCCGGTTTATCCATGGGGCATTCCTCAGACGATGCCCCGGAGAGGGAGACGCCAAGATCCTGAACCTTTTGCAACGCCACCCGAGCGCGGCCAAACAACGAAAAACTGCTCAATACGCCCGAAAGTGGCCCCATGAGGTAGAGAGTTGTGACGACGTATCCCGTCAAGGTTCGATTGCTGAAACTCCCCCAGGTCGGCGCCAGGAAAAGAATCAGACCAATCAGCGCGAAGTAGAGAAAGTGGCTCCAGCTCTGGGCCGCGGCAAATCGGATCTCCGCCGAAATATTGTGCTGTTGGTAAGCGTTGGTGACCGACTCAATGTTGCGCGAGAAAAATGCGCCACGACGGTTGCGATGAAGCTTCAGTTCCTTGATGCCATCGGTCAACGCCCGGAAATGCCCAAAAAGCTTGTCCTCATCCTCGCGCGCCGCCCGGCAGAAGCGCAGGGCACCCGAGATCACAACCAGGTAGCCGCCGGCTCCGGCGACGATAACGACCATGATGGCCGCGAGCAATTGCCATGAAAGCCACCCCAAATAGGCGGCGCCTCCAAGCAATATAGCAACATTGACGGAGACCACGGGGAGGGCCAACAGAGCCTGAGTTACATTAAAAACGTCGTCGGTCAAGGTGGCGAGGATGCGCGGTGTGCCTAATTCTTCCAACTTGCGCAATGGCACGGCGAGAATCTTTCGAATCAAGTCCCGTCGCAATTCAGCGACGGCTTTTTGGGAAAACCCGGCCAAAACAGCTTGGGAAAGAAATAATGAGATAACTTTTCCCAATCCCAAAGCAACAAAGGCCCAAACCAACCCACGGCTGACGGGTCCCGTGCGAGTCAACACCACATTGACCAAGGCAATCAGGCCGGCATTACAAGCGCCGCTTAACAAAGCCATGCCAAGTGTTGCCCAACCCAATCCGCCACAAGTGCGTAATACGAATTTTAAAAGAGTCATGCAATAAGAAGAGCTGGATCGTTTTTGGAGGTGGGACGCTCCTGCGTGGCGGCAAGCGCCGCTGTCAGGTTAAAGGCCAGGGTTTTCACATGCGGCTCCAGGAAAATGTTCTCATGGGAGCCGGGGATCATTCTCACCGTCACGCCGCCCTTGGCTAGAGTTCCCCAGCGCAAATCGCGGGCGAACGAGGAAAGCAGAGGATGGCCCCGCGTGCGGAACAGCGTAACATGTCCGGCAAAAGGCTGTTGCACATGGCCGGCCAGCGCCCGGAGATGCAGCTCCCAAAGCTTGAGTTCGTTTTCGGGAAAATAAGCAGGATCGATGACCTCTTCCAAGTCCACCCTGTTGTCGCCATCTTCTTGACGCACCCATCGCGCCAGTTTGCGGCCGAAGGTGCGCAGCTTTCTCTCTACAAATCGCCGGCGATCCTGCGGCTTGACTTCACGGAAATCCTGCAGCCAATAGAATAGATTGCGCCCAAAGAGACCAAGAAATTCGGGACGCCACCATTGCACTGTTTCGTAGCCGGAATTGGCCGGCGCGCTGTCGAGCAAGGCCAGGAGTGCGATTCGGCCGCCGTCGGCTTGGATTTGCCGCGCCATTTCATAAGCGACGTTGCCTCCGAAACAATAGCCGCCCAGATAATAGGGACCTTCGGGTTGCTGCGCGCGAATGGCTTGCAAGTAACAGGCGGCCATGTGCTCCAGGCTTTCGGCTTCATCAAGACCAATTTGGCCCCGTGATTTAACGCCGTAAATAGGTTGTTCCGGGTCCATGTAAGCCACGAGATTGGCGTAGCCCCAAAGCACATCTCCGCCGGCCCCATGAATAAGGTAAAGCGGCGGCTTTGAACCGCATGGTTGGATGGGCACCAGCAATGAGCGTGAGTCCGCAGCTTGATCCTGGTTAAGCACCGCGGCTAATTGCGCAATGGTCGGCGCTTGAAACAGCGTCACCAAAGGCAGCTTTCGGCCCGTCATTTTCTCGATCTGAGTGAAGAGCCCGACCGCCAGTAGCGAATGACCACCCATTTCAAAGAAATCATCCTCAATTCCAACTCGCTCGATGCGCAGGAGTTTTTGCCACAACTCGCAAAGTTGGCGCTCCACGGCTGTACGCGGAGCTGCATAACCGCCTTTGCTCCTGGCCTGCAGCTTAAACCGGGCTTCGACTCGCGCTTGGATATGAGCCACGTCGTTCAATTCAAGGGCGATGCTCCGGCATTGAGCAAATTTGCGCGTTTTGCTGGCTGGACGAATCGCGTCTGTCTCGGATTTCACCGATGGAGCTAGCTGACAGCCTGGGTCGAACACGACACTGGCGGCCAAGTCGGCCGGGAAACGGTACTGTTGCGCTTGTTTGTGCGGCGATCCAACACTCTCGAGAAAATCAAGAGCGGGCTGATTTCGTGGCAATCGTTCAAAGGGAATCTCCACCCATTCTGCGCCGCGCTCGCGAGCCACTTCCCCTAAACGCGCCAGCATTCGGTGCTCCACGCCTTTGCCCAGCGCACGACAACTCAACAAGAAAGTATCCACCCATAAGACCTGTTCCCGGACTTCGAAAATGATCACGCCCACCAATCCATAATCTCCGAAGCGGTCACGGACGGTCACTGTGAGTATTTCGTATTGCCCACTCAGCAGCGCCAACTCATTCTCCGAACGCCGACGCCCGCTCACATTGAATTGATTGGTGCGCTGAGTCAATTGAGCCAGGCGCGCCCACTGCGTTTTCAAGGCCGGCGTGATTTGAATCTCAAGCTGGAGGCCGGAGATAAAATCAGTGAAGCTCATGGCCTGGCCCAGGGATTGTTCCCGAAGTTGATTCTGCAAATACATGGACGCACGATCCTTGTCTTCCGCCGTGGTTTTTAACTGGTCGAACGCCCAGCAGTGATCGAGAAACTGCGGAATCAAGGCGGGATCCTCCGGCAATTGGAGGGTTAAGACTTCGGGACAATTGGCTTCGACTTCGGCGCATTCCAGCGGGTTGTCGTCAATCAAAATAAAACTGTCCAAGCCGAGGTTCAGTTCCTGGGCGAGGGATTTAAGGCTTTCTGACTTGGGACGCCAGTTGACGCGCCACGCGGCAAAATGTTCCCTGCGCAATGGCATGGGAATTCCCTCATTAAAGACGGCAATGACATCCTTCTCATCATTCTTGCTGCAAGCGACGAGAAGTTTGCCCGACTCCTGCTGACGCAGCATAAATTCCTGAAGGGCCTTGCGGGACGGATCGAGGCAAATACCCTTGGGGCCGTCTTCTCCGCAAACTCCCGCCCACAATGTCTGGTCGCAATCCAGTGCAATTACTTTGACCACAGGGCGATGCAATGCGTGGAACTTTCGCGCGATCAAAGTCGCCAAACCCGTGAAGAATGCGGGTGTGTAAGGGATGTGACCGAGTTCTTCCGCCGTGAGGTCTTCGAAATTTGCGACGGGATACCGCGCCAATAATTCCACTGTGGTGGACACATAGAGGCCGTTCATCTGCCCCAGCGTCATGGTCAGGGAAGATTCCAGGTGCGCCAAAGCCTTTGTTTTTGACAAGTCGTCCGCAACCGCCATGGAGCCGGGGCAAAAGCAAATAAAGATTGGGGCGCCACGTCGTCCGACGGCGGTGCGAATGGCGCGCACCAGTTCATCTGCGCCTTGTTGGATGGCCTGGCCGAAACTCGTGACGCCTGAATCAGGCTTGCCGGCCCAATCCTCCAATCGAACCAGCACAACATTTAACCCACGTCGATTTGCGGACAGGAGGCTGGAGGAATCAAGCAATTGCTGAAAGACCTGATTAAAAGGCGCGAACTTGATCTGTCCTGGAATTTGCAATTCATCGAGCCAAAAACGCAACGGCTCTTCAATCGGGTCGGCGGTGAACGTGGCAGAAATGGCGATGGTCTGGTCCTCGGCCCGTCGCAGTTCGGGTTGCAACGCAAAATTCTCCAATTTCGTCTGAGGAGCTTGAGTCAAGGTTTCAACCACGGAGCGAAAGGAAGATAACAAATGCTCAATGGTCGAGGCGTGGAACAAATTAGAGTTGTATTCACAAGCCAGCGCCAGACCCTTTTGGGTTTCGTTGGCTTCAAAGCGCAAGTCCAACAAAGGCGCATCCACGTGGACGGCAATCGGGCTGCTTTCCATCCCAGCACCCAATTGCGGCAGAGCCGGAACATTCTGGAAGAGCAATGCGACGTTGTAGAGTGGGTTACGTCCTGGCCTCCGCTCGGCCTTAATGGTTTCGACGATTTTTTCGAAAGGACAGTCTTGATGGTCTTGACCGTCGATCACTTCCTTCTTGACGCTGCGCAAAACATCCAAACCCGTGGCCGCGTCTGGGACTTTTACCCTCAACGGAAGAAAGTTCATGAAGCAACCGATGAGACCTTCGATTTCCTGGCGATTGCGGCCCGCCACCACCGTGCCCAGGACCATGTCTGTTTGTCCTGTCCATTTGTGCAGAGTTATGGCCAGCGCTGACATGAGAACCATGAAAGTCGTTGCGCCTTCGTCTTGGCCAAGTTTTGCGATGTCGAAGGAGGGCTTCTTTGGCAATTCCAGAATCTGACGCGCGGCCTTCGCTTCGGAGGGCGACGATTCGATACGGTCGCCGGGCAAATCCACAGTCAAAGGCGCGCCAGCCAATCTTTCTCGCCAGTAAGTCAATTCTTTTTCCAGACCAGCGCCTTGCATGCAGTTCCTCTGCCAGTTGGCATAATCAGCGTATTGAACTGGCAAGGGAGCAAGCGCAGGCAAACTGGAGCCGGAAGTGAGCGCGCGGTAATTCGTTTCCAGTTCGCGGAAAAGAATATCCAACGACCAACCATCGCTCGCCGCATGTTGCATAACGATCACAAGCGCGTGGTCCAACGCGTTGATACGCACGAGGCGGGCTCGGATTAACGGGCCATGTTCCAGATCGAACGCGCGACGCGCTTCCTCGCCCAGCAGATCCATCAACTTGGCCTCATTGCCATCGCGCAATTCCACAAAATCCATTTTAACGGCCACACTCCGGGCCACTCTCTGGGTGAGATTGCCGTCGCAAAAGCGCAAGGTAGTGCGCAGTGCTTCATGTCGTTGCACAATCAAATCCAGAGATCGCTGGAGAGCTTGCGCATCCAACGGCCCTTTGAACCGAATGGCCACGGGTTCGTTGTAGGCGTCACTAGCTGGGTCCAACTGGTTAAGAAACCAAAGCTGCTCCTGTATGAACGAAGCCGGCAAAGCGCTTCCGCGAGAAATGGGTTTGAGGGGTGGAACTTGGGTCTCGCTTGATTTCCATCGGTTCCCCGCTAATCCGGCCGCCAGTTCTTGCATGGTTGGCGCCTCAAACAAACAAGACAGAGGAAGTTCGACTTTCAAGCTTGCGCGCAACCGGGAAATGACCTGGATCGCCAGCAAGGAGTGCCCGCCAAGTTCAAAGAAATTCTCGGTTGCGCTAATGCTCTTCAATTCCAGCACTTCGCTCCAGATCGCAGCTATGAGTTGCTCCAATTCCGTGCGAGGGGCCGCCATAGTTGTATTCGCGTCTCTTTCCTCCTCCTGCGGCTTGGGCAAAGCCTGTCGATCCACTTTGCCGTTCGGCGTTTGCGGAAGCTTCGGGAGGAAAACAAAACAAGCGGGGATCATGTATTCCGGCAATTTCTCCCTGATGACGCGCCGCAACTCTTCCAGAGGCACCTTGTTTTCCTGGCGCGCCACGACGTAAGCAGCCAAACGTTTTTCGCCCGGCCGATCCTCGCGCGCAATGACAATCGCATCCGCCAGACCGGGATGGCTTTTGAGCACCGCCTCGATCTCGCCCAACTCAACGCGAAAACCGCGAATTTTGACTTGATGGTCGGAACGGCCCAAATACTCCAGATTTCCATCGGCGCGCCATCGTGCAATGTCGCCGGTTTTGTAAATTCGAGCGCCCGGCTTGAAGGGATGCGCCAGGAACCGTTCGTCCGTCATGGCTGGGCGGTTCAGATAGCCTCGCGCCAGACCCGCTCCGCCGATATACAAATCTCCGGGTATGCCGATCGGAGCCAATCGCATTTGCTGGTCAAAAATATAAACCTGTTCGTTGGCTAAGGGGCGTCCAATGGTCGGAGGTTCCCCCGGTTTGCGCAGAGTGAAGGTAGAATAAGTCGTTGTTTCAGTCGGCCCATAGAGGTCATAAACCTTCTGTGCCGACGTTTCCTTATAAATTTGCTCAACCAAATTCGTGGCCAACGGTTCTCCAGCCAGATTGATGACGCGCACGGACGACGGGACACCTTTAATGCGCAACAGCTCCCGAATGGCTGAAGGAACGGTGTTCACGAGCGTCACTTCATTAGCGGCGGGCAAGGCCGGCAGGGCTAGGGCGTTATCGGCCAGGATTACCTTTCCTCCCCAACTAAGCGGCACAAACATTTCAAATACGGAGAGGTCGAAGCAAATCGAAGTGCAGGCCAGCACGCCCGCCATCTCATCGGGTTGGAACACTTCACGCGCCCATGAAACAAAAGCCACGGCGCTTCGGTGTTCCAGGGCCACGCCTTTGGGCTGGCCCGTTGAACCCGACGTATAGAGCACGTAAGCCAAGTCGCTCGGACCCGAAGAAGACGTTAAACCACCTCGGTCATGAAGTGGCTGAAGATCCTCAATACAAAGCACGGGAATATTCGTGACCGGAAGGATGTCTCGCAATTTTCTTCGAGTTAATACGACCCGCAACCCAGCATCTTGCGCGGTGAAAGCCAATCGCGCGCTGGGATAGGCAGGATCGAGCGGCACGTAAGCCCCACCTGCCCGAAGCGTCCCAAGAATCCCCGCCACCATATCCTCGGAACGCTCCAGACAGATGCCAACCAGTGATTGGTTCCCCACTCCCAAAGCCTGTAAATTTTGCGCCACTTGCCGGGCGCGTTCGCAAAGCTCTCGATATGTGAGCCGCTTAGAGCCGCAGATCAAGGCCTCGGCTGAAGGCGTCCGCGCTACTTGCTCTTCAAATAATTGAATTAACGTCTTTTCTCGCGGATAATCTCGTTCCGTCCGGTTCCATTCGTTAAGCAGCAAATTCTCCTCGGCTGGCGCCATGATCGAGAGATTGGACAATGGCAGTTGCGGTTCCTCGACCAGAAGTCGCATGACCGTCAAGATGTGACCGAGCATTCGTTGCATGGTGGCCCGATAAAACAGGTCTTCCGAGTATTCCAGCTTCAGAGTGGATCCGTTTTCATTGTCAATAAGGTTTAAGCGCACGTCGAATCCTTCCGGCGACTGTCTTTGGCCATGAGCAAAAAGGACTTGGACTAACGGATTAAATCCCGAATCGGGCCCGGGACAGATTTCTGCAAGAACATCCTTAAAAGGAAAATCTGCATGTTGAAGAACGGCGGTTCTGGCGGTGCGCACCCGGGCCAGCAAATCGCGCCCGCTGGGATTGCCCGCCAAACTGGTGCGAAGCACAACTGTGTTCGCCCCTTGCTCCCCTTCCGTTTCGATCCCCATCAGCACATCCTCTTGTCCGCTGTAGCGAGCAAGCACAATGTTCCAAGCCGTCACCACGAGAAGGCTGAGATCGGTGCTCTTCGTTTGCTCCATGAAAGATTTAGGAAGGATTTGCGTTTCCACACCGATCGCATTTGTCCGCGAAGCAGGATGAGGAAGATCGGTGGGCAACTCCAGCCTCGTGGGCGCGCCTTCAAGTTCCCGTTTCCAAAACGCCAATTGCCCTTCCCTGCTTGGCTGGAGAACTTTTTTCAATTCGACCGCTGTATCTTTGACCCATGGCTCTTCGAGAATTTTTTCGTGCGCGCCAGGCACGATGCTGATAGCGACTCCCTTGCAGGTCAGATCACCCCAGCCATAATCCGGCTCAAACGAACACCAGAGCGGATGACCAGGACTGCGGAATAAATGGATGCGCCCCGCATAAGGTTGCGGATGGAACTTCATCAGCGCCCGAATATGAGCCTGCCACAATTCGCGCTGCTGTTCAGGCAAGGAAGCAAGATCGATCAAACCTTCCGGTTCAAGGGCGGCGGCTGCCGCTGATTTCTGTCCCCAACCACGGCCCAGCCACTTCTGGAGCCGCCCCCATTTCCAGCGCATGAAATCATGGCGTTGCGAAGTGGTCCAGTGCCGGCAATATTGCAGCCAATACCATAGATTGCTGAGAAAGCGCAGACACCACGTCGGCGTCCAGCGCGCTTGAAAGTAGCGAGAGTTCGGAGGGGCGCAATTCAGAAGGGCGAGCAAGGCGACTTCCTCGCCGCTGGATTGGAGTTGCCGCGCCATTTCGTAAGCGACATTGCCACCAAAGCAGTAGCCGCCGAGGTAATACGGCCCGCGCGGCTGAATCACCTGCAAATCGCTCACATAATGCGCCGCCATTTCTTCGATGGTCTCGAATTCGGCCCGTCCTTCAAGGCCGCGCGAGCTGAGTCCAAAGACGGGCCGATTGACGCCAAGTTGGCGCGCCAAATTAACGTAACCCCAAAACATGCCACCACCGGCACCATGCACGAGGAAAAGCGGCGGCTTAGTCCCTTTGCCTTGCAGCTCTACGAGTGATGTGTCGGCCGTGAGACTTCCTTCCCGCATTTCATTGCGAATGACTGCGGCGAGGCGTTCGATCGTTGGCGCTGCGAAAATGGCGGCCAGCGGCAACTTTCGACCAAACGCTTTCTCAATCCGCGCCGTCACTCGCACCGCCAGAAGGGAATGGCCGCCCAAAGCAAAGAATTGGTCTTCGATGCCAATCGGCTCAACACCCAGAACTTCTTCCCAAATGCGAGTCAATT
>Ga0302325_10023542_pt1 | contig 12833 bp, 10 predicted proteins | sample Palsa_T0_2_FD_201948 | JGI IMG/M metagenome (GOLD analysis project Ga0302325, IMG submission 201948) | Peat permafrost microbial communities from Stordalen Mire near Abisko, Sweden - Palsa_T0_2 | ecosystem: Environmental > Terrestrial > Soil > Palsa > Peat permafrost | place: Sweden: Abisko... | reverse complement strand
ACCTCGCGGCCGTCGTGCAGGACGGCGCGGTGAACCTGTCCGATCGAGGCCGCCGCCATTGGCGTGTCGGTGAACTCGGCGAACAACTCCTCGACGGGTCGGCCGAGATCGGCTTCCACCACTTCCTTGGCCAGTTGTGCCTCCATCGGTGGCGCGTCAGCTTGTAGCCGGGTCAAAGCTTTCTGGTAGGGCGAGAGTTCGCCATTGCCAATCGCTCCGGGGTCGACCATGGAGAAGATCTGGCCGGCTTTCATCAGCACGCCCTTGGAGTGCCCCAGCAACTCGGCATAGCGTTCGGCGGTGCGTTCGTGATAGCGGGCGACCGCGCCGGCCTCGCCGGTCTTCTCCCGCAGACCTGCCACGATCCGTCCGCCCGCGGCGCGTGCGGTAAACCCCGCCAACGGCATGGTGCGCCGTACCCGCCCGCGCGGTAGCGGACTGTCGCTGTCTGTCATCGCGATCTCCTCGCGGCATCTCGACCCAGGTATTAAAGTGTTCTCTGTCTGATATTAAGAGACCACTTGGGAGAGGTCAATGGTGTCGACGACCACACGGGACCGGCTGGTCAGCGAGGCGATGCGGTTATTCGGGGAGCAGGGGTACAAGGCCACCAGCATCACTCAAATCGAGGCCGCCGCCGGCCTCGCACCAGGATCAGGCGCGCTGTATCACCACTTCAAAACCAAAGAAGCGCTGCTGGAAGCCGGCGTCGATCGCCAACTTGACCGCCGCCGCGCCATGCACGACATCCGCAACCTATTCGCCGGACTCGGCGACATGCGAATCGAACTGACCATGCTCGGCCGCTACACCCTGTCGGTGCTTGACGAAGAGACGCAACTGCTTCAGATCGCCGCCCGCACACCACCGGACCAATCGCAGCGTCTCAACAACGCCTACGACGCCCTCGTCGCAGGCCTCTACCTCGAAGTCGCCGACTGGATCAAAGGCTGGGCCCCGGAGATCGGCAACCAGGATGCCCAGACCATCGCGGTGATTGGAGTGGACGCGATGCTTGGCAAGCGGGTGACCAACGCCCTATTCCGTTTGACGGCAACCGGTTTGGACGATGAGGACTATATCGCCGAGTGGGTCGCGATGCTCGCCGGCCGCATTGAAGCGCTTCGCTAAGTCAGGTCACCGAGGCCGCGTAGATCTCGTCGATGTTCGTTGCGAGCTTCTGGTCGAATTCGGTTTCGCTCTGCCCGGCGGTCAGGCCTTCGGTGAGCGCGCGCGAGAAGCTCGCGATCAGACCGTGGTTGCGGGTCAGGATCGCGCAGCTTTCGGCAAGGCTGTAGCCGCCGGACAGCGCGACCACCCGCAGCACCCGCGGATGCTCGATGAGCGACGCATAGAGGTTGTCTTCGTCAGGCAACGTCAGCTTGAGCATGACCTGCCGGTCGCTGCGAAGTTCATCAAGCTTCGCGTGCAGCGCTGCCACCAGCAGACCGTCCGCGGTGGGCTTGTCGGAACTTTTGATGCTGACCTCGGGCTCGATGATCGGCATGAGACCGCGCTGCGCGATTATGTCCGCGTAGTCGAACTGCTGGTCGACGATCGCCTTGATCCCGTCCTGATTCGGCTCCTGGATGAACGCGCGCATCTTGGTCCCGAAGATGCCGTGCTCGACGGCGCGCTCCAGCAGGGGGTCGAGTTTCGTCATCGGCTTCATCAGCTGGACGCCGTTCTCGGCATCGCTGAGCCCTTGGTCGACCTTCACGAACGGCACGACGCGTTTCTGATTCCACAAAAAGTCCGCGGTGTTCTCGCCGTTGATGGTGCGGTCTATCGTCTGCTCGAAGAGGATCGTCGCCAGCACCTTGTCGCCGGTGAAGCTCGGGCTGGTCATCAGGCGCTCTCGCATCTGATGGATGAGGTCGAACATCTGCTCGTCGTTGGCGTATGCGTCATCTGAAATTCCATACAGCTTCAGCGCTTTGGGAGTGCTGCCGCCGCTTTGATCTAGGGCGGCGAGGAAGCCGCGCCGCGAGGCGATCTCGTTGTGTTGCTCTTCGTTCACTGCGTTTATCACAGTCCTCTCGTCGTTTCCCGGCTGTTGGAGCCCTCGCGTCCAGCATCGCGCAAAGCCAACCCGGCGGCTACAGGGGACCCCGGGGCAACGTCGCCAGCAGCGCGCTAAGGCCGTATTCGAACACGGCGTCGTAGTCGGTGGGGGACTGCAACGCCCGCACCAGCGCCTGATCGGGCCACTCGTCATCCCACAGCGAGGGATCCTCTTCCTCGTGTTTGGCCCCCCGCACCGCCGAGAACTGCATCACCGCAGACGATATGACGTGAACCTGAACGGCTCGCAGGACAAGCGCGGCCGCGGTCCCGGTCACGCCCAACTCTGCCAGCAAGGCGGCCAGCGTCTGCTGAATCGGCAAAAACAGTGTTGGCGTTCGGTCGCGTTCGTGGGCGATGGCCAGCAAGTGTTGCCGATCAATCAGCACCCTGCGCTGCGAGCGGGCAAGCGAAGCAATGCGTTCCACCGGGGTGTCACCGCCGATGGGCAGATGGGCCATCTCGCTGAGCAATCGGTCGACCAGGCTGTCGAAGAGCTTGTCTCTGCCGCCGATATGCCAGTAGATCGAGGTGGCCGCCACGCCGAGTTCTTCGGCGAGGCCCCGCATGGTGAACGCCTCCACCCCGTTTCGTTCGATCAGGCCGGCGGCGGTGTCCAGGATCGCCTCCGCGCTGACGGGTTCTTGGGCCGAGGGGCTCATTGGCGGATCCGCTCCGACTCGGGCAACTCCAGATAACGGTCGAGATTACGGTGCAAATTGATCACTCGCCGTTCTTCTCCTGACAACATCAGGTGGGTAAACCCGGGCTGGTGCAAACCACGCTGGAGACCGGCCAATACCGAAATATCCTGAGTAAGAACCAGACCCGGCTCCGCCTCGTCTGCCGTCATCCGAACGTCGGCGGGCTTGCATCGCGGCGCACCGGGCGCCATGCGCGTCCACAACGTCATCACCAGTTCGCCGTGGTCGGGATCGGGCCCCGGACGCGAGGTCATGACGGTCAGGTGGTCGGCGTTGGCCAGCAACGTCAGATTGGGAAAGATGTTGTACTGGTGCAGCCGCATCACCTGGTCGGTGCTGGCCCAGCTGACATCGACACCACGCCCGGCGGCGAAAGCTCGTGTGCGCTCAGCGATTAATTCCGCAACCGACTGGCCTGGGCGACGTTGATCAGCGGGGAACGGAGTGCCCTCGGCGACGCCCATCAGCGCACCCTGAGTGCAGACGTAGGCGTCCCACACGTCAGCGTCTGAGGGCACCTGCGTGAGATGTGGACTCGGTACGCCGTAGACCTGCTCGGACTTGCCGGTGTGTCCCCAAATCACCTGCGGTGCATGGACGTCGTCCATACACCTGTGCAGCTCGGGGTGCAACGTCTGGATGTGGTACGTCTCGCTGAACCCGTCGGCGATAGTCTTCCAGTTCGCGGCGACGTCGACGGTCATGGTTGCGTAGCAACGGAAGTCATCGAGCCCGAGCCAGGCGATGTCATCTGGCACCGCCTCGAGGTAGTCGACCAGCGGCGCCGCGTCGAGATCGAGGTTGACGAAGACCAGCCTCTCCCAGGTGTCGACACGAACGGCGAACAGCGGAAACTCGGCCATCGGCAGCGTTCCGAACCCCTTGCGATTCGGGACTCGCTTGAGCGCACCGCCGAGATCCCATGTCCAGCCGTGATAGCCGCAGCGCAGCTCACGCAGGTCCGAACCCGAGCCGGCGCACAGCGAGTTGCCGCGGTGACGGCACACGTTCTGGAAGGCGCGCAGGATGCCGTCGTCGCCGTGCACAATGATCACCGAATAAGGCCCGCAGCGGTATTCGAAGTAGTCGCCGGGTTCGGCGACGTGGTCGACGGTGCATGCGAGCTGCCAGACCTTCGGCCACATCCGCTCGACTTCGAGCTGTGCGAACTCCGGTGAGTAATACCGCCGAGCAGGCACCAGAGTCGGCCGTTGCGGCGGCGTGCCGATCGCGTCTTCGCGCCGGGTTTCAGGCGCGTGGTGGGTCGTCATGGAAGCACTCCCGTGGCCTCTGTAACGGTGTTACATTCCCTTATTGGAGTGTCACTGTAGCCAACCGGCAGCGCAGCCAAGGGAGTAATCGTGTTCGACCTCAAAATCACCGGCGGCACCGTCGTGGACGGAACCGGCGCGGATCGATTCGACGCCGACATCGCTGTCAAAGACGGCAAGATCGTCGAGGTTCGGCGCCGCGGGCCGGGCAGCCCGCCGCTGGAAGGCGATGCCGCCGAGACCATCGATGCGACCGGAAAGATCGTCGCACCCGGATTCGTCGACATCCACACCCACTACGACGGCCAGGTCAGCTGGGATGCCCTGCTGGAGCCGTCCAGCGGCCACGGGGTGACCACGGTTGTCACCGGGAACTGCGGTGTCGGCTTCGCGCCGGTGCGGCCCGGCCAAGAGGACTGGCTGATCGGGCTGATGGAGGGCGTCGAGGACATTCCCGGCGCCGCACTCACCGAGGGCATCTCCTGGGGTTGGGAGAGCTACCCCGACTACCTCGACGTCATCGAGCGCAAAGATTTCGCCGTCGACGTGGGCAGCCAGGTGGCCCACGGCGCAATCCGCGCCTACGCAATGGGCGAGCGCGGGGCCCGCAACGAACCGGCTTCACCGGACGACATAGCGGCGATGGCGCGTCTCGTCCAAGAGGCTGTGGAGGCCGGCGCGCTGGGCTTCTCGACCTCTCGCACCCTGGGTCACCGCGCCATCGACGGCGAACCGGTTCCGGGAACCTATGCGGCCGAAGACGAGCTGTTCGGACTCGGCCGGGCCATGGCGGCCGGCGGCCAGGCGGTGTTCGAGCTCGCCCCGCAGGGCGTGGCCGGCGAGGACATCATCGCCCCCAAGAAAGAACTGGAGTGGATGCAACGGTTGGGCGCTGAGATCGACCGGCCCATCTCCTTCGGGATGATCCAGGTCGACGCCGCCCCGGACCTCTGGCGTGAACAGCTTGACATCTCGGCGGCCGCGCACGCGGCGGGCAGCCGGTTGTATCCCCAGATCGCGGCGCGCCCATTCGGCATGTTGTTCGGCTTCGACGGGCATCACGCGTTCACCCATCGCCCGACCTTCCGTCGACTGAAATCCGAGTGCACACGCGAGGAGCTCGCGCAGCGTCTAGCCGAACCGGCCGTCAAGGCCGCGATCCTTTCCGAAGACGATCTGGCGCCGGATCCGGACCTGTTGTTTGACAATATGTTCGCGCTGGCCCAGTACGCCCTTGGCCGTACCTACGCGATGGGCGATCCGCCCGACTACGAGCCGACCGACGAACGCACTGTGGAGAAGATCGCCGCCGAGCGCGGCGAGGATCCGCTGTCCACCCTCTACGACCTGATGCTCGAGCACGACGCCACGTCGATGCTGATGCTGCCGTTCTACAACTACGCCTACGGCAACCACGACGCGATTCGCGAGATGCTCACCCATCCCGCCGGCGTGGTGGGACTGTCCGACGGCGGCGCGCATTGCGGCATGATCTGCGACGCGTCGTTTCCCACGTTCCTGCTCACTCATTGGGCGCGCGATCGTCGCCGTGGTGAGACGTTGCCGCTGGAGTACGTCGTACGCAAGCAGTCATACGACACCGCGCAACTGTTCGGGCTGTCCGATCGCGGCGTCGTCGAAATCGGAAAACGGGCCGACGTCAACGTGATCGACATGGATGCGATCACCTTGCATCGGCCCCAGATGGCCTACGACTTGCCGGCCGGCGGAAAAAGGCTCATTCAAGGTGCCTCCGGCTACAACGCCACGATCGTCAACGGCGTCGTGACCCGCCGCGACGGCGTCGACACCGGCGCGCGTCCCGGCCGTTTGGTGCGGGGAGCGCGCTAGGCGTCACGCACCCAGCGCGTGATCGATCAGCACTTCGGCGGCTTTCTTGGCGCGCGCCCACGGGGCTGGGTCGTCCAGCGAGGTAGCCAACGCGCCAGCGCCTTCGTACAGCACGGCGAGTTGATTGCCGAGCTGCCGGGGCTCCGCAGCGCCGGCCTGTTCGGCCAGCTCGGTGAGTCGGTCGGCGAAGCTGAGTTTGGACATGCGAACGATGTCGTGAACGCCCGGCATGGTTCCGGCCGCCTCGACAGCCGCGTTGTGGAAGGGACAGCCGCGGAAGGCTGCGCCGGGTTCGAAAGAGCGGTCGAATACGGCCAGCACGCGTTGCCGCGGCGTCTTGTCGTCCTGCGGAGGGGCGATCTGCGCCACCCGTTCTTCGATGCTGCGCAGGTATTCCTCCACCACCGCCGTTTTGCTCGGGAAGTGTTGGTAGAGGGTACGTTTGGAGACCGATGATTTGGCCGCGAGGCGTTCGACACCGGTGGCGTTGATGCCTTCCAGGTAGAACAACTCAGCGGCAGCGTCCAAGATGCGTTGGCGCGCGCCGCGGCCGCCCTTGTTAGCCGCACGCTGCTCATTCATCTCACGAGTATACCGAACGGTTTACATAAAGAGTCAAGCCGTGTACGTTGGCGGCAGTAGAAGTACACCAATCGGTTTACTAGGAGTGGATATGACACAGCGATCGTCCGTGGTGCTAATCACCGGGGCCTCATCGGGAATCGGTCATGCCGTCGCCACCGCCTTCGCGGCAAAGGGCTTCGAGGTCTTCGGCACCAGCCGCAACCCACAACGCACCGAGCCGATCCCCGGAGTGGAACTGGTGGCGCTCGACGTCACCGACCCCGCCTCGGTCGCCGCGGCCGTGTCGACGGTTGTCCAACGGGCGGGTCGCATCGACGTCCTGGTCAACAACGCCGGATTCGGGGTTCTCGGCGCGGTCGAGGAGAGTTCGATCGCTCAGGCCCAGGAACTCTTCGAGACCAACTTCTTCGGGTTGGCACGGCTGACTCGGGAGGTGCTGCCCCATCTGCGAGCGCAGGGCAGCGGTCGGATCATCAACATCGGCTCGGTTCTGGGATTCCTGCCGGCGCCGTACGGCGCGTTTTATGCGGCCTCCAAGCATGCGGTCGAGGGCTACTCGGAATCCCTGGACCATGAAACACGTGAGTTCGGTGTGCGGGTATCGGTCGTCGAACCCGGCTACACGAAAACCTCGTTCGAAACCAACGCAACCGACGCCGACTCCCCGATCGAGAGCTACGCGCCCATTCGCGATCACGTCAAACGAGTCCTCGCCGAGTCGGTGCGTGCGGGCGACGACCCCGCGGTGGTGGCACAAGTCGTGCTGAAGGCGGCGACCAGCCGGGCCCCGAAGTTGCGGTATCCGGCCGGACCGCTGGCGCGGCGGCTGTCGCTGGTGAAGAAGTTCGCGCCGGCGGCGTTGCTGGACAAGGGAGTTCGCACGGCGAACAAGCTGGGCACCGCGCCGAAACCGAATCAGGTACCGCAGAACGTCCGGTAATCGCCGAAATCTTCCGGTGCAGGGGCCGCATAGCGCTCCAAGCCGGCTTGCTCGTCGAAGGGGGCGCTGACGGCAGTGAGCAACTGCTGCAGCGGTTCGAGATCGCCCACGGTGGCTGCGGTCAGCGCCTCTTCGACGAGATGGTTGCGCGGGATGTAGACGGGGTTACTTCGGTCCATTGATGCGGCATCCGGACCCAGGACTTGCCAGCGCGAGATCCAGTCGTCGACGCCAGTGAGGTTGATGAACAGCCCTCGGGTCGGCTCGGTATGTCCGCGCGCCGCCTGGCTCAGCCCGCGGAAGAACGAGGTGTAGTCGACGTGACTCTCCTTGAGCAGCGCGAGCACCTCATCGGTCAGCGTCGTGACCGTCTCGCCGTCGACGTCCGAAGACAAGCCGAGCTTGGCCCGCATGCCGGCCGTCCAGGTCGCGTCGTACTCAGCGCGGAACACACGGAACGCGTTCTCCGCGAGCGCGATTCCTTCGCCGACGGTGTCGGCCAGCAGCGGGAGAAGCGCCTCGGCGAACCGGGCGAGGTTCCACCCCGCGATGGCGGGCTGGTTGTCGTAGGCGTAGCGGCCCCATTGATCGATCGAACTGAACACCGTGTCGGGGTCGTAGGCCTCCATGAAAGCGCAGGGACCGTAGTCGATCGTCTCGCCGGAGATCGTCATGTTGTCGGTGTTCATCACGCCGTGCACGAAGCCGACCAGCATCCATTGGGCGATCAGCGATGCCTGCACAGCGGCCACCGATTCAAACAGCGCCAGGTATGGATTTTCGGTCATTGCGGCACCGGGATAGTGGCGTGCGATCGCGTGGTCGGCCAACCGTCGCAGCAGATCCAGATCTCCTGTCGCGGATGCGTATTGGAAGCTGCCCACCCGCAGGTGGCTGGCGGCGACGCGGGTGAGCACGGCCCCGGGCAGCAGCGTTTCGCGCTGCACCGGACGGCCGGTCGCCACCACGGCCAGCGATCGCGTCGTCGGGACACCCAGCGCGTGCATGGCCTCGCTGACGATGTATTCGCGCAGCATCGGTCCCACCGCCGCGAGGCCGTCACCCCCGCGGGCGAACGGCGTTCGCCCCGAACCTTTCAGGTGGATGTCGCGCAGCAGCCCGTCGGCGTCGGCGAGCTCACCCAACAGCATCGCGCGCCCGTCACCCAACCGCGGGACGTAACCGCCGAACTGATGACCCGCGTAGGCCTGGGCCACCGGCTCAGCGCCGCTGGGAACCAGGGCACCCACCAAGAACCGCAACCCGTCCGGGCCGCGCAGCCAATCGGCATCGAGGCCGAGCTCGCCGGCCAGTGGCTGGTTGAGTGCCAGCAGCTTCAGGTCGGGAAACGTCTCGGCTTGCCAACGAACACTCATCTCTGGCAGGTCGCGGACGAAGCGGCTTTGCAGTGCAACGGTGATATCGGGTGCGACGCTCACCTCTCCCAGCCTACGGACGCTCTGCTGGGTCACCAGCGTGACTAACATCGACCAGGCAAGCCGTCCCGATAGGAGTCCGCACCGGAATGCTCGAGCCGCACGAGGTGAACAGCCTCTTTCCCGCCGATCTGCCCGAGCCGGGTGAGTGGGAACAGCGCTATCCACCCCGCGACCTGCCGGCCGGCGCTGAGGTCACCCGGCTCGCGCCGTCGCCGACCGGATTCATCCACCTCGGCGGCATCTTCGCCGCGATGATCGACCGGTCCGTCGCGGATCAGACCGGCGGCCGCTACTTCGTCCGCGTTGAGGACACCGATCAATCGCGGGAGGTAGCTGACGCCTACGCACAGTTCGAACGCGCATTCACCTACTTCCGGCTCATTTCCGACGAGGGCGACGGCGCCGGCGACTACGGGCCCTACCGTCAGTCGCTGCGGGCGACGATCTATCTGACCTTCGCGCGGGAGATGTTGCGCGCCGGCAAGGCCTACCTCTGCTTTGCCACCTCCGAAGAGCTGGCCGATATCCGCACCCGCCAGCAGCAGCTCAAGCGTCCTACCGGCTACTACGGGGAGTGGGCGATCTGGCGCGACGCGGACGTCGCCGCGGTACGGGAGCAGCTGGAAAAGGGGACACCGTATGTGGTGCGTTTCCGCTCACCGGGCCGCACCGGAGGACGGACGTCGTTCACCGACGCGATCCGCGGCGAGCTGTCGATGGAGGCCAACTACAACGACGTGGTGATCCTGAAATCGTCGGCGGGGGAGCAGCTGCCGACGTACCACTTCGCCCATGCCGTCGACGATCACCTGATGCGGGTCAACCTGGTGATCCGCGGTGAGGAATGGCTCTCGTCGGTGTCGCTGCATCTGCAGCTTTTCGAGGCGCTGCAGTTCGAGCCGCCCACCTACGCGCACATCGCTCTGCTGATGAAGCAGATCCCGGGCGGCAAACGCAAACTGTCCAAACGCAAAGACCCCGAAGCCGACGTCGATTTCTACATCCGATCGGGTTATCCCGCCGATGCGGTGCTGTACTACCTGCGCGGCCTGGCCAACGGGCGCCTCGCGGAAATTCCGCTGCCGGAAGCTCTCGCCGCGCCGATCTCACTCGCCGAGTGCGGAGGCGCCGGCCCGTTGGTGGACCTGGTGAAACTGGAAGACATCAGCGCCGATTACATCGCGACGTTGAGTGGGGCGGAGATCTATGCGGCCATGACGACGTGGTCGGCGGAGTTCGATCCCGAGTTGCATCGCGTCATCGAATCTCATCCGGACCTAACCCTGGCGGCGCTGGCCGTCGAACGCGATGGTGTCAGCAATCCGCGCAAAGACCTCCGCAAATGGTCGGATTTCCGCGCGGCCTACGGCTTCTTCTTCGCCGACTTGTTCAAGCCCGTGGCCGCCGATGACGCCCAGCTGGGCGGGCTGCCGGCCGACCTGGTGCGGTCGTTCGCGGGGGACTTCGTCGCGACGTATCAAGATCTCGACGATTCAGCGGAGTGGTTCCAACAAGTGCGCGACCTAGCCGACAAGTTCGGCTTCGCGCGTAATGCCAAGGAGTACAAGCAGAGCCCGGATAAGTATCCCGGTTCGATTCGGGAAGCCTCGCAGCTGATCAGGGTCGGCCTGACAGGATCGACCAAGAGCCCCGACCTGTTCCAGATTGCGCGCACCATTGGTCGCGACGAGGTGGTCCGGCGGGTCACCACCCTGACCGTCTAGGTGACGCGCTAGCAGAACCTAGCAAACGCGGCCACAGCGGCCATTTGCCGTCCGCAGCATGGGAGGCTGCCAGCCCGGTTGTTGCCGTAGTCGGTGACGTAGACGTAGCCAGCTGAGCTGGACGGTCGTGCCGACCAGTATGCGTTGGCATGCAGTGCTTTTCACCTACTCTGCGGTGTACCGCCATGGGAGGACTCGAATCCCGCTGTCCTCATTGGTAAGCACCTTTCGGCGGTTCGCCCCTTAACGCTAGGATCATGGTGGCCACATTTCCTCGGGTTTGGGGGTGGCGAGGTGAATTTTCGGCGCCGGTTTCTGCGACTGTGTGCCGCTGCCATCGTATTGCTCGGCATGATCTCGGGCTGCTCGCCGTCCAACCGGTCCGGGGCTCCCCCGGCGGCCACCCGGTCTGCCCCCGCACCGACGTCTGGCACTGGCCCGTCCATGGGGAAATATCGCATTTCAGGTCTATCGACCGTAAATTCGGTTGACGTCGATAGAGTCGGGAAGCCTTTTGAGACAAGTAATCCAACGCTAAACGCGTACGCCAATCCGAACATGTCAGGGGTCACTTTCCGGACCTCGTGGGCATCTGTCGAGTCGGAAGACGGAAAATTCGACTTTAGCAAGATTGACACGGTTTTTGCCAACGCCGAGAATAATGGCAAATGGGTCGAGCTCCTTCTGATACCGGGTTTTGGAACGCCTTCGTGGGCAATGCAAGGGGTGCGAAGCGTAATGTGCCCTATTCAGTATGGAGAGGGCGAGGGAACTGGAAAGCTGCGGCCGTTGCCGGTGCCTTGGGATCCAACCTACCTTTCTCGGTGGTTCGCGTTCTTGAAAGCGGTCGGAGACCGATATGCAGGCAGGGTCTCGTTTTTAAAGATTGCAGCAGCAGGGCCGACTTCCGTTTCGGCTGAGATGTCTCTACCTAACTCTGAGAGCGATATCGTCGAGTGGAAGAAAGCTGGCTACACGAGTCGGAAGTACATCGATGCCTGGAAGCAGACGTTTAATGCCTACTCGTCGACTTTTCCTCGCCAACATTTTTCGCTGGCGACGTATCCCGGTCTTCCGATTCCGGGCAAAGGCCAGAGAGATTACGTCAGGAACCAGGTTATCAATCTGGGACTCGAATATACCAGCCAGTTTGCACTGCAAGAAAACGACCTAAACGGCGATACTTCAGATAAAAGTTCTGGATACCGCGAAGTCAGAGCTCATAGCGGAGAGGTGGTCACTGGGTTTGAGATGAGGACTTCCGCCGTTGAAAGGTCCCAACAAATGGGTGCTAGCGGCAACCCGTCCCTCGCTTTGAAAAATTCAATCGATAAGGGAATCGCGCCAAACAGTGCCGGTCGGCATGTCGATTACCTGGAAATTTACGAAGCCGATGTGACGGCGCAAGAAATGCAGTCAACGCTGAGTTATGGTGCGTCACTCTTCGGCCATGCTTGAGCAGTCGCTCGCCCGTCGGCGCCACCGTGACCTGATCCGATCGAGGCGTCGTGGCGGTGTGACCCGAAAACCGATGCGCGGAAACATTCGGCCCAGGATGTCGCGGCCGCCTCGCCGCTCCGGCGGATCGAATGAAGTAAGGGCGTGCTCCAGTTGGTGAAGGATTTGGTGCTGCTGGTCGTTATCAACCGCATTTGCTTGGGTAATGAGATCGATGAGGTCGGTGAGGTAAGACAACGGGGGCCTTCGGCGGTTCCGGTAATGGGTCCGGCAGCGGTGATGCCGGCGGCAGCGTCGCCAGAGCACCCTGCAGCTGCAACGCGGCGAGCGGCCGTTTTGCCGGCTTGGAGTAGTCGATGATTTGGCGTCTGGCGAAGCGGCTGGGAAGCGCAGTCGGTGGGGGTTCGACCGCGACGGGCACCACCGGCTTGCCCAGCGACTCGACCTCTCACCCGCCGGAACTACGAGATCGATGTGACCTGCCCGCAGCCAAAACAGTTACCGGCTTTGGGCGCCCACTCAGGCGAAAAGTCGGCAACAAATGTCCGATCCGCGGTGGGACGTTGCTCCGTTCTTGTGAGAATGGCCTGCCCCGCCGCTGCCAAACCGAAAGGGAGCACATGACTGCCAAGTGCCACAGCAACAACCTGGTCACCTCGACAATCGGTGCCGCCGTCGCCACCGCACCCGCAGTCTTGGTTTTCGGTCTGGCACCCGGGTACGCCGACACTCCCGGACAGTTTCAGTCGCCGTCGGGAAACATCGCCTGCGGGATAGGGATAGCGTCTCAGGGTCCT
>Ga0302325_10023540_pt1 | contig 12834 bp, 10 predicted proteins | sample Palsa_T0_2_FD_201948 | JGI IMG/M metagenome (GOLD analysis project Ga0302325, IMG submission 201948) | Peat permafrost microbial communities from Stordalen Mire near Abisko, Sweden - Palsa_T0_2 | ecosystem: Environmental > Terrestrial > Soil > Palsa > Peat permafrost | place: Sweden: Abisko... | reverse complement strand
ACCACGTTCCCGCCAACGAAGCGATCGCCTGCAGCGAGCGCTACGTGAACCTCTCAACCTCCGCCCGCACCAGCAAACTTGGCCTGCGGGTCACCACCATGCTCACCGGCCGGCCGATCATCACCATACCCAAGAAGTACATGAAGGGTTTGCCGCTCAGTACAACCGCGCCCAGTAGCGCAGCGGCCGTCGTCTTTGCGGCGGCCACGCAACCCGATTTTATCTTCGATCCGGACCCGGCGAACAATCCGATGTTCCTCGCCTGGGCGCGGGCCAATTCAATCCGGTATTACCTCTATCAACCTCCCGTCTCGCCGTGGCGGGCGCTGCATTTTCGCGTGGCTTGGTTGCAGCAGCGCGCGACCCACGTGCCCGTGGTTGATACCGGCGCAGGCTGGCGGTTGTATAAAATCCCAACGACCGGACCCAGCGCCACCCGAGTTTTGCCGCTCCCCGCCGTGGGCGATTGGCCGCTCACCGTGCCCGGAATCTGACCCGGTATCTAATGTGGGCACTTCACCGCAAGTGAATGTCGTCATTCCTATCGTCGCCGGCGTGGGCAATGCGCTGATGGCGCTGCCGATGACGCGGCAACTCAAGCGCCGCATGCCCGAAGCGCACGTCACCGTCATCGCCCGACTCAATGCCATGGCCGAGCCGTTCCGCCGGTTGCTCGATATCAACGAGGTGGATGAGGTGCTGGTCAATGGCGTTGGTGCTCGCGGCCAGTTGCGGGGCATCGCTCAGACTCGCGCTCGCAAGCCCGATGTTTATCTCATCCCCTTTCCATCGAATCGCTGGCAATATTCCCTGCTCGCGATGGCCAGCGGCGCGAAGCGGCGATTGCTTCATGGTTATCCCGTGGGATACTGGCGGGCGCTGCATTTCCTGCCGTCGCAGCGCATCGCCGCCGAGCGCGGCATCCACGATGTGGTACAGAATCTGCGATTGCTCAGGGCGCTTGGAATCGAGCCGGACGAAACCGAAGCGCCGCGATTTTTCTTGAACGATACCGACCGCCTTCATGCTACCACCCTGTTGCGGGAAATCGATTTGGATGACGACCAGCCGTTCATCGCCGTTCATGCCGGCAGCGCGAAAACCGTTCTCGCCCAGGCCAAGCGCTGGCCACCAGCAAAATATGCGGAGTTGATCGGTCAGTTGGACCGACCCGTCGTGCTTCTGGAAGGCCCGGATGAGACAGGCGTGGCAGATGAGATTCTGCGGAGCGTGAAATCTGTACGGCCGCGCATCTTGCGCCTTCGCGGTCCGCTGGGCGATGCCGCGGCTGTGCTAGAGCGTGCATCGTTGTATGTCGGCTCCGATTCGGGCTTGGCGCACCTGGCCGCATCCGTCGGAACGCCTCCGGTAACTCTCTTCGCCCCTGCCGATCCGGATCGCGTTGCTCCTTTTGGATATCGCTATTTGGTGATACAGCCCAGCAAAGCCTGCGCTCCCTGTTTTGAGTATCCTTGGGAGACGCCCTACCCGAAGATGCGCTGCCGCGAGCCGATGTGTGTGACCGAGGTGACGGTGCAGCAGGTGTTGGGGAAAGTGGAGAAAGAGTTAAAAATCAAAAGCCCCGACTCGTCATCTTCCAATTTTTAACTTCTAACTTTGAACTCTCCCTCCCGCTCCATTCTTCCCGCGCTCAAATGGCTTTTTGTCATCATCATTCTTTATTTCGTCGCCCATGCGATGAAACGGCAATTCGAACAATTCGATTGGCGACACGCACATTTCCGTCCGTTTCCTCTCGCGCTGGCGGCGGTCTGTCTGACATTGATCTACGCCGCGCGCACGATCTCGTTCCGCCTGTTGCTGCGGGGATACTCGCGCCTGGGCCATTTCCCGCCGCCGGGCTGGAAAGAGATGGCCGTGGTCGCGTGGGTTCCGCAACTCGCGAAATATGTGCCCGGTCAGGTCGCTTCGATTGTTGGTGCAGTGGGATTTCTGCGAAAGTTTGGCGTTGGCGCGGTCGTCGGCTTGAATGTTGTGTTGGTCATGGATGGTCTGGCGGTTCTGACCGGCGTAATCACCGGCTCGCCGCTGCTTTTCTGGCAGCCGGTCAAGACGCTGCTGCCGTACGGCTGGATTCTCTGCATCATCATCATTGCCGCTGGCGTCACGTTGATGGTGCCGGGCGTCTATGGCCGGGCGATCAATTTTGTGTTGATCAAAACCAAACGAGCACCATTGCAATCGATGCCGCCGATGGCCAACTACATCGGTCCTGTTTTGCTGGGTTTTATGCAGTGGATTCTGGCGGGGCTGGCGATTTGGTTCACCGCGCTGTCCGTCTGCACCGTCCCTTTTCACCATCTTTGGATTTTCACGGCGATCGGCGCGATCGGCTACACGGCGGGATATCTCAGCCCACTTCCCGGCGGGCTGTTAGTGCGGGATGCGATTTTTCAGGGAACACTCACGTACGTCATCGGCACGCCGGCGGCGCTGGTTGTCATCACGGTTCGGTTGGTTCAGACGATGGTCGAGGTGTTGATGGCGGCGTGGGGGATGATTATTTTGCGGCGTATTGAAAGCGCATCCGACAATGAGCGTAGATAGGGGACCATCGACGCGGGTCCCCGGCCTTCCGGTCTGGGCTGGAACGAAAACTTCGATCAATCGTCCCTTTTTCTGCAAACCAATCCGGCACTGCACCGACAGCGGGCGATCATTCTACCGGCGCACGGGAACTTCTTTAGGCTCGGCGGGAACCGTTCTCATCACGGGCAACGACCACGAATCGTGCAACGTTGGCCCCATCGATTCGGGCGATTCGACATGCTCCAGATGCAACTCTTCCGGCACCGCCGGCAACGAAGCCCTGACCGTTCGGCGATTGGAATAAACCCGCCGCCGTGTCAGATAAAGCAATTCCTCGGAAATCCGGCGATGTCGCCCGAGCATGTCCGCCAAGAGAGCGAGCACGAACAGAATTAATCCCAGCGTCACCAGTGCGCCACTGAGCGGAATCAGACTGGTAAACGGTGAAGTGAGATGCACCCGCACCGTGTGTTTCACGCCGCCGACGATCTCCGTCCTCACATGGCCAACCGTATATCGCGTCGTCACCACCACCCCGGCGATCAAACCGGGGATGAAGAACATCGCCCCGATGCCGCCGAAAAACTTCAGCGGTTGGATGTCGCGCATCGCCCGCAGGATGATCGGCAGCGAATTGGTCGCGTATTTCCAGATGCTGCTGGCGATCCGGCTTTTCCCATGCTCGCGCACGCCGCGCACCTTCAGAGGAACCTCGGCGATGCGAAGACCCTTGCCGAACAGATCGATGAAACACTCCTGCGTGTAGGTGAACCTGCCGAAAAGGGTCATGCGATAGGCCGCTTCACGATTGAACGCTCGGAATCCGCAGGAGACATCCGAAAAATTCGTTCCGCCGCAAACCCAGTTAATGATCCGCGTGACGACTTTGTTTCCCCAGTATTTCACACCGGGCATGGTCGGCATCAGTGCCGGATCGGAAAAACGAGAGCACGTCACAAAATCCGCCTCATCGCGTAACAGCGGCTGCACCAGCTTGGCGATGTCGGCCGGGTTAAACTGCATGTCGCCGTCAATGTTGACGATGATGTCCGCCCCGCGCCGCATGGCTCGCTCCAAGCCGATGCGAAAGACCGAGCCCAAGCCCGGCCGGCCAACGATATTGATCACCAGCGCCCCGGCGTCGGCGGCAAACTTGGCGGTTTGATCGGTTGACCCATCGTTGAGGACGATCACTTCCGTCTGCGTAATGCCTGCAATGGACTTGGGAACGCCCCGGACCACTTGCGCGATCGTCTTCTCCTCGTTGAGTGCTGGAACAGTGACGATAAGTTTCATACGTTGTGGGGGGTCGGCGGGGCGATGGTATCAGTATCGTCTAGCCGCCACAATATAGGACTTTGGGTGCCCCGTGGCTGAAATGTCATCGAAGCACCAAGAATCTTGCGGGGGTTCTAGAGGAGAGGTGCCGATAACGACGATATAACTGTTTATGAGTCGCCCGTCTGATGCCGGCCCGCCCAATGGCCGGAATCCGCCAGAACCAAACGAATCCGCCGCTATTCCCGTCGGGATGAATTATCCCGCGCGCGAGGACCAGGCATTACCAATTGATCCTATGACAGCCCATTCCACCATTGCCCCTCCCCAAACCGCCGGCCGTCCAACCGACCGTGATCGCCGCCGCGACATGAGAAAACCCATTCAGAATAAAGCCGTCCTTACCGTGATCGACGGACCCAGCGCCGGCAGAACGCATGAGATTCTTACCCGCGATCTCTCGTTCAGTGGCGTATCGTTTTTGCTTCGCGAGGAGCTGGCCGTCGGACACACCTGTTCGATTGCCGTTTCGCATGGTTTGCGGACGGACACGCATCTGGCGGAGGTGGTTCGCAGCCGCCCGCTGAGCAACGGCAAGTTTGAGATGGCTGTTCAATTCCGCAAGGCGATATGAATTGCCGCCAAGCGGAGAGGCCTATCTATTTGGCATCACCAAATCCTTCACCGCCAACTCCACGCTGGTCCTTCCGTTGAATTCATTCATCTGCGGCTCGGCCGCAAGGTCGATGGACATGCCCACTTGAAGTTGATCGCACATCGCGCCAGCATTAAATGCGATGCACTTCATGCGCGTCTGACCCTGTCTGACATACAACTGAAGATGATCGCCCGTCTTTCCCACGCGCCGGGGCGCGGCGGCCAGTTCCACATCATGAAGAAACAATAGCGGTCGGCGATTGCCATGACCGAAAGGGCCAAGACGCTTAAGGTCATTCACCAGCCCCTCGTTGAGCAAGCGTAATTCCGCCTGCACATCGAGGTGAAGCTCGCGAACAAGCATTTGGGGTGTGATTGTCCGTCTCGCATATTCGCCAAATTCGAGCCGGAAATCCTCGAATTTTTCTGGGCGAACCCGCAAGCCAGCGGCCATTTCGTGTCCGCCATGTCCTTCGAGATGTCGGCCACAGGCGTCCAAGGCCTTGGCCAGATGAAATCCGGGAATGGAGCGGCCGCTCCCCTGTCCCAGCTCTTGACCAAGCGCAACGATGATGGCCGGCTTGTGAAAACGGTCCACGATGCGCGATGCGACGATGCCGATCACCCCCGGATGCCAGCCGACACCGCCGAGCACAATCGCGCGGCAGTCATCGTCGGCACATTTGAGTTGCTCTGCTTGCTGGATCGCTTGGGCAAGAATCTGCTTTTCGACTGTCTGCCGCTCGCGGTTCTGCTGCTCGAGATAAGTGGCGATTTCAATCGCGCGCGGCTGGTCAGCTGTGGTCAACATCTCGACCGCCAGCCGCGCATGTCCCATCCTGCCTGCGGCGTTGAGACGCGGGGCCAGCAGGAAACCGACGTGATAGCTGTCGAGTGTTTGCCCGCTCAACCCCGCCGCGGCAATCAACGCCTGGATTCCAGTCAATTTTGATGCTTTCAAGCCGCTCAGACCGAAATGGGCCAGCACACGATTTTCGCCCACCAGCGGCACGACATCCGCGATCGTTCCCAACGCCGCTAATGCGGTGGCCTCAACAAGATAATTGCGAAACGATTCGCTGACCTTGGTGGCTCGGCTGATCGCCATGCCCGTCGCCCACGCCAACTTGAACGCGACGCCTGCTCCACACAAATGAGGATTGGGATAGGTAACCCCCTGGGCCATCCGCGGATGCACCACCGCTAAACAATCCGGCCATGCAGGCCCGCAGCCTTGATCATGCCATTCGTGATGATCGGTGATGATCAAATCCACCCCGCGCTGGCGGGCAACAGCGGCGGGAGCGATCGCGGTCACACCGCAATCGACAGTGACAATCAATCCCGCGCCGTCGTCGCAAATCTGTCTGACGGCGTCGGCGTTGAGCCCGTACCCCTCTTCAATCCGATGCGGAATGTAGTAATCCACATTCCCGCCCAGATTGCGGATCGCGTGCCAAAGGATGGCGGTGGCGGTAATGCCATCCACGTCATAATCGCCGTAGATCACGATCTTTTGCTGGTCTTTGATTGCCTTGGCGATTCGCTCCGCGGCCAATCCCAGTTGGGAAATCATCAGCGGATCGTGCAGGCATTTGAGGCTGGGCCGAAGAAAACTTCGGCACTCATCGGGCTCCATCAGTCCGCGGTTGATCAGCAGCTGCGCAATGAGAGGAGAGGTATTGAGGTTGAACCCAAGCTGCTGGGCAGCATCGCTGGGCTGGGCCAAATTCCATTTTCGCTGTGGGTCCATCCGTGGCCCATGATCTTATTCAATTCGCACCTCTTTCTCGACTGCTGGCGCATGATTTGGGAGACAAATCGATCCAACCGAATTTTCTTCTTTGCCGCACCTATGATCTGATGGTATATTCCCCACAGCAAATCACATGCCTGCATGTTGATTTTTGTAAAGACGGTGTTTGTATGCAGTTAACCCAATCAGCCTCGATGCGGATGGAGCACCGGCAGCTCCTCACACCGCGGATGATTCAGTCGATGGAGATCCTCCAACTGCCGCTGATGGCGTTGGAAGAGCGCATCGAGCAGGAAATCCAGAACAATCCGGTTTTGGAATTCCGCGAGCCGGAAAATGAGCCTGGCACACCGGAGAATCCTGAGAATGGCGAAGCCCGCCAGGAGTTTTCCGAGGGCGAGCAGTCGCTCGTCGTCAAAGAGAATGATAATAGCGGCGACGATTTCGATCGACTCACCAAGATCAGCGAGTATTTCGAGAACGAGGAGTTCAGCACCAACGGCGCGAGCTTCCGCCAAAGCACCAGTTACGAGGGGGAGCGGGACAAAAAACTGGATGCGATGAACAACACCGCCGCACGCGGAATCACGCTGGCGGAGCATCTCCTGAACCAGTGGTCGTTTGTCGAATGCCCCCCGGCCGTGCGGACCGCGGGAGAGACGCTGATCAATTTCATCGATCCTGAAGGATATTTGCGCACGCCCTTCGAACAGATTCAGCAGGAAACCAAGAACCCGCCGCTGCTGGAGGACATGGGAGCGGCGTTGAAGCTGATTTGGCTTCTCGAACCGGCGGGAGTCGGGGCGCGGAGGCTATCCGAATGTCTCCTGTTGCAATTGGAGGCCCTCGAACGGGATGAAGAAGCGGCCGTCGGGCACGATTTCCCGCTCGAACGAGCGCTGGTCACGGAACATCTCAAAGATCTGGAAATGAACCGCTATCCGCAGATCAGCAAAAAGCTCGGCCGGCCGATCGAGGAATTGAAGGAAGCCGTGCACCGCCTTTCGCGCCTTCATCCTCATCCGGGCAAACAAATCGGCATCGACGAAGCCCCGCCCATCACGCCCGATGCGATCATCTACTACGATGAGGATACCGACAAATACGAAATTGAGATGACCAACGACCCGGCCCCCAATCTGTACATCAGCGGGCTGTGGCGGCGCTTCCTCAAGGAGAAGCAGGGGGACAAGAAGACGCGCGAGTTCCTCGCCAACAATGTCCGCAACGCCCGCTGGCTGATCGAATCCATCGAACAGCGCAAGAGCACGATCATGCGGGTCATTCGGCAAGTGGTGGATGCGCAGCGCGATTTTTTCGAGAAGGGCCCCGAATTCTTGCGCCCGCTGCCGATGATCCACGTCGCCGATCAACTGGGCATTCACGTTGCCACGGTGTCGCGCGCCGTCAGCGAGAAATGGATTCAAACGCCGCGCGGCGTCTATCCCCTGCGTCGTTTCTTCTCCGGAGGCACCACCAGCGCTGAAGGCGAAGACATGAGCTGGGACGCGGTGAAGGAAAAGCTGAAGGTCATCATCAACGAAGAAGACAAGCAAAAGCCGCTCAATGATGATGAGATCGTCGAAAAGCTGAAAGAGCTGGGCATCGAGCTCGCCCGCCGTACGGTGGCGAAATATCGGAAGATTCTTAATATTTCGACCGCGCGGCAGCGCAAGGCGTATTGATTACGATTTGGTAAAATGACGCCGTTCGGGCCGTGCGAACCATTCTGTAAGGTTGTGCCACGGAGACGTGCATCATGACAATCGCCACCGAATCAGATCTGCCGGCGCAACAAACCGTCGTTCCCGAAACAGAAATGACCGCCGACCAGTTTGAGGTCTGGGCATTCGCTCAAGAGCTGATCCGCTGCGAATGGGTTGAGGGCAAGATCGTCTTGATGGCGCCAGTGACCGATTGGCACAACAATCTCAATGTGTGGCTGATTACTCTGCTCTCGTTTTTTGTTGAAGAGCGTGATCTCGGAATTGTCCGCTTCAACATGCTCTTTCGAATGCCCGGCCGCCGGCGAATCCCCGATCTATTCATCATCAAAAGAGAGAATCTCGCCCGGCTCAAGCCAACAGCCTTGGATGGTCCGGCCGACCTGGCAATCGAGATCGTCTCGCAAGACAGCGGCTCACGCGATTGGCGGGAAAAATACCTCGAATACGAAGCGGGCGGCGTCGGCGAATATTGGGTGATCGATCCGGCTTCGCAAGTGGTCGAGTGTTACGCCCTGGGCGCTGATCGACGTTTTCATCCAAACACTGCCAAGGACGACAAGATTGCATCTGCCGTCCTGCCCGATTTTTACCTTCGTCCGTCGTGGCTCTGGCAAAACCCCCTGCCGCGGATGGCGGGGATATTGCGAGAAATGGGTGTTACGTTGTGATTAGCCGAGCTTCTTCGCGTCGATCCAGCGGCGGGCCGCCGCTCGGTAGCGCAAAGCGTACTAAAAATCCGACGCCGCCTCTCCCCGTTTAGCCGGCGGGCCTGCCCGCCGCGCAGACAACCTACCGCCGGGAACTCGATTGCCGTTAGTCCAAGCGCCGGAGGACACTGAGGGGAAGTCGGAGGGGGGAGGTGAGGGTTTGGGAGCGGAGGGAAGCACCGCTTGGGGCCTGATCGGGTGCTCCCCTCCGCTCCCAATTTAAATCAACCGTCGGTGCAGCCGTCCGCCTTCCTCTTTCGGGTGGGCGCGGGAGGGGTACTCCCCTTCCGCAATGGCGAATTCGTCTTTCAGTCACTTACAATGCAACTCCATCGGGGAGTTTCAATTGTCGCTAATTTCATTTGACGAACCGTCGGGTGGACGATCAATTAGGCTATACGTCGTGCGAGGAAACCCCGGCGCGGGCGCTATTACCCGGCCCCCCAAGATTGGGATTATCTGCCTTTGGCAATCGAGTCTCGCATTCTCGACCTCCTCGATAGTTGGCGTGACTTGCCGGCCTATCAGCTTGAACGTCGCGCCGACATCTTCTTTGCGGCTTACCTTCCACGATTTCTGGCGAACAAATTCTGCACGCCCATAAGCGAATTGTTGATTCCTGAGTTTCCCTTACACCACCGCACCATCCGCCCCGACGTTGAACGGAAAAAAGACGACAGTTGCCGACTGGACTACCTCGCCTTAAGCCTTGACCTGTCGAATGCGTATTTCGTGGAACTCAAGATCGATCCAGGGTCGCGCGGGAGGGATCAAGAAGCAAACATGGCCGCCGCCAAAGCGGTCGGCTTTCGAGCCTTAATTTCTGGTTTGCTGAAAATCGTCGAGGCGAATACCAAGCCCGAGTCTAAGGATTCCTATCTTCCCAAGTATTGTTGCCTTCTTAGGTTGTTGGCACGGAACAATGTTCTTGTTCTTCCAGAAGAACTTGAAGAGGCTCTTTGCTCAATAAGGTTCAAGACTGCGGTGAAAGCCTGCTTGCCGCGCGTGCGTGTGAATGACATCAACCCGAACATCCATGTTTTATATCTGCAGCCGCCGAATGGGAGGCCGCTTGACGGGGACATCGATTTCTGCGAATTCGCGGACTTTCTCCCGTCATTACACGACGATCCGCTTGCATTCCGTTTTGCCGCCTCTCTCCGTCGGTGGGCCGCGTGCCCGGCGCGCAGGTAGCCAACGAATCCTATGGACCGGCCTGCGTCGCGTCTTGGCCACAGCCTCCGGGTTTTTCTTCTTCGCCCCTTCGCCCCTTCGCGGTTCACCCTCAGACCCAAACCATTTCCCCTTCGCGTTAAGCTCGACTTTTGCCGTTTTTCAGGCCGTCTGTCAGACAGGTGTCTGACATTGTCCGAGGATTTCGAGGTTTTTAGACACCAGTGGATTTCCACGGATGTTTCCAAACCTACCGCGATGCCGTAAACCACGCGGAAACCCGCGATTTGTGGGGATAAAAAACGGCAAAAGTCGAGTTAAGAAGCTGTTTCAGAACCGCTCGACCGAACGGAGCCGCTGGGCGGAATACCGCCAGATCGGGCCGACACGGCCCGGCTCCGAGGGGTTCACTCCACGTTCTTGTCAAACTCAAACGCATCCTTCGCCATCACGAGCGGCCGATTCTGCCCGATGTTGAGCAATAATCCCGCCGACATAAAACTCGCGATGATGCTGCTTCCGCCGGTGCTGATGAAGGGCAACGGCACGCCGGTCACCGGCATCAGGCGCGTGGCGACCATCAGGTTGGAAAACGTCTGCGCCGCAAGCATCGCCACCACGCCCAGAGCAACGAGTCGGCCGAAAGGCTCGCGCGTTCTCGATGCGATCTCGGTTCCCGCGGCGAACAGCGTCAGATAGGCGATCAGCACCACCCCCGTGCCAAAAAAACCGAACTGCTCGCCGATCAATGCGAACACCATGTCGTTATCCGATTCGGGCACATGCTCGCCAACCGTGAGCTTGCCCGGCCCCTTGCCGGTTAGTCCGCCGGAGCCGAAAGCCGTAAGCGCCAGTTTCTGCTGGTAGCCGCCGTGCTCCATCGTGCGCGGATCATCGTGCAGGATGTCGAGCACGCACTGCCGCTGATGCGGGCTGATTAACTCGGGCAGGTGCGGCAGAATCGGCAGCGCCGAATGCGGATGTCCCTGTAGATCCTTCCCGCTCATCCACGCCACCGGCATTAGTATTAGACCCAGCAGTGCGATTGCCAGCAGATGATTGATCTTGGCGCCGGCGACAAACAGCATCGCAAAGAGAGCGGGAATAAAACAGAACGAGGTGCCAAGATCGGGCTGTCGCAAAATCATCAGCACCGGAATCAGCGCCAGGGCAAAGGGAGGCAACAAGCCGCTGAAAGTTCGATAATTGGACCGAAACCGCAGATACCTCGCCAGCACCATGATGAAGCCCACCTTCATCAGTTCCGCCGGCTCCAGGCTGGCCGGGCCGATGATGATCCACTTGTGGGCTCCATTGCGCTGGGGTACCAGCGGAAAATGCAGCCGCCCGCCAATCACGGTGAAAGTGACCAGCCCCAGTGCGATCAGATAGAACGCCCAGGCATATCGGCCGATCTGCTGGTAATTCACTGCCTGGAAAGCCGTCATGCAGAAGACGCCGCAAACGATGTATGCCAGATGCCGCGAGCCATCCCATGTTCCATCCGGCTTCACATCGAACCAGACCGTGACCAGCCCGGTAAGTGACAACAGCGCCACCGCCAGCAGCACTGGCCAATTGGTCCCGATCGCCAGTTGTTGCCACAGCCGGGTGCTCAGCGAAGAGGATGTGGAGATGCGCTGGAGCATTGAAGAAGAGGGGGGTAGGGGGTAGGGGGTAGGGGGTAGGAAAGAAAAGATGATTTCCGTCCTACCCACCACCTCCTACCCACTACCTCCTACCCACTACCTCCTACCCACTACCTCCTACCCATTTCGCCGTAAGCGGCGGAGGATCAAGTATACAACTTCGCCAGCACCGCGCGCTCTGGCACGCCGCCCGGCATGATCAGCGAAACGGTCTCTCCCCGAGCCGGAACCCCCACGCGCGTCGGCACCAATACGCTGCAAACGCGCGAGCTCGATCCATCGTTCACGGTGAAGCGCAACAATCGCGACAGCGGAGCCAGCGCCGTCTGCCGAACCTCCACAACCGTCGCCTCGGCAACAATGCCGTCCCGCCAGATCCGCAGAATCCGCGCCCGCTGCAACACGGCGATGAGCAGCAGCACCGCGAGCAACGGAAACAACAGCAACACCACCGACAACTCAACAAACCAGCTTCGCGGCTGGGTGCGATCAGTCCAGTGATTCGGGTCGGCCCTGTCGATGCGAAGCGGGATGGAATCGCCCGGATGTATCACCGCATCAGGCTGGCTGAGAATCGACAGCGATCCATACGCCAGGCGATCGTTGTGTTCATCTGGCAGCCTGTAGCGAACCTTCGCCGGGAGAGTCTCATTCCGATGAAAAACGGCGTCGGGGTTGGTGGTTCCGCTGATTTGAACGACGACGGCGTCGACGGGCGTTCCATTTAGAATCATCTCCCGTTCGCTAGCACCGGACATTAACTGGTTGATGGTGAAATAGACGATTACGACGGCAAGCGTGATGGCTAGAACACACCAGATACGGACCGGCATTTCCGCCCACGAACGGCGTCGCGCGGCAGGGGTGATCGGGCGGGGCGCCGGTGGGGGCGTTGTGGAAATTTGGGTCATTTCACTAGAGTTCGGGTTTCGGTATCGAGGGCAACGTATCCATGTTCGACACATGCATCAATGATGTGGTGCGCGATCGTTCCCGCCGAGGGTCCGCCGCTGCCCCCATATTCGACCAAAACCGCGAACGCAATCTTCGGGTTGTGCGAAGGGGCGTACCCAATGAACCAGGCATGCTTGAGCTCGGGCGTCGCGCTCCCCTTCTCTTCAAATCCGAGATACCAGGGGGCTTGTGGATTGGGCTTCTCGGGCGTGCTCGGTTCTGGATAAATCTCTTTCAGCTTTGATCCCTCGAATATTTCATGTCCGAGCTGATCGCGGGCCGGAATGGCGAAGGGCGCCGCTTGGGCCGTCCCGGTCTTTCCCGAAATTTGCAGGTTTGGCTGGAAGAGGACATTCCCCGATCCCGCTATTGTGTTCACCACT
>Ga0302325_10023538_pt1 | contig 12836 bp, 9 predicted proteins | sample Palsa_T0_2_FD_201948 | JGI IMG/M metagenome (GOLD analysis project Ga0302325, IMG submission 201948) | Peat permafrost microbial communities from Stordalen Mire near Abisko, Sweden - Palsa_T0_2 | ecosystem: Environmental > Terrestrial > Soil > Palsa > Peat permafrost | place: Sweden: Abisko... | reverse complement strand
AGGCGTCATCCCGGCATGACAGTACGAGGAACCGCGTAACCGCGGAAGAGACATCTGCATACTTAACAAAGTACTACTAGGCCGGAGAGCAGCACCACTCATGTCGTGCAGTGAGCCTAAGCGAGACCCTGCCAGCGACCATGGTCATGTTCACGCCGACTCAGATTTCGCCTCCGCAGACGTGCCGATGACCCTCATCGTGTGCCACCACCTGCCCCCCGGTGACGGCAGAACTCACGGACAAACGACGGACAGATAATCAAGGCCCGGCCTCCCTGAGCAGGGGACCGGGCCTCTGAGCTGCTACTTCACCAGTAGCCCCGACCGGATTTGAACCGGCGCTACCGCCTTGAGAGGGCGGCGTCCTGGGCCGCTAGACGACGGGGCCAGACACTGAACCGTAGCGCACCGCAGCGGGGCACGCCAAACGGATCCCGCCGCGGATCCCCCGCTGATCCAGCCGCCTGAAGCAGGGCGGCTGGGCCTTCGAGACACACGGCAGCGCGCCCGCATGGGCCGCCCTGATAAGGGTAGCTGTCGGGACATGCTCGCATTCGTGATTATTCTGCTGATCATCGGCCTTATCGCCGGTGCCATCGCCCGGTTGCTGGTCCCGGGCCGCGACTCGATGGGGCTGTTGGCCACCATCGCCCTCGGAATTATCGGCTCGTTCGTGGGCGGCTTCGTCCAGAACCTGATCGAATACCACAAGCTCGATCTCGCTCACCCGCACACGACGGGGTTCCTCGGCTCAATCCTCGGGGCCATCATCCTGCTGCTCCTGCTGCGCCTGGCCGGAACCAACCACGGTGGCCGGCGCCGTTGAGGCGCCGACCCGCGCACCATGCGTCCTGAACTGCTGGGGTACCAGGACTCGAACCTAGACTAACGGGGCCAGAACCCGTCGGGCTGCCAATTACCCCATACCCCAATGCGGCGACCCAGCAGGCTCGCACGCGCCTGTGCAGTGTAGCCGAAACCCAGACCCAGCTACCAAACGGAACGGCAACCGCACCTCCCCACGACGGCCGGCGCCGTCCCGGCCGGGACTCACTGCCCCGGCTGCGCACCCCCGGCGCCCGCGCCGGCCGGCTGGATGTCGCTGCTGAGCAGCCAGCACCGGGCCAGGTGATCCGGGGCGACGGCCAGGTCGGGGGGATGGGTCGCGCAGATATCCATGGCGAAGGGGCAGCGGGACCGGAACCGGCAGCCGGTGTCGGCCGCGGCCTCGCGGCGCTCGGCAGGCCGGCTGGCCCGGGAGGCCTGCCTGGTCCGCCTGGCTGCGGCCAGATCTTCGCGGGAGATCGTCGGGTCTGGCGCGGAGCCGGCCAGGATCTGGGTGTACGGGTGCGAAGGGCGCAGGATGACCTCGTCGCTCGGGCCGTGCTCCACGATCTCGCCCCGGTACATCACCATGATCTCGGAGGAGAAATGCCGGGCGGTGGCCAGATCGTGGGTGACATACAGCATGGCCAGGTTCCGGTCCTGCTTCAGCCGGTCGAGCAGGTTGAGGATCTCCAGCCGGATCGAGACGTCGAGCATCGAGACCGGCTCGTCAGCGAGCAGGACGTCAGGATCGGTGGCCAGGGCCCGCGCGATGGCGACCCGCTGGCGCTGGCCGCCGGACAGTTCGTGCGGGTGCTTCCTGGCCATCTCATCTGGCGGGGTCAGGTTGACCGACCTGAGAAGCTCCCGCACCGCCTGCTCCAGGTCCTCGCCGCGGGGGTGGCCCAGCCGGAGCTGCAGCGGCCTGATCAGGTGGTGCCGGACGGTGTGCATCGGATTGAGCGACGCGAACGGATCCTGGAAGACGAGCTGGACCCGGTGCCGGTAGCCGCGCAGCGCCTGGCCGCGCCGGCCCGCGGGGAAGCCGTCCAGCAAGATCTCACCGGACGTCCGCTTCACCAGCTGAGCCAGCGCTCGCACCACCGTCGACTTGCCGCTGCCGCTCTCGCCGACCAGCGCGAGCGTCTGGCCCTCGCGCAACGCGAACGACAGGCCGTCCACCGCCCGCAGCTGGCCGCCGCCGCGCTGGCTGAACTCGACGGTCAGGTCATGGACGTCAAGGACACTCACTGCTCGCCTCCCGCGGTGACCGGGTTGTGCGCGGTGACCGCGCTGTCCGCGGCCGGGGCATCGCGGCCGGCTTGGTCCTGGCCCGCCCCAGGGGCCCCCGCGAGCTCATCAGGCGGGCCCGCCGGGCGGTGCTGTGGGTCGTGCAGATGGCAGGCCACCCGCCAGCCGCCGGCCAGGGCCGGATCGTCGGTGGCCAGCCGGCTGGCAGGCGGGCGCAGTTCCGGGTGGCTGGTCCCGCACGGCTCGAACTGGTAGTCACACCGCGGCTCGAACGGGCACCCGGCGAAGCTGTCGCGCAGGTCCGGCGGGTTTCCCGGCACGCCGCGCAGCTCGCGCCGAGCGCTGCGCATGTCCGGGAACGAGCGGAGCAGGCCGAGGGTGTACGGGTGCGCGGGGGCGGTACCGACCGCCTCGGACGGCGCTCGCTCCACGACCTCGCCCGCGTACATGACCGCGAGCCGGTCGCTGACCTCCAGCAGCAGGGACAGGTCGTGCGTGATGAAGACGACGCTGAACCCTAGTTCCTCGCGGAGCCGTTCGATCTCGTCCAGGATCTCCCGCTGGACCACGACATCGAGCGCGGTGGTCGGCTCGTCCATGATGACGATCTCCGGCTGGAGAGCGAGCGCCATCGCGATCATGACGCGCTGCCGCATGCCGCCGGACAGCTCGTGCGGGAAACCATTGATCCGGCGCGGGTCGATCCCGACCATGTCAAGCAGTTCCCGGGCCCGCGCGTGGCGGGCGGGCCGGTCCATGTCCGGCCGGTGGGCTTCGAAGATGTCATCGAACTGCCGGGACAGGCTGGACACCGGGTTGAGGGCGTTCATCGCGCTCTGGAAGACCATCGAGATCTTGTTCCACCGGAACTGGCGCAGGTCCTCGCCGTCCAGCGCCATCACGTCCAGCGGTGCCCCAGCGGAGGGGAAGAACGTGATCGACCCACTGGTCAGCTCGGCGGGCGGCCTGAGCATCCGGGTCAGCGCGTAGGCCAGCGTGGACTTGCCACACCCGCTCTCCCCGGCGATGCCGAGCACTTCCCCGCGGCGCAGTTCTATGGTGACGTCGCGGACGGCGCGGGTCGGGCGCTGCCCGGCGTATTCGACACTGATGTGCTCGGCCCGCAGGACCAGGTCCTGCCCGGCGGCCGGCCCGTTACCCAGGCCTCCTGGCATCCCGCTCATCCCTGGCTCACCTGCGCACTGGCTTTCGCCCGGGTCCGCCTGGCCTTGGCCGGCCGGTATACCCGCAGCCGGGGGTTGAGCAGCTCGTCCAGGCTGAAGTTGATCAGGGCCAGCCCCATGCCGAGCAGGGCGATGCACAAGCCGGGTGGGATGAACCACCACCAGGCGCCGACCGAGAGCGCCTCGTCGTTGTAGGCCAGGTTGAGCATGTTCCCCCAGGTGAGCAGCGTTGGGTCGCCCAGGCCGATGAAGGCCAGGGTGGCCTGGGTGAGGATGGCGAAGATCATGCCGAAGAGGAAGTTGGACACGATGATCGGCAGCTCGTTGGGCAGGATCTCGACCAGGACTATCCGCCATCCCCGCTCGCCGGAGGCCCGTGCGGCCAGCACGTACTCACGGTTGCGGACTGACAGCGTCTGGGCCCGCAGCACCCGGGCCGACGCCGCCCAGCTGGTCGCCGCGATGATGATGATCAGCCACAGGAGGCTGCCCGACTTCGCGTAGGCCAGGATCACGATGACGAGCGGCAGCGTGGGAATGACCAGGACCACGTTGGACAGCAGCGACAGCGCCTCGTCGACGAATCCGCCGGCGTACCCGCCGCTGATGCCGATGACGATCGAGATGATGGTGGCCAGCAGCCCGGCACCCACGCCGATCTCCAGCGAGGCCCGCGCGCTGACGACGAGCTGGGCGAAGACGTCCTGCCCGATCTGGGTCGTGCCGAGCAGGTGGTGCAGCGACGGCGGCGCGAGTTCCGCGGTGCTCAGCGCGTTCGGGTTGGCCACGAAGAACGGCCCGACGATGCCGACCAGCACGAAAAACCCGACGATGCCGGTTCCCACGATCAGCCGGGGTGACCGGAAGGCGGCCCGCAGCCCGGTCAGCCGGCCGGTGCCACCGGCGCCGGCCTCCGCCGTGGTCGCGGCGACGACGTTGGTGGCGGTCACCGGGACAGCCTCGTCCGTGGGTCGATGAAGCCGTGCAGCAGATCAACGATGAGGTTGGCGCCCAGCACCGCGAACGTGATCACCAGGAAGATCCCCTGCATCAACGGGTAGTCGTTGTTGCCCACCGCCTTCACCAGGTTGTAGCCGATGCCCGGATAGGAGAAGACGTATTCCATCGCGATCGCCCCGCTGACCACGAAACCGAGCGAGATCGCGAACCCGGAGACGCTGGGCAGCACCGCGTTGCGCGCCGCGTAGCCGATCATGATCCGGGACTGCCGCAACCCCTTGGCCTCGGCGGCCACGACGTAGTCGTCGGACAGGGTGGAGACCATCATGTTGCGCATGCCGAGCAGCCAGCCGCCGACCGAGCTGATCACGATGGTCAGCGCGGGCAGCAGCGCGTGCTGCACGGCCGAGAGCATGAACGGCAGGTTCCAGCCGATGGTGAGGTTGGAGTTGGTGTCATACCCCGAGCCCTGGGGGAAGACGTGCCAGACGTTGCTGGAGAAAAAGAACAGCACGAGCAGCGCGAGCCAGAAATACGGCATGGCCGTGAGCAGGGTGGTGGACGGGATGATCGCCTCCAGCCGGGACCCGCGTTTCCAGCCGGCCAGCGCGCCGAGGATGATGCCGAGCGCGAAACTGATCACGGTGGCCGTGCCGACCAGCGCCAGCGTCCAGAAGATGGACTGGCTGATCTCAGAACTGACCGGGGTGGGGAAATCGCTGATGGACAGGCCCAGCTGGAGGTGAGCCAGGCCGTCCAGGTACTGCCAGTACTTCTGGAAGATGTTCCCCGTGCCCAGGCCGAGCAGCTTGGTCAGGACTTGCGCCTCACCTACCGGGACGGTGCCCGACTGCTGCATCTTGCTGAGAATGACCTCCACCGGGTTTCCGGGGATGAGCTTGGGCAGCAGGAAGTTGATGGTGAGCGCCGCCCACGCGGCCACCAGGTAGAAACCCAGCTTGCGGGCCACATAACGCACGCCCGGCCCTCCTTTCTCCAGCCCGGTGCGACTATGCCTGCTGACCATGACCGCCCGGCGGGGGATGCTGGGGTCTGCGGTCCGCAGCGTCCCTTCCGCCGGGCGTCTTCACGGCCCCCGGGCTGGGTCAGCCGTGGGTTCTCGCGGTCACTTGCTCACCGGGGCGAGCCGCGCGGCGATCCAGCCCATGTCCGGCTGGATGTAGACGGCGGGCGCCCCGTAGGGATTCTGCGCGGTTGGGTAGTTGGACACCTGGCTGGCGTTGAACTCGATCTCGTCCTGCTGCTCGAACAACGGGATGAGCGGCAGCTGCTGGGTGAAGATCTTCTCGATCTGGTAGAAGTCGGGCTTCTGGGCCGCCGTGCTGGTGGTGTCCGCTATCTGGCCGAGCAGCGAGTTCACCTGCGTGTTCCGGTACCGGCCGAAGTTGCCGACCGTGTCGGCCTGGCCGATCGCCGGGGCGATCGAACTGTCCAGCAGCGTGTAGTAGTACGACCAGGGGTCCGGCGTGTAGCCGAAGTTGTCCATCAGCAACTGGAAGTTGCCGTTGTCCTGGTCCGAGGTGAACGCCGTGTAGGCCTCCTGGTCGATGACCAGGTTGATGCCGGCCGGCTTCAGTTCCTGCTGCATGATCTGCAGGTCGCTCAGGTAGTCGGTGTAGCCGGAGACCATCTTGGCCGTCAGGGTCAGCGGTGTCTTTATGCCGGCCCTGGTCAGGAAGTTCTTGGCGGTGGCGGCGTTCGGGCTGGCGAACGCGGCGCCAGCCAGCGTCGGGTCCTGCACCGAGTTGTAGTTCGGCGTGATCAGCGCCTCGGGGTTCGTTGGCGGAGCATAGCCGTTGTAGACCGTGTTGCTGATGTACGAGCGGTTGAGCGCGGCGCTGAGGGCCTGGCGGACAGCGAGCTTGGTGGTGATGCCGGTGGACATGTTCGGCACCAGGAACGCGGTGGACAGCGGAATGTCACTGACCACGAACTTGGGGTTCTTGGCCAGGTAGGTCTTCTTGATGTCGGGGATGAAACTGCCCGCCCAGTCGATCGTCCCCGACTCGATGGCCGCGTTCGAGGTGGTGTTCCCGCTGTAGGCGAGGAACCGGATCGTCTTGAAGTGCGGCAGTCCCGGCATGTAGTAGTGCGGGTTCGCGGTCAGCTCGAACACCTGCCCGGAGAACTTGGACAGCTCGTAGGCGCCGGTGCCCACCGGGTGCTCGTTCTCGAAGGTGGCCGGGTTGGGGACTGACTTCCAGATGTGCTGAGGCAGCATCTCGACCCGGCCGAGCGCGTAGTACGCGTCCGTGTAGGCGGCCTTGGTGAAGTTGATCGTCACCCCGTAGGTGCCGTCGGCCGACACGCTGGCCAGCGGCAGCGCGAACTTGTTGAGCGCCGTGCTGTGCAGCGCCTGGTCGAAGGTGAAGACGACGTCCGCGCTGGTGAACGGCTTGCCATCGGTCCACTTCACGTTGTGCTTAAGCTGGACGGAGAGCGTCCTCCCGCCGTTTGACCAGGCGTAACTGGTGCCAAGCCACGGTGTGATGGAGCCCGCCTTCGCCGTGTCGTAAAAGAACAGCGGCTCGTAGATCATGCCGTTGGTGGGGTCCTCGGCGTTCGGCGAGTAAAGGTTGAAGTCATCCTGGAACGCGCCGGCAGCCCCGGTCGTGATCGTGAGCACGCCGGTAGTGCCCGAGGACGGTGAGCTACTGCCACTACCGCTGCTCCCGCAGGCAGCCAGCACACTGGTGGCCAGGAGGGCGGCACCGGCGGCAATCATTCCCATGCGCCAGGATCTCAACGACATTGATGATTCCTTCTTTCTTTACGCCCGGGGGGTCACTATGGTCGCGCAATACACTGACGGCGCACTCGCCGCAGCGCGCACGAACTGCGGCTGGCACGGCCGCCGGTCAATCGGCGTTGATGTTCGGTTATGCACTTCGGGGCCCTGCGTACGGCAATCGGCGGCCGGGATCACCGGGTCCGACTGAGCGAAGCACTATACCGGTTAAGTGTCAACCCTTCGTGACCTGAGGTGAAGAAGGAGCGGGGTATCGTTCGAGTTCCGATCCTGTGTCGGAGAGGTTAAGAAGGGTGATCCGCGCCGGGCCGCCAGGCCATCCCGCCGGGCGCTCGGCGGGCGCTCGGCGGGCGTCAGGCAAGAACGCCGCGGCTCGCACCGCGGCGGCTCAGGCGGCGACCAGAGGAGGGCTTCCTGTGCTGCCGCGGAGGGTGAGCACCGGCGGCTCCTCCTGGAAGTGGCCGACCGTCTCACCGCTCACGACCTGCGCCAACGTCCGCACGGCGTGCGCCCCATAGGCCGGGATGTCCCGGCTCAAGGCCGTCAGCGGCGGGTGGACAAGCTCGCACAGCGGAGAGTCATCCCAGGCCACAATCGAGAGCTCAGCCGGCACCTCGACACCCAGCCGCTGAGCCGCGCTGAGCCCCGAGATCGCCATAACGTCGTTGTCGTAGATGATCGCGGTGGGCGGCCGCCTGGCGCGCAGCAGCGTCCGGGTGGCCTCGGCCCCGCGTTCGCGCGAGTAGTCGGCCTCCACGCAGACCGATTCGATGCCCGCGGACCGCGTCGCCTCGGTGAACGCATCGGTCCTGATCTTGGTATGCCAGAACCTCGGGATGCCGGTCACCCGGGCCACCCGCCGGTGCCCGATCCCGGCCAGGTACTCGACGGCGGCGACGGTCGCGGCCGCGTCGTCCTCCCACACCGCGGTCAGCGACCCAGCGCCCAGCGGAGTGCCGATCACCACCGCGGGCATTCGCAGTTCCTCCAGGGCCAGCACTCGCTGGTCGTTGATCTGGAGGTCGACCAGGAACACCCCGTCCACCCGCCGCTGCGCCCACCACGAGCGGTACATGGCGATCTCGGCCGCCTGGTCCTCGGCGGTACTGAACAGGAGCGCGGCATGACCTCCGGCCAGTTCCGCCTGAATACCGGCGATGAACTGCATGAACCATGGCTCTATCCCGAGCAGGTTCGGTGGCCGGTCGATGACCAGCCCGAATGCCCCGGCCCGGCCGTCAGACAGAGCCCGGGCCGCGCTGTTCGGCTGGAAGCCGATCTCCTCCGCGATGGCCAGGATCCGCTCCCGGGTGGCCGCGGATACCCCCGGCTGGCCGTTGAGCGCGAACGACACCGCCGCCTTGGTCACGCCCGCGCGGCGCGCGATATCGGCGATGGTCGGACGTTTCACGCGATGCCTCCCGCGATCGCCAGTCGGCCCGGCGTGCCCGCACGGTACCGCTCTCGCGATACCGCCCTTGCGGTAAGCGCCATCCGGTACCCGCGCCGCGGCACCTGCATCCCGCGGGATCCGGCCGGCCGGCGCGTCACCGCCGCCCGGCTCTTGCGCAGGCCAGTGTAACAACCAGCCGGCCTCGCGGGCCTGGCCAGATCCGGCGCGCCGGACGGACTCAAATGTATTGACACTTAACCGGTATAGTGATTCGATCGCGTGGTCTGGGCCGTACGCATCCGACGCCTGCTTAAGTTCCAGAGGAGATCTCTCCGCATGCGCAGAAATGCTGCCAAGATCGTCGTCGGCGGGCAGGCGGTTAACTGGCTGGGGGTTAACTTCTGGTCCCGTACCGGCGGCCCGCTGATGTGGCGAAACTATGACCCGCAGACCGTCCTCGGAGAACTGGGGGTACTGCGCGAACACGGCCTGGCCGTCACCCGGTCATTCTTCTACTGGCCCGACTTCATGCCCGAGCCGGACCGGATCGATGAGGAGATGGCGGCCCGCTTCGCTGATTTTCTCGACCGGCACGCCGAAATGGGTATGCGAACGGTGCCGACCTTCGTGGTCGGCCACATGTCCGGGGAGAACTGGGACCCAGCCTGGCGCCTCGGGCGCGACCTGTACAGCGACGTCTGGATGGTCGCCAGGCAGGCCTGGTTCGCCGGTGAGATGGTGCGGCGGTTCGGCGCGCACCCGGCGGTCTGCGGGTGGCTGATCTCCAACGAAATGCCGATCTACGGCGGCGAGGCGCCCAGGGAGACCATCGCGGCGTGGTCACAGATCATGGTGGACGCCGTCCGCGCGGCGGGCGGCAGCCAGCCCGTCTCGCTCGGCGACGGCGCCTGGGGAATCGAGATCAGCGGCAAGGACACCGGCTTCTCGGTCGCGGACAGCGCCCGGCTGTGCGACTTCATCGGCCCGCACGTGTACCCGGTGGGCACCGATCAGGTGCGGCAGCACTACGCCGCGGCCTGGGCCTGCGAACTGGCCACGACCTTCGGCCGCCCGGTGATCCTGGAGGAGTTCGGGGTCAGCTCCGATTTCGCCTCCGATGAGAACGCCGCCCACTACTACCGCCAGGTCCTGCACAACAGCCTGCTGGCCGGCGCGACCGGCTGGCTCGGCTGGTGCAACTCCGACTACGACGACCTGATCCACCAGGATCCCTACCGGCATCACGCCTTTGAACTGCACTTCGGCCTCACCGACTCGCGCGGCCGGCCCAAACCACAGCTCGCCGAGATGAAGGCCTTCGCCCGCGTGCTGGAGGCGGCCGATATCGCCCACTGCGAGCGGGCCGACTCCGAGACGGCCCTGATCGTGCCGGCCTACCTGGACACCAGCTTCCCGTTCACCGACCCCCGCGACCGCATCTACCTGGCCCAGACGCTGCACCAGGCTTATGTCTCCGCCCGGCTCGCCGACCTGGCGCCCGCGCTGACCAGAGAGAGCGGCGGCGTGGCCGAAGGCGCGCGGCTCTACCTGCTGCCCTCGGCCAAGCACCTGCTCAGCCCGACCTGCTACGAGCTGGAGCGGATCGCCGCCGACGGGGCCACCGTGTACGCGTCCTATTCGCCCGGGGACAACGGCGACCACCCCGGCCCGTGGTCGTCCCGCCTCAACGCGATGTTCGGCATCCGGCACGAACTGCGCAACGGGCTGGTCGACCCGATCGAAGACGACCAGGTGACGTTCACCTTCACCCGCGATTTCGGCACCATCACCGCGGGCGCCCGGCTGACCTTCAGCGTCGCGGGCACCTCCTACAGCCGGGCTTACCTGCCGGTGCGGCCCGCCGGGGCCGAGGTCGTCGCCGTGGACTCGCGCGGCCGGCCCGCCGTGCTGCTCCGCGCCACCGGCGCCGGCGCACTGGTGCTGTGCACGTATCCCATCGAGCACATGGCCGCCGCCACGCCGCAGGTCAACCCGGAGGGAACCAGCGTGCTGTACGACGCGCTGGCCGCGGTCGCCGGAGTCACCAGGCTGGTCACCGTGGAGGATCCCAGGGTCGCCACCGACGTCATGGTGCATCAGGACGGCTCGCGCTTCGCCTGGCTGGTGAGCCAGGCGGCCGAGCCGGTGGCGGTCAAGCCGCAGCTCGCGCCCGGCCTCCGGCTGTGCGCACTCGATGGTGACACGGCCAACGGTGCGGTCAGCCTTGATCCGTTCGGTGTATGTGTTTTCCGTCTCGCGGACGGGGAGGAGATCACTGGCGGGCCGTAAGGTCCGCCGCCGAGACACGCACCGGTAAGGGAGCGCGGATGCCCTGGTTCGACCTGCCGCTCGCCGCACTGCGGGAGCACCACACCGAAGCCGACGAGCCAGCCGGCCTGGACGGGTGGTGGGCGGAGCGGCTGGGCGAGGCGCGCGCGGCCGCCCGCCCACCTGAGGTCACCCGATACGCAACGGATGCCTACGGTCCTCTGCACGCCTATGACGTCGAGTTCTCGGGGGCTCGCGGCGACCGTATCCGCGGCTGGTACCTGCGCCCGGCCGGGGCCGGTGACGCTCGCCTTCCCCTCGTGGTGCGGTTCATCGGGTACGGAGGTGGGCGTGGGCTCCCAGCCGATCACACCCTGTTCCCGTCGGTCGGCTATGCCGCCTTCGTGATGGACACCCGCGGCCAGGGCGGCCGGTGGACCGTCGGCGCGACCGGCGACCTGGCCCCCGGGCCCGAGTACTCCGCGGTGATGACCCGGGGCATTGCCCGGCCTGAGGACTACTACTTCACCAGGCTGTACGTGGATGCGGTCCGCGCGGTCGAGACGGCGGCCGACCTGGCCGGCGTCGACGATTCCAGGATCGCGGTGAGCGGGGCCAGTCAAGGCGGCGCCCTCGCGCTGGCCTCGGCCTCGCTGCTGGGCGATCGGGTCACGGCGTGCCACGCCGACGTCCCGTTCCTCTGCGACATCGGGCGTGCGGTAACCCTGACCGGCTCAATGCCGTACGCCGAGGTGGCGGAGTTCCTGGCCCGGCAGGTGGACCTGGAAAGCGCGGCCCTGGCCACCCTCAACTATGTGGACTGCGCCCTGCTGGCCCGCCGGATCACCGCCGAGTGCCTGCTCAGTGTCGGGCTGATGGACCAGATCTGCCCGCCCTCAACGGTCTTCGCCGCCTACAACGCGATCACCGCCGCCAAGGAGATCGCCGTGTTCCAGTTCGGGGTGCACGAGGTCCCGCCCGCGCACGTGGAAAATCAGCTCCGGCATCTCAGGCAATGGTCCGCTCCGGCCTGACCGGCCTGAACCTGCCCGGTCCCCCGGGGGGGGTGGGGGGACCGGGCAGGCGCCTGTGGGCCGGGCGAAGCGTGCGAGCGGCCATGAGGGTCAGCTCGCGGCGGCCATCGCCTGGGCGTGCGCGCTGAGCAACTGGGCGGCAGCGTTCGTTGTGTTGCTTGGGTCGTTGTCCCAGATGATCCGGAAGCCGTCGTAGTCAGGGTAATAGGAGCCGTCGTCCACGCGGGAGGTGAGCAGCCAGAACTGGTCGCCCGCGCCTCCGGCGCTGAGCACCTCGTTGGTCCACGCCGTGTAGCCGGCGTCCCTGGTGGGCTCGTCGGGGATACCCTGCGCCGCGTTGATGGCCAGGCCGTACTCCTCGATCACGACCGGTTTGCCGGCCGCCGCGCCGTCGGAGATGTGGTTGCTGATCCACGTGGTGCCCCAGGTCACCGGGTCCACTGGCGGCGAGGCCGCCTCCGTCTCCCCCCAGGCTTCCGGGTACAGATGCACCGTGCCGTAGTCGATGGTGGGCAGCGCGATGAAATCCTTCCAGCGGTCACCCTCGTAGTTGGAGTAGGGATAGTCCGAGTTGGCCGGGTCGCCATAGAAGCCCTCGTCCCCCGTGGTCACAAGCTGCCGGGGAGCGAGGTGCTTGAAGTACGCGCTCGTCTCTTTGACCCAGGTCAGCAACCGCTGACCGGTCTTGTCACTCCGGCTGCGCGGTTCGTTCGCGAGCTCGAACGTCATAATCGTCGGGTCCTCGTTGTAGCGCAACCCCGTGTAGCGGTTGAACCTGGTCAGCACGTACTTGACGTAGGCGCGGTAGCAGTTCTGGATGGACTGGGTGTTGTAGAACATATCGTGGTTCACGGCGGCCCCGTAGGAGTCGTCGGGCAGCCCGAGGAACCAGGTCACGTACTGGGCCATGCCACCGTAGTTCGGCCAGTTGTCTACGAGCGCGAGCACCAGCCGGATGCCAAGCTGCCCGGCCTTGTAGATGGAGTAGTCCAGCGAGTCGAACGCCGCGTTGTCATAGACGTAGGGGCTCGGCTGGAGGGCCGTGTACCCGTTGCCTGAGCCGTCCGCGAATGCCCAGGCCCGCACCACTGCCATGGACATCGCGGCCGCGTCGTTGAGCGCACTGTCGATCATGTAGTGCGACTGCTGGT
>Ga0302325_10023537_pt1 | contig 12836 bp, 18 predicted proteins | sample Palsa_T0_2_FD_201948 | JGI IMG/M metagenome (GOLD analysis project Ga0302325, IMG submission 201948) | Peat permafrost microbial communities from Stordalen Mire near Abisko, Sweden - Palsa_T0_2 | ecosystem: Environmental > Terrestrial > Soil > Palsa > Peat permafrost | place: Sweden: Abisko... | reverse complement strand
ACAATTACATGTCATTAATAGAAATCTAATCGAACTGAACAGCATTACGCGGCATTATCAACGGTCTCAAAAGTACAAATATCACTGCAACAACCGTTGATAAAGCGCAACCCAGTACTTCTTCGCTCCAGTCTCCATGACATCTCCATGACACGGAATAAGACGATCAAAATCCCATGAACTAACCAATTTCGCGTCCCTCTTCATCGCACTTACGTCAGAGTTACTATCAGCGGAGACGTACGCTTTATCTTTGGAAAAGAGGTGCCATATTGCGAAATTATGAATCCAGTTGTTGGGAGATAATATCTTGAGGAACAAACTTGTCTTCCATCCTGACACAGGATCCACGTCAGACCGCGAGAACGCTTCCCTAGCAGGCAAGTTCACTGCCAAGTCCCCATTCAAGAGTGTTTTACTAGGAACATGTAGGATTGCGACCTCCTTGGAAGCGTACCCTGGAAAGTAGTGCGCAAGGATCTCATTATTTCCAAACGTCCTCTCTAGCTTCTCCGGAGTGAACTCGAAGTCAAGTTTCAGATCTTTGAGGTTTTTTTCGAGTCCTTGCGGTCCAAGGATCTCTGCCTGTGGGTAGACCTCTTTCCACGCTTTCAGGTACTAGTAGTGCTGATATTAGCGAATAGTCGCAACTATATGTACCTCAAAACTAGGGGAAACAAGATACTTGACTGTGCCAATCGAGTCGACCCATTGTTTTGTTCCTTCTTCGAATTGCGTGGGACTTATAACGAACAAATCGCCGTTGGAAAGGCGAATAATACTTGCTCTGCCGCCGACTTTTGCTCCACGTCGTAAGAAGGGCGTACTTATCGCCCAAATCATCCCGGGCACGACTTCTCTCTGGATGGATTTGTATGACATACTTACGGAATGAGTATTGCTGAGAAAGCAATATCAGGCGGTGCGATCCGCATGCCTGCCGTTTATATAGGTATATAAATAGTTGCTCCGCGAAAGGGTCACACAGTCCCTACAATTACAGTTGATGATAACAGGTATCGCCTGATCGGCGAACGGGATATAGAGCTCTGATTGGTGGACGGACACGGGACCACGCGTTGGGACGGTGCCTGATCCGCGCTCAGGCCGTGTTTACGAACATCGCGACCCACGAAATATCATCCCACAACTCAAAGGCCACGCTCACCATGTCCTATTATCGTCAGCTAACCTCTCCGTCAGTGTAATCTATACCAATGCCGTCTTTTACTTCGATAGCAAGTTCCGCTGCAAATGGCTGGCGAAAACTCAAGGAAGAGACGTTGACGTACACGCCACCATCGTCCGAGGGGCCGAAACCTGTTCGGTCTCCAGATCGCAAACTGCGGAAAGTCAATATCATGCAATATACTGATCTTCCTCGTCCGAATGTCAAGTCAAAAACGAGCAGTGAGGTACAACTTGGAATGCCTCAATCGTATATCCGACAATGTGAGACGGATCGGTTTTTTCGAGAACGTGAATCCCCGGTAAACCTAAGGGTACTGACAGGTAGATCATAAACACTATTATTCGAAGGATTCTATTCTTGGGCTGATCATTATTTCGTTGGCGCTGGATACGAATACTACGCCTCCAACGGCACATGGCCACGTTTTCACAAAATGCGGACCAATGAGTATTCCGACAATGAAAGTCTCGGCAGATTCCAGTTGTTATTCAGCAGTATACCATCTTAGCGAGGATGCAAGATCAAGTTTAGCAAAACAAGCCGCTGCAATGGTGTTGTTGAAATATTTTGCAAACACTCCTGGTCTGGTCATGGAAGAGGCGAGAAGGACTATCGATGGAGGAGGTTGGGGTGGGTTGGGAGGGGTCTGTGCTTTTGATGAAATGCATGCTGCTGATATTGCGGAAAGATGTGAACGCCTGAAGGGAAGTGATGTCACTATGGACTTGAAATGTTCTATGGAATGGAGGGGATATGATCGAGTGTTCGTGGATGTTGTCATACCAAGTGAGCACGAGGTTGAGGATCCTGAAGGTATGGCTTCCATCGAGTGATCCTGCTGATATAGGCCTTCGTGACCTCTTGAACCTGTTTAGACCTTTTGCAAAGTCAAAAGAGGAGCCAGCACAACTGGCTCAGACAAAACCACTACAAGTAACGGAAACCGATCCAGTCTCTCGTCGAGCACATATTCTCGAAGAATTACAGTCCACAGAACGACATTTCTTAGCTCGCATGCAACATCTCCTCCAAGACTACCATACCCCTCTGAAAACTCGAGCCAAGTCTCCGGATCCAATATTGAACATGTATCAAGTCAACACTCTCTTTCCGCGAAGTCTGGAAGTGATAGTCAAAGCCCATGAGACATTCTACGAAGCGTTGGCAGGGGCCGAAGAACATGAGATTCCAGGGATTTTGGTAGAACATGTATTGCCTCTCCACAAGCCCATCTGATTGTTCTAGTTTGGTAAGTTCAAAGAATGTTATCCAAGATTTTTGGAAGGCCGACGAGGAAGTACGACAATGCTCAAAGAACAACTCCAGAACCCCCTATTTCGCGAATTTGTCGATGTACCGTCTCCTCCAGACCTCTATACTAACGAATAGAAACAAAAATACCAGGGAGGTCTTCAGATTGGTCTCCCCGAATTATTGATCGATCCAGTCCAACGCATCCCGCGATACTCCCTCTTCCTAACGGACCTCCTCCCCGTCTTCCCATCCGACGACCTAACCACCGCCCTCAACACAATCAAAGAGATTGGTCTCATGGAAAAACGCCTCGAAGACCAAACGTCCGAAACCTGGAGCCGTCTAAAACGTCTAATCAAAGACCTCCCCGCGGACCTAATCTCCTCTTCGAGACTCCTCATCGACGCCATCGACTGCGTTGAAATCCTCCCTCCCTACTCCTCCGGTGCCAGCGGTCTGCAAGCCACACTATGCGTATTCAGCGACTGCATCATGTTTGTCAAACGCGCATACATGGAACAAAATCTCTCGGGGCGGATTCTTTCAGAACAAGAAGATTTAAGGGTCCAGGTTGGCAGTCGGAATGATTTGACTGGACAGGGACAGATGAATGCTTCGTTTCGGGGGTCGGTGGCATTGGATAAGGTTAGAGTGGCGAGATCGGAGACGGCGGTGTGGGTTACGTTGTTGGATGAGTTGGAGGGGAAGGTGCAGGGGAAGTGGACTGGACGTGTAGAACGAAGGTTTGTGCCTTGTGTGAGACCCACGGAATTTGCTGAGAGGTTTATGGATGCTGTTGCCAAGGCGAGACAGATGGCTAGGGGAAAGGTTGAGTTAAATGGGGTGATTGAGCGGGAGGGTGGGAAAGTCGTTATTGATTGGGGGGTCGTAAGGAGAGAACATTACGAAGAGATCAAACAGAAGGTATTGCTGTTTGAAAAGTGATCTGACGTTAGGCTGAGGTGGCGGTGTTTTATGTGGAGAGTGATGTGCAGGTCGCAATGCCGTATCTCCAATGTATTGGTTCGCCTGCAGTGAGCTTGAGTATCACATCCAAAAAAGGACAATTCAAAATATACGAAGATAACACCATCGATATCCCTCCCACGCACTGCGGAGATACTACTTACACTGCGGATCTCATCTCCGAAACCCTCTTCAATCAAAGTACACACCTCCTCTCTAGTACCTAACTAATCTGAGTCGTTGAAGCAGAGAAAGTCCTCACAGCACCATACGCACCAGCGAATTTGAACGCGTATCTCACATCAAATACTCAAATACTTGACGCCGTCTACCGCAAGACACTCCCTCCCTCCTTCCCTAAGGCACTGGCTTCACTCCCTACAAGTCCATCCAAATCTCTTTCCTCGTTCCTAAGGTCTCCAAAACGACGTAATAAAGATACCATCGATTCCGTGAGAACGTCGGTATTCGACTCACCTAGCACGGGAAGTCAAACCCATTCCAGCGACGCTACTAGTCGGACTACTAGTTCTTCTATCGACGATGGAATAATTATCGGAAAAAGAACGAGTCTTATGTTTCTGAATTCGGAAGGCAAAGACAAAGGGCACGTTGCTGGTGTGCGGAGTTTTGTCGAGGGACTCAGAGGTAGAGATTGGCATGGTAATTTCTTTGGGTGAGATGATGTTGACTTTAGATGTGGAAGGAGATCTGAATTCATTAAGCTTGACGTCCCAGAAACAGGTCCTTGAACTTGTAGCACTGATAGGTATAGTCTAAAGTATGGACGTATCTGACCGAAGATAAATATCCTACGAGGACATTTGCAGTTGCGGGATCAAGTACTGAGATTGCATATCCTGCTCTAAGAGTTTTTGTAAAGGAACACGTAATCCGGAAAATGGGAGTATTAATTCCTTCCGATATCGTTTCAAGATTACACATAATCAATGGTATACCCTGATGACATCGATGTATTAATGGAAGATATGCCTGTGTCGGAGGACCTGAAACGAGGGAGATTTGGCGATGCGCTGAAAGGAATTCCTGTGGATAAGGCACAGATTGTTCAACTTCTCATTGCCATTCTTTCAGAGTACCTACATCAATTATCCGGCTAATTATTAGTGATCTGGAAAGCATTCCGGAGCAATTATCTGAGAAGGCATTGCTCGGAGTAGCGTGCATGCTAGTAGATGAACCCTCCGCAAAAGAATTCATTCCAATCGTCCACTGCATGATGCAATCCCCCGAAGCCGTCTTTGGTACCTCCCCTTTCCCTCCAAACTAATTCAAAAGAATTCCTCCAACAGCCCGACTCTAAAATCTTGCTCCGCGCCAACTCACAGAACACCCCAAGCACCCACTCCTCCGGACCGCGCTGCACCCCCTCCCCCACCAAACGCCATTCACGCATGTCCCTCTCATCGTCGCACAACACCTTCGGCACCCGTTCCAGTATGTCCTTCCAGCGCACACAATCTCTCCGGCGCCCCACCTCAGGGACACTTTCTAGTCGACCTATTTCGAGTGGAGTATTGACCAGACGACCTGTCACGGCAGTGGATTTCGGGGAACAGAATGCTTCGGTCGCGTCGAGGGGGTCGGTACAGTCGGAGAATTGGTTTGCGGACGAACATGAGGCTTCGGTTTGTCTTGTTGTAGGGAGTGATGAGGAGGGCGAACGGGAAGAGGAGGAGAAAAGCCAGGAGACTTTAAGGGACCTGGCACTGACGGCGGGGGAGTACTTTAATAAAAGTTCTGGGGAGAACTGGTGGGAGTAGATTGGGCGGCGGGTTTGCACGATCTGTTCTGTTCTGTTCTGTTGAGTTCTTGGGATCTTGGATAGCATATAGTCTGGAGTATAGGTTTAATCTGTTTGGAGGGATCTTAAAGTTGTATTCTTTAGAGTGTGCGTTTACTAGTGATATCATTTCTCAAAGCTAAACGTGACCTTTCTTAGACTGCGTGCTGTTGAGATCTCGGTCCTTCACAAATTTGCGTACTGAGATCGCGGCCTGCCGATCAATCACAAAAAGTCAAACAAATTCCATTTCGCTGTTTGTTCACCTCACTGCGAAGCATGTCATCCGAACCACCGCCTCCACCACAACCGCCACAGCGCACACTAAGTGCCATAAACCGCCTGCAAGACACTCCAGCACAAGGCCGTCTCGCCGACGTCTCCCGCGGGCCAACTCCCGCACTCACAAGAGAAGGCAACGTCCGTGCAAGGTTCAATCCAAAAGTTGTTCCTCGGAGAACTGCAGAGTATGAAGACCTTTTCTGAAGCAAGCTAATGATAGACCGACGCCGCCTGTAGTCCCTGAAAGTAGCTTGTTGAGTGATAGAAGTAGACGGTCATATGTATGCTTATTTACAAGGGTGTTGGCTGAGTTTAGGTGCCTAGGGAGGGTCCTTCAACTAGAGGGCGTGGAAGGGGGAGAGGTAGAGTAGAGGTTGTGACGGCTATTTCTGGGCCATTTGCTGCTGGTCCTGCTATTGCTGAGGGTCGTCCGACAAGGGGTACCTTGGTACAGTGAACAAGACTGATAATAGCACTGCGCGACCATGGTTCATCGCTTACAGTTGAGAGAGCCCCCGTGGACGGAGTTATCCCGGGACAGACTGACGCAACCTCAACAACAGCCCCCACCGCAAATAAGGAAGGAGAATCCTCTAAACCTGCAACCCCAGGAAAAAAGAGCGCCACCACAAAAACAAAAGTAAAACGTGAAGAAGACGATGAATTCGACTTGCCCGATGACTTAGACGTAGAAGACGAGCGAATCGATCTCGCAGAACTCAATTTCCCAGGCGGTCCAGTATCCAGTAGCAGAAAAAACGACAGATCCGTCCGAGGATGGAAGAAAATCGAGTTATGGATTGAACAGGAAGATGCCGAGGAAATTGTCTTGGATGATGAACCTGCTCCTCCTCCTATGCCACCACCACCAGCGCCGAAAGAAGTCACTGTTAAGGTAGAAGAGGATGAGATTAGGGGGGTTATTATGCCTATACCGGAGCCTATGCCGTTGGATGAAGTGGTCGAGAGGAAAGAGGAGGTTCCTGTGGTGAAGCCTCGTGTTCGAAGACGACGGCAGAAGAAGTCATTGAAGGGCAAATCACGGGAGGAAAAGGAGGAGTTGGCAAGAGAAGAACTTGATCAGGAAGTATTAAAGGAGCAGTTCTTGGCTGAGGATGGATCAGACGTATTCTTCTTCAGAGACATAGTTGCTAATCTTCGCAGCGAGAGCAAAAGTTGTTCTTACTGCAGTTGCCTGCGGAATTACCGCCTCTGAAAGACATTGCAGAAGTAGATGTAAAAGAGGAAGTCAAGCCCGAACCAACTGCGGTACCTCTTCCTTTAACAGGCGGTCCACCGTCTGGGAAGATAGGACAACTTCGTGTGCATGCTTCGGGAAAAACAGTCTTATCCTACGGTGGAATAGATTTCACGATCCGTCTGGCCAGTGATGTGGGATTTGCACAAGATTTCGCTGCAATCAACCCTTACGAAGCAACCGGGGGAAAAGCATGGCGATTAGGAAGTGTAGGACAAGGTCAAGAAGGAGGATGGTTAATTGGAGTTCCGGAACTCAAAGGCATATCAAAGCATGGATGAACAGGCATTAATAAACGCATTTTCTACTTATTGAACCAAGAAGTGTGCTTCCGTTGGTAAATGTCCCACACCATTGATTGGCAGGATATCTTGTGGACAGGCAGAAAACGCAATGACCAGATCCATCTCCGCTTTAAATAATACATAACCTCCGGGTGCAGACACAGGAGGATCGAAACTTAGAGAATGATCTTCCTTGACGGGAATGTTCATAAACAAGTTCAATGGACTAGGTACCTCTGGAGGCTCGAGTCCCAAAGTCTTCATCCCAGCGTATAAATTGTCCGTACAGTTATCGTGATATTCTTCCACGCCGAGGCGTTGGTATCGATAGATATCGCACGCCGCAATTTGTGTATCGTGGACACCCCCCGAGGTATCTTCGAGGAGCGTAAGGATCGGACGCCGTTGGTTCGTGAGCATCTCGTCGCCGACTTTGGGAGTAATTCGCAGGGTCTGTGGCCGAGTATGTTCCATGGACATAAACTCCTTCAGATTGGCAGTGTTAAAGGCCCATGTATCGACTACTTGATCGCCGTGGGTGTTGATGACTTTGATGGTTTGACCTGCTTTGACATAGGCCGCTGCGCCGGCTCTCGCGGGAATAAGTGACGGTTCGGACATTGGACAAGTATGTATCAGACAAAGGAGCACGTCAGCCCATCTTTATTCATTTGGGTTCGGGTGGCTTATCGCTTATCGATCGGGTGGAGTGGTTCGGCCGGGTCGTCGATCCTCGGCAACGGTATCTGGGGGATCGGTCAACCCTTTTTAGCCACAGCTCCCGATGTCCCTATCACATATCCGGATATCTTTCCCCGACAGCTCTGGTTCTCGAGACCGGAAATATTCTTACAACGTATTAAATACCATTACTAAGTCCTCTATCCGCCAGTAGTATACAGCGTAGACCCAATATTAAGTCCCATAACTCCCGAACTCCGTGTTCCCCAAAACCGTAACGCATACTTTGGAATCCTCCATCAATGGTCTCATGTTCTATTACATCCCCGTCTGCAACCAAGACCCAAAACCTGAATAACATAACATGGAATATTGTTTGTGCGTTATTCACTTCTCATGAATCGATCGTTGTCGTGTCTATTTTTGGGAGGTAGGCTTTTACAAGCACCTCTGTGACTTGATGATTCGATAGCACCTTCGGTGGAGTCACCTAGAACAGTCAACAAGATCCAACAATCCAATCTATACCATATCAGCCGTAATCAGCGGTCTCAGTTCAGCGCCTGGATAGTTTCCCGCCAAAATCGAAGATATCGGCCTGGAAAGTCTTCTTTTCTCCTTCACCGTCGGCGACACAGGACTTCCCCTCGACGTTCTCCGTTCCTAACATCAACAGGGCCCTTACAACCGCTTAAAATACCATTAATTTCTCGGGGGTCTCGAGAAACTCGTCACTCCGCCGTCTCGACTGCGTCTCTGTGATAGCAGCAATTGAAGCAGCCACGTCTTTCTCGTTCCACCGCCTGCCCAACTCAAAGGCAAGATACAGCAGTATCCAATGGAATATCCAGTCGAATATTTGTGTCAACATTAGAGTCTCGTCGGTGCAGTTATTGTGGTCGATTCAGCTGCTGTGATATTGTTATTGATGTCATGCTTTGTATGTTACAAGGAGAACAATATTATTCGAAGCATCACCGAGGCTGGGCAAAAAAGTTAAAACTCTTCACGGTAAGCTTTTTCGCCGTTTCAAATGTGAGTAAATAAATGTATATACACGTAAATAACACGTAAATATTCTAGAAATTTATGGTGTACCTCGTTAACGAACGTGGAGCGTCACAGCTTCTGGTGCACCAAGGCTTGGCTTCGCGATGCCTGAACCTGCTGAACTTGTTGCTGCTGCAGACACGCTAGCTGAAGCTTTACTTTACAAAGAAGCCATTTCCACGTACTCCAAAGCCATCGAACTTCACCCCTCGGCCCCAGCATACTTCATAAAACGGTATGTCTCCCGTGGCTAACATAACTAATTCAGTTCCACGGCGTATCAACGCTCCGGGGATCTCGAGGCCGCTCTCAAAGTAACTTTCTTCCCAAGACGTATAAACTCAGATATAGGATGCCGAACAGGCTGTTCTCCTAGCTGAACAGAGGGGAAAAGGAGACCTCATTGCTGCGGCACATTTCAGAAGAGGGTATCATTGGGTATTCGCGGTGGTTGACGGAGTAGAATTTCGTTGAATGGGTTGAGGCGGTATGGTGATAGTAATCGGGCTTTTGCACTTGCTAAGAGTTTCGGTTCAAAGGAGAAGTCAATTGATATTTGGATTTCCAAGAATAACAGGGAATTGGCTAAAGGTACGGTACACGGCTTCTTTGGGATGGTCAGGGGTTGAACAGTAGTTCCTAAGGATGAGAGCAGTTCCAAGGATGCCGTACATGCTCCGGCAGCTTTGGTTCAAGGCGTGTCCTCGACTATGAAGACAGGTACTTGATATGACCTTTTCTCGCGAGTCACTGTTGATCTTTTAAACAGATGAGAAGACTCTGGGTTCCATAGCCGCGCAGCCAGATCAAAGTCCCAAACCATCTGTCGCACAGGTCCCGGACAAAGCTCTAACTTCTGCTACAACCTCCGCACCAGCACCATCTCCCCCACCCGTTCGAGTCAGGTAAACCCCTTTCTCAGCTTGCATGTATTAACCGCAGACACGAGTGGTATCAAACGGACCAAAATGTCATTGTCGACGTGTTCTACAAAAACATTCCGAAAGACAAGTGCAGCGTTGACTTTGATACTAATTCTGTATCTCCACGCCGCTGCAGGATACTTCTAATTTGTAGTTCACGGTCTCATTTCCTCTATCAGGGGGATCGGACTTTTCCTTTAGTATTGATCCTCTGACTCACGAAATCGATCCCGCTGCTTCGACCTACGATATCCTCTCCACCAAAATCTCAATCAAACTCGTCAAGGCGATGCGCGGACTAAAATGGCCCGCCCTGGAAAGCACCGCCACTCAACCCGCCACAGCAGCAACCACCAGCACTTCAACAAGCACCCTCCCCGCCAAACCGTCACCCACCACAACGGCCCCGTCAAAAGGAATAGCATACTCAAAAGGAATAGCATACCCCACGTCGAGTCGCACAGGGGCCAAAAACTGGGACGCCATCGAACGGGAAATCATCAAAGATGCCGAGACATGGGAAAAGCCCGACGGAGACGCCGCTGCGAATGCCATGTTCAGGGAACTGTTCAAGAATGCCACGCCAGAGGCCAGGCGGGCGATGGAGAAGAGTTACGTGGAGAGTAATGGGACTGCATTGAGTACCAATTGGGATGAGGTTAAGAGGGGCAGGATGGAGACGAAACCGCCTGATAGTATGGTTGCTAAGAAGTGGGGGACGTAATTGTGTTGGGGACAAGGGGTGTATCAGCAATATCATATGGAGCGTGGTTAATTGATGTATAATCGAACATTTATTCATTAGCACTACGATTGATTGATCAGTTAGGATTCATGGCCAAAAGTTGACTTGCTACCTCTGCGAGGGTGTCTACCTTACTATGCTGCGATGCGGCAGTGATGCTTATACATAGAGTGAAAGTCTAGAAAGATGAAACACCGTAATGTCCTAAAAATAATAGAGATTGTATGATTGATCCAAGACATGATACCATTACTCCCCTCCCTCGGTCTTAACGTCCGTCATCTGAGAGTCCTTTTCCTCTGGCGGGGACGAACTTCCCACTGCACATCCCTTCCCATTGAAATTGACCTCTCCGTTCTCCGCCACAGGGATATTCAATTCCGCATGCTCGTTCTTCGTTTCAAATTGCTCTTTGATAGGACTACTGCCCTCTCTCCAGGAGGATATCTTCTCGAATCCTCTCAGGAGGTCCACGCCCTGGAGATCCCCCAGGGTCTTGATACCGTTCCGTATGGGACGCGGGGATTCTTCTTCGGGGGTCGATCTTCGGCGTATAAACTGCTCGCGCAATTTAACTGGCGAAGAGAACTCCACGAGCGTCTCAGCGAGATCGATAGCCCCTGACGACGGCGGGGAGGATCGATCGTTCCGAGTCGTGGCAGGCGTACTAATACTACTGTACCTATAAAACGGTGCCGGCGACGACATGGGCATAAACTGTCTTTGCGAGGTATTCCGTTCAGGCGTCGTTTCGACATGAAGAGGCGGATTTGTCGATGGCGACATCATGTATTCGTGCGTCGGGGATCTCAGAGCATGATTTGGTGTGGCCGTCTCGGAGACAGGCGGATAGCGTGAACGCAGCGGAGATGACATATCCAGATCGGGATTGACGGGAGGGTGGGTGATGAATTTTTTGCCTGCTCGAGGGGTCATTGTGCGGTTCACCTTTGCGATGAATTCTTCGAGGAATTCTTCTGCGATTTGCCATTTCATGCCCTTTCCGGGCTCATCTGTCCGACGAGGGACCTTGACGAACGCCTTATTCAACGATAAGTTATGGCGGATGGAGTTCTAAATTAGTGTTGTTGTCAACTCGGAGGGAAACCTGCCAACCGCTCTTGGTGTACCGATAAAACGAATATCGCGACATGATAAAATCGTAAATCTTACTTAGTTGCATTTTTCGTTCCGGGACGCTGAGGATTGCTTGGGCGATCATCATTGCGTAGCTGAATTGTGGTTTTATTTCTCTGCTTGATTCGAGGGATAGATCAATTTCGCCCTGTTGGGGATATTCTGTGCCGTTGGGGGAGGTGATGAGTCGGGGGCCTTGGACAATACGTACGCCTTGGGGGTAGGATGCCGATGGTGAAGATGAGCGTTGTGGTGCAATGGCCGATCGCTTGGTGGGTGAAGGAGTTTGGAATGGCAGAGGGAGATTATGTTGTCGAGCATGGATTAGAAGCAGTGTTTCCCGTGGCAGGGAACCCGGTAACACAAACATCATTTGTACACCGCCGATCTCGAGAATGGTACTAAAGTTAGAACGAAATAGACAGAACATACCCATTTGCTAGTATTATCTTCTCGTTCATAGCAACAGACAATCCATCTGCCTTCAGGCCATTACGACCATCGACGGTGAGACACCATTTGTCGTCCTCGTAGACGATCCTGGCATGTTTCCTCGAGACCATTTTCCCTGGCCCCAGGTCGATGTCAACACTACTATCCTTCTCACCTCTGCCAATGACAATCTGTGTCTCATTGAGGTAATAAGTCCAATTTTGGCCAGAGAGCTTTGCAAATGCCTGTTCGGCCGAGGAGTACCGCTGATTGGAATGGGAATTGGTGACCATGATGTCTCGCGGCGGCAGCGTCAGTGAAGCGACAATCTGGTTCAGCAGGTCCTCGTCGCTGAGTTGGTCTGCAGGGATGATGGACTCGGGTTCTTCAGGCGTGGCTTCCACGGCGCCTGAATGGCGATTCTACCAGTATGAGCAGGGGTCTTCATGTTGAGCTACCTTTCGCTTCTTGCCCCGTTGTGGAGAACTGTTGAGGGAGTTTGCAGCGTGCTGGCTGGTGGTGGCAGCAGCAGCAGCCTGCAAGACTTCGTCCATGCGACTACGTGTGCGGTGGTGGGTGGTGGTGGTGGTTGTGCTGCCGCTGGTGGTGCTGCTGCTTGCGCCGCTCTGCTGGTGCTGGATGGAGCGAGCACTCATTGTGACGGAGCAGTGCGGATGGCGTCGGCGTGTCTGCGGCGTGGAGTTAGTTGGTGCTGGATGCTGTCGGGTGCTGGATGGAGGGTGGTGCGTTCGTGGACCGATTGGGCTGGCAGGGGCGGTGGTTGGTCAGTTGATGAGCGGTGGATTGATTTTTGTTTGGAATACAGAA
>Ga0302325_10023532_pt1 | contig 12837 bp, 13 predicted proteins | sample Palsa_T0_2_FD_201948 | JGI IMG/M metagenome (GOLD analysis project Ga0302325, IMG submission 201948) | Peat permafrost microbial communities from Stordalen Mire near Abisko, Sweden - Palsa_T0_2 | ecosystem: Environmental > Terrestrial > Soil > Palsa > Peat permafrost | place: Sweden: Abisko... | reverse complement strand
GGGAGCCGGCATCTCAATAACCGATGGGTCGGGTGAAGTTATCACCGACTCCACATTTAATCACAACGGGCAGCAAGGCATCGTAGCTGGACGGATTACTAACGCGCAGTTTTCAGGCAATGAGACCTCGTACAACAATATCTTTCCCGACAAGGTGTTCGATCGGTTTTGGGAGGCCGGTGGCAACAAATTCTCCATGACCCGTTCGAGCGTAGTTGCCAGACACATCGCGCATGATAATTTTGGTCCTGGCATTTGGTTCGATATTGATAACGAAAATGCCCTCATCACGCAATCCGCAAGCTACAGGAATACGATAGGTATCGTATACGAGATCTCGTGGAACGGGACTATTACTAACAATCTGGCATATCAAAATAACCTAGGAATATATCTCTTTAGCTCGGCCGGATGCAAGTTGTACAACAATACGACAGTTGACAATCGGGAAGCGGGTATTGCAATTAGGGGTGCCGAACGCGACGACGGCGCGGGGCATTCAATTCTTCCTTATTCTAACGATGTGCGAGACAATATCATTTCCACAGCTGAAGCGGAAGGACCGAGCGCTCATGGTATTGAATTGGCATTATCTCCAATGCCTGCACTAAAGGGAAGGTCATTGATCTCATTGGTGCCGAACAAATCTGACCATAATCTATTCTACGGAGCCACCTCAAAGGCGTTCTTTGGCGATGGACCGCGTGACCACTCCGCAAACTTAGCGGAATGGCAGAAGGACACTCAACTTGACCTTCATTCTAAGTGGGGGGATCCGAAGTTTATCCACGGATTGGAGAATGGCAAGGTCCCGGATTTTCGGACGCAGCCGGACAGCCCCGCGCGCAAAGCAGGGGTTAGAATGCCGGAGGCTCCCAACGACTTCCGCGACGTGCCAAGGCAAACCGAGTCCTGCGATATCGGCGCCTACGAAGAAAGCTGAATCAGGAATCTCGACCATATCGTGAAGGCCCTGACAGGCCAGGTCTAAAATCATTTCCTGTTTAGAACGGTTTCGGCTTAACATCAGCCATGCGATGGGATTGCGATCTTCCAATCCGAGTGAGCGTTGTTGATTGCTCCCGGGTCGGGCACCACATCGACGGCGATGTAAGTCAACGTGAAACTCCTCGGGCGTCAAAACCGATGGTTAGTGATGGGCTGCTAACGACTAGCAACAGGATGTATGTTTCGCCGAGTAGACTTGCTCACAGCCAACGCTATTACACGCGGAGCCAGAATGTGTGACGGCCGCGCGGCGGGTAAGATCGCTCCCGACCTCTTTTAGTGAATCCCTATGACCGAATTAAAATCAAATCTGGAATGGAGACAGTGGGGACGAGAAGATCCGCTGTGGGGGGTCGCCTCGTGGACGAACAAACGGAAGGATGGAGCTTCACCTTGGACCGAACAAGAGTTCTTCGCTGTCGGAGAGTCTGACTGGAAAGACTTTTGGGGCCATTGGCGACAGTATGGAGTTAACACGCAGAGCTGCCTAGAAATCGGATGTGGTGTCGGACGTATTACTAGACAACTCGCAAGGTGTTTTGACCGCGTCTATGCGGTTGATGTTTCCGAAGAGATGATCAATCACGCTCGAAAAGCGGTAGAGAGCGGAAGCGTCGAGTTCTCGGTTATCGACGGCTTACATCTGCCGCAAAGCGACTGCAGTGTGAAAGCCGTCTTCTCGACCCATGTTCTCCAGCACCTAGACACCGTGGGTGTTGGGCTCTCCTACTTCCGTGAGTTCTATCGCGTGCTTGAAGTGGGCGGAACGATAATGATACATTTGCCTCTTTATCAGTTTCCTAATGAGGGGGGTACGCTTGGAGTTCTGATGCGATCTCTTTACGCACTATTTCGGAGGATTGATAACATCCGATCGGCAAGAAAGAGGCATTTGGGCGTGAAGATCATGAGAGGTACGCCATATCCAATCCGATCTCTCACCCTCTTCCTATCTGATCTCGGCTTCAAGAATGTCGAATTTCGCATCTTTCCGCTCAAGAGTAATGGCGATCCTCATCCATTTATTTTTGCCACCAAGTAAGTCAACAACAAGTTTCATTTCCATATGAACTCGCCGGTCGGCCGCGAGCAAACGTCCAAACAGGAAGATTCGCCGTACCTATGGACAGTTGGTCGAAACCTTCAATCCATGGCTGGTCCACACGCCTGAGACGCTTAGTTCACCAAAAAGATACCAAGCAAATGCCTTGAGCGCTTTCAGCGCACGCGAGCGGACCGATGAGCAAGCCTTTATGCCGCTGGTCGTCTAAATCGAGCGCCAGAGAATGAGAATTCTTACAGTCCATAACAAATATAAGTTTCGCGGCGGCGAGGACGAGTGCCGAGAAGCCGAAGATACGCTGCTGGCAGGGAATGGCCATCAAGTAGATGAGATTATCTTCGATAATACGCTGATTCAGGGACGAACCGCCAAACGTATCGGCATCGAAGCGTCTTGGTGTCAAGCCTCCTACAGCCAAGTTCGCAAGAAGATTGTTGAATGGGAGCCGGACATTGTTCAGATCCATAATTTCTTTCCGCTCGCTTCCCCGTCGGTGCATCATGCGGCAAAAAGCCTTGGGATACCAGTAATCCAGACGCTCCACAACTACCGGTTGCTCTGTCCCGGCGCAACGTTCTATCGGAATGGCACCGTATGCGAGGATTGCACGCAACATATATTGCCATGGCCCGGAGTTCTACATGGGTGCTATCGCGAAAGTGCGCTACAGACAGCCGCCGTAGCGGCCATGATCGTTGTTAATCGTCTGCTCGGGACATGGAAGCGAGCCGTCACGACATTCATTGCGGTCTCCGAGTTTGAAAGGCAGAAATTCATCGAAAACGGATTCCCGGCATCGCGAATCGTGGCAAAGCCGAACTTTGTCCTTGATCCCGGGGCGCCAGGCGCGGGTGGCGGCGACTTTCTGTTTGTCGGCCGACTCTCCGTCGAAAAGGGTATCCGAGCGATGTTGCGGGCCATGGAGCTGGTCGATCCTGCAGTCCGATTGAAGATCGTCGGGGACGGCCCGCTTGCCCCGGAAGTTATAGCCGCCGCGGAGCGCAACAGGCGAATTCAGTACATGGGAAGAGTGCCGCACCAGGAAGTGCTCGATCTCATGGGCGCGTCCCGATGTGTTCTATTTCCGTCTGAGTGGTACGAAACCTTCGGGAGGGTGGCGGCAGAATCCTTCGCCCGAGGTACTCCGGTGATTGCTTCTCGAATCGGCGCCGTTGCGGAGATCGTGGACGAAGGCCGAACTGGGTTCTACTTCCGGCCTGGGGACCCCCAAGATCTTGCCCGCGCAATCGATCACGCGTTCGTGAGTGAAGACGAGCTCTCGGACATGCGAAGGGAGGCACGCCGTGAATACGAGGAAAAGTACACTGCGGAACGGAATTACCGGATGCTCATGGACATCTATGAAAACGCGCTTGCCGGTCGACACACTGTCTTAGCGCCTTTGCCGAAGACTCCAGCAAGTTGCGATTAGGACCGAAGCAGATATGCACCAACGAACCCCTCCCCCGGATTTCGTTATTGTAGGCGCCCCGAAGTGTGGCACCACCGCCGTCCATCGCACTTTACAGAGCCATCCCGAGATATTCCTGCCGAGCATAAAAGAGCCGCATTACTTCCACGCGGAGTGGGGAGCGCGACGTGGCGTCGACACCATCGAGGCGTACGATTACCTTTTCGAACCTGCCGGCCAGGGGCAAATCCGGGGCGAAGCGTCGGTAATGTACCTTAGCTCGGCGACTGCAATAGAAGCAATCGTTGAACGCCGACCGGACGTCAAACTCATTGCGCATGTACGGAATCCCGTCGATCTATTTGTTTCGTGGCATAACCAGTGTCTTAAGGACTTGGATGAAGATATCTCAGATCCGGAGCTGGCGTGGGGTTTGCAGGAGCAGCGTTCTCAGGGACGTGCTCTGCCCCGCGACTGTCACGAGCCGACATCTCTTCAATATCGAAGCATCTGCTTGCTTGGGAACCAGATAAAACGGCTGTTCGATCTAGTACCTCCCTCACAGCGATTCGTGCTGGTTTTCGATGACCTCCGGGACCGCCCTGCGGATGTGTACAAGCAGTTATTGGATTTTCTCAATGTAAGCGACGATGGTCGTCGAGGGTTCATCCGTGAGAACGATTTCTCGCGACCCAAGAGTCGTGTAATCGCTTTACTCGCTCGAAGTATCCAAGTAAATCCAATACTCAAGAAGATCCGCGTTCGAATCAAGCCAATCCTCAATCGAAACGGAATCCACATCATTGAACGGACACTTCAGCGCAACTTGGTTCCGGCTCCGCGACCGCAACTAGCGAGTGCGTTTCGGCAGAAGCTCTGTGAGGAGTTTAGAGCAGATGTCAGCCTTTTGAGCACTCTCCTTAAGCGGGACTTACGGTATTGGCTTGGCGACCCCGCATCTCAGGAATTTCTGGTTCAGGGCGGTCAGAGCACCACACGGTGATCGGTGTCTTTCAAAACGCAATCGATATCAGACGTCTAGTGGGGAGGGGTATCCGCCGGAATGCTCTGTCATTTACTACCGGGTTCCAACCAGCAAAGTGCGATACTTCTCGATAACACGACTATTTTCCCAACACATTGCGTTCGGTCTGCGGATTTCAATCAATACTACGGCCTTATCGAACGATTGAGGAAGCTTCTCGGGTTCGGTGGGCGGCGATGCCGATATAACCTAAACAGAAAACTTCGTTCCAGGGGCATCTTCAGCAAGACGTTGCATGCGGCTCGGCCGCAAGGACTGAGTTGCCGGGCACGGCCCGTTTCATACTGACTCGTTATGTTATTCTTCGCGTTCGCGCGGCAAACTCTATCTTCCGATAGACCTGGACGGCGCAGAGCTTTAGCCGAACACTTCATTAAAGTCCAAGTCCACTCTCCCCTCAATATTCCTGAATGGCTTGATATTAAAGAGATTTACTGGAGTGCCAGGACGGAGGGATTTACTAGCTGGGGCTGGCATAGACGATCCTATGGACCACACGTACGACGAAGTTAATGGTTGATGGGATCGGGGGAGTAGAGATGAACACATGGAAACTATTTTGAGCGCTCCGAAGAATTGCTTGTCCGAAAGGTGATACACACAAAGCCAGATGACTGTACTACCCCAAACGCCAGCCAGGCGCGACGAGAAGCAAAAGTTGGAGTACCTGGGGTGCTCCGCAAATCTCCAGAGCAAATGCTTGACAAAGATGGAGTACGTGAACTAGTGATAGACGCCCATGTCCTCGGGATGAAGGTGAATCCCACAACGTACCTTGGTGCCACGGGACTCATTCGCGAGTGGGCTCTGCAGCGCACCGCCAAGTACGTCTGCATCGCGTCCGTTAACAATGTCATGGAAGCTTACGATTCACCGGAATTTCAGCGTGTTATGAACCAAGCTGACCTCGTGACGCCCGATGGTATGCCGGTCGTGTGGGGCCTGCGCTTGCTTGGCCACAAGAATGCCAGCCGGGTCTATGGCCCCGATCTCACTCCAATGCTGCTTGAGATGGCCGCCGAAGTTGGACTGCCTGTAGGTTTCTACGGCGGGGCGCCAGAAGTCTTGAAGCGCCTCTTGGAAGTCGTCACGGAGCGGTTCCCAAAGTTGGAAGTCGCGTACTCATTCTCGCCTCCGTTCCGTCCATTGACAGCGCAAGAAGATGAGCAGGTAGTTGTTGCGGTCAACACCTCGGGTGTCCGCATTCTCTTCATTGGATTGAACACACCTAAACAGGATTACTGGATGGCCACCCACAAGGATCGATTGCAAGCGGTGATGGTAGGTGTCGGTGCTGCTTTTGACTTCCTTGCCGGAACCAAGCCTCAGGCCCCGCGCTGGATGATGCCCTTAGGGCTGGAATGGCTCTTCAGGCTCTTGACCGAGCCCCAGCGTCTGTGGAAGCGATACTTGAAACACAATCCGCGATACGTTTTGTTTCTAATGCTCCAGTTGCTCAAAGGGAGCAGCAGACGCGCGCCTTCCGGCGATCTGTCGTGAGGTTGATCGCTTTCGAGAGACACATCGATTCACGCAGTGGAAAATAATTCCTTCGACAATTAGTTTCACTGGAAATACTGTTGCCGACGGAAGCTCTATTAGTTAGCTGATTTCCAGGGTTTTTGTTTCGATATGGCCGCTGCCGCTCAGCCAATACGCGCACCGTTAGAAAAGTGGTCTCGAGTTTATCACCGTCCATTGACCATGGGTGCTGTCCTCGTGATCGCCGACCTGTGTGCACTATCGCTGGCTGTTTCTGTCGGCTTCCGCGCTTGGGCCTTAGTCAACCCGGCAATTCATCCCTTGAAGAACGCCATGCTACTCGCGCCCGCGTCCGCTATTGTAGCTTTAGCCTTTTCGGGTTTGTATCCTGGCGTTGGACTGACTGCCGTCCAGCACATCCGCCGCTGTTGGCGCTCCATAACACTGGTTTATCTGCTCCTGACTGCCGCTATGTTCGTAACCCGGAGTTTGGTAGCGGGCTCTCGGGGGGCATTTCTGTTTTCTTGGGCATTGTCTCTAGTCCTGGTACCGTTGAGCCGCTGGTCTTGTAACCATTTTCTCGCCGGACGCTCCTGGTGGGGTGTGCCGGTCATAATCGTTGGCGCGGGTAGTACGGGATGCGCTGTCATTCGAAACCTTAATGCCAACAAAATCCTAGGCTATTGTCCCGTCGCTTGCCTGGACGATGATTTTCGTAAACATGGCGTTTGTGAAGGTGTCCCGGTCGTGGGCACCCTGAGCAGCGCAGAATTCGCTGCCAGAATCTTCGGTGCACAATATGCGATGATCGCCATCCCTGAAATGCCGCGGGAGCGGCTCATCGAATATTTGCGGACTTGGTCACGCATTTTCCCTAATATTTTGGTTGTTCCCAATCTCGCGGGAATCGCCAGCTTATGGACGGAGCCGCGTGATCTCGGGGGCGTCTTGGGCCTCGAAATCCGCCACAATCTATTGAATCCTCTGAATCAGCACATCAAACGTGTCCTCGACATCACTGTCTCCGCCGTGGGGTTGATTGCCGTTGCTCCGCTCATAGCTTTATGCGCTCTTTGGATCAAGAAAGTCAGTCCCACAAGTCCCTTTTACCGTCAGGAGCGTGAAGGAAAGGACGGCCGTACCCTAAAGGTGCTTAAATTGCGCACGATGTATCCCAAGGCGGACCTGATGTTGGAAGACCACTTGGCTGCCAACCCGCTTGCTCGCGAAGAGTGGAACCGTTTCTGCAAGCTCAAGAAAGATCCCAGGATACTCCCTGGGATTGGCCACTTCCTTCGCAAAACCAGCCTAGATGAGATTCCTCAACTCTGGAACGTGCTCAAAGGGGAAATGAGCTTAGTTGGCCCCCGCCCTTTCCCCGCTTACCACAACCGACGCTTCGATCCGGACGTGCGCAGTCTCCGGGTTCAGGTGACTCCTGGGCTAACTGGACTTTGGCAGGTCTCGGCCCGAAGCAATGGCGATCTCGAAGTGCAAGCCGCTCTGGATGCATATTACATCCGCAACTGGTCTCTTTGGCTCGATTTATATATATTGATCCGTACGGTTAGAACCGTATTGGCTCAGGAAGGATCGTATTGAAAATGAAACGTATACTTGTGAACGGCGCTGGAGGTTTTATCGGCGGCCATCTTGTGAAAAGGCTGAAAGCGGAGGGCTTCTGGGTGCGTGCCGTGGATCTCAAACGCCACGAATACGCCGTACCGCCAGCGGACGAGTTCATCGTCGGCGATCTTCGCGATCAAGACCTGGCAAGGGCCGTCGTTGAGGGCATCGACGAAGTCTACCAGCTTGCCGCAGATATGGGCGGAGCCGGATACATCTTTACCGGTGAGCACGATGCTTGCGTCATGCACAATTCCGCTACCATTAACTTGAATACGTTAGAATACGGAACGAAAGCTGGCGTCAAGAAATTCTTTTACTCGTCGTCAGCGTGCATCTATCCTGAACACAACCAGCTCGATCCTGATAATCCCGAGTGCTCCGAAGCCTCCGCATATCCCGCCGCGCCCGATAGCGAGTACGGATGGGAAAAGCTTTTTAGTGAACGGCTTTATTTATCCTACATGCGCAACTACGGTGTCCAGGTCCGCGTGGCGCGTTTCCACAACATCTTCGGGCCTGAAGGCACTTGGACCGGAGGAAAAGAGAAAGCACCGGCCGCCGTATGCCGGAAGGTCGCCCAAGCGCCCGAAGCCGGGGAGATCGAGATCTGGGGCGATGGTCGCCAGACCCGTTCGTTCCTCTACATTGACGAGTGCATCGAAGGCGTCCGCCGTCTCATGGAATCCGACTTCACCGGCCCAGTGAATATCGGCTCCGACGAAATGGTCACCATCAACCAGCTAGCAGAGCTTGCTATGGACATTGCAGGCAAGAACTTAGCCATTCGCCACATTAAGGGACCGCTTGGCGTACGGGGGCGCAACTCAGATAATCGTTTGATTTCGGAGAAGCTAGATTGGCGGCCAACTCGTCCATTGCGCGAAGGATTGGAAAAAACCTACGCCTGGGTTGCGGGCCAAGTCGAAAAAACGCAGTCTGTCACAGCACAGTCCGCCTAAGTCTTGAGCCTCGTTACCTGGCCACCACCGGGTGCGATGAAGCCAACCCACTGTATTACCGTTCGAAACACAGCCACCAGCCCCACAAATCGCCTGCCAGTGAACGACTTTCTCCTTCGTGCAGGTAAATGGACGCCGACACTGTTTTGCACCTCGTAGCTCAAGAGCACAAAGGCGCCTGAATCGCGGTACCGCCAGTGGATCGGGGAGACTGATACGGACTCTTGGATTCTGGAACTAGCGGTATTTGTAAACACACAGCGATAATGAGTGATGGTCCCTATCTAGGCTTCTTAGTCGCTTGTCTGGGCCTGGATGGTAAGCCACCAGCACCGCCGAGCCTGTTGTCGCGGTGGAGCTGGGATAAGCTCGTGCAGACGGCCGCCAATGAAACAGTCCTCTCAGCGATGCATGATTCCCTCACCGGCCTAGGATTGGCACACAAACTCCCGGTCGATGTGGTCAATTTGTTCGTGACCGTCAAAGAACTGAATCTTGAACGCAACAAACGCATTCTTTCCGACCTGAAATCAATTGCTGGGTTGTTTAACAAGGTCGGCATCGAGCCCGTTGTATTGAAGGGCGCTGCGTACTTACTCAGTGGCGTCTACGCTGATCTGTCGACTCGATATCTCTCTGACCTAGATCTTCTCTTGCCAGAATCAGATTTCCCGGTTGCCATCGAGATATTGAAGAGTCAGGGCTACGTTTGTCAGGACGCACATCCGGTCGAGAAAATCGTGGGGAACGCTTACCCGCCACTCTGGCGCCCGTACTCCGTTGAGATTGATCTGCACCGCAGTATAGCTGTTGGCGTCACTAAGTCTCTGCTGCCTGGCTCGGAAGTTCTGAGTAGTTCCGTCATACAAGAGTTAGACGGCGTAAGACTTCGGATCCCGTCACCTGAGCACTTAGTCATTCATCACATCGTGCATTCACAGATTCATGATTTCTATCCTCAGCGGATTCGGCCACCTCTTCAGAATATGTATGACATGGTATTACTTCAACGCCGATTCGGAGGCCGACTTGACTGGTCGGCGATCGAGAACCGGTTTCGCAGAAATCGGCGATATGGGGCGCTGGGATTGTATTTGAAGCATGTCGAAAGCGCGCTAGGGATCGCCAGCCCCATGCCAATTCGTATGACAGGCGTGATGCAGCTTCGATGGTGGCGCCGGATGGTCTTGAGAAAAGCACCACCTCTAAGATGGTTCGACCCCCGATATCTATTCATGGCTGGCGTGAAGCCGAGGACTCCTCTGAGTGAGGTTGTAAGGGCTCCCGGGGGGTGGAAGTACTTGCTTTCAAAACCGTTCAAGAGGAGTTTGTATACGCGTCGGCTTGCGCGAGTCAGGTAAGCATTCACCTAGTCGGACCGACGGCGAAACCTTCGCTGCATGATTCACGAGTGGTACTAATAGGTCTTTTCTTTAGTTACGTCCGCAACTCAGTACTGTCATTGTAGGTGGTATTCAGTTACAATTTTCAAAAGGAGATTTCCATGCTCGCGGCTCCACAACGATACGTTACACTCATTGCCTGTTTTCTGGTCGCCCCAGTCCTTGGCCTCGCAACTACCATAGATGTCAATGGTGGTACGCTTGGTTCGGGCCAAAGCACCAGCGGTAGCTTTAGCACTACGGTTGACGGCGGATTGTTCGACGTCTCCGGTTCTTATACAGGATCCGAAACCGGCAGCGGCCCTGTTACATCGATTACGGTTAATGCCACCGCAACCTACGAGGGAAGCACGCCATTGGCCAGTGCCTACTCGTTCACCATTGACGACATTCAAAATTACACCCTTTCCACTCTCCCGACTACCGCGTCTTATAGTGAAAACGCAGGTTTTGGAGCGGGCCTTGGTGCCGGTAGTGAGCTCATCGCAGATCTGAGCTACGGCTCGGACGTTCTGCCATCCTTGACATTCAGCGCCAATGGTTTTCAGTCAACGCCGACCGAGCCCCTTAGCGGTTTGTCGAGCCCTCTTGAGGCACAGGCCGAGTTGACCTTCGATTTCGCGGCTGGAGCAACCAAGGGGGCATACATCACTAGCACTCCGGAGCCCGGAGGCATAATTCCGATTGCTGCCATCCTGGTCCTCGGTCTTGGAATCCCTGCGATACGCCGTTCTCGGCTACTCTCGAAAAATATGGGCTAGGGCACAGTGTTCCCCAAAACCCCGGAATCATGTATACTAAATCAATAACCAGCCTAGGAGGCTACTGTGGATTCTAAACTCGATAGAGAACTCAAAAGCGGACCGACCAGCGAGACCAATGACAGTAGAAGAGACCTCGTCCGCAAGCTTGGTAGGTTTGCCGCTTATGCGGCGCCATTTACGGTCTTGGCGCTCCCGAAGAAGGCGGAAGCTCTCTCAGGCGGAACCCAACTTCGTCCTAGCCGCTAACGGCTGTTAAGAGTCCCAACCTCTCGGATGGGCATGGAAATCTCATTCGGGAACTTCCATATTTCTGATGATTTGTGGGAGTTTCCAACTGGGAATTTTCTGGTCTTGGCACGGCCGGGGGTTTCCGGCCTTTACATCTTGAATTCCTCAGCTCGGCTTCTCTGGGAGAGTCTCAAGTCGGGCAGTTCTGTAAGTGAGGCAACGCGTGATTTCGCTTCGGCGTACAACGTTCCGCTGGAAATAGCCGAGCGAGATGTCCACCGCGCTGTCGACGAGTGGCGGACGGGTTTGTGTGCGGAACGGCGGAAATCGCTACCACGTCGTGCCTTCCCCACCGGCAATCTAAGGTCTTCGCCCCCTGATTTTTTCGTGCGGGACTATGTCGTCCATCGGAGGAATGTCCGAGTCATCCTTCAAACTTCTGAATTGGCCGAAGAGATAGCCCCAAGGCTAGAATCGCTTCCTAACGCGCCATCCGCCCCCGACTTTGTTTTCAGAGTAGTCGAGGATTCGGATGGTTTTCACATTTTTAAAGACCAATGCTGCGTCGATAGAGAAGAGACAATCGGTGAGACTCGAGGCGTTCTTCTCCAGGAGATCGTGCGGAGTTGTCGCGGACGAGATCCGCTGGCTATTTTTCATGCCGGCGCCTGCGGTTCAAGCTCAAGATGCGTTATTTTTCCTGCAAGTACTCAATCCGGAAAAACTACTCTGGCCGCCGTGCTCATGAAAATGGGCTTGACGTTTTACGGCGATGACTCGGTACTACTGGAGCGCGATACTCTATCGGTTCCCGTCATGCCGTTCGCACTCACCATCCGTGAGGGAAGCTGGAGCGTTTTGGGTCCCAAGTTTCCGGAACTCCAGAAGGCGCCGGTCGTCCTGCGATATGGCCAGCGGGTCCGGTTCCTGCCACCGCTGGGCGTGAACCAAGATGGTTCTTGCGGACAAGTCGGCGCGATCGTTTTTTCCCGATTCAAGGAAAAAGCTGTGCACGAACTAACAGCACTCGATGCCCTCCAAACGCTACTTGGTTTACAGGAGAGCGGCTTTTGGGTGGCGCACGATGAGCAAAGCATCCGCGATTTTCTGGCATGGATCCAGTCCACGCCTTCTTTTAGCCTGAGCTACTCGGAAGTCGATGTGGCAGCGTCGACCATTCAACGCCTTGTCCGTTGAGTGCATCGGCTATCCAGGCCATGCGCGAGTCGAAAATTCTCTTGGCTGCCTTCCTGATCCAGTGGTTCGGGACCTCTGCTTCGCTAGGTCAGACAGAGTTGCCCACGTATGGGCACGATCTCGCCGCTGGCCGTATTCCCCTCTGAATGGAATCGACCAGAAGAACGTGGCCAGTGATACGAACTGGGACTTAACACATGAAGCCCCCGGTTTTTCCAGTGGCGGTGAATCCGAACAGTTTCAGGCCGATCCCGGAACGGCGTTCAGCTTTGATCCTGGAATAATTTCCAAAGGCCAGCGGCGCTGGCCATCACCATGGCAAGCAGCCTCGTCAAGAACAATGGCAAGCAGCCTCGTCAAGAAAGGCAGATCCCTTGCCAGCCAGGAGATTGTCCGTGCCCAAGATTAAAAAGGTTCTTGGATTGAGATTTGAAGTGGGCTGGTAGCGCTGTGTTCCCCCGCGGCTGCGCACCGACCGCACGCCTGCCGTCCGCTTAGTTCTTTTTCCCGAGCCCAATGAACGGCGATATTGGTGCTCGGTAGTTACGCTTTTTCTTTCTATAGATCCCTCAGCTCCCTGTCCGTCCCACCTCCAGGTCGCCATACTCTCTCCGCCAACGCTATAAGGTCTGATCTACTATACCCGCC